>WNFR01000101.1_pt1 | contig 163454 bp, 136 predicted proteins | sample 5400221 | NCBI WGS metagenome assembly WNFR01 (sample SAMN13153357, study PRJNA577476) | soil metagenome | isolation source: 40 cm soil under Madrone tree | place: USA:California | collected 2016-06-14
CCGACAGCTCAGAGGGTCTCATGTCCATCGTTTGCTCGAGATTGACGAAGCGAAGCATCCGCCGGACGGCCTCTTCGATTTCGTCCTCCGCCACTCCCTGCTCGAACAGGCGAAAGCCGACATTCTCGTACACCGAAAGTGAATCGAACAGCGCGCCATCCTGAAAGACCATGCCGATCTTCTTTCGCACCGCTGTTAGCTCGGCTTCGGTCATTCGGGTGACGTCTTCGCCGTCGATCAGTATCCGGCCTTCCTGCGGCTTTATCAGTCCAAGAACCAGTTTCAGAATTGTAGACTTGCCCGTCCCCGAGCCGCCCATGACTATCTTGGTCTCGCCTGGATTTACAAGAAAGCTCACGTCGTCCAGGATGACCCGGTCCTCATAGGCCATCGTCACGTCGTGAAACTCAATTGCGCTGTGTGCCGGTTCTGCCATAGTGTGCGAACTAGGTAAAAGCTTGAATCAGTTTTTGCAGGAAGAAGTCCGTCGCCAGTATCAGAATATCCGACAACACCACCGACTGGGTGGTCGAGCGGCCGACTCCGACCGTGCCTCCGTGAGTGCGCAGGCCGGCTCGGCAGCTTACGACGGCTATGATGAAGCCAAACACGATCGGTTTGACGAGCCCGCCTATGAGGTCACTGTATATCAGGGCGTCTTTAGCTGACCGTATGTAGACCGAGCTGGGGACACCCAGCAACGAGCTCGATACTGCCCATCCTCCAACGGATCCGACCATATCCGCAAGCACCGTCAGCGCGGGACACATTACCATCAGCGCGAATAATCGCGGCCACACCAGCTTCTTGATCGGATCGGTGCCCAGCGCGCGCATCGCGTCAACCTGTTCCGACACGACCATCGAGCCAAGCTCGGCGGCGATCGCTGACCCGACGCGGCCGGCGAGCATCAACGACGCCAGCACCGGCCCCATCTCGCGCACCAGCGAAGTCATTACCAGTTGTCCGGTCTTGGCGGTAGCCCCGAAAGTCTTGAGCGTGGGAGCGGTATTGAGCGCGAGGATGCCTCCGGTGAATGCGCCGGTCAACACGATGATCAGAATCGACCCGACGCCGATCAGGTCCATCTGGGTGATGATCTCGCGAAAGTAATGAGGCTTGGATAAAGCACGCCGGAAGGCGCGGCTGGCCATCAGCGTAGCTTCTTGAACCTCGTAGATGGCCTCAAAGAATGGGTTCATCAGTCAGCAATTGCGGATTGCAGATTTCAAATTGCGGATTGAGGATAGCTCAGTCATGCGCGACATTCAATCTGCAATCCGAAATCCGTGATTTGCAAATTAGTAAAAGAGGTACTTGCGCCACGCTTCGTCGGCGCGGCCCAGGTAGCGGATGATCTGACGGTTGACGTGAAGGTTGTACGCTTGCGGACGCCTGAGCAGTCTCATCCCCGCTCCTTCGGGGGAGCGATCGCCTTTGCGGTTGTTGCAAGAGCGGCAGCAGGTCACCAGGTTCTCCCACGCCGAATCACCCCCGCGCGACCGGGGAATGATGTGATCGAGCGTCAGATCCTGTGGCGCGAACACCCGGCCGCAATACTGGCAGGTGTTGTGGTCGCGCAGCAAAATGTTCTTGCGCGAAAGGCTCTTGCGTTCAAAGGGGATGTGAATATATTCGATCAGCCGGATCACCGAGGGCATCGGCATTGAGAACCGCGACGAGTGCAGCCATTGAGCGGAACTTTCTTCGGCATTGGCAACACCCTTGAGAATTAACACAACCGCGCGACGCGCCGTGCAAACATTGATCGGCTCGAACGATGCGTTCAGAACTAGCACGCGAGAGTTCATTCTGAGAGCGAAATATAACTTGGCTTCAACTATCCTGTCAAAGTCTGGGGCGAGAAGGTAGTGTCCTAATCATTAGGACACTACCTGAGAAAGTAGTCCAAGCTAGAAAAGCATGGATTTCAGCCTTCAGGCTGTCTTCTCTCTCGCTGAGGCCGACAACCCACAGAACTCCCCGCTGCCGATTTACTTCTGTCCCCAGCGAATCAGCGCCTCTGCGTAGGGCTCCGGTTTTTCGAGGCCGATAAGGTGCCCGGCGTTCGGTATCTTCACCACCTCGGCGCCCGCGATCTTCTCGCGGAAGATCTCAGCATACATCGGCGAGATGAACCGATCCTGCTCGCCCCACACCACCAGCGTCGGCGCCTTGATCCGCCACAGCCGCCGTTCGAGCCCACTTTCAGGAATCGGGAAGAGGAACTTGGCGACCGTGCGGAAGCCCCGCGACATGCCGATCAGCGTTTCGATCTGCTCCTGCGTGCGATCATCTTTGGTGCTGAATAGCTGAGTCAGCCCGAGCATCTGCTGCGCCGCCGGGACGGTCATATCGTGGAAGAGATAAGGCGCAAGCTCATGAGCCATGCAGCCGAACAGATCAACCACCGGAGCTTCGTCGCGCCACAGCCCCACCGGGGCCGCGAGCGCCAGACGCCCGATGTCCTTCGGCCGAAGCGCCGCCATCTCCGCGGCCATCCACCCGCCGAGCGATTCGCCGACAACGTACGGCCGGTCGAGGCCGAGCGCGTCAATCACATCGAAGCCGTGCAGGAAAAGATCAAACTGATCCTCGAGACATTCGAGCCCGGTCGACTGACCGAACCCCGGCAAGAGGGGCGCGTAGACGTGATACTTGCTCGCAAGCAACGGCAGCGCGCCTTCCCACGCAGCGATGCCGCCTGCTCCGTGCAGGAATAGCAGCGGCGCGCCGTCACCGGCTTCAAGGACTTGAACCGACGGCCGGCCGGCGCCGAGATTGAGCAGCGTAGATCGTGGCGTGCCGCTCATGCCGTCACCTCCGTCGGGCGCTCGGCCCGTGCCTGGACCGCGGCATTGTGACTGCCCGGTTGTTCGCGTTTATCGGCGGGCAAAGCCCTGGGCCACCAATGATCTTCCCACTCGCTCCAAATCGAACGCACGTGCGGGATCACTTCATTGGCGAACAGGTACGTTGAACGGTTGGTCAGTTCCATCGGTGCGGAGCCGATGTGCAACGCTACGCCAAGATGACCGCAGCGTAAACTTCGCGCCAGGTCGTCAAAGTGCTGGCGCACCGTGGCCGGCGAACCCGCGATGATGTAACCGCCGTCGACCAGCTCTTTCCAACTCTTATTCCCGCCCATGTTCAGCGAAGTGTTTCCGGCCTGCGCAACCACGCCCGCGCGAATCGAGGCTTCGGTCATATAACCCGGCGGCCCCATCATACCGGGATAGAGATGCAGACACTTGTTGAAGAAGTAATTCACGTGCGGCCACCACTCGCGTTCGCACGCTTCGTCGGTGTCGCTCACGCAAATCTGCTGGAAGAAAGTGCAACTGTAAGGATTCGGCTCTTTGCCCAGCGCCGCCATTCGATCCCAGTACCCGTCGAGCACCTTTCGCGCCCGCTTGTAGCCGCTGAACGAAAGATAGCTATAGTTGTAGCCGAGTTCGGCGCAGAAGTCCCACGTCTCGATCGAGCCGGTCCCTGGAATCCAGATCGGCGGGTGCGGCTTTTGTATGGGCTGCGGCCACAGGTTGACGTAGCGCAGCTTGGTGTACTTTCCATTCCACGCAAACGGCTCGCGAGCCTGCCATGCTTTGAGGATCAGATCGTGCGCCTCTCGGTACTTGTCCCGAAGCGTGACCGGGTTCTGCCCATAACAGAAGTTGACGTCCATCGGTGTGCCGACCGGGAATCCCGCTATCAATCTTCCGCCTGAGATCACGTCGAGCATCGCAAATTCCTCGGCCACGCGAGTCGGCGGATTGTACAGCGCGATTGAATTGCCTAGCACCAGGAGCATCGCCCTTGAAGTCCGCCGGGCCAGCGCCGCCGCCATCAGGTTTGGCGACGGCATCATCCCATAGCCATTTTGATGATGCTCGTTGACTCCAATCGCATCGAAGCCTTGCTGGTCGGCGTATTCGAGCATGTCGAGGTATTCGTTGTAGAGTTCGTGGCCGCGCTCCGGATCGTAGAGCGAGTTGGGCAGATCTACCCAGACGCCGTGATAGCGCTCGCGGAAATCCTCAGGGAGCCAGCGATACGGCATGAGATGGAACCAGTTGAATTTCATGATTTCCTCCGTGGCGGTTCTTCGAGGCGCACGGCGCCGCTGATGATTGCCGGTTTGCGAACCGTTCAGCGAATGTTTCGGGCCATTGAGTCAGCTAAGCGCGGCGGTCATTTTATGATGATGAGCTTCAAAAAGCCAATCGGCATACCACCTCGTGAGAGGCCGTGTGAAAACTCCGGGAATACCACCCACGGCAGTGGGTGGATTGTTCAAGCCCGGCCTACAAAGAAAGCGGCCGCGGCCTTGTTGTTTGTTATATATCTCTCTCCCCTCGCACCGCGAGGGAGAGAAAGGAAAACCGGAGTCCCTGGGCGTGCCCGGTGTAGGCTGGCCCTGAACAATCCACCCACTTCCGTGGGTGGTATTCCCGGAGTTTTCACACAGCCTCGTCAGAGGTGGGTATGCATGAAGAATCCGGCTCGAACTTATTGATCAATCGCTCGATACATGGTTTCCTTATGGCTCACGAGAATCTCGGGAGAGGTGATTATGAAGTTTAAGACTCGTTTCCTCGCGCCTGTTCTGCTTGCGTTACTGGCCGCCTCATTCGCGCCCGCGCAGACGGCGCCGGCCGGCGGACCCCAGGATCTGGACGCTTTCGCAGCGCGAGTTTTGAAAGAGTTCGAAGTCCCCGGCCGCGCCGTCGCAATCGTGAAAGATGGCAAGGTTGTGCCGGCGAAAGGCTACGGCGTACGCAAGCTCGGCGAAGCGACTCCGGTGGATGAAAACACCCAGTTCGGAATCGCTTCAAACACAAAAGCGTTCACGGCAGCGGACCTCGCGATGCTCGTCGATGAAGGAAAGATCAGTTGGGACGATGGGGTCACGAAGCACCTGCCGGCGTTTCAGCTCTACGATCCTTACGTTACCCGCGAGATGACGATTCGCGATTTGCTGACCCATCGCAGCGGGCTCGGTCTGGGCGCCGGCGATTTGCTGTGGTGGCCTCCGACCGACTACTCGCGGGAAGAAATCATACGCCGCTTCCGCTACGTGAAGCCGGCAACGAGCTTTCGCAGCCGGTACGCTTACGACAACGTGTTGTACATGGTCGCCGGGCAAGTCGTAGCGGCTGTTACAGGTAAGACATGGGACGACTTCATCAAAGAGCGCATCTTCACTCCCCTCGGCATGACAACGAGTAACACAAGCGTCGCAGCTCTCACCGCGAGCCGCGATGCAGCGACTCCGCACGCCAAGGTGGACGGTCGTCTCAAAACCATCTCGCCGCTGCCTCTGGAGAACGTAGGGCCTGCCGGGGCGATCAACTCAAGCGTCGCCGAGATGGCGAAATGGCTGATAGCTCAACTGAACCGCGGTCAGATAGGAGAGGGCCGCCGCTTGTTCAGCGAGCAGAGGAGCCGTGACATGTGGTCGGCGCAAACGATCACGCCGCTCGATGAACCGCCGCCGCATCTTGCCGCGCTTCGAGCCAACTTCTCGGCTTACGGACTTGGTTGGGGGCTGACCGAGTACCGCGCCTTCAAGATAGTGTCACACACCGGCGGCCTCATGGGCTTCGTGTCGCGCGTCACGCTCGTGCCGGACTTGAATCTCGGAGTCGTGGTGCTGACCAACCAGCAATCGGGCGGCGCGTTTCAGTCGATGACGTATCGAATCCTCGATCACTTTATGAACGCACCTGCTACGGACTGGGTCGCGGCATTCAAGAAGTCTGAAGAGATGGGGCTTGCGCGCGCCGCTGAAGTTGAGAAGCGGCTGGCTTCCACGCGAGCCGCCGACTCGAAGCCTTCTCTGTCGCTTGCAAAGTACGCTGGCCGCTACACCGACGCGTGGTACGGCGACATCACGATTTCGTTGGAGAACAACAAGCTGGTATTGCGCTTCAGTCACACGCCGCTGCTGGTGGGCGAACTCGAGCACTGGCAGCACGACACGTTCGTAGCACGATGGCGCGACCGAAGCCTGGAAGCGGACGCGTTTGTAACTTTCGCGCTAAAGCCCGATGGCAGCATCGAGCAAATGAAAATGGCAGCCGTATCGCCGCTGACTGATTTCAGCTTCGACTTTCAGGATCTGATATTCACTCCCGCAGGGGCAGGCGATCGCAAACCATGAGCCGGGCTGACCACGTAGCAGAAACAAAATCCGTTTCGAAAGGACAATGAAGAATGTCGGATTGGACCTTTGCGCAGACTCAACCTTCGGACGAACTCGCTCAGCTTCACTTCTTCTCGGTGAAGAAGAGTCAACCTGACGGCGACATCGAGTTCGTAATAACCGTGAAAGAATACGTCGATCGAAACAAGTATCACATGCGATTCTTCGCGGAAGCCGACAAGCAGACCAATCAAAAGAGCGCGCCGTTTACGCCGTTCGGCTGGGGTGAATCGCTGTTGCAGGCCTTGAGCGAATGTGTGCGGGCCATTCACCGCTTCCCATACGAGGGTGAAAACAAATGACAGCCCCACTTCATTTTCCGTGCGCGCTATGCGGCGGATTTGTCACACGAATCCCCTGGGATTGACGCCAAGTTGAAGGCCGCGCGTCGTCGGCGGTATTCTTCGGTTCTCGAACGGAGGGGAATATTTTGTCGAAGGCAGATCTCGAAAAGCTACGCTTTGCTGGTGCGAACCTGAGCATTGTCCGGGAGGAGCAGGTTCGCGAGCATTTGTCCATCGACGACGCAATAGGGGATTCGCGAGTTGCGCTCGAAGAACTGGGACACAAGCGCGCCGTGAATTGCGCACGCATAAGAGTGGAGTCGTCGCAGAAGGACATCGCGTGGATGCACACGTTGCGTGCGCGAATAGACAGGTGGGGCATAGCTGGAGGAAAGGACTATACGAGCGTCAAGTTCAAAACGCCGGCTATGTGGGCGACGGTAGTGGATGCGAAAACCGGGTTGCCGATTGCCTTTCTCGAAGGCAACTACCTAAGCCGCGTTCGTACAGCCGCCATGGCGGCGGTAGCAACAGACTTGCTAGCTCCGGGAGAAGTGCGGCGGCTTGCTCACTTTGGTGCAGGAAAGATCTCGGAGTTACTAGTCAGGGCCGTTCTGAAAGTCCGTCCGTCGATCAGTCGGGTGCTTTTGGTTCGCTCTCACATCGAGAAGGGAGCGCCCACTTGGTTAGACCAGCTTGGGAACGGAGTCCACGGTGAGCTCGCTGACTGCAAACGCGCGCTGTCGGAGGCCGACATCGTGACAACAGCCACCAGCGGCCCCGATCTGGCGATTCCAGAAGGCGCAAGCATGCCCTCGGTTCGCCACCTCAACCTGATGGGCTCGAATCACCTCAAGCGAAAAGAGATTGCTGAGGATCTGGCCCGCCGCTGCCTGCCGCCGATTGGATACCTGGTTATCGAAGATCAAGCTCAAGCAGCCGCCGAGGCCGGAGACTTTCTTAGCCTTGTAAAGTCCCATGAACTTGCATGGGATAAGGCGCCCACTTTGGATCGGCTAATGGTCGATCCGGCCGAGACGGAGAAAGCTGCCCGGGCGTCGCTCACGGCATTCAAGTCGGTGGGAATGGGGCTTATGGATCTCGCGGCGGCTGGCGGCGTTCTGCGCAGGATGGGGCTATTGCCAGCATAGATGCTCTCGGGATTCGATCCTGCCGGCGTAACCTTCTCCAAAGGAGTCTGAATATGGACGTGTCGCCAGTCTCGATCTTCATACCGTCGCTCAAAGCAGCATTCGCTAGAGACAAAGACAAAGATGAGCTCGCTTTTGTCGATCGAACTGGAAGAACCTCCTTCGCGCAGATGCGAAAAAGAGTTGAGGACGCTGAAACTTACTTAACCCAGAGGTTGGGGTGCCAAGCGGGAGATCGCATCGCCGCACTGGCAAACAGTTGTACGGATGTAATCGCGCTGGAGTGGGCCACATACCTAATGGGCGGCATCTGGCTCGGAGTTCCCGCGAGGGAGAGAAGGCCGGAAGTCATCGCGAGCATTCTCTCCGCAGCTCAGCCATCCGTATTTTTTCTGGAACCGGGCGCCTTGAGCGCCGCTGATCGCAATAGCTTGTTGTCGGCAAGTGTCTTCAAGGCAGAGCTGTCGCGCAGAGGCGAGAAGTGGGCGTTCGAAGCATACACCTCCAATCGAGAACCGAGTTGTCGTAGACCGGCCGAATCATTTGCCGTTGATCATGTTGATCATAAGGAGGAGGCGGTGCGCATTCGGTTTACATCCGGCGCGACGGGTGCCCCGAAGGGAATCATTTATTCTTGGAAAACCCACGACGCAATCTTCAGCCAGATCAGCGAATATGTGCTGGACAGGCTTCAAGACAGAGATCCCAATGGGAGGGAGGTGATGATTCACGGCGCTCCGGTTGGTTGGGCCTCGGGGTCACTCATCCCGCCGGTATTCTACAAAGGCGGATGCAATGTGATCTTACCTCGTTGGGACACCGATGAATTCGTGCGGCTTGTCCGAATGGAGAGATGTACTCTGACATTTCTGGCGCCCTTGATGCTTCGGAGGCTGGTCAAGTATAGCGAGAAGCGCGGTTCGTCCTGGGCGCAGAGCCTCCGAAATGTTTTGGTGGCCGGGGCGCCGACACCAGTGACGACGATGCATCGCGCACTGGGGTTATTTGACCAAACAAATTTCTACACGACGCTCGGTATGACCGAGGCTTCGTTTCCAATAACCTGGCATCAGGTTCAACCTAAAGACGTCGATCCCCACGATAACCCGCGACCTTTCGTGCCCGTTGGAAAGATTGCTGCCCCGTACAGAGACTGCTGGACTCGCCTTGGCGGTTCACTGAATGAACTCAAGGGAGAGCTTATGGTAAAGGGAGGAGCGCTGGCCGCCGGCAAGTGGAACTGGACGGACCCTAACAACCCGTTTGTCGAGCAAATCGAGGAGTCTTATCCGTCGCGTGACATGCTGGAACTTCACGGCGAAGACTATCAGTATCTGTGCCGAAAGGATGATAGCTGCATTGAGAGGGGTATTTGGGAGTGTCCGGAGGCCGCTCCCGACGCAATAGAATCCGTAATGCAAGACTGCGAGGAGGTCGACTACGTTCGCGTAGACAAGCTGGAGAGATTGGAGTTGCAGTCACCTCCCCATCGCCGGATCAAAGCCCATCTAACCATACAGTGCGCACGTGGAGAGCCGGACGACCCCGACTCCATCCGCAAGTTCTTCGACGATCATAGATCGAAAGCCAATCTTGACAATGTCGAAATCGGTGACGTGAGATTCGGCCGAGTCGCTATGACACAAAACGGCAAGCCCATTCGACGGAGTAACCTGTGTGATGAGATTGGTGTCGACTCTCCCACCTCCGCTAACGGACCCGAGACCACTCTCGATCGCAGTCTGCATGCACAAGCGTGGACGGGGTTCGACTTCTCCCTGCTCAGCTCAGGGCCACTCTACTTTTACGTCGGCTCCGGTCTTTCCATCGCGTCAGGATTGGTGGGCTGGGATGAAATGGCGTGCATGGTGTGGAGGTATCGCAGGTACTACGAACGCGAGGATGTGGCAACTGGATTGCTGAAGTGGTTGGACGCTAAGGACAAGGCGGAGCGGGCCAGGGAAAACGCCAGATTCCTCCAGGGCTCGATGCCTCAAGAAGGTAAAGAGCATAACGCGTTCGGGCGCACCGCGCTCTTGAACCTGATCCTTCGCCGGCGCGCTCCAAGAACCAGATTCTGCGTTCCTAAAACTCGTGATGCGAATTGGGAGCCCCTTCCCGATGAGAAGCAGCAACCCGAAGAACGGTCGCGCTACGGTCAAGAGCCCGGCGCCGAAGATTTCGCTCTTCAGTCTCTCGTTTGGCGCTCAAACTGTCACGGTGTATTGACTCCAAACTACGACATGTTCTTGGAGCACGCCTACTCGCTTTTCAATCACGGGTCCGCGCTACGCTCGTACCGCTATAACGCGACCTTTTTGCGATACATTTTCAGCAACCCCAGATTTGTGCTGAAGCTCCACGGAGACATAAACGACATCGGTACCATGTTGCTGGATCCTGAACTGCTGTGGGGCGGGGAACCTCCGCACAACGGGCATCCGAACGACTTGAAGGAGATGTATAAGACAGCGCTTATGAACGGACACATGGTATACGTCGGTGCAGGGTTCCGTGATGACACGATACGAAAACTCCACGAGTATTGGGCGGCGGCTCCGGATTCAGGGTCCAGATACCTTCGAGTCGCACTCCTGCCCAAATCTGAGTTCGAGGACATCGTTAACCAACAGCAGTTCAAGGACATTGGTTTTCTGACTTATGGAACTGAGCCTGATGAAAAGGGATTCAGGAGCGGAGCACCGTCGCACGCAGTTCGTGAATTCCTATCGCGCTTAGTCGAGGTGCGCAGCCGAACACGCGTTCGGCCTCAGACTTTCGAGGCCACCGACATTCTAAGGCAAATGTTCGAAGCTCCCGGCGAGAGCAAACCAAGACGTTACTTCACGACGCCACCCTGGGCTACAAGAAGCATCAAAATGAAATCGGAATGACGGGTTCGAGCCATCCTAGAGCGCATCGCCATCGCTCAGCCGCAGGTCCCTCCACCGCGTTTTCACTCGATGAGTCTTGCAGCGTGGACGGCGGACTATTCTTCGACCGGCGTTCAGACGTATTCCGCACACTTCGCACTCACCCGCTGCTCGGCGCTGCGCTCTTACGATTTCTTGCGCCGCCTCTTCTCTTTCGTACCGCTTCAGCTCCGCAAGCTCGTGCGCGAGACTGTCAGCCTCTTGCTTCATCAGCATCGCGCGTTCTTCGCCGGCCTTTACTTCGGCGTATTCCTCCTCGGTCAGCAGCGCTTTCAGCCAGAGCTGAACGTCCCGGCTTGCCAGCGCCATCCATTGACCCCTGGGGCTAAAGGCAATCGGATGCCAACTGATTTCGCTGAACCATAGCGTCTTCACCAACCGGCCGGTCGACAGATTCCAAATTCTTATCGTCTGACCGAGGCTGCCTCCGGCGACCAACTGTCCGTTGGGACTGAACGCCACCGAAGTCACATCGTTGATGTGCCCGGTTAGAGTTCGAATCTCGCGAGCGGTGGCGACGTCCCAGATTCTCACCATCTTGTCCTCACCGCCCGACACCAGCAGCCGGCCGTCCGGACTATACGCAAGCGATGCGACACCCGCGGTATGACCCTCGAACGTCTTCACTTCGCGTCCAGTCTCCGCGTCCCAGAGCTTTAGCGTGCGATCGAGGCTGCCCGACGCGATAAAGCGGCCATCGGGGCTGAACACAGTAGAGGTGACGGGTCCGTCGTGACCCTCCATCGGTTGAACTTCCTGGCCGGTGACAACTCTCCACAGCCTGACGATCGAGTCGGTGCTGCCCGAGGCGAGCCACAAGCCGTCAGGGCTAAAAGTCACCGCGCGCACTTCTCCGCAGTCGCGAGATTCAAGCGTTCGAATTTCGTGGCCGGCATAAACATCCCACAGTTTGATGGTGCGATCGCGGCTGCCTGAAACCAGCCACTGGCTGTCGGGGCTGAACGCGATCGAGTTGACGCTTGCGGTGTGACCTCGCAGCGAGCGCAGGGGCACGCCGCTGTCCACCTCCCAGACTTTGATTCCTTCGTAGAGAAACCCCGAGGCGACCAGCCGCCCGTCCGGACTGATGGCGACGGATCTCACATAGTCGCGAGTGCCGATGTCGTACTGCTTGTAGAACTGATCGTAAATGCCCCGCAAGTCCTGTTGCACCTGCGAGAGCGTTTGCATGAGCTGAACGCCTGACCTGTATGTGTTCGCGGCCGCCAAACGGTGTTCGACATCTTGAAACATTCCCGACAGCGTTTGCCGCTTCTCAGGCGTCGCGATGACATATCGTTTGAGCATGCTTGCGTCGCGGCTGACCTCGGCGAGCTTCGACTGGACCGGTTCCATCAACCGGTCGAGCAAGCCTTGCACTTCGGGGCGCATGGCGTCGAACACTTCATCGGCCTTCGCGCGTTCGTAGTATCGAGGGTCGCCCTTGATTGCAACCTCCAGACTCGCGACCGCGGCGCCGGCTTCATTGAGCATCGCTGCCAGGCAAGCTCTCTGATAGTGAGCTTCGAACAATTCGGGATTGAGCGCGATGGCTTCGCTGAGATGGTCGAGCCCCTCTTTGAATTGCTGCTGTATCGCGCAGACAATGCCTGCGAAGTAATGAGCCTCGGCCGATTGCCGCGCATCGCTCGGACGCGCGTACTTAGCTGCTCTGCGAAAGTATTCGAGGGAAGTAGTGAGATTGATCAGATGATAAAGGCAAATGCTGGCAATCGATCGTAGCACGCCGAAGTCGGGATAGTTTCGTTTTTCAGCCTCGAGGAAGTCAGCGAGCGCCTCTTCATACCAGCCATTCAGATAAGCTTTCTCGGCTCGGCTTCGATAGGCGCGCGCCTCTCGTTCGAACTCTGCAAGGCGAATCTCGTGCAGAATGTTGCTGAGCGTTTCCTCGTGCATCTCGAGCTTCCAGATCACGTCGCCCAGCAAGAAGTTAAAGTCCGCGTTGAGTTGATCGAGTCCCCCGGCGAGCCTCTCGTATCCAAACTCAACATTGCAAAGTGAATCGTCGGCGCCGGCGCCTACGCCCGCATCGAGCGCGCCCAATCCCGACTCCAAAGCGATTTCATAATCGCTCTGGCACAACGCGACCCGCATGGCGCCGCGCACCGCAAGCGAATCTTCGAGGCGGGCAGCCTTCCGTTCGATTGCTTTTCCAAACGCGCCCAGACAGTCGCGATCGCTGATGTAGTCTGTCCAGGATTGATTACCGAGATAAACGGCCGCGAGTCCCATTGCGGAAGGCTCCGTCGCCGGAGGGCGCTAAGGTTGGCACACTGGCGATAGGATAGAGGAGATGAGCTCGCGCGTCCAGCGATGATCGGACAGCGTTGATCGAATCGTCGGTGCGCGTCAAGATTTCGCGGGCGAATCACAACCAAGCGGGGGCAAGCCCACCCGACCGCGAGCGTGACCCGTACTTCAGTGACAGGAAGTCGCTTGATCCGAATTGAACCTCCACTCGATCTTATCGCTATCGTTCAGACATTTCGTGCACGTGGTTTAACACCTTTCCAACCACTTCGTTCGCGTCGCCAGCGCCGCTAAGCGTATCGACCGCGACGATGCGCGTTTCGGCCCGTCCCTTCGGCCGCCAGCGCTCAAGCATGCGCGGCGAGCAGTAGCCCGCAAACACGTCAATGCATTTCACCCCAAGCGCCGCTGCAATGTGCTGCCCAGCCGAGTCGTATCCGATGTACAGATCGCTTTCGCCAATCAACCCGGCGAGCATTCCGATTCGGCCGTTCCATACCAGAACGTCCGTCTCGATCTGTTCGGAGCTGGCAGCGCTCGCCAAACTCTGCTCGTTGATCTCGACGGCGCGCACACGGCGCCCTTCGCGTTCGACGCTTGTCGCTGCGGCGATGACGGCGTCGGCACGGCTAATCTCGTCTTCGCCCGAGCCTTTATCAAGAACTATGGCAGCGCCTTCCTGGATCAACCGCGCAACAAGCGACGATTCAAAATCGCCGCCGACGCGTTTAAGGTGGTTCTCTCCAACGCCGAAGTTGATTGCGATGATCGGGCGCGAGCCGTGCCTCATTTTATTCGTGAGATTGCGGGCAGCTTCGATGTCATCGCTTCTCAAGTTCACGCGTGGATAGGTCGTCACGCTCTCGCCGAACACTACATCAAGCCACATCGAAATCAGTTCGCTCAGCGACTGCGTACCACCGCTGCCGTACTCGCGGCTCGGAAAAAACAGGTACTCGCGCGCTTGCGCCGCAAGGTCCGGCTCGCACGGATGGGAACCACGCAACGTCAAATCAGTGCGTTCGACCGGCAACAACCCGAGCTGTGTGAGCCTGGTGTCCGGATCGACGATCAAGTACTCGTCACTCGTCAGCCCGTCAGTCAACTCACGAACGCAACCGAGCAGATCGATCCAGGTGAGCAACCTCTCGATCGTAGTTCCGGCTCGACGATAGGCAATTTCTTTGAAGCGCACTCGCGGGTCTCCGCCAAACAACTCGGGCGCCTTTGTTCCGCCGACAAGCACTATCTCAGCCGCGGGAAAGCTGAGTTTCATTCGCTCGATTATCACGCTGGTGATCGCAACATCAGCGCCCAGCGTTACGCGAGAGAGAACGATGACCCGCTGGACCGCGCCAGCCGGGTCGCTCAACGCCGTTCGAGGGTATACATTCCGAAGCCTATCGCCGCGCGCGATCAAATCCTCTTCACCAGGAAGCCCAAGCTTTTCAAGCTCCCGATCGAGTTGCGAGGAGCGCGGATCCAGACGGCAGGCTTGGATGACTTGTGCAAACGCGCGGTTGTAGAGAGACACGGCGTCGGGCTCGAACGAATCGGCCAGTCGTTCGACCAGAGCCGTGAAAAGGGCTCTGGTGGCCGATTCCGCGGTCCGAGTGTCTTCACAGGTTGCCAGTTCCGCAAGCCGCGCTATGCGGTCGCGCAGGTAGACCCCCGAGGCTCGATACTCGCTCAAGAACTCCGAGATCAGTTTTTCCGAGACACCTTCCATTAGAAGAGGCTGATTATCCCAACGCGTGCGACAAGTAACAAGCGATGAGCGTCCGACAAACTTCAGTTTGTCGTCTTTGCCAGAGAGGAGCGGCAAGAGCAGCCAACGACAGATTAAGATTTGTCCACCGACAAGGAACCAGTTACCGAACAGAAACAGCGACAAAACCGGTTCCGTTTCGTCACGTAAGAAGGTTTCCAAAAGCCGGTTTGACTGTCCGACCCTCAGGCGCATAATTTGGGCTGCCAGTTCCGTAAAGTCTCTTACCCCACCCACCTCAACGGCGAGGTGACTGAAACAACAGAAGCCACTGGCGCACATCCCAGACTATCTGTGTAGGGGTGATTCGTCCGGTACATCTTGATAAAGCGACTCCTCGACGGGGAATCGATAGCTGAACACTGGACGCCTTCAAGAATCGACAGACAGCCCAACTCGCCGCCGGATTGCTTCATCCAAGCGCGTTGCAGCAAGACAAGCGCGGCCGGCGACTGGCGTTCTCTGAATGTCAACGCGATGTCAACGCGGCAGTGAAGCTCGCCCTCGAGCCGGTCTCGAGCGGCGTTGCTCCACTCCCAGGAGTCAGAAAGTTTGAGTACTCAAGCAGGCTATGCAAGAGCGCGGGACGCCAGTGACTCTTTTCACGGGTTAGTTTACGCCAGCTTCGAGATGCGATTCCTGATAGCTCGTCTCAGAGTCATCGCAGCTACAGACGAGGTTGTATTGGTTCTCGGCGAGTCAGGCACCGGAAAGGAACTTGTCGCGCGAGCTGTCCATCAAGAAAGCAGGCGGCGAGGGAATCCCCTTGTTCCTTTCAACTGCTCGGCGCTGTCGCGCGAGCTGATCGAGAGCCGGCTGTTTGGTTATCGGAAGGGCGCATTCACCGGCGCATACTCGGATCATCAAGGGGTGATCGGGGCGGCAGCAGGCGGATCGGTGTTTCTCGACGAGATCGGCGACTTGACCCCCGAGGCTCAGGGAGCGCTGCTCCGGTTCCTGCAATCAGGTGAGATTCAGCCTATAGGTGCAACTCGGCCCCTCATCGCGAATGCTCGAGTGATAACTGCAACAAACCGCGAGTTGACGGCAGAGGTCGAAGCTGGTCGCTTCCGCAAAGACCTCTATTATCGTCTCAACGTGGCGACGCTCTACGTGCCTCCCCTTCGCTCGCGGCCCCAAGACGTAAGAGAACTTGCTCGTCACTTTGCTCACGTCTATAGCAAAGAATACGGCAAAGCGGAACCCGCATTCACTCGTGCAGATATGACGCGCCTTGTTGAGTACAAGTGGCCAGGCAACGTGCGCGAGTTGGAAAGCTGCATCAAGCGAATGATCCTTTTCGGCGAACTGGATATTCAAACGGACGGCTCTCATCGTAGGGAGACTTCAAGACTCTGGCGTAGTTTGACGGACACAGAGAAACGCCGGCGCGTGATGGAGTCGCTGGAACGCAATGGTTGGAATGTCACGCTAGCGGCGAGCGCTCTGGGCATTTGCCGCCGCAGAGTGCAAAGAATCCTACGAACGCAGAAAACAAATGAGGAGTGACGCCTGAACACCACGCAGAAGATGATTGATTATTACGAGCTCCGTTCGCCCAACCCAAATGCTTGAGGTAATGCAGAAGGTTGCTGCCGCCTTGGAGGTCAGCCTAGCTGAGCTTGGTGAAGACGCAGCGACAGTTAGACCGATACGCAAGAGCCGACCGACCAGCAAGTTGCAGAAGGTGTTTGACGATGTGGGGTGGCTGCCACGACCTCAACAGGAAAAGATTGTTGAGGTCGTCTCGGCACTAATGAGTCGGTACGAGAATGGGTAATGAATCGTCCGGCACGGCCTAGCGAGAAATGAGAATTCCAGCTGGCCCGACCCCAGCCGGTACTCGGGCCACGTACAGTGATGCCTAGTGAAAAGGAGAGCGAGCGAGCAGGAAACCAAGCTCACGATCGCCACTATCAAGATTCGTCTCCAATTGTACGCGATCAGTCGATTTCGGCTCTTGGTTTCCGAGCCATTGCCATGTCATCGTAGGATCATCACGTTTAAAATTGCAATATTGCAGGCCCGGCCCAGCCTTAAACTTCAGCTGTCCGCCCCAATATCCAGTTCACAATTTAAGGAGACTGACAACGCCGGAGTATCCAACTGAAAGAATCCAATCTAAACTCTCGTCAAAGACATCAATATCATCAGCACGCGGATACCAGATTTCGTGAAAGTATCGTGAGAGATCTGTTAGCATGATACCGTCGATCCGGTCATACCTGTACCAATTTACCAAAACCTCCTCGTTTGGTTGAATACCGAGTGATTTCAACTGTGCGTTCAGATCAAAGTCTTCCTTCTCAGCATCAGCGTGCGGCACTACAATGCATTTATTCGATACAAACTTCACTAAATCCAGTGGCGACGCGTTCCTGGGAACTCCTAATCGTAAGACAAGCGATTGCCTGATTCTTTCTGATTCCTCTTGGTCTAAGGTTCTGTACTCTGGAAAATCAGAAGCTGGGTAATCACGTTTGAAATTCTCTATCTTAACAGTGTCCATAACTACCTCTATGGCGAGTTTTTCCTTTCGATAGGAACATAGCCTTTTCTGCCACCACCTGATTTTCGTTTGCCCGCGCTGTAATCCCACCAGTTTATGTGCTCATGCGTTCTCTCCTTTCCTTTTCCTTTTGGGTTGGGTGGGTCCAGCCTATAGCCTTTCTTCGTATCACCTCTTTGCGGGCTACCAAACTTCCCTGGCTCCCCCTTTGGCTGCCTACCTACCTCTTTGTGAACTTCTTTAAGGGCGTCTTTATGCTCGCTTAGGGTGGGTTTTCCACTCTTGTTGTGAATCGGGGTTGTAACAACCTTGCTAGCGTTTACAATTCCGCCAGCCACTGCAACTACTCCAGCGATAGCGACAGGTACTCCAGCGATGGCCCCCACTCCAGTACCGGAAATGGCGACACCGCCACTCGCGGTCTGTGTGCCGCCGACTATTACGAGAGCTGAACCGACAGCTTGTCCCAATCGAGAAGAAATAGAATCATCCGCGCTCGGCTCACTGTGTGGGGCAGTCCCATAACTCATACTCGCAGCAACGCCACGTGCAACGCCTCCGGCAAACTCTCCTGCGGTCTGAGCGGCACTCTTAAGCCAGTCCTTGATCCCGTGCCCATCTGGATCAACGTACCTTAGCGGATTGTTGAAAGCATAAGGGTACTTGTTGAGGGATTGCGGTTCGTGGAGGTCGGCATAGAAAGTCGGATTATCAGAGGCGTCTTCTGCAAAGTCGAAGAGATCGTCAGGCCCACCAGTGAATTCATCAGGGCTTGTGAATCTCCCCTGAGCCGATGAGTAGTATCTCGCAAGGAAGTAATCCAGTCCCGATTCATTGTCTCTTTCTTTTTGGGTGAACTTCTGGCGTGTGCTGTCCGGCAGGCTGTACCCCATTGCTGTCGTTCGCGGGCCAATCGTGGCCCCAAGCTCCTCACCAAACGGTAGGTAGTCATAACGTGCCTTCACACTCCCATCGCCCTTCGTCACCACTCTCGTGCTTCCGAGATGATCGCTTGTCAAATAGCTCGTGCCCACCTCCACCTTGCGGTGCAGGCACCGGGTCACCGTGATATTCAGCTATCAACTGGCCACCGACATTATACACGAACACTGTCGTGCCAGTTGAGTCTATTTTCTTCACCCGCCTGCCGTCCCCGTCATAGAAGTATTGCCCCGTCGCGCCGTTGCCATTGAAGCTCGTTTGCCGGTTCTCCGCGTCGTATGCGAACGCTCGGTTCTGTTTGTCCACGATCTGATTCCCAGCGCCGTCGTACTGGCTCAAAACGATCCTGTTTGTCGTAGCGTTGAAATCTCCTTGCAATTGGGGCGTCAGCGAGTTGAGCGTGTATCCCGGCGATGCGCTCACCCACCGATTCCCGTATCGGTCATACGCGTACGTCTGCGACCAGCTTGCTCCGCTGTTCTCGCTCGCACTCTGCAATCTGTTCAACGAGTCATAGACGTAGCTCTGGCTGATAGTGGTCGCGCCGATGACTATGTTCTGACTTATCAAGTTGCCGTTGTTGGTCGTCGTCGTGCCATAGCCGTAGTCCAGTCTCAGCAGGCTAGAATCAGTGCCTGATGTTCCTAGCCCAATCTCTATCGGTTGCAACCGGTTGTTGAAGTTCGTGTGCTCCCACTTCCCGTTGCCAAGCTTCATCTTGCTCACGGCTCCATGCGAAGCATACAGAATTCGATTCGTCGCATCGCTTCCAGTAGCCCCGGCGTAGTAGAGCCCAGTTGTCTGATTCTTCACCCCGGCTACTCGACCCGCGGTATCATAGTCGGTAACGACCACTCTGCCTGAGGGGTAAGTCTCGCTGGTCATCTCGCTCGCAATGTTATAGCTGTAGTTGGTGAACCCATAGTTCTGCGAGTCCGTCTGCTGATAGCTAACATTGACCCGTCCAAGCTGATCATAGCCTTGATAGTTTCCGGCGCTCGCCCCGCCATAAGTCGTCGAAACCAGCCTGCCGATAGATGAGCCAGGAGCGAACGAAGGCGCTCCCGTAGGCAATGTCTGGCCGTCATAACTATAAAAGACCGCCGGCGTGTTCTGCGGATCATTCGTATAGGTCCGGTCCTTGACTCGATTCAACGCGTCGTAGTTATACGTGGTAGTGATGCTTCGGGCGTCAAGCTTGGTGTTCAGGTTAGAGTTCAAGTCGTAGGTGTAGTCGATTGTTCCGCTCTCGGGATTGATTGCCCTTGTAAGTCGCTTCAGTCCGTCGTAAACGAATGTACGCGTCTGTGTCGTTCCAACAGTTCCGATTTCCTGTTTCGCCTCGACGAGATCATCCAGCACGTCATAACTGTACTTAGTGCGATAGCCGGCTTGCACTTCCGAGTGATTGGGGAACGTTACGGGTTCGGTCCCGGTCACCGTGTCAGTGGATCGGATTTCCCATACGTCGGTGAGTCGTCCAGCACCGTCAGTCTTGCTGAGCCGTTCCATGCCCGCCTGATCTATCACCAGCACGCGCGGCCCATCGTATGCTGAGGTCACTACAGCGTTGTCGGGCGTCGTTACCGTCGTCACACGCCCCGCGAGATCGTACCCAGTCGTCGTGTATTGCGCGGTTTCCGTCAGCACTGCTGGGCGGAAGGGATTGCTCGTCTGCTTGGTTCGCCCCAATCCGTCGTAGTTAGCCTTTACCACGATGTCGCCGGACACGGGACTTCCCTGATAAAGCTCATCAGGCGCGTGGGTCCAGCTCTCTATCGTTCGTCCGAAGCCATCGGTCTTAGTCCAGCTTCGAAGATTCCCGTCGTCAATCGCAGCCTGATCTTTCGCACTCAGCACATCGTTGTTGGTCAGAGTTATGCCGAATGGATTGGTCTGCGGCGCATAGTACATCGCCGTGTGATTTTCCAGCCCTAACCCAAGGGCTGCCTTTACCTGCGTCGGCCGATCGAAGGCGTCGTTATAGATCGTCTGAGTGATTGTACCGTTACGGTCCTTGAAGCCGGTAAGCAGTCCGGTGTTAAAGTCGTATTGCGAGCGCGCCGTATGAGCGGGCTCGCTTGGATTTGGCGGCGGGCTGGTTATCAAAGTAGGTAGCGCAAAAGTCGCACCATTGCTCCCGCCGCTGCCGGACCCAGGAGCTGCTCCAACACCAAAGTCATCCTGATAGCTGATCGTGCTCACATTGCCGCGTGGGTCTTTGGTTGAGATTACGTTGCCGAGCGTGTCGTAGCGTGGGTACGAGTAGGTGAAGGTTGAGGCGTTGACCATTCTCTTGACCTGCGTCTGATTGCCTCGCTCTGTCTTGGTTGTTCCATAACCTGAATCGTGCCCGGTCACTGCCCCGTTGTCTACCAGCGCGTCGTGATTCCCATCACCCGGCGTGTAGTTGTCATACTCGTACTCAGCACGTGACAGCTCCGATCCGGTCGGGCCGTCAAAGACCGACTGCAGAGTTGACAAGCTCAACAGGTTTACCGTGTTGGTGCCTGTGCCGGTGTAATGACCTCCGATCAGATAGCTGGTCGTCGTGTACCGCTTCAACGTCTGGTCAAAGTCGTACTCGTCCACCTCCGACGGGTTATTGACGTGGTTCGATGCAGCGATCGCCGCGTCATAGAAAGTGTGGACCTTGGCAGAGCTGCCATCGTCGAGGTACTTTCGCTGTTCGTTGACGCGATTGTCGTTGGCGATCTGCTGTGACGTGTAACCAGTCGACCACGACACACTGGCGCGCTGAGCCCAGTCCTGCTCGTTCGCAGCAAGAACCGTCGTCTGGTTGCTATCGCGTCTCTCATTGCGGCGTTCAATCCCGGTTGACCAGATGGAGTAACCCGTCCCGTCGGGTGCTCCGTTGATGCAATCAAGGAATCGCTGCGAGGACAGGTAGTAGTGCCACTGATCCAGTAGCAAGGTGTTAGAAATATTCCTGCACTGCACTTCGGTCTTATCGATCTTGAAGGCATAAGACCAGTTTCCCTCCAGCGTCGAGCCATCGGGGTAAGTCCGCCTGGCGACTACTGCGCGGTCGATCGCCGAGACGTTGCTGTTTGCCTGCGCAGCGCTCGGGTGAACCTCGCACGGTAACGAGTTGCCCGTGGGTAATCCGGTGCCCGGCTGGGAGTCCAAAAGCACGCTCTGATAATCATATTGCACCTTGCCGCCTGTGGGCATCTGGACTTCGGCCACTTCACCGAATTCGTTGTAGTTGAAACTAAGAGTGCGATTGTCTGGCAGCAGAAGCTGGGTCACGACTGAGCGGTTGTCTATCTGTTCCGCGCCGCTACCATAGGATAAAGCAAACAGTGACGTGTGGGGCCCGGGCCATTCGTAACCGTAGCCGAGCGGATCCCAGTCACCGGTGATGACAGGCAGCGTTGGATTGATTCCAGCGCGGTAGTGCAGGTTCATAGTGTCGGCCTTTGCCTTGTATATGCGATTCTGCCCGTTGTACCCAGGCAGCGTTACCTGAAGGACGTATGGGGCGAGCGCCGGGTCGTTGATGTCCAGTGTGGTGAGGCGCCCAAGCTGATCGGTATACTGCACCCTGGTGCTGGTCGGATAGCTGATTTGAATGAGGTTCCCGTTGCGGTCGGTTACGGATGTGCATCGGCCAAGGTTGTTCAAGTAGGCTGAGCCTGCGGAGTTGCCGCCCCCTGCGTTGACGAACCTGTAGAGTGTTCCGTCAGGTGTGAAAAGCCTTCCCGCAACATCGCCATTAACCACGCCATTATCGTTGTCGCTGAAGAAGACCGCGCCCGAGCCGTCCGTTGCATCCTTGCAGCCTGTGACGGGATTGTCATGCGGGTTGATACCCACTCCGCGCACCTTTATGTAAGGCGCGGCGCCAACCGACCATCCCGGCCCCAGCTTGTAATAAATGTCTTCGGCTTGCGCAGCGTCGTCATGTACAGCAATAGCTACAGGTTCAGTATGGGTGGTGGGATCGTTGACGACCACGCTAAAGGTACGCGCCGACCACACTTTGCTTCTGTAGTTGATGGTAAGCGGCAACGAGAAGCCTCGGCCGCCGATCTGACCCACGGGTATGCTGAAGTTCAAAGAGCCGTTACTCAAGTTGACCGTGCCTAGATCCGCCGATATGTAGCTCCCAATCGCCGAAACGCCGGCGGCGTGCTGCGGTGGCGTGCCGTGGTCGTATTGACTCACAACGTCCTGAGCTGCGATTCGGAGGCTAGCGCCCATAAGCGTTGCAACCGCGATAAGAAATCGAATTGCATGTTTTCGGTTCGACATCTTCGGCATGATCTCTTTCGCTCCTCTCCAGCTTGCGTTCATCTCTTTTCTAATCTTTTAGTCCCCTGCTCTTAGGACTAGGCTGTCTAAGGCTCGACTATCAGGGTGGCGCGATTTTGCGGGTGGTCGGCAACAAAGACCTGATAGCGTCCCGGATCTAGTCTTAGATCGCTCCTACCACGCGGGTTGTGCTCGCGGTGTACTCGCCCAACGGATTCCGGCGCTGCGCCAGTTTCGCGCTCGACGACCAGATCACTAGGGCCGCCTGAGATATCTTCAAACGTGATCGCGATCAGTCCCTTGGTGACTCGTGCTTCGTAGGGATAGATGCCTACATCGTAGACCGCGAATTGCACCACCTGCACCGGCCCTTGCTGCGCGGGTCCGCCCTGTGCTGCGCCGGTTAACGTCCCAGGCTTGATTGCGGGGGCTGACTCTATTGCTGCAGGTTTGGGTTCAGAGTGGTTGTACGCCTGTGTAATCAATGCTATGGCTGTGCAGAAGAACAGGCCGCTGGATAGCGCTACCGGCAGGAATAGGCCGTTTCTTAAAGTCCTGTGGTTTACTCTGGCCTTCGAGTCATCTGTACTCTGTTTCATAACACGCGTCTCGACCGCAACTTCCAAACGCCTCCTACTGTCGTTTAGCCATTTCGGACTTATCTGTCTCATCGCACCCCTCCAGTATTGAATCAGGTAGCCTCTTGCTTCACAGTGAAAGTCTTATCGCCTATCGTGATCGTCGCGTCTCGGCCAACTCCGGTTGTGTTCACGCCTACCGAATAACTCACCGTCCCGTTGCCGATGCCGCAACAGCCTGAGGTCACAGTCACCCAGTTCGCATTGCTGACGGCCTGCCAGGCGCACCGTTCTTCGGTGAATACGCTTACGCTGCCGCTCCCGCCACTCGCGCCGAAACTTGCGGAGGTTGGAGAAATGACGTAGGTGCATTCGCCGGTTACCCCCTCCTGCGTAACGGTGAAGGTCAGACCGGCGATGATGAGCGTGCCTTGGCGCGGCACTCCGGTGTTGTTATCCCTGACGATATAGCTGATCTGTTGGCTCCCGGTGCCGCTGGTGGCAGAAGATATGGTCAACCAGTCTGGATTATTGCTGCTGGCTGTCCAGGCACATACCGCGCCCGCGGTGAGGTTCACTATGCCTTCTGCACCTACCTGAGAATAGAAGGCGTCTACCGGAGAGATCGAGTAACTACACTCTTCGGTGGCCAGAAGCCGCGCTCCCGCGTAGACGTATTCCTTAGACGGTGAGCCCGGTAAGAAGTTCTCAATCGCAACTTCTCCTTTCTGCTTTTGCTTGTGCTGCCGTGCTGCTGAGCGAAAGCCTCCCCAATTCGCCGCAGTCACGCCGGCCAAAAGCACGCTCAGGGTCAAGGCGATAGCCGCCGACGCTTTCGAGTAGACAGCCCGAAAACGGAGACGCTGATATTGCTTGCCCCCTTTAGTCTTGTGCATCGCCTCTCCTTTCCATAAACACCCTGTCCTGTCGCTTCGAGCCCGCAGCTTCTCAGTGAATCATCCGTGAGCGAGTGTTCTCATCCTTGGTTCGTACACTGTCGCCTCCCTAACTGCGCAACGCCCGTACCTAGACCGCTGAACATGGAAAGCCTTTATCTAAACGGCCTTAGACTTGCCATTCGAAAGATAAGGTGTGACAGTCGCTGCGACAGTCACTGCGACTGTCGCACCAATGTCGCACCTTCTGACACTCCGCTTAGAGGGCGAGAGGAGATATCGGTGAAGGCTCTTGATTAGGTTTGAGCAGCGCTAAGCTCGACTCGTCAGACGCCTATGCCCCGAGATCTTCCGCCCCTCGGCTTTGCTTGCCCGACCTAGTCTCTTGACTCGTGAATATCGCAGTGATAGCTTTCGCGACGCTAGTAACACCGATTTTCTTCCCTTCTTTTTTCACCAGTGGAGCACAGAGAGGACGCTATGAACATTATCAAGATTCGCCTGAACGCGTCGGGCAAGGCAATATGCCTCCGCCTGCTGGTTTTCATCTCGGCGGCCGTTCTCGCATCGACCGGAATCGTGCACGGACAGAACGGCAAGCTGAGGCCGGAAGAAACGGCCCTGAAAAATCTGCATTGGCGCGACATCGGTCCCGCTATCATGGGCGGACGCATTGACGACTTCGCGGTCGTTGAAGGCAACGCTTCCACTTTCTACGTTGGAGCGGCAACCGGCGGCGTGTGGAAAACTACTAACGCCGGCACGACCTTCGAGCCGATCTTTGATGAACAGGGATCGACCTCGATCGGCGACATCTGCATAGCGCCTTCCGATCCCAACATCGTCTGGGTCGGAACCGGCGAGCCAAACAATCGCCAGAGTTCGTCCTGGGGCGACGGCGTTTATCGCTCGCTGGACGGCGGTAAGACCTGGCAGAACATGGGTCTGAAAGATTCCAGGCACATCGGCCGCGTCGTCATCGACCCGCATAATCCGAGCACCGTCTACGTCGCGGCGCTCGGCCATCTTTGGGGACCTAACCGCGAGAGAGGAGTCTACAAGACGACCGATGCCGGCAAGACCTGGGCGCAGTCGCTGTTCGTCAACGAAGACACCGGGGTAATCGATATTGCGATGGACCCCCAGAGTCCCGGGACGCTTTATGGGGCTGCTTATCAACGACGCCGCACCCCGTGGGGCTTCAACGGCGGCGGGCCCGGCAGCGCTATCTATAAAACGATTGACGGCGGGGCTTCGTGGACCAAACTCACCAAAGACCTCCCCGAAGGAATCACCGGACGAATAGGCCTGGACATTTGCCGCGGCGACCCAAGCATCATCTACGCCCTCATCGAGAACGCAAAGGGAGGGGTGTTCAGGTCCGAGGACCGCGGCGCAACGTGGAAGAAGATGGGCGATCTGGATTCGCGGCCGATGTATTACAGCCAGATTCGGATCGATCCGAACAACGACCAGCGCATCTGGCAATGCGCCGCTAACATGTTTACCTCCGAGGACGGCGGCAAGACATGGGTTCAAAACGTCGTCACTCGAATCCACGGTGACTATCACGGGCTGTGGATTGATCCGGCGAACTCGAATCACATGCTCGCGGGGTCGGATGGCGGGATTCATCAGTCGTATGATCGAGGTCGTTCGTGGGATTACTTAAACACGATTCCGCTCGGTCAGTTCTACGAGATCTCGCTCGACAATCAAAAGCCCTACATGGTTTACGGCGGGCTTCAGGACAACGGGAGCTGGGCGGGCCCGAGCGGAACGCTGAACCAGGAAGGCATAACCAACGACGAATGGTTCCGCACCGGCGGCGGCGATGGGTTCTACTCGGTCGTCGATGTCTCCGATCCGAGCATCATCTACGTCGAATCGCAGGACGGCAACGTCGCGCGATTGGAGCTCAAGACCGGAGAGCGGCGCAACATCAGACCCGAGCCAGCGGCCGGCGAAAAGCCTTATCGCTTCGATTGGAACTCGCCGATCGTTATCTCTCCTCACAACAATCGGACCATCTATTACGGCGGGAATCGAGTCTTCAAATCCACCGATCGCGGCGATTCGTGGACCCGAAGCGAAGACCTGTCCAAGGACCAGGACCGCGAGAAGTTTCCGATCATGGGAGCGCTTCCCGACCGGAACATGCTCTCGCGGCATGACGGCGTGCAGACATTCGGCCAGGTAGGCGTCCTCGCCGAGTCGACGATGAAGGAGGGCTTGTTATACGCGGGAACCGATGACGGCAACTTGCAAGTCTCGCGCGACGGCGGCAAGACGTGGAAAAACATCACCGATAAAGTGCCCGGCGTTCCCAAGAACACCTACGTGAGCCGCGTTGTCCCTTCGCGTTTCGCCGAGGGCACGGTCTACGCCACATTCGACGGGCATCGCGCCGATGACTACAACACCTACGTCTTTGTGTCGACCGATTTCGGCGAGTCGTGGAAATCGTTGAAGAGCGATCTGCCGGCGGGCGTCACCTGCCGCGTGATACGCGAGCATCCGCGGAATCAGAATCTGCTTTTCCTGGGCACCGAGTTCGGCGCATTTGTCTCGCTGGATCACGGCGGACACTGGACGCGTTTGAAAGGCAACTTGCCGATGGTGCGCGTTGACGACATTCAGATACACCCTCGAGACAACGATCTGGTGCTTGGGACACACGGACGATCGGTGTGGGTGCTCGACAACATCACCGCGCTGGAAAAGATGTCCGATGCCGTTATGTCATCTGATGTTGCGGTGTTTGACGCGCCCGCCGCGGTCGCCTTCCGCATATACAATCGCAAAGGTAATACCGGCCACAAGTGGTTCTCGACCCCTAATCCGCCTTACGGCGCGATGATCGACTACTATTTGAGAGCAGCGCCTCAGGGAAATGTTCGGATTACGATCACCGACAAGAGCGGAAAGACGGTGCGCGAGCTGACCGGCCCCAAGGAGGCTGGCGTGAATCGCGTAGTGTGGGACCTTAGACTCGCCGCGGCGGGTCAGCCCGGACCAGGGTTTGGAGGAGGTGGCGGCGGAGGTGGCCGTGGCGGGGCCGGTGGTGGCGGTGGTGGCGGCGGCGGTCGCGGCGCAGGCGGGGGACGCGGCGGCGGCCAGCAAGCGGCGCAACCGGCCGCGGCTGAGCCAGGGGCTGCGACGCCTGAAGCGCAAGCGGCAGCGGCGCAACTGGGCGGCGGTGGTGCGGGTGGTGGCGGCGGCTTTGGCGGCGGCGGCCGAGGACCGCGCGTTCCTCCCGGCGAGTACACCGTGAAAGTTGCGGCGGCCGGCAAGGAAGCTACCGCAACCGTGCGCGTTCAAGAAGACCCGCGCATTCAGATCTCTGAAGCTGATCGCGCCAGGTGGAGTGAGGCTGTGATGAAGGCGTACGAGCTTCAGCGATCCGCCGCGGCCGCGCAGCGCTCGGTGCAGAATCTCAGGACGCAAATCACCGCGCTGCAAGAGTCGTTGAGGCGGACTCCTAATGCACCCAAGGAAGTCAACGACGCGGTGAAGTCGGTTTCCGATCAAGTGGACGACGTTTCCAAGAAGATTGTGCCAACCTTCGACCAGTCTGGGAGCGCGGGGCCTCCGCTGCCCGACGCACCGCGCCCGGTGCTTGGAAGGATCGGGCAGTTGTTCAATGGGCTTGATAGCTACACCGCGGCGCCGACGCCGGATCAAACGGCTAAGCTTGGCGAGTTGTCGGCGGAACTGAAAGCGCTCGTCGAGCAGTTGAACAAGCTGATCGACGAGGGTGTGCCAAACTTGAATAAACAGATTCGCGACAGCGGGGTTTCGTTTGTGAACCCGGGTCATCCTTTTCGGGTCAAGAGGCGGTCCTCACGCTACTTTTCCTATCAGGTTGAGGGGACCCGTGGAGCCTATGTTCCGTTTGATCGAAACGATGAACGAGCGAATCTCATGCCGGTCTAATACGTGTTCGATGTAGTCCTCCGACTCGGCGATCTTGCGTATCTCGCTCCACTCACCCTCGGGCACAGCCAGGAATGCTTTCACTACCGCGGGGTCGAAGTGCTTACTTACATTCGCAACTATCTCTGCCCGCGCGTCGGCATAGGGCGCCGACTTTCGATAAGGTCTGTCACTTGTTATCGCATCGTACGCATCAGCCACCGCGAATATGCGCGCGTTGAGATGAATCATCTCGCCGCGCAGTCCTGACGGGTAACCGCTGCCGTCGAATTTTTCGTGATGCTCGCCGACAACCGGCGCCGCGCCTTTCAAGAAATCTATGCCGCCGATTATGCGAAGCCCATAGTTGATGTGCTCGCGCATCTCTGTCCACTCGGTTTCAGTGAGCGCCCCACACTTGAGGAGTATCGAATCGCGGACGCCTATTTTGCCAATGTCGTGAAGCAATGCGCCCTGTTCGAGCGCGATCAGTTCCTTGTGCGCGAGCCCCAGTTCGCGGCCGAGTCTGAGCGAGTAGGCGACTACGCGATCCGAATGGCCGGAGGTCTCGAAGTCGCGCGCTTCCAGGGCTCCGGCCAGCGCGCGCAGCGTGGCGCGATAGTTCTGGTACAGCGCTTCGAGCATCTGGTTCAGGTCTTCATTCAGGGAGCGCAGCTCGGCGGTCCTCAGCCTGACGGTTTCTTCGAGCGACTGCTCGTAGTGCCGCTTTGCCGCTACCAGCACTTGATACCGGAAAGCGCGCTCGACAGCCATCAACACGTGGGCCAGGTCGAACGGCTTAACAACGTAGTCGAATGCGCCTTGTCGCATGGCTTCGATGGCATAGTTGATGTCCGTCATTCCGGACACCATAATCACCACCGTTTCGGGATAGGCTCGATGGATATACTGGCACAACTCGATGCCCGAGGTCCCTGGCATCGTTATGTCGGTCATCACCAGATTGAAAGAGCTAGCGGCCATCAATGCGGTAGCTTCGTCGGCGCTGGCTGCGGTGACGCACGTGTAGTCGTCCGAGAGGTACAGCGCCAGAAGCCTGCGAATAGGCTCCTCATCGTCGATGATCAGTATAGAAACGTTTTTGTTGGTTCCCATTTGCCTAACCCCCTAAGAATTCAAGTCACAACTCGCAGGCTACCCTCACCTAGGCTGCGCTGCTCACAGAGCAAAGCGCATTCCCTGATTACTCGGCCGATCGCCAGTCCAAACGGAACCTGGCTCAGGCATTTACGGGACGGCCGGTTCAGGGTTGCAGCGGCGCGACAGAGGACATTGGCAACACTGTGGAAGATCACCTCAAAGGGTTGGAGGCAGGAACAATCGGAAACGGCACCCAGTAGACGGGCTCTAAGCTGGTCAAAGGGGGAAAACGGCGGGGCCGTTACCGGCCCCGCCACTGTTGAGGGTTAGCGGTTAATCTAGAAGCTTACTCTGAACCCTAGCTGAATGGTGCGCGGTCCATAGGCGAAGCCGCGCGCATTCTGTTCCTCTTGCACCCTGCCCGTGTTTTGATAGTCAAAATTCAGGCTGCCAAAGCCAGCGCCGAGACCGCTATACGCGCCCACACCCCGATAGTTGAAAAGATTGAAAATATCGAGGTACGGTTCGATCGTGAGATTGTGAAGCACGTACGCGTTCTCAATCTTGATCGGCCTGGTGACGCGCATAGTGAAGTTGAAGGGATCGGACGCGAAGGGAGTCCGGTTGGTCCCCGGCACCAGCGGAATGATGGGTGATACAGCCTTGAGCGCCACGAGCTGCGCTTCAGTGAAGATGCCCGCTGCGATCAATGCCTGGCCTGCGGGCGTCGGATGTCCAGCTACGGTCGAGTTGTAAGCTTGAATGAGCTTATTGAGCTGTCCGATACTGCTGACGCCACGTCCCCAATTCCCGTTCCTCAAGCCCGGCAGCAGGTCCGTGCGCGGCGTTGAGGCTGTACCGCCGTCGCCGTTCAGATCGGTTGTGAACAGAGCGTTGGCGCCGGTGATTCCGCCCAATGCCGGTATGGTGAGTGAGGCTGGACCCCGAGACGAGAACGACATACCGAGATTCAGTCCTACGCGACCCGGCAAATCCATCAGAAACCCGCTGCCGACGATGTGCCTCAGGCTGAACGCGTTAAGCCCGAAGTAATGTTCGTTGTTGATTGTGTGGTTGTCGCAGGTCCCACTTTCGAACTCAACGCGGCCAGCAGAACAGGTGGCCAGACTGTGACCCAGGGCATAGGAAACTGAGTAACTCATATTCCTAAGAATCCCGAGTTTGTTTGTCAGCCGGCCAACCAGCTTCGCCTGTAAGGCCGAGTAGAGCGAAAACCCTCCGCTCACTACCCTGTCGCGAAGGAGATCCGGCGTTCGCCCCGTGAAGAAGGTATCGGTGGCCAACCCGAAAGACGTGATCGTCTTTGTAGGATTAGCAGCGATCCATTGGTCAACGGTCTTTCCGGCGAGCACGGTGGCGACTTTGGCCTGGGCGGCGGCCGCGTTCAGCGTCGACGCATCAAGCCGCTTCTCGTAGTCCACCAGCAGGAATGGGAGCCCAACGGCGTGGTTGCGAACGTAGTCAACCGTCAGCACGTTGTTCTTGAAGAGCTCACGTTGGAACCCGATGTTGAACTGCATCGAGTAAGGAAGCTTGTAATCGCCGGGAAAGATGCCCCCGTTAGTTACTCCCTTCGCAATCTCGAGCGCAGTCTTCCCTTTTGTCGGATCGAACTTATAGTTCGCGTAAGCCGCCTGCAAGGCCTGGTGGACCTGAGTAATGATAGGCAGAACGTCCTTAATCGGCTTACCCACCAGGTCGTTGTAGTTGCCGGCGGGATGCTTGCCATCAACGTTGATTGGTGTCCCATCGGGCCCGGAAACAAACGCCTGGCTATAGGAATCGGGGCCAATACCCGGCGGGATCAACGCAAATTCGTTGAAGATCGTGTTGTTGGCGATGTTCATCTCATAGGCGCGGTAGAATCCACCGCGAATCACGGTCTTGCCATTGCGCCACGGATCCCAGGCAAAACCCAAAGTCGGGCCGAAAGCATCTTTGGGGAAGCGAGGAGGGTTCAGCGAGGGCGGATGCAAGACGCCAAGGATAGCCGGGCGCCGCGCGCCGTCTTCTTTCTCTTTATTGAAGTATGCGGTATCGTACTCCCAGCGGGTCCCAAAGTTGACCGTCAGGCTAGGAAGCACACGCCAGGTGTCACCCACATACCAGGCAGTACGCAAATTATAGTTTCCGCCGTGCGCGAATCCATGCGCGGCGGGAATGGTGAAGAACCCGTTGGCCGGCCCGGTTGAGAAACTGGTGAGTGGATACTCGAGCGGGTTCTTTGGATCGCCGCCACGGGCAATGACCTGGTCGCGCGTCCCGCCCGTGTCCGAGCTGAAGTCACCCCCTATCGAGAGCGGGCCGGAAAAGTTTGCAAACCCTCCGAGGACGATGCGATTGAGCTCCAGTCCATACCGCAGCGTGTGCTTGCCACGTATGTAGCTCCCATCATACTTGGTTTGAAAGTTGTCCTGATAGGTCTGCTGCGGCGCGAGGCTGTTCGGACCCTCGCCAAATTGGCCCACGCTGAGGAAGAAGGGAACTCCATTCGATGCCGGGAACGGAAACTGCGTGAACTCCTGGCTCTGGATCTGGTTATTGAAATTTACATAACCAAACCGGACAGAGTGAGTCAGCCGTGACTGGCTGATATCAAGGCCGACCGCGTGAATATTCGTCCAGTCGATATTCTGAAACGGAGACTGGCCGCTACCGCCGGTGGAGGTATCCCAGTTATTGTTGAACCGATAGAACGCTCGAACGGAAGGGGTTATGTTCCAATCCGCGCGCCCGGAGGCGTAACGAATCCCAACCGGCTTGCTCACGTCGCCTGCCATTTGCGGAAAGAAAGTAAACGACGAAACATCGTAGTGGAGATTATCGGCCTGGTAGAACCGCTCCCAATTCAGAAACCAAAACACCTTGTCCTTGACAACCGGCCCACCGGCGCGAAACCCAACCTGATGCCGGTGAAAGGGTGGATTGCCGGCGTCTTTACCATCCTTGTCCAGAGTGCGTGTCTTAGCTACAGCAGCCGACATATCCTGGTTGCGGCCAAAATAGAAAACGCTGCCGTGAACCTGGTTTCCCCCACTCCTGGTGACCACGCTGATCGCGCCTGAAGTAGTGAGCGAAGTGGATAGATCGAACGAGGAGCGGCTCACCTGAAACTCAGAGATCGCGTCATCGGAGAGATTAGCGGTGGTGGTCCCAACCGTCTCATCGGTAACATCAATTCCGTCGAACTGAACGCGGGTGCCCGTGCCTCCGCGGCCTGAGATGCCTACCGTGCGGAACGCATTGGATTTGGTGGGGTCGATGGCCCCGCCATCCCTCACAATCACACCCGGTTCCAGGGCCGCCAAATCGAGGAAGTTGCGGGCATTGAGGGGCAATTTATCGATTTGTTCTCCCCTTATGACGCCGTCCACTGTACTGCGAACGGTATCAACCTGGATCTCTGTGCTTCCTGAGACAGTGACTACCTCTTGAGCCCCGCCAGGTTTCAAGGAGGCGCCGACGTTGACCGCCTGCCCGACTCGCAACGTCACGTTTTCCTGCACCTCGGAAATAAACCCGGAATGCTCGATTCTGACGCTATACTCGCCGGGCAACAAAGCCCGCGCTTGAAAGACCCCCTCGTTATTGGTAGTCACGGGAATCTGCCTGCCCGTCGCCTTCTCCGTGATTGTTACTTTCGCTCCGGGAATGACAGCGCCGTTTACATCCGTCACTGTTCCCTCAATGGAGCCCGTTGGCTGCTGCGCCGCAAGGAGCGACGGTACCAAGCTCATCATTATCAGCGCCAGTGAGATCATCACACCCACCAGCGGTCGCTTGAATTGATCTCGCATGTGAACCTCCTGATTGTGATTTGGGCCATCTGGATTCTAACAACCTTCCAAACCGAAGCTCACGAAGACCGAGAGCCTGGTCAGATAGGAGCCAGAGAATACTTCGAGCGCCTGGATGCCGCTTCACCAGAGATCGCTGACTCCACGTCTCCCTACAGAGCTAAACCAGCTGCGTGATACTGAGTTGCGCTAGATTTTACGTACGGATTACTGAGGCGTTGATGCTACCGGCAAGCCAGATTCCAACCAGGGGCTGACGCCTCGGTAGTCCCCAAAGGGTCGACATCATCGAGTCTAGGGTCCAGTGGTGAAGCCGGATTATAACCCCGTCCAGCGCCAAGAGATACGAAATTCTGGATTTTTCTCCAACTATTTGAACTACTCTAACCAGGGCTCAACTGCAATCTGGAGCTCGATGGATGTGACTAACATTTCACGGCTGCGGCGGCGAGGGCTTTCTTTCGACCGGGCCGCGCAGCGTCTTTATCGCGGCGCGAAGCGCGTCCGCTTTTTTGTCGTCGGGCGCCATTTTCAAGTAGTTTTCGAGCTCATCCGCGGCACGCGCGCGGTCGCCTTTCTTTTCGTAGAGCCGGGCCAGTTGGAGATGAACGGCAGCCAGCTTCTTGCCGCTCAACTCGAAGGCCTGTGCGAGGCTCTTCTCGGCCATTCCGAATGAGCTCTCTCGCTCCGCGGCTGCCTCCTTCGACGCCGAAGGATTGATCGCAATCGCGTGTTCAATGAGCGCGGCGCCGCGCATTAGCGGAATACCGGGATCGGACGGACTTAATCGCGCTGCCTCGCCGAGAACCTGAGACGCCAGCGCATATTTCTTCTGAATCATCAGAACCTGACCAAAGCCTCGATAGACGCGGTCGTCTTTGGCATTTATTTTACGCGCCTGCTCGAACTCCGCAATCGCATCATCCAAACGCCCCATTTTTAGATATTCGCCGCCTAAGAGGAGGTGAGCTTCAAAGTAGTCCGGAAAAGCCTTAATTGCCTCTTTCATAGCCGTGACCGCTTCGGGCGACTTGTTCTCTTTCGCGAGCTTGATGGCGCGCTCCAGCGCCTCACGCGCCGCCCTGGGAACGTTCTGCCCCGAAACAACCCTATTTGACGGAATTGTAATGTTTCCGCCCTTGGGGGTGAGGGTTATTTGGACCGTTCGCCGCTCGCCAGGGTCGTCCGGGCCAGTCGTCCTTACGAAATCCACGTGCTCGCTGACCGGTTCATAATCCAACAGTCGAATCATAACAATGTAGCTTGTCCCGGTGAGACCAGAGAAGGAGAAGTCGCCTTCATTGTTAGTTACGGTTGTCTCGACGGGTTGGCCGTTGCCGGTCTCAATCTCTACCATTATCTGCGACATGTTCTTGCCCGCGGAATTACTCACTTTGCCGCGAATCGAGTTACCTTGTTGCCATGCGCTCGCTGATAATGCGAAGCAAAGAACAACCAGGGTCACGAGCGCTAAAATCCGATTTGTCATCACCAAAGTTCCTTTCGAAATCGAGGATACTAGTTCAAAGTGTTCTGAGTTTCTTAATAGCGTCACGTATTGCCGCCGCGTTATCAGCGCCCGGGTTCTGGCGCAAGTAGGACTCAAGCTCATCGGCGGCTCGGCTGCGGTTGCCGCGCTTCTCGTACACCCGGGCCATATGTAAGTGAACGATCGTGAGCTTGTGCGAGCTAATCTGATCAGCGCGCGCTATCTCGTCTTCAGCCTCGTTGAGTCTCCCCGTTTCAATGAGCGCCGCGCCGCGCATCAAACGTAGCTCAGCGTTGGTTGGAATGAGCCGCTCCGCTGCTTCAAAGACAGTTGCAGCCATCGCATATTTTTTCTGCTCATACAACAGGAGGCCAAACGTGTGATAGAGCCGCCCGTCTTTAGGATTAGTGGCGCGTGCTTGCTCCAGCTCCTGGATAGCCTCAGTCAGGCGATGAAGGCGGAACAATTCGAGGCCAAGGGCGAAGTGGGCGTCGAAGTACTTCGGCAATATTCTGACAGCTTGCCGTAGCGCCGCCATCCCGTCATCGCTTTTGCGTTCCGCCAGGAGCCTCAGGCCGTTTCGGTAGGCTTTCAACGCAGCTTCGGGCACGTCTTGATGAAAAACTGTCCCCGCGCGCGGCGTCGCTGCTTTATCCTTTGGCGTGAGCACGAGGTCTACTCGAACCCTCTCGCCAGGCCGCGTGGTCGCTGTGCGAGTAAGTTCGACGCGCTCAGAAAACGGCTGGTGATTCGGCTCACTGACTACCAGTACGAAGGATGCGCCGGCCAGGCCCGAGAAAGCATAATCGCCCTCGTTGGTGGTGACGGTTTGACTAAGAAGCACGCCGGTCCCGTTCTGAAGCTCGACGAGAACGTTCGCCAGAGGGCGGCCAGACTCTGTGCGCACTTTGCCTATCAACGTGTTTCCGTCGGATTGCGCGTTCGTCGCCGTTACCCAGAACACAACGCACAGCGCAGATGCAAGCAAGGGGCTTTTGGGTTGAAACGTCATGAGTGAAGACCCTCGATCAAATCTGAACCGAGCCTACAAACTCCCACAAAGAAAAAGTGGTGGGGCCGGACCAGGGGCTCCACCACTATCAAAGAAGCAGCTTTATCCTGGCCCGCTTAGAAGGTGAACTTCAATGCGAACTGGAAGGCGCGCGGGCCGCCGGTGCCGAAGATGTTCGTTGTGCGCTGCGTCGGCTTGTACGTCGTGAAGTCGCCCGGACCGGTTATGTCGTCTTTGGCCGGAATGACTGTCGTCGAGATATTGGTCAAGTTTGCAATGTTGAACAAGTTGAAGACCTCGCCGATGAAGTCCATCTTCACGGACTCGGTCATGCGGAAGGTCTTCGTCAGCCGCAGGTCCTGCGAGAGGACCGAGTCGCCGCCGATCAGCGTTCCGGCGGGCAGTTGAGCAAGCTCGCGTAGCTCAGTGCCGTAGGGATCAACCGGCACACCGCCTTCAATGCGCGCCGCATACTTGCTGCGGTTCGAATTGTAGTTGCTGATTATCTTATTCAGCTTGCTCAGGGAATTGACGGCCCGGCCTACCTCTCCAGCTTTGGCGCCGGGCAGGTAGGAGAAGAACGATCCGGTGCCGGTCAGGTCTACACCATCGGGAAGTATCGCGTTGAAGGGCAGCCCGCTAAGGGACGTCGATATTACCGATACGGTCCATCCGCCGAGGGCATGCTTCTTGAATCCCGAAGAACTATCCTTGAAGTACGGCATCTCCCAGACGGCGCTGACTACCAGGCGGTGCGTGCGATCAAGTCCACCCGGACCATACTCTGCGGTGAAATCATTCTTGTTGGATACAATCTGCCCAAGACCCAGCGCGTCGCCGCCAAAGTTCCTAAGACGTGCCATCGTGTAGCTGGCTGTCATTTGGAAGCCCTGGTCGAAGCGACGATCCAGGCGGAGCAGCAGCGCCTTGTAGACCGAGAAAGCTGACGAGTCCGCGTAAGGCACATTGAAGTCAATGCTCTTGACGGTTGGCGTCGGATTGCCACCCTTATCAACCGAGTCATTGAACTGGGCGTCGTATACAAGGACCTCGTGTACGCCCTTGCGATAGTTGAAGTCTGCCTGCAAGACCATCTTGCCGGGCAACTGTCTCTGAATGCCGATCGCGTACTGCAATGAGTACGGTATCTGGAATTCGGTCGAGAAGAGCGGCCCGCTTACGGCGTGGAAGCACTCAATGGATGTCGGGAGCGAGCAGTTGAAGGCATGAGACTCGACATCCTTACGAACCGACGCGACTTTCGTCAACAACTGACCCAGGGTTATGTAACTGGAGGAACTCGGGCTGAGAGCAAACCGGCCGTCGCCACCAGGCAGCAATGAGCTCTTTATCGCCGTGCCGACGAGGAACAGTTCCGCCCCAGCAGGCCCGAGGTCTGCACGCTCAAACAACCGAAGGTTGTCAATCGTCGTATCGTAGTAAATCCCCGCGCCGCCGCGAATAACGGTGCGGCCGCTGCCGTTGAGGTCCCACGCAAATCCAACTCGAGGCGCGATGTTGTTCGTATCTTTCGGACTTGGGCTTGTTCCCTTTCCAAACAGCGGGGCAACTATCGCGGGATGGCCCTGATCGTGATTCCAAAGGTTCGTGTCAATGCGATAGGCCAGACCGAAGTTCAACGTGAAGTTGCGAGAGAGCTTCCACGCGTCGGTGCCAAAGAACTGGAACCGATTGTTGAGGGTCACTCCGGAGGGCGTGTTGAAGGGCAACAGGTCGTTGCCAATCCCCATGGTGATGTCGTACGCAGGAGAATTTAGAAAGTCTGCTTCGGTTGTGAGGCTAGAGATCGGGCTCCCGAAGCCAGGTCCGTAGATTCGAATGCGGGCCGGTTTGGAATATGCAAACTGACCATCGATTGTTGTGCGCTCCCAATCGACACCGAATCGGAGCGAGTGTTTGCCCTTCGACCAGGTCAGGTCATCGCGAATCTGGTTGCGACGCTGATCGGTAACCTGTGGGGTAATGTAGTTCGCGCCCGACCGCCAGTTTTGATCGGGATTAATTACTCGTAGCTCCGGTACACCAGGTGTCGCCGGATCGATTCGGTTGTGGAAGTCATTGATACTGTAGCGGAAGTCGTTGACCATCGTAGCGGTGAGACTTCTGGTCATACCGAAAACGCCGCCATCCGAGCGGTTGAGGTCAACCTGATCGTCGGTCTGGAAGATGCCGCTAGAGGTGCTCTTCGGCAAGATGCCGGTGCCGGCGGGGAACGGCGCCTGCTGATCGTTGTTGTCATGCGAGTAGCGGGCGAACAATGTCGTCTTGTCGTTCCACTTGTAATCGAACCTGCCTGTTGCCAGGAGCCCGTTGAACGGCTTCCCGGTGAAACCGTTAAAGCCGACCAAGCCCGGACTCTGGCTGTGTATCGAGATGTCATCCTGGTTGTTGTATTCCACGTTTGCAAAGAAGAAGGCTTTGTCCTTCTTGAGCGGGCCGCCAAAGGTTCCGCCGAACTGCTCACGGTCAAACGGTATGCGGTCCCTTCGCAATTCGGGCGGCAATCCGTGCACCGCGTCGAGCCGGTCGAGCGCCGGGTACGCTGCAAATCTCGCGTCTCTCCAGTACAGGTAGCCGTTTCCATGGTACTGGTTCGTGCCGCCCTTTGTGACGACGTTAACCGAGCCGGTCGCCGAGGCACCGGTTGAAAGATCCATGTTGGAGATGCCGACCTGAAACTCCTGTACGATCTCCTGCGAGAAGTTCTGAACCGTCGTACCGACGATGTTGTCAACGACCGAGCCGCCGTCAACCGTGATCTGGGTCGAGCGACCGGCCTGTCCCGCGATTGAAACACCGGTGTAATTTGCCTTTGTCGGGTCGAAGCTCCCGCCATCCACAGTCTCCGCTCCGGGCTGCAGTCGCGCGAGGTCCAGGAAGTTGCGCCCGTTGAGCGGCAAGTTATTAATCTGAACCGTGCCGACAACGCCCGACACGGTGTTGTCGGTTCGGTCGATTTGTGCTTCTCCGCTGCCCGTGACGGTGACCGTCTCGGACGTGCCGCCGATTTCGAGCTTTACGTCGAGAGGAGTCGTTCTGCCGACTTGGACGTTTACGCCCGTCGCCAATTGCGACTTGAATCCCTGCGCCGTAACTTTCACCTCATAAGTCCCGGGCACCAGCGCCACGGCTTTATAGTGACCGTCATCACCGGCGGAGACTGTGCGATTGGCATTGGTGGCGGTGTTGCGGATGGCAACCGTCGCGTTCGGGACAACCGCGCCCTGCGGGTCTGAAACCGTTCCTTCGATACCTCCGGTGGGCTCTTGGGCCGCAAACGAAAGCGGCGCCAGGCTCATCGTTATCAACGCCAGCGAGATCATACTCACCAGCGTTCGCTTGCACTTGTTTCTCATGGGAACCTCCTGATTTGTGTAGGTCCGTTAGACCTTGCTAGGGAACAACCGCCCTGGCCTAAGCTCCAACCGCCTGGCCGAATCCGGTTCGTCTCTTAGAAACCCAAAAACCAATTGCTGTTGGGATGATCACGCCTGCTGCTTTCCGAGTGATTGATGCGTGCTACGGCGTTGTGCTGTTGTGCTGTTGTGCTTTCTGCTTGCTGCTTGCTGCTTGCTGAGGCGGTCAAATACGTGCAAACAATATTCCAACTTGCGGCGCGGCCGGTTGAATCGCTAACGCGCGCTATCATAACACTTAGACGCGTCCCAGCATAATCTAGGAGGGCTTGTCACCGTGTCATATATGAAACTCTGGATTTTCTTCCAAAAATTTGAATCCTGATGGCTCAGTGTCCGAAGAGGTACCGGGCACTACGACGTGGGTTCGCCGGCCTGAGCGGGAGTGGAAGTCGAAGGGCAGAGAAGGCGAGAGGACCTGGATTGTCCATGTTAGGTCGGTGTCTGTTAGCGCTTTTGAAGAGACTGGCGGAGTTCCGGTGCCCGGACCCGCCATGATCGCCGGCGCACCTACTTTATCAGCGTGAAGCGTGCTTCCCTGGTTTCTCTTTGCTTCGTAACTTCGTCTACCAACTCGACTCTTACCGTGTACTCGCCTGGTTCGAGCTCCGTCAACTTGAATGGCGTGGCGATTGGAAAACCCGCGTCCGACGATGCGGGCGATTGAGTGACACGAACCGCAGGTGTGCGATGCGCAAGCTTGCCATCCTTGAAGAACCCCGCTGCGACAACAAGCGATGGATGCGCCGCGCTTGCGGCTGGGGGGTAGACTCTGAAGAAAAGCAAAAGAGTCTGCGCGGTAGTGAATCGATTGTCGGTGAGCATAACGATGCGGTTTTGCCCAAAAGCCAAGACATCGCGGGCCAGTTGCGCAGCAGGGTAATCAGCCGCGAGCTGCTCGGTCTGCTGCGCTAGAAGTATTGAACTCAAGTGAGGCCCGTCGGTAAGAGCGGGCAGCGCGATCCCTCTGCGAGCGACGGACGTGCGGCCGCTCGCGCGATCCCGGAGAGCTGTAGTGATAATGTATGTGCCGGGTGCGAGCCGCACATTGTGCCGAATAGGAAGCGCGGTGCCGCCGAGTTCTTTGGTCTGCTCCTCCCTCAGCTCCAACGGATAAGCGCGCCCGAAGCTCGAAACGACTGATCCAGCCGCATCCTTCACAATCATCACAAAATCCAACTCGGAATAGTAACGATCGCCCTTTCTCTGGGTTGAGATAGCCGCGCCCGGGGCTTTGATGGTCACCGGCACCAGATAAGCGGAGTGCCCGCGCGGGAAGTACGAGACCGCCATTTCGAGAGCGAATGCAGACTCTGCTCCGGCGAGGACATCGGATGCGAGCTTGCGCACGGGGGCTTCCTCGGTGATCGCCGCCTCCGACTTGACCGCGTAGTACCCTCGTCGGGTGCGAACGCTTAAGTCGGGATTTGTGAGCTTGACCGTGACCTGGCGAAACCGGCCATCAAAATCGTGGTTCGCGGGCACATAAGTAATTGTGTAGTGCGCCCGCGCGTCCGTATCTATCATCTCGAGCCCGGCTGATAGATCGTTGTTGTTGGTGACTGCGATGCCGCCCGTTTGATCCGACAATCGAGCAAGCACTCCTACACGGTCGGGCTGGGCTGTGGCAAGCGTTCGCTTGAGGGCACGTTCGAGACCGTTCTCGCCGTCACGCACGCGGGTAGGGTCTTCGCCGCCGTAGACGTCCGGCCGCTGTTTGGTTGGCAGGCCTAGATTGCCCCGCGGATCGATTCCACGGGGGGCTTCGCCGACCGACAATCCGCCGGCGTCTATGACATAAATGGAAACGCCTGTACCGTTCGCGGCGGATATGACTCCCTCAACTGCATAGCCTGCCGAGGCCTGAAGCGCGGCGCCCTGGGAAAAGAGGATCAGCGATTTGGGCCCAGTAAATTTTCGCTGCACATCTATGATTGCTCGGAGGCTGCGGAATAGCGACTGCGCTTGGAAGTAGTCGGAAACGTCGTTGTAGCTCTCGAACACAGCTCTAGATGCCTGGTCGGCGGCCTCTGTTGGTGAGCCGGCGCCGATGCTGCGAGCCGCGCGCTCGACCTCTTTTGAGGCTTCTTCGCGCGTGGCAGCCGCATCGGTCGCGAGCTGGCCACGGGCCACAACGCCCGCGGCTCTGAGCAGTTTATCGCGGTCGCTGGTGAAGGGCTGAACGAGAGCAAGCGAATTGGTTATCGAATAGATTGCGACGAGATCATCCGGCTGCAGTTGCTCTCGAAAATAGCGAGTTATGGCGCGCTCGACCGAATCGCGGTTAGCCGCCTCAACACTGGTGTTGTCAACTGCGATGCTGATGAATCGGTAGCCGCCGAATTGCCGACCTGGCCCGCTCGTGCCCGGTTGTCGGTCGGATTTCGCCCGTCCGGTCTCTTTCTGATCGCCTCGAGGTTTCTGGTCGGCCCGCGCCGGAATTGCGTAGCCTGGAGTAAAAGAGTCGATTTTCTGCGCCGCGCCGTCTTCAAGCACCGTAAAATCTTTTGCCGTCAAGTTGTGGACCGGCCGGCGTCGTTTGTCGGTGACTGCGACATCGAGCGTGACCAGGTTGATGCCTATGCGGATCTGCTCGTCTTGTGTTTGACCGGCCGAACGCACAACCGCGGTTGACAAGAGGATGAAAAGCAACAAGACGGTAATCGTGACATTGAACTTCGGCATGGCCTTACTCCCTGGCTCGGATGGCGCTAATGGGCGGGCACCTTTGATGTTTCCGTGAGCGATCATAGTTCAACCGCGAAACGTCCGCAAGCAACCGGGCGCTGACAGATTTGGCTATATCGGCGGCGTGCGGTACCATAACAAAAACCAGGCGGCAGCTTAATTCCGGAGAGTGCGCAATGTGCATTCCAGATCGAGCACTTATTGCCAAATGCGCAGCCATTGCCCTAGCCGTAACGATGATCGCCACCGGCGCATTTGGCCAGCGCAACCGGAGCTTGAAGGCTCGAGTGTCGATGCCGGACGGATCGCAACCGTCGCAGAGCATAAAGATCAGACTCGAAGGCGGCGAAGGCGAGATAATACGCGACAGCTTCACGGATTCGACCGGCAACTTTGAGGTGCGCAACCTTGGAACCGGCATATACACGATCATTGTTCCCTCTGACGATAGCACTTATTCCACAACCACTGAGCGCGTCGAGATCACTCGCTATTCCCCCGACGTAATTGCGATAAGCGTGTACCTCAGTCCCAAAGAGGAGAGCCGAACGCGTCTCAAGAGCGGTCGTCACACTGTTTCGGCGCGAGAGGCAAGCGACTCGATTCCAAAGAAGGCGCGCCAGGCTTACGATCGTTCGGTCGAACTGTCCAGCCGCGGCAAGACGCGAGAGGCCGTCGAGGAGTTGAAACGGGCGATTGCGATCTACCCCGAATACGTTCACGCATACAACGACCTGGGCGTGGCTTACATCAAGCTTGACCTGATTGACGATGCGATTAGAGCACTCGATAAGTCGATATCGCTTGATCCGAAAGCGTTCAATCCCCGGCTCAACCTGGGTATCGCCAATGTGCGCAGGAAGGATTTCTTGCGTGCGGAGCCGCCGCTTCGAACGGCAGTCATGTTCGACGCAAGCGCGCCCCTGGCGCATCTCTATCTCGGCATCACGCTCTGGAAGACTGAGCGCGGGAACGAAGCGGAAGACGAATTCGCGCGGGCGCTCTCGTTGGGCGGAAGCGAGATTGCGATTGCGCACTACTATCTCGGCCAGCTTTATGCTGATAAAGACCGAATCGCCGAGGCAGTTGGGGAGCTTGAGACCTATCTTAAACAGAAACCTGACTCCGACGATGCGCAACAGGCGCGGCAGAAATTAGCTGAGCTACGTGGCCGGTACCGCGATCGTTAGCGAGCGCGATGCCGTCAGTTGGCTTATCGAGTCATGCTCGATAGCGCTTGCCGTACTGACCAGAGAGGCGGGCCGCGATGGCCCGCCTCTTTTGGGTTGACGAAGAGAAATGCGCAGTTGGCCCCGGCTCGTTACCACCTGAATCGGAGTGACAACTGAACCGTTCGCGATATGTCGGTGCCTGCGGGATCGCCGAGGCCCTGGAGCGACGGCCCGAAGAACGGGGTCTGAAGATCGCGACTTACACGCCCGTTCTGCAAGTCTTGAATCTTCAGCACACGTCCATCGGCTCCGATGTACCGGCCAGTCTGTGCGTTGAGGCACACGCGGCAGTTCGGATCAGCCGAGGGCGCCATCAGACTGAGCACGTCGTTGGTGTTGAACAAGAGAAAGAGCGGATGGTTGAAAATGTTGAACACGTCCGCCTTCAACTCCAAACGCATCTTCTCCCGGATTGGAAACGCCTTTATAAACGACATATCGAAGCGATAGTAGGGATCGGTATGGCCAGCATTGCGAACCAGGTCACCGTTGACAAACTGGAAGTCAACAAGGTCACCACTGAACGTATCGACGGAACCGCGCGGGTCCGCATCCGCCGGCGCGAGGAATGTGGTCTGCGGGCAATTGCAAATAGCCCGACCCGCCTGGCTCACATTCAAGTTGGTTTGGAACGCTGAAGCAATGTTGGTCGAAACGAGTGTGCCGTCCGGCAGGACATTCGGACGCTGCTGACTCTCATTGCCGGCGCCGAAGAAGGCCGAGGTGGCGAACGGGACGTCTCCTGTCGAGACGGGATAAGGCCGTCCGGACTGGAGTTGTCCGATAACGCCTATCGTCCAGTCATTAACCACGTGTTTGATGAACGACCTCTGTGTGAGCCGCTCGGTATCCCACACGAGACCGAAGTTCCCCTGATGCCGCGTGTCACTCTGTGCGAGCGCCCGTTCGGCGCGAACATTAGTAACATCGCCAGGCTCGGAGAGACCGAAGAAATCCTCCGATGAGGAAAGCTGCTTCGAATTCACGTAGCCTGCCTGGAATTGAAAGTGATGAGACAGCCGCTTCGTGGCGCTCACCAGCAGACCGTGGTAAGCGGATGTGCGCGAATTCTCGTTTGTGCGTACGGCATCGAGGCGCTCATCTGGTCTCTGACCGAAATAGAAGAAGCCCGGATGCCTGGTGTCCGCCTTGATGATCGGAAAGTTGGTGTCGCGTTCGCCGAACAGCCCGTATCCAAGCACGCCGATATAACCAACGTCCAACACGAAACTCCTGCCGAACTGTCGAGTTATCGACGCGTTGAAGTGGCGAACTTCCGGGTTGCGCAGATCGTTGGAGATCGGACGCACTCGACCAAAGAAGCCCGGCGCCCTCAGCGTCGACAGGAAGCTGTCCGGCGGCCGGTTCGGGAAGAAGGCAAGAACCGATGGCTGCCTGAACGTGGTCGTGAACAGGTTCACACCGTCAAAGTTCAACGAATCAAGGGAGACGTTGAGGTACGCGAGCTGAGTCACTTCGGCAAATGAAGCTCGTATGACGCTTTGGTCCGGGTTGCCGAACAGCGTGTGCATGAAGCCGTTCTCATAGTGCGGGCTCCACGCCAGGCCTATTCGGGGCTGGAAGTTATTGTGGTCCGACGAGCAAGCGGGAACGATGCCGTTGCCTTGCAAACACCCGCCTTTAACGTCCGCCTTTATTGTGCCTCCATTGAACGCACCGTCTTCGACGTCGTACCGGACGCCATAGTTTAGCGTGAGGTTCGATCTCAGCTTCCACGTATCCTGAACGTAGAAGCCGTAGATGTTATCGGTGGCGTTTACCTGCGCCGGGCCGATTCCGACCTGAAACTGTGTTGGGAGTCCCGGGTTGGGCGCAGGGCGCGGGAAGCCTTTGTACAGGCCGAAGTGGAACTGCGTGAACAGCGAGAAATACGGGAAGTGGCTTATGTTGAGCCCTCCCTTCACCGTATGCACACCGTGCGTCCACGACAGATTGTCTATGTATTGGTAGCGATTCTGATCCGCACCCTGCGGGCAGCAGAACGCCGCGCCAATATAAAAGTTCGCCCCTTGCTGGCCAGGCTGTTCGCTCTTATCCGGTGTCGCGCTCAAGAGACGGTGCCAGAAGAATCGCCCTTCGTTGACTATGTTCGTCGTCGGAGTTGAAGTCAACGAGACGTTGAGTGTGTGATCGTGGATGACTGACGAGACCAGCGACTCGGGCGCGGCAAAGTTGGCGATCTGCACCAGCAGGTTGTCGGTTAGGTCCCGCTGCACATTGAAGCGCGCCGATATGCTGTTATTGGCCGAAAGCTTGTGGTCAATCTTCGCAGACCACAACAATTCCTTTGTCGGCACCGTGAGATTGATGGAGCCCCCGGGCGGGGTCAATTGGAGAGGCGTTCCCTGGCGAACTTGCTCATAGCTGGTGAACCAGAAGGTCCGGTCTTTGATGAGTGGCCCGCCCGCGGTGAATCCGCCCTCGTATTTGTGGAACGGAGCGCGGCGAAAGTTAGCTGCGTCGCTGGTGTTGTAGAAGAAGTTCGACGCCGTCAGGTTCCGGCCGCGAGTGTAGTAATGCCCGTCGCCGTGGAAACCATTCGTCCCCGACTTGGTAATCACGTTGAGCACGACGCCGCCGGATTGGCCATACTCTGCATTGTAGCTATTGGTCAGCACCTGGAACTCTTTCACTTCTTCAACCGACGCCCCAAGCGAGTCGCGTCCGGAAACAACTTGATCGGAGATGGTCCCGCCGTCAACATTGACCTGGATACCCCGATTGTTGACGGCTCCCGGTCCTATCAAGTCACTGGAGACGGTGGTGAAGTCGTACTTGACACCCGGGGCGATGCCCGCCAGGCCCGCGTAGTCATTCGCCACTCCGCCAATACTATTGAAGCTTGTGGTTGTGGGAAGGGTCGCTACTTGCTTGCTATCAATAACGTTTGAAACATCAGTCTTGCTGGTCTCCACCAGCGCCTCACCGGCGGTTATGTCCACGGTAGCTGTAGTGCCGGAGACGAGCAGGCCGAAATTTACATCTCTTTGCTCACCCACCTGAAGCTTGACGGCCTTGGCTTCAGCTTTGGCAAAGCCCTGCGCCTCTACCCGCACGTCATAAACGCCAGGCGGCAAGTTGCCGAACCTGTACAGTCCTTCTGAGGTTGATTTCGTACTCCGCTCAATGCCGGTGTCCACGTTCCTGGCTACAATGTTGGCGTTGGCTACCACCGCCCCCTGCGGATCGAGAACGGTGCCTACGATCGTAGCGGTTGCCGTTTGCGCGTTGCCGACGGATATTGACAATGTCAATAATGCAGTCAGCATCAGTAGACTTATGTTACGTCTTATCATGGTGGGTTTCTCCTTTCTTGACATCTCACGGGATGTGTTCAATCGGACTGGCACACTCCTCAACAGCTGACCTCAAGGAAAGCAACCCGGGTTCCCTCAGGACCCGCTTCCGCCTGCGGCTTCTAACCTTCTGTCATTGTGTTACTTAAAGCCGGCGCCGCTCGTCAGGTATGTTTTTCTTAGATCGTTCAGGATGAATTTCTGGATTTTCTTCCGAAAACTCGGAACGATTGTCGGAGCTATTGAATGGTGTCGGTAGAACTGTCAGGCGCGACGATAGGAATGGGTGACGCGTGATGATGGACCATAACCCAGCGGCCGTCCCGAAGAATGAAAAGGTTGGTTGCTGTTGCCAGCCTAGAGTCAAAGCTCGATTCGTTGAACACCGTTATGTTTTCAGTGCAGGTCACCCAGGCAAAGTCCCCATCCATGTGAACCCACACGTCGGAAGGGGTCGCCCGCAGTTTCTGACCGCTTTCAAAAATCAACTCCCAGCTTTCGCGCACGCGATTCCATCCGGTCAACAAGTCCCATCCGGGGTGCACACACCTCACCCACTCGTCGTGCGCCCAAACATCATCCATCCGCTCAAGAACTCCGGATTCGAGCGCGCGGTAGAACCCGGTGTTTGCCTCCTCGACCGAAATTCTGTTTTCAACGCTCATACGCGGGCCAAGACTATACCGCAGCCCGCCACGAATTCAAGTCGGCTACAAGACTGGTCACTGCTACGACCGCTTTCGGAAATGACCTCGCCAAACAGGCGCGCGAGGGCCGTAGCCCGATCGCGCCCTGACCAGGCCCGTACAGTTCAATGCCGTCGTCGGGGTGAGGGAGCTGCTCTTTAAATCACAGTTGCGAGGCTGGCCATGGACGCGAGGCCCTGCAGAATAAGACAGGCCTTGCCTCTGAGCTTGCGGTAGGGCTGCAAGCACGGCGGCAAGGCCGGTCACATCTCAGTAATCATTGCCCCTTTTTGAAGGAAGAAGAGAGCAGGCTGTTCAACAGCTCCATAGGCAGGCTGCCGGTTATCCTAACATCGGTGTCGGCGCTGGTGACGTTCACTGTCTTGAGCGCTTCGGCAATCTGCGCCACCTTGGGATCACTCATTGAACCCAGAAAGCCTCTGGCCATTGTGAGCAACCCATTCAGTCTTTCAGCGATCGCCTTCGCGTGCTCGGCGTTGTCGCTGCGCAGCGTGGCATTGAGATCAATGCCGGACGCAACGTCGATCGTCCCAAATACCATGGTAACCGAAGAAAACTCCGGCATTGGCAGTTCGCTCGACTGCAGCCCGCTCGTCATCGCTGGCGTAAGCGCAAGGGCGAATCGAACAGCGGCCGCCTGGTTCTGTGCAAGCGCGTCCATCAGCCTGGCGTTTTGGGTTATGGCCGGTCTGGCACCCGTCTTCACATCAACCGAAGCACGGACGGCCTCCAGATTGCCGGTCACAAGCATGTTCGCATCGTAAAAGACAAACGCCGTGTCGCCGTTCGGGCTGGAGACTACGCCAGCGCTGGCGGGTTTGGTCCCGGACGGGGTTTTTGACGGAACAGTGGCGGGTATTGATCGGGCCCTGTAGATATCGAAGTCCTTGTACTTCTCCGACGTGAGCTTAACCTTGCCGCTGGCCCGCAGACGCGTGAGCAAATCAGTTTGCTCGAATCCGCCGGTCAAAGCCACTGTTGGGCTATTCATGCCGGCGGCAGGAAAAACCATCGCGACCGAATGCACATCGCTCAACTTCACTCCGAGGTCGGACATCTCGGACTGAGCTTTGTCGATCGCGCTCTTGAATTTCTCCTGAGCGTTGATCGCAGCCCAAAGGCTGCTCCCAGCAATCTTCTGGAAATCTACTACGGCCACCCCTGTCCCATCGGGGAGGGCTTCAAGCAATGCACTGGTAGGTGTCGCCGGCCTCGCCGCATTCAACTTCACGCCGGCGACTAGCGCTAGCGCCACCAGTACCATTAAGAAACCGATTTTCCTCATAGACCCTTTCCTCCCAACTTCGAGTTTTGCCAGCTTGAAGCAGAACTCGGTGTCCATTATAAGCTCAAACGAGCCTGACAAGAACAGAGATTCGTCGACGCCCTCAGCTTTGAGTCGATCTCCGTGCGTCGCCGCTAATCTTGCGCTTCGAACTGCCGCCTGCTTAGAATGAGTCCCGGGATGCATAGCCTTGCTACTCTTAGTAACTACGCACATGGTTCTCAATCGAATGCAGTACTCAATCAGCCTCTCTGACTGAAATGCCCAAAACACACCACTCATCTCGGAAGTCGCCCGGCTTAAAAGGATCAGCCAGTCGCGCCATTGCTGTTACTGAGACGGAGTCCGAGCAACGAAGCCAGAGCGAAGCTTTAGAAAGCCCGGGCGCGTCCGGCAAATGGCTGGGCGTTTACGCGCTCGTCCCTGTAATCCTCGCGTTGGTCACGTCAATCAACGCGCTCTGGAACCACTTTGCTTCCGACGATCTGGAGCAGGTTTTAAGCAACACCTTCATCAAACACCTCGGTAACCTTCCGGCCGCATTCACGAGCAGCGTGTGGTCGTTCACCGCCGCCGATATCATCTTCACGGTTGACCCTTACTTCAGGCCAATCTTCAGCAGCTTGTTTACACTCAATTACGCGTTGTTCGGAACTGCGCCCTGGGGCTGGCATTTGGTTAGCGTATTGATTCACGCGGGGGTGACTCTGCTGGTGTTCGTGATTTCGAGAGAGATTACCGAGCGAAACTGGGTCGCGGCGCTTGCGGCAATGTTTTTCGCCGTGCACCCGGCTCATGCGGAGTCGGTGGCATGGGTGTCGGGCGTAACCGACCCGCTGATGACCTTGCTGCTGCTGCCTGCGTTCTATTTTTATCTGCGCTTTCGAAAGGGGGGTGCGAAATACCTGCTCGGCTGCGCGTTGGGATTTTTCTTCCTTGCGTTGCTAAGCAAGGAGACGGCGATTGCTCTACCGGTGGTTGTGTTGTACTGCGAACTCTTCCATTTCAAAGGAGAGGCGTCATTCACGCAAAGGCTGGTTCGCTCTTCAAGGCTCCTGGCTCTATTCGCGATGCCGACGGCAATCTACTTCCTGATGCGTTATCATGCGCTTAGTACCCTCGTATTTAGTGGCGAGCCGCGTTACCCGCTGGTGCCGTCATTGCTGACCGTACCTCTGGCAATTCTTAAATATCTCGGGCTGATGCTTGTGCCCTGGGGCTACAGCTATCAGCATTACACTGATTTCGTTGAAACGGCAGGCAGCGCATCGTTCCTCGCGCCCTTTGCGTTACTCACAGCCATGGCGATTGGCTTAGCACTGCTAAAGTCGAGGGAGCTGACGTTTGCAGCCGTCTGGTTCATCGTGATGCTGGCGCCCGCGCTTGCGTCGCTGCGACAATTCGAGCCCGCGTATCTGCTACAGGAGAGATACCTCTATGCGCCGTCAATCGGAATATGTCTGGCAATTGCGCTCGGCATCGAATTGCTGGCGGAGCGTGATTGGTTTGGCTCTCGCGCGCGAGCCGTAGCGGCCACCCTGGCGGTCGTGCTGGTGTTTGTCTGGGGCGCAGTTTTCGTGAGGCAGAATCGAGTGTGGGATGACACCGTGACGGTGTACAAGAACAGCGTTGCAGTAAGCCCTCGCGCGCCGCTTGCGCATGTGCTGCTTTCTCGTTCCTACTACGATGCGGGAAGGCCGCGCGAGGCGGAAGCAGAAGCGCGTGCGGCGCTTGACCTCGATTCTCGTTGCGCAACTGCATACCTGACTCTCAGTTACTTCGCGCGAATGTCGGGCAAATTGGATAAAGCCTGTGAGTATCTAGAGGACGGAATTTCCGCAGTTCCCGAAAGCACCGCGACGCGCCACGATCTGGCTACAATTTATCTAAACCTGGGATTGCTCTACGGACAACGTAAAATGTTGGAGCGCGGCGAACAACAGCTGCTTCGCTCAATCGCGATCTCGCCGCGCGCAGTAGCCTGGTATCACACCGGCCAGTTCTATTTTGATCAGGGCCGTTATGAGGATGCGCGGGCGATGTTCGAACAAACTCTCGAGCATGTTCCTCGCTGGTTTGCCCCTATACATCTGAGACTGGGTCTCACTTACGAGGCGCTGACGGACACTTCAAGGGCGGAGTCGGAGTTTGAGAAATATCTCGAGCTTGCGCCGCCGGACGCGCCGGACCGAGATGGCGTCAGGAAGCACCTGATTGATATGAGAGGCGGCGCGCCATCCAAATAGGTTCGCCGAAGTTGCCGGGCAAGGCCGTAACAGCAGGAGCCAAGAAGGAAGCTGGTTGCGTTCTCGGCGCGCGGGCGGTGTTATGATCTCAATCCAAGGAAGATAACGTGATCGAATCCATAGGAGTCATAGGGGCCGGAACGATGGGGAACGGGATCGCTCAGGTTTCCGCACGAGCCGGAATCTCGGTGGTTTTGCAGGACGTATCGGACGAGTTCCTCGGTCGCGGCATGTTAGCAATAGACAAGAGCCTCCAACGCGATGTCGATAAACAGCGATTGGCCAACCATGAAAAGCAACAGATAGTGTCGCGTATCAAGCCGACGAAGGAACCGTCGGACGTCCGTGATGTGGACTTTGTGGTTGAAGCTATCACCGAGGACCTGACCGTAAAGTTGGATCTGTTTCGGCGGCTTGATCAGACCGTGAGACCGGACGTGATACTGGCGAGCAACACCAGCTCGATCTCGATAACGAAGCTTGCGGCGGGAACGTCACGGCCCGACCGTGTCATCGGCATGCACTTCATGAATCCGGTGCCGGTGATGAAGCTGGTTGAGATAATTCGCGGCGTCGCTACGTCAGCCGAAACCTGCGAGGCTACGCGCCGGTTGGCGGAAGCGATGGGCAAGACGCCGGTCGAGGTAAACGATTCGCCCGGGTTCATCTCCAACCGCGTGCTAATGCCGATGATAAATGAAGCGGCCTTCGCGCTGTACGAAGGCGTCGGTACTGCCGACGCAATCGATCAGATAATGAAGCTCGGGATGAATCACCCAATGGGTCCGCTACAGCTTGCGGATTTAATCGGGCTGGATGTTTGCCTCGCGATTATGAATGTGTTATATGATGGCTTTGATGATTCGAAATATAGGCCGTGCCCGCTATTAAAGAAGTACGTCGATGCAGGGTGGCTTGGCCGGAAGACGGGTAAGGGGTTTTATCAATACTGAGCGCCTTCGGACTCGAGGGGCCAGACGTGGAATCGGCTGCTGGAGCGAGTTTCAGGGCAGGATGTTTTGCAAAGAGAATGCCGGCTTAATAAGAAGTAACAAGAGATGATACTCTGCCAGCAATGCACTCATGAAAATCCGTATAACCGCGAGTTGTGTGTGGCCTGCGGCGCGCGGCTAATGATAATAACCAGCACTCCCACCGCCGCGGCGTACGGCGGCATCGATAGCCTCCTCAGACCGACTCTCGAAGAACATCTTCTCGAACGCATCAGCTCACTTGAATCTCAACTGGAACGCGCCCAGGACCGGCTGGAGCTGGTGCTTGACCTGGTTCATCGCCAGGCGACCAGCGGGTTGTACGATCACGCTATGCTCGACGCGCTGGTCGAGCACCTTTCCGAGCGCGGCGCGGTTGAAGGCGGAAAGCTCGAGACGTTGTGGCGCGACCGCATCGCAGAGCACTACGAAGAGGCAAGCGAACAAGAGGAGTTCGACAAGCGAATCGAGCACATGCTGGGCGGCTTCGGCGGTGAAAACTTCGATCTGTTCGCGAGGCTGCTGGACACAGGCGCCGATCTGTTCGTCGAAGGTAACGCCAAGCGTGGCATTCGCTACTTCGAAAAGGCACTCGTGCTTGACCCGGCAAACGTTACTCTTGCCCTCTTTGTCGGTGAGCACTTTTTCCGCATCAACAAACCAGTGCTGGCTCGCGCTTATCTCGAGCGCGCGCTACAGAAGGAAGCGGACAACTACACTGCGCGGTTGATGCTGGGTGTAATCTGTGGCGATGACGGCGATCTCGATTCCGCCAAACGACATCTTGCTCGCGCATTGAAGATCAGAAGGAACTCGTTCGCGGCACATTACGGGCTTGGACGAATCCTTGTAAGCGAAGGTAGGGTCCGCGAAGCGCTCACGCACTTGAAGCGCGCTCTTAGCTTGAAGCCGACCCCTGAAATGTACTACCTCGTTGGTCGCGCGTATCTCGAGGAAGGCCGGACCGAAGTTGCGGTGCGGCACTTGCGCCGTTGCGTCGAGATGGACCCGAAGTTCGACGCAGCGCTGTATCATCTCGGACTGATTTATCTCCGACAGGAAAACCTGCTGATGGCACAGGAGCACTTCCGTGCCGCGTACGAGATCAACCCGCGCGAATCTCGCTACCGGACAGCTTTGCGCGCACGCAAGGCGGGACAACTGGCGCCGCTGCCGGTCTTCGGACGAGCAACAGTGTCGAAACGCAAGGTCGTCAGCAGTGGGGATGTGCGACTGGCTGAGCTTCTGCGGAGTGATCTTCTGGAATTACAGAAAGCGCCGGCCGAAGTGAGAAAAGGACAAAAGCGCGGGTAGGCCGAGTAACAGTAAAAGGCAAAAGTGAAATCACTTTTGCCTTTTGCCTTCTTACTTCTGACTTCTTTTTAGTGGGCTGTCAGGCTATCGTGCGACCGACTACCGTTGGGCAGAATCAAGACGCTGCGAGTTGCAGTCCCAAACGCGGCATTCGTATCAGCGGTCAAGCTGTAAATATCAAACCCAAACGAATCCAGATATGTTGCAAGGTCGTTGCTTGACGACAGGTACAGCACGGGTTCGTGCCCTAAGTAATCCGTTATCTCAAGCAGCCGCTCGATGACCTCGATCGGTTCGAATGTCCTCGCGGGGTCGCGGAAGCTAGCCATCTTTGACTCCTTTCACCTAACTATTACGAGTCGTTCACGAAAATAGTTTGTTAAACACATTCTTAAGATGCTCTCAAGTTCGCCGAAGTTGGTTATCACAGAGCTAACAGTAACGGCCAGCTTTGCTACTCAGCAGTGAGAACGAACTGCGGTCACCGCCTTGCACCTCTATGATGTACTGCACGCAACGCGAGCGCAAGAGAAAAGGCCGGCGTCACTGCCGGCCCTTAGTTCGAACAATGGTCGATAGTGTCTCATGATCAATCGCTGTCGCCCGAGGCGGCCGTCGAAGGCACGGCCTCAGATTTCTTGTCGGAAGCCTTTTCCTTCTGGTCCTTACCGGCGGGAGCGTCTTTTCCGGCGGCAGCGCCTTTGCCCGCGGGAGCGTCGCTACGCGAATAGTCGGTCACGTACCAGCCCGAGCCCTTGAGCTGAAAGCTCGTGCGCGATACGGTCTTCTCGAGCTTGCCACGGCACTTGGCGCATCGCTTTAGCGGCGCGTCGCTTATTTTCTGAATCACCTCGATATGGGAACCGCACTTCTCACATATGTATTCGTAGATAGGCATAACGCCGGAAACCTCCGATACGAATGATTAATCACTCGACTAGTCACTCGAATACTAGCACGAACCAAAACAGCGCAGCAAGATAGGGGGCTGCTGGGCTTCTTGACTTCCGTTCGCGGGCAGACTTAGATTTCCTTGGTGAATGTTTCACACCATCAGTTTGCAGGGAGACAGTAGGGTGGCCCGTCAGGATTGCTTCAATCCGGTTCAGTTGAAAATCGTCAGCGGTGCGCGTGAGCACGCTGCAAGTCTGGTATCGGACTATTACCGTGTCGCTCCGAGAGAGTGGCTGCAGATGCCTTACGAGGTCCGAACGCTGCGATCGTTGGACTCATCCGAAGTAACAGATGCGGCTCTTGCCCAAACCGTCTGTTATGCGTTCAGGCGCCAGGCAGGCTCGGTGGTTGTGAAGGAGGGCGATCTCTTCCGTATATGCCTTCAGGACCATCGCATATTGAGTGCCGTGCGCGACTTACATCTAGGACTGCGGTCCTTGTTGACCTATGTGCTCACACACGAGCTGGTTCATGTCGTTCGGTTTGGACAGCGCCTACAGAGCATCGATCTTCCTCAAGAGCTGAGATCCCACGAAGAACGCAAGGTTGAAAGGACGACACGGACGATTCTGGCCAACGCGGGCGACTCGAATATGGATCGCATCCTATCGAGTGCCGACAGCGTTTGGTAGCAACACCAGGCGCGACGAAAAGGTCGACACCCGCCGGCTTACCCGACCGAATAGCGGGAGGTCCTGGCTCGAACTAACGATCCGAAAGCCGTCCTTTCCGACCTCAAAGATTTCTCCGGAAATAATTAGCCAGCAGGTAGCCAGCATAGTACTTGTACGGTGCACGTCCCAGGGTGTAGTGCCCGCAACGTACTATTGCGCGCTCGAGCTTCAAGCCGTTGCGGTCGCATTCTTCAAACAACAATCGCGAAAGCTCCGGCGTGAATGAGAGATCGTATCGAGCTGAGATCAGCAGGCCCCGGCGTTCATCTCCCGCCAATCTGTTGACGTAGGCATTCGGACTAATCGCCAGCCACGCTCTCCTGACGTCGTCGCGGGTCAACGCCCCTTCGAGCCCTCGCCTTACATGTGCCGTAGTGACTCCTTCCCAAACCACATCCCCGAAATAGCTCGAAACGTGATAATAAACGCCGACGCTTATTTGTGGTTCGTGAATGAACGTCAGGAACGCGATGCAAGAGCCGAGACTCGTTCCAACGATACCAATCCGATCGTAGCCCTGCGCCGCAAGCCAATGGACTGCCGCTCTCGTATCGAGTACCGCCTGGCGATTTGCCTGGAGCGTTCGGCCAAGGTTTGCGCTCACCATGTAATCGGCGCGCTCAAAGCCCGGCAGCATTCGCCGATCGTGATAGGGCAGGCTCAAACGCAGGGCTGCTATACCAGTGCGGTTGAGCAACTCGCACAGGGCCACGTGCTCTTGGGACTTCGCATTCCAATGAGGCAGCACCACAACTGCACGCCCGCGGGCGCGCGCGACTTCGTTAGCGCGCGACCCATTCGAGGTGACTGCTTGTCCGGGTACAGGAAAGTATCGGGCGTATGCGGTGTTGTTCTCGACGAACGGCGTTCTTAATGCGCTCTGAAAAGCGAGCCAGCCATCCTCAAACCGAAAGGCTGGCAAAGTGTCCCACGAAAAGAACCGATCGCTTTCCGAGATCGCTCGTTCGTTGAATCTGAAGATTGCATTCCGCTGGTCGCCACCGCTGCCGATTGAACCGTCGGTGAATTCTGGCGGATCGAGCGATTCTGTACCCCATTCAAAGGGTCTGATCACCCGATTGTTGTCTCTGCGCGAGAGCTTACGGTCCCAGCTATGAATCACGTGTTTGAGCATTGTAAAAGCGAATCCTCTGCACGAAGAGCCCTACGCGCCATTCTATAGAAGGCTAAGAAGTTGCTCAAGGCACGTCCTCATTTGTCCGCTTTGACTGGTCGCGACTTCGAACCGAGGATCATTAGAATTCACTCTTGAATCCAGAAAAAAGTGAATCAGATCCTCACCGTTTTCCGTCTACAGTTACAGGGAAACAATGAGCGCCAACCAGCACCGAGAACCTGAGGTATGTGACGGCGGTCCGTTGGCAGTGTGCGTTAATGATTGTCAGCTCGACTACGGGCAGTCGAGTTCCGAACTGGTTCGCGTCTGTTTTCAAGTTCGTTGCGCGTTCGCAGAGATGCGCTGGGGAAGCTCAGCGGCGGCGGCCTTCGAAGCGCGTACGCCAATAGTTGACGAGAAGGAACCAACCCCCCTCAATATATCAAGGAATTCCGGCCTTTGATGAACTGCAAGTTCAGGATCGCGAGCGGCAGCGAGCGTCGCGGTGTTGAACCAACCGAAGCACTTGGATTCTCATCTGAGGGGCGCTTTGGCATGGCCCCTCTTCGCGGGACAGCAAGTGCTGGCTTTATCTGGCACAATATGGACTGCGCAGAAAGCGCCGCGTGCAAATCGCCGATCTTTCAAAAACCAGTCGGAGGCCGATATGAACAGTACAGATGAAAGAGTGCTCGTAGAGAGACAATCACCATATCACTATACTCAGGACGGGCTCGAACTAAAGGAACGCGCCGATCAGGCACTTATCCCATTGTTCCTCGAGTTCATGGGACGAGGCTATAGCCCTTATCAAATCTGCGCGGTTATCCATGATGGAGTCGCGGAAACGAGCCGCGACATCGTCAGCGTCCACAAAAACGCCGGCAAGGAAGCCGCCAATAAGATGTTGGAAGAGAAGCTAAAGGCGTAGCACGATTCGGAGGTCGAGCAAGCGACGGTCATCAGCACAAGAGGCTAAAGCCTAATAATCACTCTGGTGGCCGCGCATGAAGGTCGGGTTGCTAAACACCACTTTGCGCACCGGCGTCCCTGCGCTCGAGTAGGTCCGCGTATTCCTGTTCCAACTCCTCCAGCCTTGCTTTAGCGCTGATCTCAGACCGTTGCACGCGGCGAAAGCCGAACACCAGCAGGATCGTCGCGCCGGCTCCAAGCCCGCTGGTGATCCAAACGAGAGTTTCACGCGTCGCTCCGAGCGTCAGCCACATCCCAACTTTTCCCGCAACAAGGTCATAAACTGCGCCGGCCGCCAATAGCAGCAGAAACACTCCTCCTCCAAGCGCCGCGGCGGTCTTGGTTTTGTAAGAGTCAACCTGGTAACCCAAGTCGCTTATGCTTGAACGCATTTTCTTGAGTTGAGCTTCGAGGAACTCGACGTCATCGGGATCGGGCATAGACTGAAGCACGTAGACCTTTAGTATGCATCGGTTCAAACAGGCTGAAGAAGTCTCGTTCTACTTAATAAACTTGCCGGTCCGCGACCAACGGGACTTAGTGAAGAAATCCACCACTGGATTGGAACCGCCTTCGCCATTATTGTTGCGGTCGATCGACCAGTATACAAACATGGCGCGGCCGACGATGCTGCTGCGAGGAACCGTACCCCAGAATCGGCTATCGAGGCTGTTGTCGCGGTTGTCCCCCATGCAGAAGTACTGGTCGCTGTCGTATCGCCCATCGTTATCCGCGTCGTAGATGCGCTGAAGCTGCGGGTCGCCTCGGATTTCATCCGGGACCGGTTCACCCTTTACTGGCACTTTGAATGGCTGCCTGGTGCCGTACTTGGCGTTGTCATCGTTGAAGCTCGATGCGACGCTGTCGTGAGCGTTCTGGTAATAATAAACCGTCCACTGCGCGCCTTGCACGTCAGGGTCGCTCTGGACGGGCTCAAGCGGGGACGCGTCGTCGTTGTTGTACTGGGGCTCGACAAAGACCCGTCGTTCGGGCAATTGCTGACCGTTGATGTACACAGTATTAGTGCGTGAGTCGTACTCAACCGTATCGCCTGGAAGCCCGATCACCCGCTTTACGAAGTTTGTCTCGGGTGTTCTTGGGAATTTGAAGACTACGATGTCTCCGCGTCTGATTTCGCGCTCAGGGAGGATTGGGATATTCCACCGGTCGGGCCCGAAAACAAACTTGTTGACCAGCAGGTGGTCCTGGATCCAGATTGTGTTTTTCATCGACCCGGTCGGAACCTTCACTGCTTGAACGATGAAGGTCATTCCGAACAGAGCCATCACCAGGGTAACTACCGCCGACTCGAAATACTCGCGCGGCAAGCTCTTCTTGAAAGTCCTTGGGCGCGAGTCTGTATTCCTCACTTCAACGGTTCTCACTTCGGGCAGCGGCAGCCGGCTACTCCCGGCTTGCGTCTCTCTTTCGATACCCTCAGTCGTCGTCTCTTCTTGTGTCTTTAAGTCGAACTGGTCGCTCATAGACTTGATTATCCCAAAGCCCGGCACGGTTCACAATCAAACGTCATTGGTGACACTCCGCACTTCAAACTCGCTCTCCGCTTCAGCCGAAAGTTCCGCGCTCGTGTCGCGTCCGCGTTCAGGATCGCACGGAGCGTCTCGACGCCCGATGAGCGAGTTGGTCCCGCCCTGTGTGACGAACCCCGAAGAAGCGTCGCCAGCTTCCTCAACCTGTCCGTCGCCGTAGACCTCAGGTGACAACGCAGACTCCCGCTTAAATGATTCAGACCCAGGAGCCTCGCCGGCCACCGCTGGATCGAGGTCATTTGCGTAATCGACAGCTACGTTCCGCCTTTGGACAACCGCGATGCCGATGAGATCATCGGGCGATTCCAGCGCAACGCGCGCGGCTTCCTGTTGGGCGAGCTTAATGGTGTGTCCTTCCCCCGTCGCAACCGGACGACCGCCGACGCGAAGCTCGACACGAAAGGTCCTGCGGTGGTCCGGGCCTAGCACTTCAACCACGGTGTAGTCGGGCCCGGGACCACCCGCCGCCTGCAGCTTCTCTTGTAACGCTGACTTGTAATCCGCTCCGATCATTGAAGCGGGATCGATGCTCATCAGCTTCTGACGCAGTTCCCGGCGCAAGAATCGTTCGGCGACGGCGATCCCGCCATCGACGTACATCACTCCAATCAGAGCCTCATAGGCGTCCGCGAGAAGCGCCCGCTTTCGGCGGCCGCCGGTCTTCTCTTCGCCCCGGTTGAGGAGAATGTAGCTGCCAAGGTCCAGCGCCTCAGCGATCTCCACAAGTCTGGATTCGCTCACGAGGTAGGCCTTCATCTTCGACAGCTTCCCCTCCGACAGTTCCGGGAAGCGCTCGAGCAGCCACGCGCTTACGACAAAGCCGAGCACCGAATCGCCGAGGAATTCCAGCGCCTCATTGTGCTGGCAGTTTTCGCCTACGCGCTCGTTTGCAAACGACCGGTGAGTGAGAGCGCGATCCAGCAGGGCACGCGACCGAAACGAGTATCCGATCTTCTGTTCGAGCTCAGAAAGAAGTTTTTCCCGTTCGAGTAGAATCATACGGGTTCGACCCTGCGCACCTTCAACAATATATCACACCACAGCGGAAGCCGTTAACGGAGGCAGCATCGACCTTTGATTTAACCTCATAAATTGAGGTCCGCGGCGACCGCTGCCCTTGCAGTCAAAAAGCCAGCTCCAAAAAAGGAGCTGGCCTCGTGTCAGCAATCTTATTCTCGCTCTGTATCACCTGGGCTTCTTACCGTTCGGCTTAGCCGCCGCGTTCGTCTCGGCCGCCGGTTTCGGCTGGGCTGGCGTCTCTTGCGGATGAGTCATCTTCACAGGAGTCGGGCTAGCCTTATTGTCGTCTATTAGCTTCTGCAGTCCCTCATCTTTGTTGTTGAGGAACTTGTAAAGCCCGGTGACCACTCCCAGCACCGTCGTGCGAGCCTCACTCGGTTTATCTGTGGTCAGACCTACATATCGCGCCCAGTTGTTAATCACCGCTTCGGCTTGACTCTTCACTTCGGCGAGCGCTGCTTTCGCCTCGTCCACCGCTGCCTTGACTTCGGGCTTGGGTTCGGCCGCATTACGATCGGCTTCCGGTATGGCGTCGACCTTCTTCTGCGCCGCCTCATACTTTTGAGCGGCAGCGTTATACTTGTCATTGTGAATCCTGCCGGAGTGGAAGAAGTATGTGACGTTGGAAGGGTCAAGCGCCGCAGCTTTCTCGTATTCGGCCAGCGCCTTATCAATGTTCTTGTCGTGCTCGTATATCACGGCCAACGTCTGATGCATATAACCAAGCGTGACGTTCTTGTTGAATTTCTGCGGATCGGCGCCCGTCGGCACCTTGCCCGCCTCGATAAGCCGAATTGCGCGCTCGGCAAATTCAGCCGCCTCCCCGGCGTGAGCGAAATTGGGTGGGTTCCCAAACAACTCGAGCGTGCGGATCTGGACCACCAACGCGGATAAATAGTCGAGGTTGTCGGGGTCTCGCCCGAGTACCGCTTTTCCGATCCGAATTATCTCCGGCACATTCTTAGCTTCCACAGCCTTGTTGAAGAAGAACGGATCCATACCCGGAATCCACTTGTTCTTCAGATAGTCTGCGTATTTGCCACTCGGAAACTTTTCCAAATACGCCTTAGCCAGTTCCATCGCTTTGGGATAGTCCTTGTTCTTGTTGGCTTCAAACCAAAGCTTGTAAGCGTCAGCTTCTTCAGGTGTGGGGTCCTGCGCAATGGGTCCGGGCACGATCGTCTTTGCCGACGCGAGGGGCAGAAACAGCGCGAGTGAAAACATGAGCGCCGCCATCATTATTAGAGACTTTTTCATCAGACGATACTCCTCCTGAAATATTCGACTCCATGCATTCTCAAAAAAGAATTTCGCCAATACCGTTGTGTTGTGCTGAAATTTAGTGCAACTCTGGGATGCGTGCGAAGCAGTCGGAGTTGCTGACTACCACTCACGGGAAAAGCGCAGCCTGCATAGTCGCACGCAGCATTATTTCTTGTCAAGCAATCAGATTTGCTCCCGCCTCGAGAACGGCTTATCGCCTGCGATTTGGCGGTCAGCTTCACCAGAAACCTGTACAACTCAGGGTCACTCGTAAACAGTTCACTATTAGTGTGCCGCGCGGTCACTCCCGCCGAAGGCCGTTTGCGGTCTGAGATGAAGGCTTCGTAACCCTGAGCGAAGTATTCGTACTCGTTTGCTGCCGCGTAGTAGTCCAGCATTCGACCGCCGCGCCGCGCCCGCTCGTAAAGAACGCGGATCTCTTTCACCTCACTCTTTCCCATTGCCGCGATGTGAACCTGGTGCGCGAACTCGTGCGCAATCGTGCTGAACCCTCCACGAGCCGCCTGGTCCAGGTACTCGATGCCGGAGACAGTAACCCGGCCCCCGACGCCTCGAATGCTCGCGTAGTAGCGGCCATCGAAAGTCTTCTCGTCGGCAATGTCCGCAAAGCCGTGAAGATCGCTCGGCCGCTGATCGAATGCGAGCAAATAGTGACGGGCCTTGTGACGCGCGAGCTTCGGAAGAAACACCGCGAGCGGCCCAACCGCCACGTCAATCACTGCCTGTTGCCGCCTGGTCAGCGAGCCGTAGTTCGGAAAGATCTCTCGAGTCAGCGCGTATGCAGCCGGCGCGGGCTGCCCGTAAAACAAGCCAGCAAAATCGACCGCGCCGATCTCGATCCGTGCGCGCTCGTTCATTCCGCGATAGGCGCAGCTCAATTCGAAATGAGCGATCGCGCCGTCGGGATCAAATGCCGTGGCAACCTTTGCCGCGTCCGCGGCGCGCTCGTACTCGCCCTGCCTCAACCAGATATCTGCGAGCGCGATCAGCGCGCGGTAGTAACACGGCTCGATGCCCAGCGCGGCCTCCAGTTCCGTGACAGCCCTTGTGAGTTGTCCTTCCTGCTTCAGCGACCGGCCACTTGCGTAACGGATTCGCGCCTGCTCGGAAACTCTTTGCTCGTAGCCCGCCTGACCGTCGAGGTACTGCGACAACACGCGCCTCGCGCCGAAGTTAAACGGATCAAGCGAGACTGCGCGGCGCGCGAGCGACCTGGTCTCCAACAGCGCGCGCGCAAGCAGCAGGTGAGCAGGACTGTTTTGTGGTTCCCGGGCCAGACATTGCCGGAGGCTTGTGATCGCTCGTTCGTAATTACGTTCGAGTAAATCCACGGCTGCGAGCCCAACGATCGCGGGCGTGTCCGACGCCGAAACCCGCAGCGCGCTCTTAAACTGGCGCCGCGCTCGCTCCGGTTCTTCAGCAGCGATGTAGATCGAGCCGTATTCATTAAGCACGGCTACGGAGTTCGGATGCTCCGCGGCCGCTTTGTCGAGCAGGCTTATCGCATGAGCGTATTCGATCCGCGCCCGCGCGACCCGCGCCAGCCCCAGCGCAGCTTCGAGACTCGCGGGTTCCAGGGTTGCAGCTTCATTGAACGCAGCTTCAGCACCATCGAGGTTCCACTTGCGACGCAACTCTTCGCCGCGTCGCAACGCTTCACTTGACAGCCTTGCCCGCAATTCGCCCGGTGTCCTGTAGGGCCGCGCGTGAGTTATTGGCAACGCCCCGGCATGCAACAGCACGGCGATGACAAGAAGGGCGCTGAAAAGGGGTTGTCCCATTTTCTGACAATTGTCGATCATAAAACCGCGGACCCTGCCGCTATCTCAAATTTGATGCGGAGCAATTTCCAGGATCGACTCGCCGGCACGCAGCTTCAGACCGACCTCGGCGGCAACCTCGCGGAGCGCGCCGATGATGAAGTCGATGTGCTGGCCAAGATCAACAGCCAGTTCCTCGGCGCCTTCGTAAACCTCATCACGATTGACGGTGCGCGCGAACGCTTTGTCCTTGAGCTTCTTCTTCACAGACTTTGATTCAAGGTCCCAGATGCCGTTGGGCCGCACCAGTGCGCACGCGACCACAAAGCCCGTCAGTTCATCGCACGCATACAGCCCACGCGCAAGCAACGTGTCGCGAGCTACACCGGTATAGTTTGCATGGCCGAGAATCGCGCGCCGGATCTCATCGCTGTAGCCCCGCTCCCGGAGAATCTCAGAACCCTTCATCGGGTGATCGGGAGGGTTCGGGTACATCTCGTAATCAAAATCGTGCAGCATTCCCACCAATCCCCACTTGTCTTCGTCTTCCTCGAGACGTCGAGCATATGCCCTCATCACCGCTTCGACCGCGAGCGCGTGCTTCCGCAACGATTCACTCCTGGTGTACTCGCACAGCAAGTCCCAAGCATCGTCTCGTGTCTGCATAAGGCAATCAAGATAGACCCGCGAGCCGGAACTTTCAAACCCCGAATACCACCCACTGCCGTGGGTGGGATTCCAGGAAGCAAATCGAGCCAAAAAGAAAATGGTTGACATGGTAATAGTTCATATATAAACTATAGCTCGATTGAAGAGGACGAAAAGATGAAACTGCACCGGGAACTCAAACTAAAACAGCCACTCGCGAGCGTCAACCACGAGGCGCTGTTGAGCCTCGTCCGCACTTCCTCGCTGATGCAAAAACTGTCCGATCGATTCTTTTCCCGGTTCGGTCTGACCGACGTGCAGTTCAACATACTGATGATCCTCAAAGAACATGGCAGCGCAGGACTGAGCCAGCAGGAGCTGAGCGAACACCTGATTGTCACCAAATCAAACGTCGTGGGATTGATAGACAGGCTCGAACGCAGCGGGTACGTCAAGCGGATGTCGCATCCTTCGGACAGACGTTTCAATCAAATTGTTCTCACGCCCGGAGGGCGCAAGCTGGAGTTGAAAATCGAAGAGTCGTACTTCACGGAAGTCGACAAGATGATGAATGCGCTCAGCAACCCGCAAAAAAGAGCGGTAATTCAAGCAATGGAAAGAATTCGCCAGTACATCATCCACAACGGAGCATAGCCCTTGCAACCGGAGCAACCTTCGCGTCATCTATGGCCGCACGCGCGCTGTAGACCGGCCGAAGGATCGAACGGGTCGTGAAGGATAGGCGACCCGAAACGGAGGCCTTCATGGCTGAAGACAGTTCCTCAGCGGATAAGATCAAGCAGCTCGACGCACGTTTGAACTACCTTGAGTCCGTAGCGCGTGAAACAGTCGCGCGACTCTATGCGATGGAGAAGCATCTCGGCCTTGTCTTTGGAGCAGTTCCGCGCGAACTGGACGCACCACCTCAAATCGACCGCGAGGCCCAGCTCTCTCGCCTTCGCGCCGTCGAAGAAGCGCTGAAGACCACCGTGTCTCCAAGCCAACCCGCGGCGCAACAAGGACCACCTTCTCGCGAAACCCATCAACCGGGCCCGCCGGTATCTAAGCAAGCCGCCACAGAAACCGGGCAACCCGCATCACCGGCATCTAACCTGCCCGCTGGCGACACCGCACAATCGGGAGCACCGCTATCCAGGCCGCCCGCCGGCGAAGCGGCGTCAGGCCGAGTCCCACCCTCCGTTCCATCAACTCCGGATCGATCACGCGAGAAAGGCGTGCCTACGACGCCCGCTCGGGATCGCAGTGTGCTCGGCGTGCCCGTTCCGCAAGGTCCCCCGCCTCCGATTCCTCGAGCCCGTCCCACAGCGACGGCCGCTGCGCCGGGCGCGTTTTCGCGGCGCGGCGACCTCGAAGCTCGCATCGGAGGAAACTGGTTCAATCGCATCGGCATCATTGCGATCTTCCTGGGCGTCACCTTCTTCCTCAAGTATGCGGTCGACAATCAGTGGATCGGCAACGCCGGACGGGTCTTGATCGGCGCCTCGGTCGGCCTCGTGTTCCTGATCCTTGGCGAGCGTCTGCGCAAGCGTTATCCAAGCTACGCCTATGGTCTGACCGGCGGAGGCGTCGCGGTGCTATACGCAGCGATATGGTTTGCGTCTGGCAAGAAGTACGACCTGCTCTCTCAACCGGTGGCCTTCGCATTCATGGCCGTTGTGACCGCGACCGCGTCGCTGTTAGCCGCCAGATACAACGCATTGCCCATTGCAGTGCTCGGACTGATAGGTGGATTCCTGACGCCGATACTTCTTTCGACTGGAGTCGACAACGAAGCCGGGTTGTTCAGCTACATCGCCGTATTGGACCTGGGCGTGCTCGCGCTCGCCTACTCAAAGCGGTGGCGCAGCCTGAATTACATGGCTTTCATCTCAACCGTGTTGATGTTCGCCGCGTGGATGAACGAGTGGTACCAGCCCAATAAGCTTTGGACGACGGTTTTTTTCCTCACGGTGTTGTTCGCGATCTTCGCGCTGCTCGCAGTGCTGTACAACGTAGTCAATCGGCGTCCGACCGGCTGGTTCGATCTGGCAATGGTGTTCTCGAACGCGCTTCTGTATTTCGGCACGAGCTACGAACTTCTCGACGACAACCATCACGGGATTCTCGGGCTGTTTGCGTTGCTGGTGTCAATTTTCTACATGGGCCTGGGCTACTTCACCTACAACCGTGACCGTGAGGACAGTCTGCTGATATTCACGTTTCTCGGACTCGCCTTTCTGTTCGCGGTGCTCGCAGTGCCGATTCAATTCGATCAGCACTGGGTGACAATGGGTTGGGCGATCGAAGGAGCGGTGATGAGCTGGATAGGTCTGCGCGCGAACGACCGGACGTCGAGGTACGCGGCGCTTGTCGTGTTTGGAGTCGCCGTGGCGCACTGGTTTTACGTAGATATGCGGGAGTTCGCCTACCATGCGAACGAGACCTTTCTTCCGCTGCTGAATCGGCGGGCGCTTTCGTGCGCGGTGCTTGTTGCCGCGCTCGCGGCGGCCGTCGTGATCTACAAACGAACGAAGTCCAACCTCGAAGACGACGAGCGGTCGATGTTCATCGGACTCTATATGCTCGCGGCCAACACCATGGCGGTGATCCTGTTGAGCCTCGACGCAAACGATTACTTCAATCAGAAGAAAGCCGGTGTGCAACAAGCAGGCACTGACAAGGCTCGCCTCGACAACGCGCACTATTTCACACTGTCGGCGTTGTGGGCGATCTACGGAGCGTCTGCATTGATTGTCGGCATCAAACGCAGGCTGAAGTTGATACGAGCCGCTGCGCTGGCTTTGCTCGCCGCGGCGATCGCCCTCGTATTGTTGTTGGATCTTTCCTACTACAACGCGCCATGGCACACGCTTGCGTTCAACCAGACGTTTGGCGCTTTCGCTCTGCTCATCGGAGCGCTGGCAAGCGGCGCCTGGTTCTACGCCAAAGCTAAAAACATCGATGACGAGGAACGAAAGCTCGCACTCGGCGCTTTGATTGGCGCGGCAAACCTGCTCGCTATCATCGCGCTCAGCGCCGAAGCGCTCGGCCACTTCGACCGCGCGCAGGCGATTGCAAGCGGAGAGGCGATAGCCCACCTTGAAAACGCAAAACAACTTGCTTTGTCGGCGGTGTGGACCATCTTTGGCGCAACGGCCTTGATAATCGGCATCCTTCGCCGCTCCGAGGCTGTGCGTATGGGTTCGTTGATGCTGCTTGGGCTTGCGACCGCCAAGGCAGCCGCAATCGACTTGCAGTATTACAACGCCGGGTGGCACAGGCTGCTCTTCAATCCGACCTTTGCGGCGTTCGCTCTGCTCGTGATCTCCTTCGTGGCCGGCGCGTGGTTCTATGCGCGCGCCGAAGGCATCACCGATAAAGAGCGCGCGACCGTCATCCCGATTCTTGTCGGCATGGCCAACTTGCTGGCGGTCTTTGCGCTCAGCGCCGAGGCGCTCGGCTACTTCGACCGCGCGCAGTTTCTTGCAAGCGGAGAGGCAATAGCTCACCTCGAAAACACAAAACAGCTCGCGCTGTCGGCGGTGTGGGCCATCTTTGGCGCAACGGCCTTGATAGTCGGCATCCGTCGCCGTTCAACGTTCGTGCGTATTGGCGCCTTGATGTTGCTTGCGCTTGCGACGGCCAAAGCGGCCGCAGTCGACTTGTGGTATTACGACGCCGGATGGCACAAGCTGCTGCTCAATCCGACGTTTGCGGCGTTTGCCCTGCTCATTCTTGCCTTCGCGGTCTGCGTGTGGTTTTACGCGCGCGCCGAAGGCATCGGGGACAACGAGCGGGCCGTCGTAGTCCCGATTCTTCTCGGCGCGGCCAACTTGCTCGCGATAGTCGCGCTGAGCGCAGAGGCAATCGGGTACTTCGAGCAGGCCAAGTCGCACCTCAGCTCCCAGCTTTGGGAAGAAATATCCCGGCTGAACAACAATGAGCAGTTCGTGCTTTCGGCGCTGTGGACAATTTACGGCGCGGCTGCGTTAGGCATCGCCACCAGGCGCGGGCGGAAGTCCCTCAGATGGGGCGCGCTGATGCTGTTAACGATCGCGACCGTAAAAGTGGCCGCCGTGGATTCGCACTTCTATGACGCGTCGTGGCACACGCTGGTCTTCAATCAGACCTTTGGGGCTTTCGCACTGTTGATCGGAGCGCTGGCGTGCGGCGTCTGGTTTTACTCAAGAGCCGAGAATGTGGATGCCGAGGAGCGGTCTAACATACTCCCGGTTCTTGTAACGGTGGCCAATCTGCTTGCCATCGTCGCGTTCAGCCTGGAGGCGCTCGGGCACTACACGGTTTTGATGAGAGCCCCAGGTTTGCAACCAGAGGACCTGGCGAATCTAAAGTTGGCGCAGCAGCTTTCGATTTCCGTGGTGTGGACCATCTACGGCGGCGCGATGCTGACGGTTGGAATCGCGCGCCGCAGCAAATTGCTCCGGGTGATGGCGTTGTTGCTGTTGGGGCTGACGATCTTCAAGGTGTTTCTGTTTGATTTGTCTTCGTTGGAGAAGCTCTACCGGATCATATCGTTTATCGTGTTGGGCTTGATTCTTCTTGCGGTGTCGTTCCTGTATCAGCGCTACCGTCAACGGGTGGCTGAGTTCATCGGAGACCAGGACGAAGCGGAGGCAGTTGCCGCGGAATGAACCGCCAGTTCCGCGACCCAAGCATAGGAGCATGTCTCAGCTTTAACGACGAACCAGGTAGAAGGAAGTTATGAGTCATCAGATCGCAACAATGAGTAGTGCCGGAAGGCGCCCGCCTACGACGGCGCGCGTCCGCACATTGGCGATCATCGGGTTGACCCTGGCGACAATTGTTGCGATGGCGCTGGCTCCGCGATTTCCTCAGGACGAGTCATACCATGATTTCGCGGACCAGCGCTCGGTGTTGGGGATCTCAAACTTCCTGAACGTGGTTTCCAACCTGCCGTTCTTGTTGACCGGAATCGCGGGCTTGCTTTTCGTTACACGAAAGCCCTCGACGGCCTCAACAGGCAGTTTCCTACATCGGTTCGAACGTTGGCCTTACGCGGTGTTTTTCCTGGGGGTGACGCTCGCGTGCTTCGGTTCCGCTTACTATCACCTCTCGCCGAACAGTGACCGCCTAATGTGGGACCGGTTGCCTATGAGCATAGCGTTTACCTCTCTATTGGCGGCGGTCATCGCGGAGCGAACTAACGTGAGGGTTGGCTTAGCGTCGCTCGGGCCTCTGGTTGCCGTTGGCGTCGGCAGCGTGGTGTATTGGCACTTGGGGGAACAGAGCGGCGTCGGCGACCTACGGCCTTACGTCCTGGTTCAGTTCTATTCACTCCTGGCGATTATCCTGACAGCGACAATGTTTCCATCAAGGTATACCCGGGGCGGCGAGTTACTGATCGCATCCTTATGTTACGCATTCGCCAAAGCTGTCGAGGTTCTGGACTCGCAGATTCTTTCTATGAATGGGATTGTCAGCGGTCATACGCTCAAGCACGTCCTGGCAGCGGTCGCGGTTTATTGGATACTCCACATGCTCAAACATCGATTGCCCGAGCCATACGAGATCATGGGGTAGGCTTCTCGCCATACAGAATCTTATCGTGATCCCTTCCAGAGAAGCCCTGGCCGTCCCCCTCTATGGGCAGCGACGCTATCGAGGAGAGTATTTCGGCCGGGGTCTTATTCTCGCCAGAGGGCTCACTTGTCGTGATCGTGACTTCGACGATAGTCCCATCCGCGAGCGCTACTGGTTCTTTCAGCCGAAGGACGCCCCGTTCATATACGGCCTCGATAGTTCTTGTCATAGGCCATCCTCTACCAAGCATTGTAACTGCATCGCACAATCATCCGAAGGTCTTAACTCTGGGCGATCAACTGGCGTAGCACGTAAGGCAAAATGCCCCCGTGCAGGTAGTAGTCCACCTCAATCGGCGTGTCGATGCGAAGCGTCAGCGGAACTTGCTCGGTCTTGCCATTCATCCGGTGAATCGTGAGCGTCAAATCCTGACGTGGCGTGATGCCCGCTTCAAATCCAGTTAGGTCGAAGGTCTCGGTTCCGTCGAGTTTCAACGAATGTGCATTCGTGCCCTCGTGGAACTGACACGGCAGCACGCCCATACCGACAAGGTTTGAGCGATGTATCCGCTCGAAGCTCTGAGCGATCACTGCGCGGACCCCAAGCAGGCGAGTGCCCTTCGCAGCCCAGTCACGCGAGCTTCCTGTTCCGTACTCCTGCCCGGCGAACACTATCAACGAAACACCGTCGCGCTGATACAGCATCGCTGCGTCGTAGATGCTCATTCGTTCCCGAAGAACCTCTCGGCCAGGAAGTTCAGGAGGTGGTTCATAGATTGTTTCGCCGCCTTCAGTGCCCGGCACCATCAGGTTCTTGATTCGCACGTTTGCGAACGTCCCGCGAGTCATCACTCGATCGTTGCCTCGGCGCGCGCCATAGCTGTTGAAGTCCGCTATCACTACGCCGTTCGCTTGAAGGTACAGGCCGGCGGGCGACGTCGGCTTGATCGCTCCAGCCGGTGAAATGTGATCGGTAGTGACCGAGTCGCCGAAGATCGCCAGCGCTCGGGCACCCTTGATTTCGCTGACGCCGCCGTGTTCCATCGAGAACCCTTCGAAATAAGGCGGCTCCTGTATGTAAGTCGATTCCCGGTCCCACTCGTACACGTCGCCGGCGATGGATGGAATCTCATTCCACAGCGGGTTCCCTTCGACAAAGTTGCTGTAGCGGCGCCGGTAGGTCTCAGGGTCGAAGGCCGTCTGAAGGTGCTCGCGCACTTCTTCGGCGGTCGGCCAGATGTCGCGGAGATAAACATCACCGCCCTCAGTTCCCTTCCCGATCGGCTCTTCGGTGAGATTGATATCGACGCGCCCCGCAAGCGCGAACGCGACGACCAGGGGCGGGCTCATCAGGAAATTCGCCTTCACGCTCTGATGGACGCGCGCTTCGAAGTTGCGATTGCCGCTCAGCACGCTTGCGCCGACGAGATCGTTCCGGCTGATCGCTTCTTCGATGCCCGGATCGAGCGGCCCCGAGTTGCCGATGCACGTTGTGCACCCGTAGCCGACCAGGTTGAAACCGAGTTCGTTCAGATAACGCTGAAGCCCGGCTTTCTCGAGGTAATCAGTCACGACTCTTGAGCCGGGCGCAAGCGAAGCCTTAACAACCGGCCGAATCGTCAGCCCTTTTTCGACCGCTTTCTTGGCCAACAGTCCCGCCGCGAGCATCACGCTTGGGTTCGATGTGTTGGTGCACGAAGTGATCGCGGCAATCAGCACGTCGCCGTGACCCACGTCTACGCGAGCGCCCTGTGAGCTGGCGGCTTCGCTCCCTTCAACGCGATCCGGGGTGGGCCGGTTGTTCATCATCTCGGTTTCGCTTGCCACGCTCGTGTCCTTTGCGCTGGTCGCGTCGTGCACGGCGACGGGAGCAGTCTCGGTCCCCTGCTCCCCGCCGCCCGATTGCGCTCCGTTGCGTCGGGCTCCGACAATCGCCGGGAAGCGTTTTCCGATCTCGTCTTTAGATTTATTGTAGCCGTTCTCGCCGACTGGCTTTTGAAGAAGCTCCTCGAACCTGTCCTTGAGTTCCGGAAGCGCGATGCGATCCTGCGGCCGCTTAGGTCCGGAGACGCTGGGCTCGACCGACGACAGATCGAGTTCCAGCACGGTGCTGTAGTCGCATTCGCCCTTGCGCGGAATCCCAAACATTCCCTGCGCCGTGAAGTAGTTTCGGATCAGGTCGACCTGTTCGTCCGAGCGTCCAGTAGCTTTGTAGTAACCGCAGGTCTGTTCGTCGACCGGGAAGAATCCCATCGTCGCGCCGTACTCGGGCGACATGTTGGCAATCGTCGCGCGGTCGGTGAGCGATAAACTCGCCGCGCCATCGCCGTGGTACTCGACGAACTTGCCGACAACCTTGGCCTTGCGAAGCATCTCTGTGATGGTCAGCACCAGGTCAGTCGCGGTCACGCCTTCGCGCAGAGTACACGGGCTGGCCGAGCATCCCCGCTTCGGCTTCGATGCCGCCGACGCCCCAACCTACGACGCCCAACCCGTTGATCATCGTGGTGTGAGAGTCGGTGCCGACCAATGTGTCAGGATAGAAGACGCCATCCTTCTCTTGAACACCCTTGGCGAGGTACTCGAGATTGACTTGATGACAGATGCCGATCCCCGGCGGTACGACTTTGAAGCCGTCGAACGCTTGCATGCCCCACTTCAGAAACTGATAGCGCGCGCGGTTGCGTTTGAACTCCATCTCCATGTTCAAGCGCAGCGCAGCGGGCACGCTCGCGAAGTCGACTTGAACGGAGTGATCAATCACCAGATCGACAGGCACAAGCGGCTCGATGATCTGCGGGCTCTTGCTCATTCGAGCCGCAGCCGAGCGCATCGCCGCCAGGTCGACGAGAAGCGGCACGCCGGTGAAGTCCTGCAGCAGGATGCGCGCCACCACGAACGGGATCTCCTCGGTGCGCAGATGGTTCGGTTGCCAGTTAGCGAGCCTTCGCACGTTGTCCTCGGTGATGCGTTTGCCGTCGTAGTTGCGCAGCACCGATTCGAGCACTATGCGAATACTTACTGGAAGCTTTGAGATGTGGCCGACGCCTTGTCGTTCAAGCTCGGGCAGCGAGTAGAAGTGTCCGGTCAGGTCGTCCTTGATCTTGAAACTTTGAAGAGAGTTGAAGAGAGTGTGTGCCATAGGATTCTCAACCATCGTGTTCCTGGCGACGCGGAAGATGCGCTCGCACGCGGCGATTCAGTCGATTCTCACTATGAGCGCGCGCCGACAATACGTGAGTTTCAGTTTAAGAGCCGCATGGTTATACGTCAAGCAAACCCCCGTAAAAACCAGCGAAAGCAGGTAGTAGGTAATGAATGTAGCATTCCGGAGTGTGCGTCACACCCGACTTGCTCCTATTTCGTGTGTCCGCCGGGATGCGTTTCGAGATATGCACCGGGGGATTCATCACGCGAGATTCCAGGTGAGTCGGATCGCAGGTGCAGGTCGTATTGCGGGAACGGAATTTCGATGCCCTGGGCGCGGAAGACGCGGTCTATCGCAAAGTTCACCTTGCTGCGGATCTGGGGATGCTTGTGAGGCTCGCTTATCCATACGCGTATTTCAAAGTTGAGAGATGAATCTCCAAAACCGCCGAAATGAACGCGCGGCGCGGGCGCGGTCAACACTTCCTCGACCGAACTCGCCGCTTCGAGCAGGGCTTCTGACACTTTCTCGAGGTCGCTCCCATAAGCGACGCCGACCGGGATGTTCAACCGCACATTCGTAGTGCGGGAATAATTCACCAGCTTGGTTTGAACGAGCTTCGAATTCGGCATTATCACCGTCATGTTTTCGTTGGTAACGATTACGGTCGACCGCAGGCTGATGTTGTTGACTCGGCCCTCGATGCCATCGTCGAGCCTGACGCGGTCACCTACTCGAACCGGCCTCTCGAACAACAGAATGAAGCCCGAGGCCATGTCCGCGGCAATGTACTGAAGCCCAAAGCCGATGCCGACTGAGAGGAACCCCAGAATCACGGCTACGCTGGTGAGATCGACGCTGAAGCCGATCTTCAACGCATATAGCACACCGAGCGTGATGATCACATAGTGTACCAGCCTGAGCAGCGTATACTGGAGTCCGAGGTCTATGTGAAATCTCGGCAGAACGCGGTTTTGCAGGAAGCGGCGGGCGTAGCGCGATATTAGCGCTGCAATGCATATCACCAGAACAAGCAGAATAAGGCTAATGATCGAGAGCTTGAATGCTCCCTCCTGCTTTATGAACGGGTAGTTGAGATACCTGATGATTCGCTCAAACAGCGTTTCTCCCGGCGCGGGAGCGGAAACTTGGTCTTGGAGTATCAACTCTCAGTCTCCCGATCTCGCGTCAGGCGATGCCGAGCCCCCGAGGCTGCACCGATCTCCCGCCCCGTTTGATCTCAACAGTAAATGCCAAACGCCAGATTCATACGTGATTAGGCGTCCGAATCGCATTGAACCGCCATAAACCAATATAGCAGCTACGCTGTCCTGCCCCAACGGCGGGTAGTGTCTAACTTTGAGTTGGTCACCTGTTGTTTCGACGACCTAATCTTGACATAGAAGATCAAACTTCCTCGATCCTCTTTGATACGGTCGACTATCCAACTTTTCATAACATTAAAAGCACGGATTCTGCTAGACTCGCGTTGGTAAAATGCGAGATGTTCACGGAGGGATAAATGTCCGTCTATGCGTTGTGGAATAACAAGGGTGGTGTAGGCAAGAGCTATCTGACTTTCCAAATCGCGAGCGAATACGCCAGAACCCACCCGGAAAGAAAGATACTTGTTATCGATCTATGTCCCCAGGCGAATGCGTCCGGGATGTTACTTGGCGGGGTGCAAAAAGGTGAGCAAGCTCTTGATCTCCTGGGCGGCCGTACCCCGCGGAAAACAATTTCTGGTTACATTGAGGATCGGATACTGAGCCCATATGTGAATCCAAACACAGGAACGTCTTTCGTTATTAACGTCTCGCAACAGAATTCCTTTGTTCCGAACAACCTGTTCCTGGTGGTCGGTGACGAACAGCTTGAGATCCAAGCTTCCCGGGTGTTGGGGGCGACTGTTCCGGGTCCTAGTGACGCATGGAGAAAGGTTCACACATGGATAAGCGATCTCATAGCCGATATTCAGAATTCGTGGGATCAAAATAACTCTACGGTTTTCATTGACTGCAGCCCAAGTTTTTCGATCTATACGGAACTTGCAATGTCGTCGTCTGATAGATTAATTATCCCTTTCTCTGCGGATGGCTCATCGAAGCGTGCAGTCCGGGCGGTCCTCGCTCTTCTATATGGGATAGCGCGTGTTCCAGGAAGTCAGCAATCTGAGTTTTATCTCAACTCTCTGCAATTCCGTCTTTCCACCCCAAGAATCTATTGCTATACCGGAAACCGACTAACACAGTACATTTCGTCAGCCAAAGCTTTCAGAACGGTTGTACGCGAAATTGGCAATGAGATTTGGTCTGTTTGGCAAAGCAGTCCAAATGTGTTTCATATCCATCCTGCCGGCGCGCCGAGCCCGGTGGGAAGGAATGCCTTCACGGATATGTTCCAATTCGAAATCGTCGATGCTAATACGGCATCTGTTGTCTCTAGCTCTGTTGGGATACCAATAGTCCGTATGTGGGCGGGGTTGCACGCAGTCGCCGGAAGGAAGGTGATGGTCAATCAGTCGCAACTAGATAATCAGCAGCCGAATATTAAGGATCTCGTTAGGGCAATCGAGTAGAATAACCGGAGGAATTTTGGATGGACACCAAATCACAGGCGAGAGAGAGAAAGAAGGCTGAGTTTTCCGAACCGTCTCGACGGAAGAGCAAATCGACCTTCATTCTGATCGCAGTCCTGCTTGTGCTGGCCGGAGTTGGCGTCTATTTGGCAATCAACGCTTCGAACGGCAACCCCACCGCGACCGCCGTTGCAACCAACACCGCTTCCAGCGCGCTGGACTCACGCGACATAAGAATCTCGCTATCGGACCTCAACGGTACGGCAAAGTTCTTCGACTACAAATTGTCCGACAACAAACCGATTCGATTCTTCGTGATCAAGAGTTCCGACGGCGTGTATCGCGCGGCGCTCGACGCTTGCGATACCTGCTATCACGCGAAGAAGGGTTATCACCAGGAAGGCGATGACATGATCTGCAACAACTGCGGGCTGCACTTTCATTCGTCGCAGATCAACGAAGTGCACGGCGGTTGCAATCCGGTGGGGCTCCCACGAACGATCGAGGGGAATCAGCTAGTGATCAAGGCGAGCGAGCTTGAGAGTCGCGGGGCGTACTTCTAAAGGTCATGCGCATAAGCACCATTGCATTCGCGAACCTCAAGCGCCGAAAAGGCAAAGCCGTTTTCCTGACAATCGGCATAGCTATCGGGATCGGCACTGCCGTCGCGCTGCTTAGCTTGAGCAGTTCGATCAAAGAAGAAATCGGTTCGCAACTCGATCGGTTCGGCGCCAACATCGTCGTCGTGCCTCAGTCAAACAGCCTCTCGCTCGACTATGGCGGGCTTTCAGTCTCAAGCGTTTCATTCGACGTCAAACAGCTCAAGGATGAAGACGCGACGAATGTGCTCGACATTCCGTATCGAAATCGTATCGGCAACGTCTCGCCGAAACTGCTCGGAGCAGTGGGGGTGGATGGCCGCGAGGTCCTTCTCGCGGGCGTCGACTTCAACAGCGAGCTGACGCTGAAGCGCTGGTGGCACATCGCCGGACGCAAACCCGAAGCAGAAAAGGAGATGCTGGTCGGTTACGAAGTCGCGCGCGCCCTTTCGCTAATCGAGCCGACCTTGGCCGCCGCGCAACAACACATTTCACACGGAGGCTCGCACCAGAGCGGCGAAGATCAGTTTCAATTCAAGATAGTTCGCGACCGAGTGAAGCTCGCCGGCCAGGATCATCAAGTGGCGGGAGTGATCTCACAGACCGGAGGGCCTGAGGATGGAATGATTTTCGGATCGCTGGCTCATGTTCAGTCGCTGTTGAACAAGCCCGGCCAGTTGAGCCTCATCGAAGTGAGCGCGCTGTGCAAGGACTGCCCGATCGGCGACATCGTCTCGCAGATCAGCGAGCGGATTCCGCACGCGAAAGTCTCGGCGATTCAGCAATCGGTTCGCGCGCGGTCGGAAACGGTCGACCGGCTGACTCGGTTCTCGGCGGTCGTCTCGGCCGTCGTGCTTGCGATCGGAGCGCTGATGATTTTCACCACGATGATGGGCTCGGTCATCGAGCGCACCAAAGAGATCGGCGTGCTTCGAGCGATCGGTTTTCGCCGGGCGCACATCATCAAAGGGCTGATGATCGAAGTCGCGGTGATCAGCCTGCTGGGCGGTTTGTTGGGTTGGGCTACAGGTCTGCTCGCAAGCTGGCTCACGCTTCCCTATTTCGCGGAGACCAGGGTTGTGTTTGAGTTCCAGCCCGTGCTCGCCGTGGTCGCGATCGCCGCCGGGTTGGTCATAGGCACTATCAGCAGCTTCTACCCGATAGTTCGCGCGTCGCGGCTCGACCCCTCGGAAGCGGTGCGATCTGTGTAACTTTTCCGTTCTTTGTGTCTTTGCGTTTTTTGCGTCTTCGCCCGAACCCCCGCATGCCCTTTCTATCAATAGAAAATGTCAGCAAGGCTTACGAAGCCAACGGTCACTCGCCGATTGTTCGCGTGCTCTCGGACATCAACGTTGAGATCGCAGAAGGCGAATTCGTTTGTTTGATGGGTCCATCCGGTTCGGGAAAGAGCACGCTGCTCACTATAGTCGGCGCGATGAATCATCCCACCGAAGGCCGCGTGCTGGTCGACGACATAGACGTGTACGGCCTCGCGGATGAACGCCGGGCGGATTTTCGCCGTGAGTATCTCGGTTTCGTCTTTCAGCAGCATCACCTGATGCCTTATCTGAACACGCTCGAGAACGCGATGCTTCCTCTTGCAACGAAGAACTTGAGGGCGAAGGAGAAACGCGACCGCGCGATGAGCGTGTTAGAAAAAGTTGGGCTCGCGGATAAACAGTCGAGGCTCCCAAATCAACTTTCAGGCGGCGAGCAAGGCCGGTTGGCAATCGCTCGGGCGATAGTCAACGAGCCGCCGTTGATTCTTGCTGATGAACCGACCGGATCGCTCGACACAAAAACTGGACGCGAAGTAATGGAAGTGTTCCTGGAGATGAACGCGCAGGGGCAGACGGTGTTTATGGTGAGTCACAACCCTGAGAATTCCGCGTTGGCACACCGGATTATCAACATCGTCGATGGGCGGATCGGTTAGGGTTCGTGGTTTCTGGTTTGTGGTTTCTGGTTTCCGCTTTGTTGTTTCTTGTTGCCTGAACACCGGAAACCACTTAGAGCGGCGGATCGAATCGTCCATCCACCGCCGTCCAGCCGCCGTCCACAAACAACACCGATCCGGTGACGTAGCTCGACGCGTCGGAGGCCAAATAAACAACCGGCCCTACCATCTCATCCGCGCTGGCCCATCGGCCGAACACACTTTTCGCCGCATAAGCCGCGTACCATTCGGGGTGATCCTTGATGGGTTGTGTCAGCGGTGTTTCGACGACTCCAGGAGCAATCGCGTTCACGCGTACGCCTTTTGACCCGAGTTCCGCCGCAAGCGCACGAACCATTTGTACGATGCCCGCCTTCGTAGCCGCGTACACGCCCTGCCCCGGCTCCACCACCTGTGAGCGAATCGACGAGAAAGCGACGATGCTGCCAGAGCCGCTCCGCGACATGATTCGTCCTGCTTCGCGCAAGACTCGAAACGTCCCTTTCAAGTTCAGCTCGATCACACTGTCGAAGTCCTCGTCCTGATAGTCTGCGATTTGCTTGCGCACATTAGCGCCCGGCGTAGTGACGACGATATCGAAACGCTGATACTCATCGGTGACAGTGCGAAACAACTCGGCGACGCTTTCGGTTTGCGTGATATCAACCGGCCTTCCCGCTGCTCCGCGGCCGATCTCACGCACAGTCTGCTCGGCGGCTTCTTGTTGCACATCGGCGCAAACAACGATCGCGCCGTGCGCCGCCAGGCCTTTGGCCGCTGATTGGCCGATGCCCGATCCCGCGCCGATGACTACTGCTACGCGGCCGTCCAGTCGAAAGAGTTTGTCGTAATCCATGATTGTCCCGGGGCCTCAACCTGTAGGTGCCTCAATGCTCAAGCCTATATGGGCGTTCTTTGGACTGCGGCGCGCTCTGTGCGTACGCGCCGCTTTCCCTTCCGCTCAAATCATTCAGCCAAAGCGGCGCGAACGCACAGAGCGCGCCGCAGTCCAAAGAGCACCCATACAGGTTAATCGCTCATGCGCTTCTCAATGGAATTAACGCTCAACATCACTACCGTGCCAACGGCGATGCCGACAATCAACGACGGCACGCCTCGAACTCCTTGACCTTCAGAGATCAGTTCAAGCGCGAACGTCACAACAACAGAAACCAGCATCGATAGAATCGCCGAATGTGCTTGCACCTTTCGAGTGTACAACCCCGCTATTAGAGGCAAGGTCAGCGCCGCCGCAAGAAGCGTGTAGAAGATCTTCAGCGCCGAGATCACCGTAGGAAGAAAACTCCCCAGCATCGCGCCGGCGACGCCGCACGCGATCGCCGAAGCCTTAGCGACTTGCAGCAGTCGTTCATCTGTCGCCTCCGGATTCATGAAGGCTTTGTACAGATCTTTGCTCAACGACGTGCTCAAAATGAACAACGCCGCGTCGGCCGCGCTCAGCTCGGCCGAAAAGATCGCGCCCAATAACAACGCGCCCAGCCACAGCGGCAGCGCTTGAGTCAGCAACGTCGGAAGCGCCAGCTCGTGATTCGTGAGCCCCGGAAATCTGGCTCGCGCGATTATGCCGATCAGCACGGGCACGATCGCGTATGCCAGCAGAGCCGCCGCGTTTGCGCCAACCCCGATGCGAACGGCTCTTTTGTCGCGCGCGCCAAAGAGCTTCTGCAGCAAGCCCGGCGAGATGACGAACGACGGCGCGAGGATAGCGAGGTAGCTGATCGCCGCTGCCCATCCCTGACCGACCAGTCCGAAGTAAGCCTCGACGTGCTCAGACCCAACCGTCGACGTCACGCTCTCCTTCAAACCTGCGAGCCCGTTGCCGGCGCCGAGTAAGTAGATCAACGAGACGACGAAGCCGGCAATCTTAACTGTCAACTGCAACACGTTGACGCGAGCCGATGCATGCAAGCCTCCAAGCGTGAAGTAAGTCGTGATCACGACCGCTGCGATCGAGCAGCCGACCGGCTTGCTCAGGCCCGCGACGACGTTGAGTATCCACGCCACTGCGATCAACTGCCCCGCGAGAATCGACAGCGAGCCAAACCAAAGCAGCAGCGCCATCACGCCGCGGACACTTCGGTCGTAACGAAACTCAAGATAGTCGCCGACGGTGTAGAGATTGTGTTCCTTCGCGACGCTCCATATCTTTGGCCCGACCGTGAGCGCGAGTATCACCGAGCCGATTCCCGCCGAGCCGACCCACCACCACGCCGATATCCCATCGCGATAACCTAGCCCCGCCGCTCCGACGGTCGACCCCGCGCCGATGTTTGCAGCGAGCAACGTTGAGAATATTAAGCCCGCGCCGAGTCCGCGCCCGGCAACAAAGAAATCGCTTGAAGCTCGGACGCGTCGAGAGACGACCGCGCCGAGCACGATCATCAGAGTTGCGTAGGCGATGAGAATGAGGAGGAAGGTCATCGGGCTTGGCGTTCTTTGCGTCTTGGCGGACCTTTGAGTCTTTGCGTGAAACAGTCTCGCGCAGAAGCGCAAAGCGGCAAAGCCTCAAGCGTTACAATTCTGTTGCGCCTGGTAGTCCAGGTATCCCGCGGGCTGCGCGCACTGCTCTCACGACTGCCTGAGCAATCGCTTCGGCAGCCAACGCTCCGATCAACGTCACATTCGCCGGCTTCGAAGACTTGCCCGTCGCGAGCGCGAAAATAGTATCGCCATCATAAGCCGTGTGCACAGGATTTATCGTCCGAGCCAACCCGTCGTGAGCCATCTGCGCGACCTTTGAGGCCTGAGCCTTCGTCAGCGCGACATCAGTGGCGACAACTCCGATCGTCGTCGCCGCGCCGGCAAGCGCGGGCGGTAATGGCTCGCCTCGAAGGATGGCAGCCATCGAATTCACAAGCGACTTGCCATCTTTGGTTCGCGCGCCGGCGATCGGCTTTCCAGTTGTCGGATCGAAAACGTCGCCTATTGCATTCACCGCCACTATCGCCCCGACAGTTACGCCCTCGAGTTTTATTGCCGACGTTCCGATCCCGCTCTTCATCGCGCGAGACATACCGAACAACTTGCCGACCGTAGCCCCCGCGCCAGCGCCAACGTTTCCTTCGGCGGGCGCCGTCGTGGTCGCGGCTTTGCAGGCTTTGTATCCAGCTTCTGCATCGGGCCGGATCTTCGCGTCGCCGACTCCGAGGTCGAAGAGAATCGCAGCCGGCACAATCGGCACACGAGCCACTCGCATGTCGAAGCCAATGCCGTGTTCTTCAAGGTAACGCATCGCACCGGTCGGAGTATCGAGACCGAAAGCGCTGCCGCCCGCGAGCATAATTGCGTGAACGGTTTGAACTGTATTAATTGGATTGAGCAGATCGGTGTCGCGAGTCCCCGGCGCGGCGCCTCGAACATCGACGCCCGCGACCGCGCCTTCTTCGGTGAGGATCACCGTACAGCCGGTCGGCCTTCGCGAATCGGTGAAGTGTCCGACCTTGATGCCCGCGACGTCGGTGATCGAGCGCGCGTTTGCTTCTGATGAGGCGAGCACGGAAGCGGCGTCGCTCACTGCGCTCAAGGATGCGGCGGCCACGGCTCCGCGCAGCAAGTCACGGCGGGTCAACGGCAGCGAGCCGGCGGTGTTGTTTGATGTGGTCACGTTTATCACCTCCGCAATAGAACGCGGATGACATAAATTGAACGGATAAACGCGGGTCAGATCCGCGAGAATCCGTTGAATCAGCGTCATCCGTGGTCCATTCCGTCTATGCCCAGCAGCCGCATCGCGCCAACCGCCATCGCCTTGCAAGCCGCCGTTAGATGCTCGATCTTGCAATACTCATCAGGCTGATGCGCGAGCTTCAATATGCCCGGCCCGTATGCGATGCACTGCTCGATACCCGCGATGCGCGCGAAGTGCTTTTGATCGTACGTGCCCGGGCTCGCAATGAGCGGCGGCTCGCGGCCAATAGTCTCGTTTACCACGGCACGCATCGTTTTCACGAGCGGCGACTCAGGCGCGGTCATCGTCGGATGAACGATGAGCAAGTCCTTCAATTCATACCGAAGCTCGGCGTCTTCAGCACGCAACGCCTCGATCAGATCAACGAACTCTTCCCGAACATCTTCGAGCTTCTCTTCTATCAAGAAGCGCCGGTCGAACACCGCTCGACACAGATCCGCTACGCAGGGAGTCTGAGGCGAATCAGGATCCTGGCCGCCCAGGATCGAATTCACGTTGATCGTAGCGTTGCGGGCGCCTTCCGGCTCGACCGGCATTTGAGTGCGCCGCTCAGCTAGCTTAGGCTTAAGCCGACGTTCGATTCGCTCGATTAGTTTCGCCATTCGATCGATCGCGCTAACACCCAGAAAGGGCATGCTCCCGTGGGCGATTCGTCCGTGCATCAGGACTTCAAACCAGTACACGCCACGATGACCCAGGCATATCCGATCGTAATCGAGCGGCTCGGTGATGATCACGTAATCGACAAGATCCGGCCTGACATACCCATGCTCAGCCAGATACGCGACGCCCGCAAACCCGCCGCTCTCTTCATCGACGGTCGCGCTCTGTTCAATTGATCCCGCGAGCTTGAATCCAGCGCGGCGAATCGCTTCGACTGCAAACAGCGACGCGGCGATCCCAGCCTTTTGGTCAGTCACGCCGCGGCCGTAGATTCGTCCATCTCGGATCTCAGCCGCGAACGGATCGACCGTCCAGCCGTCGCCGGGCGGCACCACGTCGATGTGGCCGTTGAAATGAAGAGTTGGATGAAAGCGCGAGCCGTTCAGATGACCGATGACGTTGACTCGCGGACGTTCAGGTGTGCACTCGGGACGCCCGGTGGCTTCGATAAAGCTCGCCTCGTAGCCAAACTCTTTCAGCTTGTCGGCGACGAAGTGCGCGCAGTCTTTGTAGTTCTCGCCTGGCGGGTTGAGCGTAGGAATTCGGGCGAGCCCACGGAGCCACTCGACCATCTCGTCCGCGAGTTCATCGACGCGGGCGCGGACTTTTTTCTCAGGTGTCGTCATGACGAAGAGTTCGTAGTTCGGCCTTCCGGCGGAAGTTCTTCGCTCAGAGTACCGACTTTAGTCGGCTCGTTGCAATTGGTCAAACAAAACCGCCGACTAAAGTCGGTACTCTGAACGAAGAACTTCCGCCTGAAGGCCGAACTACGAACCCCTTCTCAGGCGAACCGAGACTCACGCCGCCAGCCCCGACCGAATCGCTCTCTCGACCGCGTCACAGAACGTGTCGATATCGGCCAGAGTCGTGTAGACGTTCGGCGTTATTCTGATCCCCTTGAACTCTTCGTGAGCAATGGGCGTGCAGATGATCCGATAACGCTCCCACAGATGAGCGCCGAGCTTGCCGTGATCGATTCCTTCGACGCTGAAGTTCGCCAGGCCGCACGACTGTTGAGGATCGTCAGGAGTCAGGATTCGCACGCCCTTGATCGCCTCGAGCCGCCGCGCCCAGCGGTCCTTCAAAAAACGGAGCCGCGCTGCTTTGCGCTCGCTGCCGATGCCTTCGTGAAAAGTGAGCGCTTCCGAGATAGCGTTGTGATTGGCGGCCGGGTGCGTGCCGATCTCTTCGAACTTGCGAATGTCACTGTCCTGTTTCTTGTCGGCGGCCATTAACGGCCACAGCTTTCCGATCTTCGATTTCCTGACATACAAAAAGCCGGTGCCGTGCGGCGCAAGCAGCCATTTGTGCAAGCTGGTGCCGTAGTAGTCGCAATCAAGATCGGCGTGCTTGAACGGGAAGTGCGCAAACGCGTGCGCGCCGTCGACGATGACTTCGATGCCGCGCTCGCGTCCCATCTGGCAGATTCGTTTGATCGGGAAAATCTGCCCGGTGAGGTTGGTGATGTGACAAACAAGAATGACTTTGGTCTTAGGAGTGATTGCGCGCTCGAATCGATCGTATAGATCGTTCATCGACAGAGGCGGAACCGGGAACGAGATCGTCTTTATCTTGATGCCGTCGCGCCGCTCGCGTTGCCGCCAGGAAGTGAGCATTCGCGGATAGTCTTGATTGGTTGTGAGCACTTCATCGCCGGGCTTGAGGTCCAGACCGAAGATGCAGATCTCGAGCGACTCGCTGGCGTTTCGGGTTATCGCCATTTCTTCAGAGTCGCACCCGAACGCGGCGGCGAGTCTGCGGCGCACGCCTTCGACTTCAGGCTCGAGCACTTGCCACATGGTGATGGTCGGCGCGGAATTCGAGAACTCCAGATATCGGCGCATTGCGTCCTGCACAACACGAGGCGACGGGCTCACTCCGCCGTTGTTGAGGTTGATCAGCGAGCGATCGACGGTGAAAGCCTGCTGGATCTCGCGCCAGAAATCTTCATCGGCGGCGATCTTGTCCGGAGAGGTTGCGCCCGCGGATCGCGAGGCTGCAAGTATGCGTTCGATGCCGCCTTCCCGGAGTGAAGCGAGGCTGGCAATCGCCGTCGCGCTGCCGGCTGATCTTAGGAACCTTCGTCGTGTAAACATTTTCGAGTGCCCTCCGTTCACACAGGTCAATTTGTGGCCCGTTACATTTTTGCTGACTTGGCGATCTCACGATACGAGCGCCCCATCCGGTTAAGAAAATCGCGGATCTGCGGCCAAGCCAAGCAGAACCCACCAGCGATTGAAAGCGCCACGCTCAGAAGCAGCATCCACATCTGCAGGAAAACGATGAAGCATAAGAACGACCCTCCGGCGATGAGGACCAAGGTAGCCAGCACGATGCCGCTCCATCTTAAGACGAATACTAACCCGGCCACCTGGAGTCCCACGCAGACTGTCGTCAAATACTTCGCGACCGAGAACCAGCTCCAAAGTAATTCAGGCTTGCCGCGTAGCGACCACGAAGCGATAACGTGTGACAGTCCCAGTGCAACGTATGACCAGGTGACAATTCGTTGAAAGATCCTTTCGCGACGAGAGAACTGAGACTTCATCCGCGAAAACTCCTCGGTTGTGTTGATGAAGGAAAACCGCAACCAAACACCTCTACTTCTCGATGGCGGCGATTCTATCACAGGACCGTCCTCACCGAAACAAATCAAGCTCGGCAACCCGGATCAATTCGAGACCTGACGCATCGCGCGATTCGTAGTCGAAGCCACGGATGATTGCCGCGGGAATCCCGGCACTCTTCTTCATCACCAACTCAGCCGCCGATGCAAGCTCGTCGGCGATCGCGATCACCGTAACTTTGAGAGCATTGCCGTGGGAGTCCTTCTGACCGCGATAGTCGATCAGCGGCGCGATGCCTGAGACTCCAAGCGCGACGTTGACCAGCCCTTCGCGCCAGGGCCGGCCAAACGTGTCTGACACGATCACGGCAATTCGAACACCGAATGCCGCCTCCAGTTCCGACCGAATCTGTCGAGCCGATGCGTCCGGGTCTTTGGGCAACAGAGTTACTGTGCCTTCAGCGACGTTCGACGTGTCCACGCCGGCGTTCGCGCACACAAAGCCGTGTTCGGTTTCCGAGATCAACACGCCGCGCTCCATGCGAACGATTCGCTTCGATTCGCGCAGCACGACTTCGACCACTCGCGCGTCTTTGTCATAGGCAGAGGCCCACTCCTGTGCGCGAGCCGAGGGCTCGACCGAATCAAGCTTGACGATTCGGTCTTCGGCTTTTGAAACGATCTTCTGCGCGACGACCAAGACATCGCCGTCTACGGCTTCGATCCCGGCATTGAGCAGGGCCCGGGCGATCAGCACAGCGACATCATCGCCGACGGCTACTTCCGGGATTCCCGGCACACCAATCAGTTCGATTCTCTTTGTCACAATCTCTACTTTGCGTCTTTGCGCTTTTCTTTGCGGCTTTGCGCGAAACCCGCTCCTCAGGCAGAAGCGCAAGGCCGCAAACCTAACGCCTCATATTCCGCAGCCGTTCAAAAGCGTTCATCTCACTAAGCGCGGCGAATGCGTGCGTGTCGCCCCCTTCTTCGAGCAACAATTTCACATCCGCGGGTTCGTCGATGTCCAGCGCAATGCGAGCGTTGTTGACGATCACACATTCAACACCAACGCGCGCTGCTTCTTGCTTGTGCAGTGCGAGCGAGTTCGGGCCAAAACACGAGGGAAACAAAGCCGGCGGCGTGCGAATGATCGCGTTCGTACCTGTGCCTTCTCGAGAAGGAACAAGAAGCGCACCGGGTGAATCGAGCTCGATCGACAGAAGCTCATCGATGTCTTCGGTTCGCACCAGCGGCAGATCGGCCGGGAGCCTCATCACTGTTTCGAAGCCGCGGTCGCTCAAGATGCGCGAGGCCCAGTCGACCGACGCGCTCTCCGAGGTCTGCGACTCCTCGATCAACACATCCCAACCCAGTTCGCGTGCCCGTTCGATGGCAGGTGTGAAGCTTGAGACCATCACGACTCTATCAGGTTTGCGCGCACTGGCGATCGCTCGGCTGACATCTTCGAACATAGCCCACGCAAGCTGCCGCCGCTCATCTTCCGACAGCAACTCCGCGAGACGAGTTTTCGCATGCCTCGGGTCTTTGACTGGAATGAGAAGCGCCTTCATAAAAACAGTCGCGTCGTCCTCCACGATGCCTGAGCTAACCTCTACGCATTCAATTGTTCATGCAGACAGGCCGCGAAGCAGTTCTGAAATATCAAGTACGCACCGTGCTACATGTTCTTTGTCTTCGAGCGTGTTCATGACCGTGTCAGCGCTAAACACTTGCATACCGAGCGCTCGGATGTCGGCTGCTCTATCCGCGTCCGTTTCATCAACTAGAAAAGCATCAAGGAAATCGCGATACATCACGGCCACTCCGCGAGCAGAAACTTCGTGGCCGAGATCGCGCAGCAGCTCGGCCGCTGGACCCTTCAACGCCTTGCCGCCAATGATCGGGGTGATGGCGATGACGGTAGCTGAGGTTTCACGAAGAGCGTCGCGCACGCCCGGCACTGCCAGAATCGGGCCGATGCTGATGAACGGATTGCTCGGGCAAATGATCACTGCGTCGGCCTCGAGTATCGCGCTCACAACGCCCGGCGCCGGGACGGCTGACTCGATGTCGTCAAAGCGAATCTCACGCACTGGCGGCTCGCACCTTCGACGCACGAAATACTCCTGGAAGTGCATCTCGCCTTCATCGGTTACCACGCATGTAGGAGTGTAAGCGTCGGTCATCGGAACAATCGTCGAACGTACCCCAAGCGAGCGACGGATGCGGTCCGTCACTTCGCTGAGCGAGCAGCCACCTCGCAATTGGTTCGTTCGGAAGATGTGAGTGGCCAGGTCACAGTCACCCAGATTGAACCACGCCGCTTCGCCATAGCGCGCAAGCCAGCGAAGGCATTCAAACGTGTCGCCTTTCAGCCCCCAACCCGTCTCTTCGTTGATGACTCCGCCGAGCGTGTAGGTGACCGTGTCAATATCGGGGCATATGCGAAGCCCGAACAGCTCGATGTCGTCGCCGGTGTTGGCGATGATGGTGATATCTTCGGCCGGCATCACAGCGGCGAGCCCGACCAGAAATTTCGAAGCGCCGACGCCGCCGGCGAGTGCTGTGACTTTCATATTTACGGGTTCAGGGTTCAGAGTTCACGGTTCTCGCAGAAACCTTTCAACTCGGACCTCCGAACCCTGAACTCTGAACTCTGAACCGTCCGGCACAACCTACAGACCCACAACTCGGTATCGTGCGGCCTTGATCTTGTTTCGGCGGTTGATGCCGATCGCGAGCACCGTCATTCGCTCGAGGGTGCGCGCGCTGTAAAGGGTTCCCGCATCGACGGCTCGCAAGCCCTTGATGAACGCGATCGCTTCCATCACTCGGGTCTTCGCTTCTTTCGAGTCGCCTGCCACAAACGAATCGCAATCAAGCGCCTCATCGATCTCGGCGAGCAGATGAGCCGGTTCAGTCTTGAAAGCAGCGACGAGCGGGATGCTCTCGGGAAGCCGCGCCTTGAGATGCTCGCTCGCCGAACCTTCCGGCAGTTCAACATAACGAACTCGCCCCTGCTCGAACGAGACCGGCACGGTTATGTCGATCAGGATCGAGCCGTCGCGAAAATCCTGCCGGTGAGCTTCAAGCGTTGAAGCCGCGTGCGCGAACGGCACTGTCAGCAGCGCGAGCTCGGATCGCGGGATCACATCCCGGTTCTCGCCGTAGCCAATGGGCTGCCCCGCGCGAGAACCGAGGAGTTGATTGAGGTCATCAGCAACAGCCTTTGCGCGATCGAGCGTGCGCGATCCGATTGACACTCGCGCGCCGGCGATTGCCCATCTGAGCGCCAGTCCGCGGCCCTCTTCACCGGTGCCTCCGATGAGTCCTACACTGAGTTCATTGATATTCATTCTTGTCAAAGCTCGCTCTCGATTCCTGGTCCCGAAACGCCTGGTCAAGGTTGCCATCTGGCAGAGCGAGTGTCAACGCGGAGCTTCGCTCGGTGGAGCTTCGCTCGGAATGAGAGACACGCTTTTGCTCCAGGCACTCGTCGGACACTCATACCCGCTTCGTCAGAAGTGGGATCCACCGCGTGGCGGTGACCTATCGATAGTGAGAGTAGGGTTGGCGCGGTCCGGGCCGCGTAGCGGCCACCTATAAACAGAGCACGACAGGACAGTGTGGAAAACCCACCATTTTGCGGATCAGGTGGCCGCTATGCGGCCCGGACCCCGCCAACCTCAACTCGCTATCGATAGGTCACCGCTACGCGGTTGTATCTCGCGGTGGTCAGACTCCCGGAGTTTTCACACAGCCTCACGGGGTGGGTTATGTCAAGCATTGGCGCCACTCGCAATCACGAATGGTTCAAGCCCTGGCAACCACAAAGCGAAGCCCGGCAATCAAAGAATTCTTGACTCCAACATTTGCATACGGGTATGATGAAATGGCTTTCCCAGACGACCCGTGGCGTTGCTTCGAGCAACATGAGCACAATCGAGATTGAACTTTTTAGCAGCCCCGTAAAACAGGTACAACCTATGAAGCATGTTTTCACCGCGCTCTGTATCCTAGCCGTCCTCACAGTTGTGGCGCTGGCTTCTGACTCAACATCAAATTCGAACCTGATGCCGCTCGATCAGGTTCGCGCCGGAATGAAGGGCTACGGCATGTCCGTGTTTCAGGGCTCGAAGCCCGAGCGCTTCGAGGTTGAAGTCCTCGGTACGCTCGAAGGCGTCCCCAATCCCAAACAGAGCCTCGTGATCGCGCGATTGAGCGGCGCGCTTGTCGACCGCACCGGCGTGTTCGCGGGGATGAGCGGCAGCCCGGTATACATCGACGGCAAGCTCGTAGGCGCGGTGGCCTACGCGTTCCCGTTCGCGAAAGAAGCCATCGCCGGCATTACCCCGATCAAGTATATGATCGACATCTTCGAGCAGGGCCAGAGAGAAGAGCCCCGTTCGAGTCAGCACATCAGTTTCAAGACGTTGATTGGGCAAAGCGCGAGCACTTCGTTTGATTCGTTACCAGCCTTGCCTTTCGCGCAAATCGGCGCCCGAGCGGCGACCGGCGGGGAGCTTGCGCCGTACGTCGGCCAGACCATCGTACCCATCGCCACACCGGTTACTTTTTCAGGGATACCTCAAAACGTCGTAGACGCCTTCGCGGGCGATCTGAGAAAGATCGGAATTCAACCGATCGCCGGAGTCGGCGGCGGATCGAGTCTCGGGCCGATGGTTCCCGCGAACGAAAACACACTTGGCCCGGGGTCATCCGTCAGCGTGCAACTGGTGCGTGGAGACTTCACGATCGACGCGGCAGGTACGGTGACCCATCGGGACGGCGGCCGGATATACGCGTTCGGCCATCCGTTTCTCAGCTCAGGGGCGACGAGTTGGCCAATGGCCGAGTCCTCGATCGTCACCGTGGTGCCGAACCTGAACAATTCATTCAAGTTGTCGGCCGCCGGCAACCTGGTTGGCTCGATCAATCAAGATCGCGCGACGGGCGTCTACGGCCAGTTGGGCGAAAAGCCGCTAATGGTTCCTGTTCGGCTGACCGTTCACACCAGCCGGAACAAGACCGAGACGTACACTTTCGAAATCGTCTCCGACGCGTTTCTGACCCCGCTGCTCACCAAGATAACAATGTTCTCGGCAATCACTGCCACCGAAAGGCAGATTGGAAATCAGACCCTCAAGCTTAGCGGTAGCATCGCGATCAAGGGTCAATCGGACATCAGGCTCGACAACAGCTTCACATCGCCGAACGGGGCCGCGATGTTTGCTGTGAACGCCGTCGCCCAGCCGCTGGCGGTTCTGCTCAACAGCGGATTCAACGCGCTCGACCTGCGCGGGATCGACGTCGACGTAACGTCGACCGACACCCGGTCGAGCGGCAGCCTGAACCGGCTGTGGATAGACAAAACCGAAGTGCGCCGCGGTGAGAGCATCGAGATGCAAGCCTTTGCTCGAAACGATAACGGCAGCGAATTCGTGGAGCGCATCCCGCTGGTGATTCCGGCCGACGCGCCAATCGGGCCGCTGGTTATTACCGTCGGCGACGGCGCTTCGCTCAATCAAGCGGACCGCGCTCAGCCGTCGGCGGATTTCACACCCAGAGATCTGGGTCAACTGGTGCGCGCGATCAACAAACTGAAGAGAAACAATCGCTTGTACGTTAGAGTGATGCGGACCGGGACGGGCGCCATCGTCAACAACGAAGAGATGCCTGTGCTGCCGCCGTCGATGCTGGCCACGCTCGGATCGAGCCGCACGTCCGGTGGCTACACGCCGCTGTCGGCGGCGACGCTCGCTGAACACGAGCTTCCGCCTTCGCAGTTTATCATCAACGGGCAGCAGTCGATAACGATTAACGTGATCAAGTAGCACGCGATTGGAACGAAGAGTTTGATTTGTTTTTCCACTCGCCCCACAGTTTGGAGTTAGCGGTTTTGAAAAGGCCCGCGCTGGTTGCGGGCTTTTCATTTTTGTATCGAGTTTCGTTTGTCAGGGACCGATCTCAGTTTGGAGAATGAAAGGAAGCTCAGATTTCAGATTTCAGATTTCAGATCTTAGATAATCTTAGATTGCAGATTGCAGATCTCAGATTGCAGATTGTAGATTGCAGATTGCAGATCTCAGATTGCAGATTGCAGATTGCAGATTGCAGATCTTAGATTGCAGATTGCAGATCTCAGATTGCAGATTTCAGATTGCAGATCTTAGATTGCAGATTGCAGATCTTAGATTGCAGATTGCAGATCTCAGATTGCAAATCTCAGATTTGAAATCTGAAGAAATCTGAAATCTGAAATCTGAAAGAATCTGGAATAATCTGCGATCTGAAATTCAACGAGTCTCGACTTCAAACCTCTTATTGAGCTTTGGAAACTCAATTAACGGCGATTTGATGAAAGGATTCCACATGTACAAATCACCTGCCCTAATCAAGACGGCTTTCACGTCGATGATGCTTGCGTCGACAATCCTTGCCTTACTGTGCGGTTCCGCGATTGCCGTGGGCCCGGTCTTCTGGGAAATCTCGAAACAGGACGACGTCATCAAAGGAGACGCGCGCGGCGTGTCGATAGCCGAGAACGGCACGATCACGCTCGCGCCCGCACTCACGCTCGTTTACGACACAAAAGAGGCCTACATCTGGTCCAGCGCCACTGACGCAGCCGGGAACATTTATCTCGGCACGGGACACGAAGGGCGAATCTTCAAGGTAACGCCCACCGGCGAGGGCCGCTTGTTGTATGACGCTGCCGAGCTTGACGTCACGGCGCTCGCGACCGATCCGCAGGGCAATCTCTACGCTGGGACCTCGCCCGAAGGCAAGGTCTACAAGATCACTCCCGACGGCAAGGAATCCGTATTCTACGATCCGCCGGACAAGTACATTTGGTCGCTTGCATTCGACGCCGCGACTTCGACTCTGTACGCGGGCACTGGCGACAAAGGCGTGATCTACAAGATCGACTCCGCGGGCAAGTCCGCGGTGCTCGTGGACACGAACGAGACCAACATCGTATCGCTCGCTCTCGACAAGAACGGCAATCTGTTGGCCGGCACGGATCCGTCCGGCCTTCTTTTGCGCGTGTCCGCGAACGGAAAGCTCTTCGCGATGTTCGATTCTCCTATGCAGGAGATCCACAGTCTTTCGGTGACGGGCGACGGATCAATCTATGCGCTGGGCATCAGCCCGAAGGGCGGCACGGCGCAGCAACCCTCCTCAGTCGGGATTTCCAGCACGACCTCTTTATCAACCGAAGGCATCGTTACGATCTCGGCCGGCGAAGAGCAGGAAGAGAATCCGCGCGTCGAAGTCTCAGCGCCTACGAGTCAGAGTCAGAGTCGCAGCAGGACTGACGGATCCAGAAGCGCGTTGTTTCGCGTTTTGCCCGACGGAGGCAGCGAGGTTTGTTGGCGCTCGAACGACACCGTTGGCTTCGCTCTCAAGCCGCTGCCCGAAGGTGGAGTGCTTGTGGGCACAGGCAACAAGGGCCGCATTTATCGAATCGCGGCCGGCCGCTCGCAGACGCTGCTGATTCAATCGCCGGAAGATCAAACGTCGACTATCTTCGCGGCCGGCGACAACCTCTACGCTACGTCGAGCAATCTTGGGAGGCTCTATCGCATCGGCCGTGACTCGGTGAGCGAGGGCACATACGTTTCGCCGGTGCGCGACACCAGATTCGCGGGGCAGTGGGGCGTGATAACCTGGCGCGGCTCGCCGGGCGTCGAACTTCAGACCCGCAGCGGCAACACCGAGACCCCCGATGCGACGTGGAGCGATTGGTCGCCGAGCTACCGGAATGCGTCCGGCGATCAGATTAGCAGCCCGCGAGCTCGCTTCATTCAGTGGCGAGCGGTGCTTCGAAGCACTCCTGCAGCCTCCGCCTCGACCGCTCGCGCCGGCACCGTGACTAAGCCCGCCGCCGGCCCGCAGCTTCAGTCAGTGGTCGTCGCTTACCTGCCTCGCAACCAGGCCCCTGACATAACATCGGTGAGCGTCATGGCTCCCGGCGTGGCGTTTCAGGAGATGCCGCTGGCGGTCGACCCATCGATCGCGTCGTCCGGACTCGATCCACAGTTGTTCGGAGTCATCATGAATGTGCCCCCACGCCGCTTTTTCCAAAAGGGCGCGCGGACGCTGACATGGCAAGCAACTGATCCGAACGACGACACGCTTGCATACAAGGTGTTCTATCGTACTCTGGGCGAGAGCGAGTGGCATGTGCTGGCGGCCAATCTCTTACAGAACTACTACACGATCGATGGCAACCGTCTTCCGGACGGAACCTATTTGTTTAAGATTATCGCCACCGACGAGCCAGCCAACACGAAGGAGTTGGCGCTCGCTGACGAACAAGTCACTGACCCCATCGAAATCGACAATACGCCGCCAGCCATCAGAGTGACCGGCCCCTCGATCGCCGGCCAGACCGCGGAAGTGCTCTTCGACGCGACCGACTTAACCAGCCGCATAGTGCGGGGAGAGTACAGCGTCGACGGAGGCACGTGGCAGTTGATCTTTCCGGAAGATGGCATCGCAGACTCTTCGCACGAAAGCTTCAAGGTCAGAGTTACTTTCGACAAACCAGGCGAGCATCTGATCGCATTTCGCTGCGCCGACTCGAGCTCGAACGTCGGGACAGCGAAGGTCACGGCGACGGTGCGGTAAACGGGCGACGGACGACGGATGACGGGCGACGGACGCCCCTTGTACTCTCGCATCGCCGGTCACCCGTCGGCCGTCACTAGTCGATACGCAGGATCATGCATTTGAGATAGTAGGTTTCAGGCATCGAGATCAAGACCGGATGATCGCGGGCCTGCGTGCGCTTCTCGACTATCTGAACACTGCGGCCCGCGTCCGCCGCCGCGCCGGCGAGCACATTCAAGAATCCCTCTTCGCTCATATGATACGAGCAGGTTGAAGTGATCAGCGTCCCGCCGGGGGCCAGCATCTTCATCGCTCGCAGGTTGATCTCCTTGTAGCCGCGCACCGCGCCTTCAATAGAAGCGCGATTCTTTGCGAAGGCCGGCGGATCAAGGTTGATCACGTCGAAGCGCTCGCCTGCCTGCTCCATCTCTCGCAGCAAATCGAAAACGTTGGCCTCGACAAACTCGATACTGGCCGCGCCGTTCAGCTCGGCGTTTCGCCTTGCCTGAGCGATCGCCGGGGCTGAGACGTCAATACCGATTACTTGCTCGGCCCCGCGCGCGAGGTGAAGCGCGAATGCGCCTTGATATGTGAAGCAGTCGAGCGCCCGTCCGCGAGCGTAGCTGCGACCAGCAATCCGGTTCTCGCGCTGATCCAGGAACGAGCCGGTCTTCTGTCCTTCGACGAGGTTAACGGCAAGCCGCACACCGTTTTCCTCGACCACAAATTCACCAGGGTCTGAACCGTAAACAACCCCTGTAGTGCGAGGCAATCCTTCGAGATCGCGAACGCGCGCCTCGTTGCGCTCGACAATCGCCCGAGGGGTGTATCGCTCGGCGAGCAGCTCAACCCACATCTGCTTGAGCGCGTCCATGCCTTGCGACAGTGTTTGAATGACGAAGCAATCGTTGTAGCGATCTATGATCAGGGACGGAAGCAGATCGCTTTCGCCATAGACTAAGCGGTAAGCCGTCGTGTCGCGCACGACTCGCTCGCGCAATCGTTCGGCTGAAGCGAGTCGCGAGAGCCAGAACCCGCGGTCTATTTCAACATCTTCAAACGCGATCATGCGAAGCGCAATCTGCGAACGCGAGCTGTACAATGCGCAACCCAACACCCGCTCGTGCGAGTCCATCACGCGGACGAGACTTCCTGCCTCGGCGCTGCTGTGATCCGTTACGTCGCTGCGATAGATCCAACTGTGGCGCGCGTGTACTCGCTGGGCGCCCCGCTTTGTTATGGTGACCGTTGTCGGCATCGCAGTGTGACTCTATGATAACCGGTGAACAATGACAAACGCCGACCGCTCAAATGATTCGGAGATCGCCGTTTTTATCGGGCTCGGTTCGAACGTCGGAGACCGCGAAGCCAATCTGCGTGAAGCCATCGAATGCATCAAGGCGTTAGGGCTTGAGATCAAGAGCGAGTCGTCTGTCTACGAAACAGAACCCGTTGGCTTCACGGATCAGCCGTGGTTTCTCAATCAGGTGATCGAGACGATGATTGTTGACGAACTGACTTCGGAACACGGGCCGGTTCGCGGTGACCCCGAAACAACGGGCACGATTCAAGGTGAGGCCCTGCTATGCGAACTACTTAAGATCGAGAACGAGATGGGTCGCGAGCGCACAATTCCCGACGGTCCGCGTGTTATCGACATCGATCTGCTTCTGTTTGGCGACAAGATCATCGCCCATTCGAAAGAAGGCGAAGAGTGGTCGTTCATAGACCCGACCGACATCTTCGTGCCGCACTCACGAATGCACTTGCGCCGCTTTGTGCTCGAGCCGCTGTGCGAGATCGCTCCTGAGCTTGTGCACCCTGTCCTGAAAAAAACCTGTCGTGAGATGCTTGCTTCGCTTGATGATGATTCGCGGGTCCGGATTTATAAGCAACGCTAACGGTCGCATCGATATCGGAATCAACCTGAGTGAACCTCCCTTGCCTCGGTTCGTAGTGACGAATCATCGGATATGTCCAGCTCAGATAGATGAAATCTCAAAAACCTCGTGCCTGACCCCTCCCAGGCGTGCTTACACTACTTAGGCGCCGATGGCAGCTTCTTGAGCGATTTCGCGATCGGTTTGTATAGAAGCTTCTCTCCTTCGGCGACCGCGTCGCCGAACCCGATCGGCTTTGCGAAGAGCAGCACCTCACCCGTGCGCGAATCGACCAGTCCTATCGACAACGAAATAAAAGGAACGTGCAAGCTCAGAGTCAAAGCCCCGAGAATCGTTTTACCGCTAGTGGGTTTGACTCCGTGCGCGCGCACGAACAGCAAAGCATCTGAGGAGCCATCGGGATTCAGCTTAACTACTTCGTCTCCGAGCGTGAAGCGGCCTTTCGCGACGTCTTTCGACATCTTTCGCAGCTTCGGCAATAGTGCGTCGTAACGCGTTTGCGCATCCGCAAGCGCGTACTTCAACTCGCTGTTGGCTTCGAGAGCTTGAGCAGTGAATGGATCGTTAACGAGGTTGATCTTTTTCTCGTTGAGAACTTTCGTGACCGTCTTCATAACGATCTCCTCGACTTCTTGCGACTCCTTGATCATCCCCTCCACACCTTTCACTGTCTGCCTGACGATCTCGACCTTAGGCGGAAGAACCAATATGGTGCGAATAGTCTTTTCAGCGCTCTTGAGCTTCGGGTGAAGCTCTTGTGCGGACGCGATTCCGTCGCGCCCTAACAAGAGAAACAACAGCAGGAAGATCGAAGCTATTCTTTTCTCCACGCTACCTCCTATTCGGCATGCATTACTGCTCAATGAGACTTCTCCAACGCTTCAAGTCGGCTGACAATGCGCAATCGGTCGATGGCCTTTGGCGCCAGCTCGAGATACTTGCGGTACTCGCGAATCGCCTGTTCGCGCTTTTGACCCTTCTCCAAGAGCATCCCCAGGCCGCGATGTGCAAGGGCATTTGAGCTGTCCAGTTCCATGGCTTCGAAGTAGAAGTCCTGGGCCTTCTGTTGATTGGATTTCCAATTGGTCTGCCCGGCGGTCGTTGACATCAGAGCGCTTTCATCTTCTTCCGGCGTCAGTTTTTGCTTTTTCTTTCTCGCGTCCTTCTTGGCTTTTTCAGTCAACTCCTCCTTCGTGAGCTCGGGAGCCCTCGGACCAAGCGCTCTGTAGGATTCGGCAAGATAGTACAAGTTCTCAGAGGCCTTCGGATTGAAGTCAACCAGCTTCTGGCTCAGAGCCACCGCGGTGTGAAACCTGCCGCTGTCGATATCAAGCTGCACGTTGTGTCGCCCGGCTTTCTCCACAGTTCCGAGATAGCGGCGTTTGTCGGAGGCGGGCGATTCAGATAAATCTCTCTTCGCGGCTGAGCTCTCGATCAACTTGTTCACATAAACAATGCGCTCTCCGAGCTGGGGGTGATCGTTGTAAAACAGCTTTATGCGGTCCCCCTCGAAATCTTTTTGAAGCAGCTTGAACACATTCACAACTTCTCTGGCATCGTACCCGGAATCCGAAAGCCTGTTCACCGAGTAAAGGTCTGCTTCTCGTTCAAGCTCACGGCTGTAGCCGTAGATTGAAACCACGAGCATCACCGGAACAACGTTAGCGATCGCGTAGATCGACCATCCGACCGCGGCTCCAGCAAACGGGCTCCAGGCTCCGACAAGCGACGAGATATTCAGCGCAAGCACCTTCTTCCGATAGCTTCTAAATGCCAGATAGCTATGGCGGCCCAGAACGTGCGTCACTTCATGGGCCAACACCGCCGCCAGTTGAGCCTCATTGTCGAGCAGAGCCAAGAGGCCGAGGTTGACATAGATCGATCCGTTCGGCAGGGCAAACGCATTGGCCAGGGGATCTCTGAGAACGTGAAATCGCCACTCGACTCGCTCCGGGGTGCCGTCCTTTGGCAGAACCGATTTCCCGACTCGATCCAAGTAGGAATTCAAGGATTCATCCAGGTATACGACGCCATCTTTTTCCAGCCGTTTATCCAGCAGATTGCACTGCTCGAGGAGATCCAGGTCCACCTTAGTGAAAGCAAAGTCGTCCTTCTTTTGGTCTCCCCGTACAGGCAGGACGGCATCAAAGATGAGAGCCAAAGACAATAATAAGACGAGTGTTTCAAAGTATCTTGTTCGGGCGTTCATGCTGACTCCTCGGCTTTGAACTACTTCCTGATTACTGCGATCAGTTGATTATCGTCTCGTTAGCTTCTTAATCAAATGCAGCAACCGCCCCATGTTGGCAGGCTTCGAAATGTGCGCGTTGTATCCGGCGGCGATCGCAAGCTCACGATCCTCTTCTCGCGCGTAACCCGTGAGCGCGATCGCAGGCACCTGCTCCACACCCGGAGTCTTGCGCAACGTCCGCATCAACTCGTATCCATCTACTTCAGGCATCCCGATATCCGAGATGATCAGGTCCGGTGGCGGCTCTTCGCTGGCTAGTCTCACGCCTTCTCTCGCCTCGGCGGCGATCAATACTTCGCAGCCGACTGAACTGAGCCACAGTTTCAACATATCGAGCGTATCGAGCGAGTCTTCGATTACCAGCACCCTCAACCGCAGATCGTGAATCTCGAGCTCGTCTTCGACAGGCTCGGAGTAATCCTCCTCCTCTTCATCCGTCGATCGGCCGGTGGTGATCGGCAGCTTGACTGTGAACCTGCTTCCAAGCCCGGGACCGTCACTGTGAGCCATCACCTTTCCGCCGTGCAGCTCGACGATCGCGCGCGTGATCGCAAGCCCCAGCCCCAAACCCCCGAAGCGCCGGTCTATTCCCTGGTGGGCCTGGGTGAATCTTTCAAAAATAAACGGGAGGAATTCGGGACGGATTCCCATGCCCGTGTCTATCACCTCGATCACGACGCCGGCCGGAACGCCAGGGCCGCCGCCGTCTCGTTTCAGCACAACCGACGCCCGTCCGCCCTCCGGTGTAAACTTCACCGCGTTTCCGAGCAGATTCGAAATGATCTGCTGCACGCGCATCGGGTCTACAGCGCTGATGATCGGCTCATCGGGCAGGCTTATCTCGACGGATATTCCGCGCGACTCGGCTTGCGGGAGCATTTGGGCAACGGCTGTTTTGACGAGCGCGGCGAGATCAGTCGGGTCGCGCTCAAGCTCGATCTTGTTGCTAATGATACGCGTCAAATCCAGCAGGTCTTTGATGAGTTCAGAAAGCTGCTTCGCGTTGCGCTCGATCGTATCGATTCCCTGGGCTAGCAGCGGATCGTACCCAGCGAACGGTTTCAGCAAATGCGTCCAGCCGAGTATCGGGGTGAGCGGAGTGCGCAGCTCGTGCGACAGGGTTGAAAAGAATTCGTCTTTCGCCTTGTTGGCCTCGCGTAGCTGGTCAAGCAATCGCGCGTTGATGACGGCAGCTCCCGCCTGTGTTGCCAGGATCGCCATCGCATCGGTTTCAGTGTTGCTGTACCGGCGCACCGAGAGCGACCCGGCGCCGATCACCCCAAACACGTTGCCCTCGCTTACAAGCGGCAACGTCACTATCGAAGCTATTCCTTCCTTCTTCCAAACGGGGTAGTTCGGCGAAGTATTAGCAAACTCATCGATATCTTCGATTATTAACGGCAGCCTGGTCGTCATCATCCCCGAAAGCGTGGGGTCGAGCCGCGTCAATTGGCGCTCCCTGACGTATTCTTCGGACAAACCCCTCTGCTTTAGAAGACGCAGTTCGCCCGATTCGTTTATGTAGCTGATTGCAGCTCTATCGGCTCGGCAAATCACCATCGCGGCTTCTACGATCGCGTCCAGCGTCTCATCCAACGTAAGCGTCGCGCTGAGCTTGAGCGAGAGGTTCTGCAAGCTTGTCAGCGCGCGGAGCTGTTCGCTAACGCTGCTATCGGCGGTCATAAAACTTTACCTCGGAGCCTTGACGGACTGTGAGTGGCCAGAATTCTACACGAATCATCGCAGCCCTCGCAAAGAAGTCTGGGATGGTCAAACTCTCTTCAAACAGTTGCCGGTCCGCGATATACTGACCGCCATGTACTTCAAACAATTCTATCTCGGGTGTCTCGCGCATGCCTCTTACATTATCGGCTCCGAAGGCGAAGCGGCAGTAGTCGATCCTCAACGCGACGTCGATCAATATATTGCCGAAGCGGAAGCTCAGGGCTTCAAGATCAAACACGTCATCGAGACCCATCTTCACGCCGATTTCGTGAGCGGACACCGCGAACTTGCCGGGCGCACCGGCGCCGAGATCATCTTCGGCGCAGAGTCCTGCGCCGCGTTCCCTCATCGAGCGGTCAAGGACGGCGAAGATCTCAAACTTGGCCGAGTCACGCTGCGATTCCTCGATACTCCCGGTCACACACCCGAGAGCATCTCGATTCTGGTGATCGACAACGACGTTTCGCCACAGCCTCAGAAGGTGCTGACTGGTGACGCGCTGTTCATCGGCGACGTAGGCCGGCCGGACCTCGCCGGCGGGCGCGGTTACACCGCAGAGCAGATGGCCGCGACGCTTTACGATAGCCTGCACATCAAACTAATGAAGCTCGACGATGCGGTCGAAGTTTATCCGGCGCACGGAGCCGGCTCGATGTGCGGGCGCAACATTTCGAAGGAGACTTCATCGACAATCGGCGAGCAGCGGCGCTTCAACTACGCGCTGAAGCCGATGTCGAAGGACGAGTTTGTCAGGATGATGACCGCGGATTTGCCCGAAGCGCCGTCCTACTTCCCGCGCGATGCCGAGATCAATCGTACGGGAGCGCCAACGCTTGACGAATTGCCACGGCCTAAGGAGCTTGCACCGGCAGAAGTGGACCTTCTTTCAAAGCAGGGTCACCTGCTTCTCGATATTCGCGCGTCAGCGGCGTTCGGCAATGCCCACGTTCCGTCTGCATTGAACATCGGGTTGAGCGGGCAGTTTGCGACCTGGTGCGGCACGCTTATCAAAACAGGAACACCGATAGTTCTGATCGCCGATGACGTAGCGGCGGTCGATGAAGCGGTGATGCGGCTTGCGCGCGTGGGAATTGAGAGCGTTGCGGGATACCTGGGCGGCGGAATGCGCGCCTGGGATCAAGCGGAGCTTGAAACCAACGCGATTCCACAGATGCCGGTGGACGAGCTTCACCATCGCATCTCGGAAGGTTCAGATCTTCAACTGGTGGACGTGCGCCGCGACGGCGAGTACAACAACGGCCACGTTCCGGGCGCGATCAACGCGACGCTCGCGCATCTCGAGCAAGAAGTTTCCCGCCTCGACCCGAATCGTGCGACTGCCGTCATCTGCGCGAGCGGCTATCGTTCGAGCGCCGCGACGAGCATCCTTGAACGCCATCATTTCTCCGAGATCTACAACATAGTCGGCGGAACGAATGGGTGGGTAAGCGCCGGTTATGCCGTTGAGAGCTCGAACGAATCTGCGGGCAAGTGACGATCGCTGTGTGCCGGGTCGGGCCTGAATCAGCGTGCGAGGGTTAAGGCTATGTTTGAAAAACTCAAAGGCGTCCTGTCTCGTTTATCGAGCGCCAACCCCGAAGATGAGCCTCCGGACGCGGCGGACGATCGTGACGCCGGCATTCCGGTGCCGGTCAGGCGAGACCCTCCGGATCGCGGCTCTTCAGTGGCTGTGGCTGAGCCCGACGACGACGATGAGTGAGGGGCCTGGCTCAGAACTCGCTCTGGCAGCCTGTCTTGAGGCTTAGGCTTTCAAGCTTCGAATGCTGACAAAGGAACCAAACAGAAGTGAGCGAGCAGGCCGCGGATTGATGTCTCACTCTCAGGCCGAATGAATTTGATAGAGATCCCCGGTGGTCACGCGAACTCCCATCAACTTGAGATAGAAAAAAAGCTGATACTTGTGATTTATGTAGTGCTCGAGGTTCCCCAACATCACGGTCATCACTGTTTCGCCTTCCGCAACAAAGACTGTCGGGACGCGTCTCGCGAGGTGGGCATCGTTGAGCACCGCGAAGCCCTCTTTGATGTGCAAGCCGTAATCGCGTATTCGCTCACGCGCCTCTTCGATTCCGCAACAGTGATTCACCGGCAGTTCGCGCAAACGAGAGAAGTGAACCAGGCGGGCTGAGTTCACCGCGTAGAGCGTCGCGCAGAATCCCGCCAGACATTCGAGCAGGTGTCCAAGCAGATCGCACACGCGAAGCGAACCGGGCTGCGGCTTCCACTCCAATTTGTCAGGAGGAATCAACGCGATCAGGTGCTGGGTTCGCTCGATCTGTTCTTCGAGCTTTGCTAGGAAGAGGCTTGCAAGTGCGTTTGATTCGCCCATCACCTGGCTTAGACATCGAAGTACATTTGAAACTCGAGCGGGTGCGGCCGCATTCGTATCGGATCGACTTCCTTGCTCCGTTTGTAACCTATCCAGCGCTCGATCAGCGGTTCAGTGAACACATCACCCTTGAGCATGAACTCGTGATCAGCCTCGAGCGCGTCGAGCGCAACGTCCAGCGAGCCCGGCAGCGTCGGCACGTCCTTCAATTCTTCGGGCGACAGATCGTAGATATCCTTGTCGAGCGGCTCGCCCGGATCGATGTGATTCTGAACGCCGTCAAGCCCGGCCATCATCATCGCGGCAAACGCGAGGTACGGATTGCACGACGGATCCGGGAAACGGACTTCCAATCGCTTCGCGCCCGCCGATTGCGAATACATTGGAATGCGGATAGCCGCCGAGCGATTGCGCCGCGAGTAAGCCAGGTTGACCGGAGCTTCGTAGCCCGGCACCAGCCGCTTGTAACTGTTCGTCGTGGGAGCCGCAAGCGCCGCGATAGCCGCCGCGTGCTTGAGTATCCCACCCGCGTAGTGCAGCGCCATCTCCGAAATGCCTGCGTATTTGTCGCCGGCGAACAGCGCCTTGTCGCCTTTCCAGAAGCTCTGGTGGCAGTGCATACCGCTGCCGTTGTCGCCAAACATCGGCTTCGGCATGAAGGTCGCCGCTTTGCCGTAGTAAAACGCCGTGTTCTTGACTACATATTTGAAAAGCATCACGTTGTCGGCGGTTCCAAGCAGCGTCGAGAAGCGAAAGTCGATCTCACATTGTCCGCCGCTCGCCACTTCGTGATGATGCATCTCGGGTTCGATGCCGACCGACTGCAAATTCTGGACGATGTCCGATCGCAGATCGTGCAGCGAATCAACCGGCGGGACCGGCACGTATCCTTCCTTGGTTCGAACGCGATAACCGAGATTATCTTCGGTGCGACCGGAGTTCCAGAGCCCTTCCGACGAGTCGAAGTGATAACCGGCGCTGTTCACCTCATTGTGATAGCTGACCTGGTCGAAGATGAAGAACTCAGCTTCAGGACCGAAGTAGCACGTGTCGGCGATGCCTGTGAACTTGAGATAACTCTCGGCGCGCTGAGCCACCGCGCGCGGGTCCATCTCGTATCCTTCCTTAGTCATCGGGTCGACGGCATTCGCAAACATGCACAGCGTAGGCTCTTCGAAAAACGGATCGACCCAGAAGCGGCTGGCGTCGGGGATCAGCAGCATGTCCGATTCGTTGATCGACGCCCAGCCCCGCAGGCTCGATGCGTCAAAGCCGATGCCTGAGTTAAACGATTCTTCATTGAATTGATTGATCGGCACGGTGACGTGATGCCAACCGCCGGGCAGATCCGTGAACCTGATATCGACGAACTTCACCTGCTCGTCAACCGCGAACTGCAAGACTCTCTTCGGGTCCATTAAACCGAATCCTCCTCAGTGTGGCGTCCAAAGAATTTATTATCGGGAATCCTGATTTACGAGAGCTGAGCATATAGGCGCGCTATGGGAGTGTCAAGGAATCGGGTAGTGCAGGGTGCAGATTAGTGTGTTACCGCGGTTGTCGGGCGGCTACGGTGATTGGTACACCATAGCTCTTCATAACGAGATCAAGTTTAGAGACTACCCTTACTGAGAATCGGAATTAGTGTCTTCAACGGGAATGATGAAGTCAGTTTCTTCTTCGTTCTGGACTCTTACTTCACAAGCCGGGCACAGGGAGTTGGTGATCTCCTGGATCTCCGTTTTCCCATCACCCTTCGTTTCTATTACGACGCCACACCATGCACATTTGACGATGACCATGCCTCAATCCACCTATCAGAATCAAAAAAAGTGGGAGAAGTAAAAACGCGGAGTCATTCACGATGATACCCAAAGCTGTAGTGAGAGGCAAATCACGAATCAAACCCGGCCGACGCACTCAGCGATCAACCAACTTTATCCTGATGGGCACTTCAACCCGGTGGCCCTCATCGGTCTCTACGAGCACTACGCCTTCGTACGCCCCCGGCTTCAAAGCCCTGGTTGCATCGATCGTGATTCTGATGAGGTAGTTGCCGCCGTCAACCATCGTCGCTTGCTGAAGCTTCAGGAAAGGCAGCGTTGAGGAGAGCGTCTTGATATGAAAGGAACCCACTATCTTCCTAACGCCGACCCTTTGGATCGCACGGCTCGCGCTCGCCAGAGTCAGCTCGCCGAAGTCCAGATCCCGAGGCGTCACGACCAGATTCTCGGTCGGCACCGTGACCATCAACTGAACGCGTATCTCACGTGAGCGGTTCTCGCCCAGATCCACAACCAGAGCCGCTGTGCGGGACCCGGACTCGCCGCCGGCCCCGAGCGGAATATCTAACCAGTAATCGCCGGTCGTTTCGCGCCTGAGCTTCCACGACTCGGGCGCGCCAGGCCCAAGCTTCAGGCTCCCCGCGTCAGAGGCGAGCGCCCTTATCCTGAGACCGATGGTTAACCGTTCACCAGGCTCGATTGAGACTGCCGGCCGGGTCGTCGGCCATATTTGGAAGGCGCCGTTTGTTTCGCCGTGAGCGACGTCGGCGGTCGTTATGCGTTTTACATAGGCGGGCAGCGGTTTGACGTTAGCGACAATCGTCACCTTGATGACCGGATGCAGCGGGTCGTTGGTCGAGAGCTCGTAGCTGCCCTCGATCGGGCCAAGCTGGTCCGTGGTGTGAACCTTGACTAGGATGGTGCCAACCTGACCAGGCTGGACGACTTTCTCGAAGTACAAGTCACCGGGAGGGCATCAGCTAGGCGCCGCTCGCCTCGCAGCTACGGTTCGAGTGAGAAGGTAGTCATTCGGGCGCCACACCGCTGCTCTGACAGGGAAGTCCGGCACCGCTGATCGTGTGCCGAGCATCGACTTTCGCGAGAGCTCGAGCGGCTTTGTTCCGGCATTGCGCACCGGGAAGTTCTGCTCGAGTTCTTCTCCGGCGAACACATCGCCAAAGTCGCGGCTTGTTGAAGACATTACGGCTTCGGGTCCATCAGCGCCGGATCGAGCGCTGGACGCAGAGGGAAAGTGGGCGAACAGCGAAAGCGCAAGAGTGAGCAAAGATAGCTCGCACAACAGCGAGCGCACTCGCGGCCTGCGCATTCGCGATCCTCTGTATTGGCGTGTGAGATATTGCGCCACGATGAGGGAAGAATAGTAGTTGGCGGACGCACACAATTCAAGGCTGCCGGCTGCCCCTCAACCGCCAGGCGTTAAGAGAAGACTGATTTGGTCCGCACGTGTGGCTCCCCCCACTTTGCCTCCTGATCAGACACCCTGACTTTACCGGCTCAAGACGTAATCAAAAACGCGCGACGGTAGCAGTCGCTTTGCCGCCAGCGCGAAGCGCGCGTGTCCTGGCGCCGCGTAGCGCGTCCGAGGATTCCGAGCGGCCAGTGCTTTGAAGATCACTTCGGCAATGTCTTCCGGACGGCCCGCCAACTTTCGCAACCGCTGAACTGCTCCGGCCACGCGGTCTAACGACTCCGCGTATGGACCGGGCTGTTCTGTTATCTCGCGCGCGTTCTCATCGGCCACGCTCAGAAACTCGGTGATGATGAAGCCGGGCTCGATCACGACCACCTTAATCCCGAACTGGGCAAGCTCACCGCGCATCCCGTCGGAAATGGCTTCCAGAGCGTGTTTCGTGGCATCGTACACTGATGACAGCGGGCGTGCTATGCGCCCCGCGACCGAGCTGACGTTGACTATCCGGCCGCTCCCCTGCTGTCGCATGATCGGGATCACAAGCTGGGTCAGCGCGATGAGAGAAAACAGATTGGTCTCGAAGTTCTGTCTGATGGCCTCGACTGGGACAAGCTCAATCGGCCCGCGTTGACCGTAGCCGGCGTTGTTGACCAGCCCGTCTATCCGGCCGAATGCGCGCATTGTTTCCTGCACCAGTCGCTCGCGATCCTGCGGCGACGTAACATCGCCAACCACCGCAAGCGCGTGCCCGCCTGCCGACTCGATCTCTCGCTTCAATGCTTCGAGCCGGTCGGTGCGTCGTGCAGCAATCACTACAGTTGCGCCTTCGCCGGCCAATCTTCGCGCCGCAGCTTCGCCTATCCCCGCCGAAGCGCCGGTCACAATCACGATCTGGCCATCGAGCTTCCCCATCGATCCTCAATCTTCTATCTTCTATCCTCGATACTCTTACCGGCGTCAGAACTTAGCCTGAAGGTAGTACCGCATCATCTCACGCCAGGTCGGCCAGTCGTGCGGCATGTCATATCCCCATAAGTCCAGCTCGTGAGGAATTCCCTTCTGAGAGAGAATCCCCGACAATCTGCGCGACGCATTCGGGTTCTCGTAGTTTCCCTGGCCGGTGACGATGTGTATGTGTTCTTTGTGGCGCAGCGCTTCGAGGGCCCACCCCTCGACGTTAGGGAGATAATCAACCGGATTATTGAAGTACACGTTGTCGTCGTAGTAGTCGCCTTTGTAGTAGCCGCGAATGTCATACGCGCCGCTCATCGCTATGCAGCCCGCGAACAAATCGGGCCGCCGGAAGAGTTGATTCGCGCAGTGAAACGCGCCGAGACTCGCGCCGGCAGTGATGATCCCGAAGCGCCCCTGGCAACTGTTCCAAATGTAAGGCACGACTTCGTCGGCGATGTAGTTGTTGTACTGAACCTGGCGCAGCGCCTTGTATTTCGGATGCAGCTCATCGTTGAGCCAGCTCTCGCGATTGATGCTGTTTATCGAAAAGACCTTTGCCTTGCCGGCTTCGATCGATCCCTGGATCGCATCGATCACATAGAAGCGTTCGTACTCGAGAAAGTCCGCCGCCGCCGTCGGAAACATCAGCAACGGAAAACCATAATGGCCGTAGGTCACGATCTCCATCCACTTGTTCAAGCTGGGACTGTGCCAGCCATCGATGAACCGTTGCATAAGTTTTCTTCCTTTTGTTTAGCTGAATGAAACCGCGCGTGATTATTGGCAAGCGTGTAAGCTAGCGGCATCCGCCGGGAATTTCAAGGTAAGAACTCTAATCTAATGGTAGTGTCCTAATTTGGTTTCTACTTCTCTTAGGCCCTTATTCCGGCGAGGTAATCGCCAAATCTGTCCGTTAATGGGTTAAAGCGCCGATAGAGCGTGCGGGTCTGTCTAATATTTCTCATATCCGTATAGCCGATCTCGACGATCAGGAACAGGCTTGTCGTCTGACTTCTAATCGCTTCAATCTCAGCTCCGCCGAATTCATCTCGACCTTCGTACTTAATGCATTTCTCAGCCCCAAAGGGATAGAACGTGTTTTCAGCATCCGGGCATTCACGATCATGCACCGCGTTCAAAGTGAGCCACGTTCCCTTTTCTGGTGAATCTCCGACGGTCAGATGTGGTACGACAGACAGATGCCAAGCGGGAGTTTTGCCGCCATTCAAGAAAGTAATCCCAACTTGGGGTCGGCCACCGCACTTAGTACCAGCGTAGACGTTATTCAGAATCCACTCAAATGTTATTTTGGTGATTCCAAAATAGGGCGCTTAGCTAACGTAAAACGATTGGCGAGCGATTTCAACGCTTTGTTCAGCAGCCGCTACCGTGCGCTCATTCTGAGCCAGGCCATCTTGCATAGCGGTCAATTGCCCCTGCATCGCAGTGACTTGACTCTCGAATGTGCTGGCCTGCTTTTCCAAGACCCTTTCCTGAGTCTTCATTACCTCCCACTGCCTGCAGTAGATATATGCCTGAACGACTACGACAACCAACAACAACAAGGTCAGCATGTTGTCGGTCAAAAAGCTAACCCATTGAGGAATCTGCTCAACGCCGCGAAACCCCAATGCGATAGCCGTCAGCGCGGTCACGCCGACGATACTACCCGAGCCGATCAGCCACAGTCCGATCTTTTGGGACTTCTCTATATCGCTTGGCTTCTCACCTTTCTTCCGCTCTATATTATCGTTCTCTGGCATGGACTGGACCTCTATTTTACTCATAAACATAAACGAACAGAAGCGATACGTAACCGTGCTACATATTCCGCCGGTAGACTCGCCCCAAACTGCGGTTAAGATTGCGATTGTTCAGGAGTATCGTGAGCGAACAAAAGAAGATTAGAAAGGTCGGCAGGCCAAGCCTTCTGAAGGGCCACGCTAAGGGCAAGATCGTGCCTATGCGCCTTAATGACGAAGACTTGAAAGTCTTCACGAAGGCAGCAAGGGCGAGCAAGCAAAGTCTGTCTGAGTGGATGCGCGATACGCTTAAGAAGGCAACAAACATTTGTCCATCTTAAAAAAAGAGAGGGAACGTTTCGAGGCTTAGACTACCTGGGTGTTATAGCCTGCGCTTCCACGCTCCCTCTAGCCGCTAACTCGATTTGTCTGATATGAGCAATTCAGGTACATTCTTGAAATCGTTTTACAGGACTGGGCCGCGCTATTTCCCGCAAAGGCTTAACGCAACCCAGCCCTGCGTGTTCATCGGCATAGAGCCAATGGCCCAGACTGTCGCGCGTGCTACATCTGAGCCTTCGCATTATGCCGCTAAGCGGGTGATAACGTCAACCGCTTTGTGGGCTGAATGTGAAGATCAATCCAGACGATTTGATAAGACAGGCTACAGCAGCACGGATACGCGGAGTCTCGGCACAAGCGATCAGTCGGCTAATCGAGCGTGGAAGTTTAAGTACGGTAGTGATCGACGGTTTAGTCTTCGTGCTGCGCAGCGAAGTAGAAAGCTTCAAGCCAAGTGTAGGCGGAAGGCCCAAGTCCGCGGAGAAGCAATCCCGCCCAAGAAAATCAAATTAGAACTACCACTCTAATACTTGAGCCTGATCGAAGCGAGGGATTAGGATAGGCTCGGCCCAAACCGGCCTCCTCGTTCAAAAATCATCTTCTTACTGTCATCAACATATCCAGCCCACGTTATCGGTATGAATCGGATCAGATGGGGAAGTTTGAATCGTGCTTCAGAGAACTTGGGAGTTCTCAACCAATCAATCGCGACAGCCAATGCATAATGTTCAACGCCATCTGACGATTGTCGAGGCCCGGGCGATTCATCCCAAACTTCATTTTCTGAGGCCCGGCGAGTTGAGCCGACAGCATCGCTGCTTCGCCAAGCACGACTACGCGGCCTTTGCCAAACTTGAACGCGATTCCCTGCGCACGGCCCGCCGCCGAAGTCTGTTTACCATCACCCCCGCGAGCCGCGGGAGTGAAATCAACCGCGGTGTCGGCGAGCTTCATGAAAGCCACGCTGCCTGCCGGGCCTTTCAACGATTGACCGGTGAAAGCGATAATGCGCGAAATCTTCTCGCTGGCGTTGCGTCCTCGAGTGATCGGGTGATCGCCGAGCAGTTTGTTAATGCGGTCGTACCTGATGTTGCTGTCGCTGTCGGTCTCTTCGTAACGGTTTGGGGGGTCGCCGGTGTAACCCTTGCTCATCTCGACACCGAAGCGCAGGCCCAGCCTTTCGTTCGCCGCCCCCATCGGCGCGTGATCGGCGATCAACAACAGGTTCCCACCCGCTCTAACCCAGTCGCGCACTGCGTCGCACTCGTCTTCAGTAAACGCGGGATTGTTGGCTTCAGTGCTGCCCATCATCGCAGCGCCAAGCGCGTTTGAGATCACCAGCACATCGCAACCCTTCAGCGTTTCTTTGCTGAACTTCTGTTTGTTTGGAGTGACCTGGTATCCGTCGCTGCTGATCAGATCGGCAAACGGTTTGTAGCGTCCGCTCGCGGTGTGAAAGTTATGGTGCGCTTCGTCAAGAAACACCTTCGGATGTTTCTTGGTGTAGGCAGACTTGGCAACCTTAGTATCGAAATCCGGATCGGCAACTTGTTGCGCGAGTCCCGCAATCGCCAGTCCAATAACACACCCCGCAGCTAAGATTCTACCGATCAACGATCTCATACATCCCTACTTTCTATCGTTGGCTAAGTTGAACTTTAGAGCCGCAGCGGCGCAGAGCTCAACCTCGAATGGGATTACTGTTCGCGGCTTATTCGACAACCGCTATTGCTTCGATCTCGATCAGAAAATCCTCAACTGCCAGCGACGACACTCCGATCCAAGTGCTGGCCGGGGGTCTGTCTCCCGGGAAGAACTCTCGGAAGGCTTCGGCAATTGGTCCGGCATCGTCAGGCTTGTATGCGACGACGTAGATTCGCACCCACACGACGTCCGGCAACGTCCCACCGGCCGCTTCGACAGCGGTTCTAATATTTCGGAGCGCCTGTCGTGTCTGCTCGCCCAGATTCTTACCACCGATGATTTGCTTCTCGGCATCCCACGCCGTCTGACCTGAGATGTAAACGGTCTTTCCACCTCGGGCGGTGACGATCTGCGAGAACCCGTGTTGGACGCTCGGGAAGAGGCTTTTTGGATTGATATGTTCTTTAGGCATGCTTTTCCTCGGACAATGTAGCGTAGACTGTCCAGTCCGCGGCGACACCGCCGAACCAGACCTACCCCGCGCAGACTGGACAGTCTACGCTACAAAACCTGAACAAGCGCCAGCAGCATTGCAGCCGCAACAAACAGAGCGGGGCCGATGATCTCAAGCCCGAACTTGCCAGCCAGCACCCCTAGAAACGCCGGCAGCAACGATTGGCCAAGCACCGCTGCCGCAATCTGAAAGCCTACGCCGTTGCTGGTGTGCGTCGAGCCCAGCCGCTCAGGTGTCGTCGCAATCAGCGAAGGGAAGACCGGCGCCGACGCAAGCCCCATCAACCCCAAACCGAGAAACCCGAGCAGGCTCGTGAAGTTCAGCCAGATCAGCGCGGCGCCCAGGGCTATGCCGGCGATGCACAGGCGCAGCAGTCTATTCGCCGGCACGAAACCGACGGCGACGCCTGCCAGCAGACGACCCACCGTCAAACCTCCCCAATAGATGCTCAGCCAAATTCCCGCCGTCACGATCGGAATGTCGCGCGATTGGGTGAACAAGCTGTAGACCCAGATGCCGGCGGCAGCTTCGATACCCGTGTAAAGAAAGAAGACCGCGGCGCTCAACCACATTACGGGCAGCCGCAGCGTGCTGATGTTCGGCACTCGGGCTACGGAGTTATAAACGATATCCTCCGATTCGGAAGCCTTCGGCCACCGCCTGCGCGTCAGCCCAAAGCAAATCGCCAGCAGCAACTGCCACACGCCGACCATCGCGTATCCGCGTTGCCACGGATGATGCGCCGCCAGCACGCTCGTCATGATCACGGGCCCGCTTGCTGCGCCGACCCCGTAACTCGCGTGCAGCCAGTTCACCATTCGCGCGCTGAACCGCGTCGCCGCAAAAGTATTCAATCCCGCATCGATCGCGCCGGCGCCTAATCCCGCAATCACTCCGAACGCGGCCATCACCGGCCACGCCGGAGCTAACGCGTAGCCTATGAGACTCACCGCAGTAGCAAGACAGCTCAACGCAAGCAAGCTCCCGAGATTCATTAGCGCGAGCATCCGCCCGCTGCTGAAGCTCGACACCAGGTAGCCGGCGGTGAACATCACCAGGAGCGAACCCACAGCGTCGAGTGGAAGATTGAAGTAGCCGCGAATCGACGGCCACGCAACCCCGTTCAAACCATCCGGCAGCCCGAGGCTGACGAAGCTCAGATACGCGAGGGTGATGAGGAAAAGAGAGTACTTGCGTTCAGGTCTCACGATTGGGTGCGCCCATTCAGGAAGAGAGTTCGTAGTTCGGCCTTCAGGCGGAAGTTCGTCGTTCAGAGTACCGACCTTAGTCGGAAGTTCGTCGTTCAGAGTACCGACTTTAGTCGGCTTCGTTGAAATTGGTCAAACAAAACCGCCGACTAAAGTCGGTACTCTGAACGACAAACTTCCGCCTGAAGGCCGAACTACGAACTCAAGCGAAGCTTTTCAAGCTGATGCTCGAAGTGATTCTTCCAACTGTCCGGCAGGGCATCTACTTCTAAAGCCTTCTGCAACGTCTCGATATCGTCCTTGTCATCCAGGTACAGTCGGGTGACGTCGGAGACCTTCAGCTCATTCATATCGCTGCTTATCATCTCGATCGAATCGCCGGCTCCGACCTCGCCTTCTTTTTTTACCCCGAAATAGAACCCGGTGCGGCCGCTCTCCAGAAAACGTTTGATGATGTCGTCGCGCCCAAACTTGACCGCCAGCTTGTAGCAAGGGAGCCTCGGCTGCGTGACCACCAGCTCAGCCGAGCCGATTCGAAACTGGTCACCGATGTCGACTTCGCTCTCGAGCATTCCTTCGACGGTTAGATTCTCGCCGAACATTCCCCACGGCAGCGCGACGTCCGGCAGCTCGCGGCGCCAATAGCCGTAATGTTCGCCCGGATACACGTAGACGGCTTTGTATATACCGCCGTGAACCTTCAAGTCCGCTTGCCGGTCGCCATCAAAGTTCAAAGTTCTGAGTTGAACGCGGCCCTCGACCGGTTCTTTGAAGATGCCGGTAGTGACAGACCTGCCCCTCGAGATGACATCGCGCGGAAGCCCAATGTTGACCGATAGCACCTTCATTCTCTCTCCTATGATATATTCTTAACTTCTATTCCGCAGCTCTCCGAGCCCAGGTCTGCAACGGTGGAACAGAATACCGGGGCCGGAGTCATTCAGAAAACCCTTTCACGGAGCGTTGATGAAGATTGCTGTAGTGCGAGAGGCGCCGGCGGGAGAGACACGGGCGGCGCTCATGCCTGATTCTGTGCGCGCGCTCGTAACTTCAAGCCTGACAGTTCACGTTGAGAGCGGAACCGGCGACGCTTCGGGAGCGAGCGACGCGGATTACGTTGCGGCGGGCGCGCAAATCGAGCGCGACAAGAGTGAGCTTTTGGATTCGGTCGATGTCCTGGTTTGCGTGAATCGTCCATCGGATCACGACCTCGCTCGACTGCATGCAGGCGCGGTTGTGATTGGCTTCTTGAGACCTCTCGATGAACCCGACGCAATGGTCCAACTCATCGAACGCGATCTCACGGCGTTCGCCATGGAGCTGATACCACGGTCAACCAGAGCGCAGTCGATGGATGCGCTCTCGTCGATGGCCACGATCGTCGGTTACAAGTCAGTGCTGTTGGCCGCCGAGCGATTGCCGCGCATGTTTCCCTTGTTGATGACGGCTGCCGGCACGATCGCTCCCGCCCGCGTGCTGGTGCTGGGCGCCGGTGTCGCGGGTCTGCAAGCAATCGCAACCGCGCGTCGTCTGGGCGCGGTCGTTGAAGGTTACGATGTTCGGGCGGCTGCGGGCGAACACATTCGATCTCTGGGAGCGAAGTTCCTGCAAGTTGATCTCGGAGGCATCCAGACTGAAGACGCCGGCGGATACGCGGTCGAGCTTAGCGATGAAGCGCTCAATCGAGGCCGAGACTTGATAACGAAGCACGCAATGACGACAGATGCAATCATTACTTCGGCGCAAGTCCCCGGAAAGCGCGCGCCTTTGCTGGTGACCGAAGAGGCCGTGGCTGGTATGAAGCCCGGCTCGGTGATCGTGGACCTGGCCGGTTCAACCGGAGGCAACTGCGCGGCAAGCGAATCCGGCGAGACCGCCGTTCGAAACGGCGTAGTCATAATGTCGCCGTTGAACCTCGCGGCTACGGTGCCGGTTCATGCGAGCCAGCTCTACTCTCGAAACATCACGGCGTTCTTGAAGCTTCTGATTGACGACAAAGGCGAGATGAAGATCGACTTGAGCGATGATGTCGTTGGCCCTACCTGCGTGTTGCATCAAGGCGAGGTTGTGAATGGTCGAGTTGCCGCCGCGCTCGAGACCGCCGCGCGATAGCGTCAGTTGGAACTTGGATGATATGCTCAGAGACAAATAGAGGAATCCGATATGGAAATAGCAGCAAACGAGGCGCAACTCAAGGAAGCGATCAAGGCGGCTCTAGTTGAGGTTCTTCAGGAGCGACAGGACTTGCTTTACGATGCAATCGAGCGGGCACTTGAGGAGATTGCATTTGCCCGCGCAATCGAAGAAGGCGATAGAACGGAGCTGATCGAACGAGACGAAGTGTTTGCCATCCTTGAGGACCGGGTGTGAACGTTCAATTCAAGGCCAGCTTTGCGAAGGACCTTCGCAACATCAAGAATAGAGACGTGCTGAATCGCATCAGGGAAGCAGTTGAGCAGCTCGAAAAGGCTCAAAGCCTGCAGAACATCACCAACATCAAGAAACTAAGAGGTGGCGGTAACTACTATCGTTTGAGAGTGGGTGAACACAGGATCGGCTTAATTGTTGAGGGCGATAATGCCATCTGTGTGCGCTGTCTCGACAGGAAGGAAATCTACAGGTATTTCCCCTAGGTCGCAGAGGTTCTTCCTGTGAAGGAACCCTGTCGGGACGGCGTTTTGGCCCATCAAACGCGGCGAAAGGACGGACCGAATCGTGAGCACTGAAGTAATAATCGCGGGGCTATACGTTTTCGCTCTCGCGGCTTTTCTCGGCTATCAGGTCATCTCGCGGGTGCCGCCGCTTCTTCACACGCCGCTGATGTCGGCGACCAACGCCATCTCCGGCATCTCGCTGGTCGGTTCGCTGGTGACCGCCGGCGCCCACTACAACACAGTCAGCACCCTGCTGGGTTTCATCGCCGTGACCGCTTCGACGATAAACGTAGTCGGCGGGTTTATGATCACCGATCGAATGTTGCGGATGTTCAAGAGACAACTTCCCGTGAAGAACGACAAGAAAGACTCTACAGAGGAGCAAGAGCGAGCCTGATGGGTCTTCCAATCGAACTCACGTACCTGGCCGCGTCCATTCTCTTCATCCTCGGTCTCAAGGGCCTCAGCCATCCTGAAACCGCCAGGCGAGGAATGATCTTCGCCGAAATCGGGATGTTCCTGGCGATCGTCGGCACGCTCCTTCACAGGGAAATAGTCAGCTACGAATGGATCATCGCCGGGCTGATCATCGGCTCGCTCATCGGCGGGGCTATTTCGATCTGGGTGCCGATGACTGCGATGCCGCAGCGGACTGCGCTCTCGCACGCGTTCGGCGCGCTGGCTGCCTCGCTCGTCGGCGTGTCTGAGTATTACCGGCACAGCGGCATCGAACTCGGCACTTTCAAGATGACCGCGCTGAGCCTCGAGGTGCTGCTCGGAGGAATCACCGTTACCGGAAGCTTGATGGCGTTCATCAAGCTGCAGGATTGGGTTCGCGGCACGCCGATCACCTACCGTGGGCAAAACATCTTTAACATGTCGCTGCTCGCAATTGCGGTTGGGATGTTCGGTTATCTGATCTTCGATCCTTCCGCGCACTCGTTGTTCTACGCGATGGCCGGGCTGGCGTTCGTGTTTGGCGTGTTGTTGGTCTTGCCGATCGGCGCCGCGGACATGCCGGTCGTGATGTCGCTGATGAACTCTTACGCCGGGCTCGCGGCCGCGGCGACCGGCTTCGCTATCTCGAACAACGTTCTGATCATCGCCGGCACGCTTGATGGCTTCTCAGGGTTCATCCTTTCGATCCTGATGTGCCGAGCGATGAACCGCTCTATCACCAACGTTTTGTTCGGGGCGTTCGGAGCCGAAGTAGCGGCTGCCGAAGGCGGATCTGCCGGCGAAATGCGCGAAGTGAAAGGCGAGGACATCGCGGTGCAACTCGCATACGCCGGTCAGGTGATCTTCGTACCGGGCTACGGCATGGCGACGGCGCAGGCTCAGCACGCGGTGCGCGAGCTTGCGAACATGCTCGAAGCGAGAGGCGTCACGGTCAAGTACGCGATCCATCCAGTGGCCGGCCGCATGCCCGGGCATATGAACGTGCTGCTGGCTGAAGCCAACGTGCCCTACTCATCGCTGTACGATCTCGAGCAGATCAACGCCGAGTTCCCGACGACCGACGTGGCTGTAGTGATTGGCGCGAATGATGTAGTGAACCCGGACGCTCGCGACAATCCCAAGAGTCCTATTGCAGGAATGCCCATCCTTGAAGCGGACAAGGCGCGTTCGGTTGTTGTGCTGAAACGTGGAAAGGGCAAAGGCTTTGCGGGCATCGAGAACCCGCTGTTCTTCAAGCCAAACTGCGGGATGCTCTACGGTGACGCAAAGGCGTCGCTGATCAAACTCGCCGGCGCCGTGCAGAACGCTTAACAAGCATTTAACGAATTGTTCCCTTCTTGCCAATTCTTACAAGGTAGCAACGGAACTTCTTACCCAGCATAGCGGTAGTCTTTACGCGTTCAGATTCGATGCTGACCTGCAATTCATCGTTTAAACGCAAATCGGCCACTGAGGACTTTTGGCCCGCAGCTTGCAGAAATCTTCCTTTTGCTGGAGTGCCCCTATCTATCTTAGGGATTTGGTTCTTCGAGACAACTAGCTTGAAATCATAGCCATAAGTTCTTTGACACGACCAGGGCGTAGCCTCGCACGATCTAATAACGTTTTAGATTGAGCCGGCGCCGTGGTACTAAACCCGTACACCAGACCATAAGCAGCACGGTGCCCGTGTTCCATCCCGACACTCGGCAAGTGCTCAGAGACTCTTCGTGGAGGTCAGTGATAATGGTACAGCAAGCGGGGTTAGCCCCGATGAGGACTTGCATTTTTAGCCCTGAAGAGGAGTTATGTGAAAGCCTCGCTCTTGGCTCACAAGCAGCGGGCTACCAGGTCGAACAGAAATTCAGCGAACCGCGGAAGCTTGAGGAATTCATCTCTTGTTCTAATATCGATCTCATCGTTCTGATAGACGTGCGTCGTCAGCGTGAGCAGTGCCTGCAATTGATAAAAGACCTTTGCGCCAGCCGCCCGCAAGCGATGGTGGCCGTAGTAAATGGGGCTGACTCCAGGCTTGGCGCGCAGGCCATAGACGCTGGCGCTCAAGCTCTTCTGGTCAACCCTGTTGACGCGAAAGACATTCGCGCGGCCTTCACGGTGGCGGCGCACCAGCAGGCGAAGCAGTCCCGATTGGAGAGCGAAGTCCTTTCCCTTCGCGAGAAGCTCGCCGAGAGAAAGCTCATCGAAAAGGCGAAAGGCATATTGATGGATTCGGCCAGAGTAAGTGAAGCCGAAGCGTTTCGCCTGATCCAGAAAGAGAGTCAGGACAAACGCAAGCGCATGTCCGAAATTGCAACATCGATTATCTCGGCGACCGAGTTAGTGAGAGAAGCGAAGCGTGCGAGCGCGGAATAAACGAGATGGGGCACTAAGCAGAAAAAAAACTCGACCGAAGCAGCATGGCGCTCGTTTAAGTATAGTGTGTGACCGAATGGCAACGATGGTTGTTGCCATTCGCAAGGCGAAGGCGCCCGATTTGCCCTCAGTGAGGGCGGCGGGTGCTTTTTCATTTTGAGTGGCTCAGAAGCGCGCGGTAGCGATGCTTGCTATCGTTGTGCCAGGCGATGGCGCTCGGCTTGGACTCTCAAAGAGAGACAGGCGAGCGCTCTTTTTGTCTCCATTGCAGAACGAAGAAGGAGGTAGGGTATGGCAATGTATTCGTACGATCAGGTGCTCACAGACGTGAGGCAGGTCTACGAGCAATTGACGGGGCTTCCCGCTCCAAAGATCGATGTGAAAAACCCTCGTTTTCCGCTCCCCAGCTCAGCCGACCCGGCGGCACTTGTTCAAAGTGAGATCAACTACCTGAACATGTATCTGATCAACAGCGGTCTCTCGCTGCGGCTCTCAAAGACGCCCACCTGGGCGCCCGCCGCCGAAGTCTACGAGACGCCGCGTGACTACATCGTGAACATAGAGATCGCGGGCCTGGCCGAAGACGAGATTTCCCATCAGGTAATCAACAATACGCTCATCGTGAGCGGCTCGCGTCGCTTCCGCAGGGTAAGCGAAGACGCCCGGTATCACGCTTCGGAGCGCGTCTACGGGGCATTCGAACGCCTGTTCCCTTTGCCGAGTCGCGTTCAGCCAGAAAAGCTGAGGACAAAGTTGTCCGACGGCGTGCTGGAGATCGCCATCCCAAAGATCGAGGCAGGCGCCCGGACTGAGGAAGCTCACGAGACGCTGCGCGGAAAGCCAACCTCGGGACACGAAGAGAAAACAGGAGGTAAGAAAGGACAATGACTGCATACGCACCATCACCGAACCAGGTGCAGAATCCGAGCGAGTTGGGCGCCCAGCAGCTCCCACCCGAAGAGCGAGACAAGCTCCAGGAGATACACGAGCTCATTAACCTTTTGCTCAGAGAGCTGCCCGTCACCGCGCAAGCTCGGTCTGCCGCGATGCCAATTCTCCCGGCCGCGCCATACACCTACTCATTCCTCAGGTTTCCCTGCGGGTGAGAAGGCCGGCGCCGGTCCTTAGAATCGTCCGCGCGCGAGGAAGCGCGTCGCAATCAAATGTCGTGCGGTCACGCCCGAGGTTGAGTGTGCTCGGCGACAGAAATTGACCAACGCGGGTTGACTGCTGCGTCCGCCCGTGGAGGTCCCAGTGAAGGATGTGCGTCTTGCGCCTTCGCCAGCGCATGACGATCACCAACTGCCAAGTAAGGAGGTAACAATGATCAATTTGGCGAGACAGGCTTTCGATAATCCGTTCTTGTCCGCGGTGGGCGTTTCGTCTCAACCAGGAGTAGGCAGGTGCCCTTATTGCGGCAACACAGTAGCAGTCGCAAGCGCGATTCAACCTCAAACCGCGGGTTTGAACCCCCTGGGCGTTGGCGCGAACCTCGGCCAGCAGATGGGCGGCTTCGCTCCAAATCCGTATGCTGCTTCACAGACGACGGGATTCGGGCAGATCAACCCGCTTGCTTCTCAGTTCACAACGGGCGTTCCGCAAGCCATCAACCCGTTCGTCGCGCAGCCCGCGTCAAACTGGCCGGGACATCTCTCTCAGCAGGGAGTGGGCGGCCGGGTTGGTGGATACGGTAGTGACCCCAGGTTTGCCTTCGGCGCCGGTGGCCAGCAGTTTGGTTACAATGATCCGAACGTGGCTCCGGGGTTTATCAATCCCACAATCGCGGGCGACCCGATCCGCTCGCTGTTTTCACAGCAAGTCAATCCGCTGGCTCAACAGCAGCTCCCGATCAGACCGCTTATTGGCGGCCAGCAGCAGGGGCTGGGCTCCCAATCGTTCATTCCGGGCATCGCTTCGCCAATCACTCAATGGGCAGACGCCTACAGGGCGTTCATTGAGGCGCAGTTGATTTCTCAGCTTGCATCCAACCCGCTTTATCAACTGCAGCGAGCTTACGGCGGCGTGCCCGAAGCGACCGGTCTGGGTATGCCTTTTGGGGCGGGGCAGCAGTTCAACCCGTTCTTTGCGAACGTCCCGTTCTACGGATAGCTAACCCGGCTTCGGCTGGCTTGCAGGTTGGGCTCCATTCGCTGGGGCCCAACCTATTTCCATTATGGTCTTCTCGAACTTCGTAATGCAGGCGCTGCAGGACCAGACGGTGGGACAGGAGTATGCCGTCGCCGCTCTCACCAGGTCTGTCACGCTTGCGCTTGCGGGATTGCGTCGCCGCAGCGACGTGCTGGGGGTGTTGCTCTTCATTGGACCGGCCAGCTCAGGCAAGACTCATATGGCGCGGACGCTGGCGCGAATGTTAACCGGCAGCGAGCAGGCAATGCTGTATGTGAATTGCCAACAGCTCGGGGAGGCCCCCGATCATCTTGCGAGTCTTGAAAGACAGTTGACGTCGACATACTTGCAAACGCCGGCGCCGGGTGTCGCCTCGCGGCCCGATTTCCAATTGGTCGTCTTCGAGGAAATCGATAAGGCTCCTCCTGCTTTTCGCGATGATCTTGCCCTGGCGATCGACTGCGGTTCGATCACGACACCAGGCCGCGCGTTCCCGCTCCGCAACTCGTTCGTCATTCTGATAAGCGATCTGTCCGGAAAAAAAGCAGGTCAGCTAGTGGGAAGAACAATCGGCTTTTTCCTCGACGGTGAGCCCGCCGTCGAGATGTCAAGACGCCAGGCCCTGGCGCTCGAAGAAGTGGACAACAGGCTGGGGCCGCGTCTGGTGAGCCGTATAGATGAAATCGTCGTATTCGACCGATTAAGCCAACAGAACATCATCACGCTACTTGAACGGCAACTAGCCGAGATAGAAAAATATCTCGCGGCCTCTTGCATCGGATTCATAATTGAGCAGGAGGCGAAGACCTTCCTGGTGAAAGAGGGGCTCGAAGATCTGAATCACGGCGCTCGCCAGATCACCCGGGTGGTCCGCAACTACCTCGAATTTCCACTCGCCGACCTCATGCTCTCCAGGCGTCTGGTACCGGGCACAACGGTAACCGTCAAACACGAGCAAACGCGAATCTTCCTAAACTTTGAAATCATGATCCCGAGCATCGCGCCGTCGGAACTGCGGGAGGCAACAGCGCGGGAGATGTGCGCTTGATCCTCGACACATCCCTGCTACCTGCAATCAGCATCTTTGAGAGCTTGTTTTGGAAGCAATCATGATCGCGTAGGAAGGAAGAGAAGATGATCGTACCCGACATCAATCTGCTGCTCTATGCTTACGACGCCGGTTCACCTTTTCACTCCAAGGCGGCAGCCTGGTGGCAGCGATGCTGGTCGGGAACCGAGCCTGTTGGGCTAGCGCAGGTCGCCATGTTCGGCTTGTCTCTACAGGGTCGGTTGCGTGTCTCGAGGTTTTTCGCTGCGGACCTCGAGGCTCGCATCGAGCTGTCTCGTCGTATTCTCAGTCACGCTCGCGGGCTCGGCTGATAGCAAGGAGGGTTTCAGCTGAGACGTTTGTTCGACCTGCATCACACGTTTAACCGGAGGCGAGTGACGAGGCGGCGCCACAATCAGCATCACGCCCTTCAATCCAAGCAACCCCACTCCCAGCAGCGCAATTATCGTCCCAATGTCGTGCGCCGTTTGGCTTCTGAGCGGCACCCTTTCGCTGAGGGCTCCCATGATGACGCCAAATACTATAAGCAGCAGCGCGTAAATCAATGGGTTCTGCCAGGCTGCTTGCATACGGCTAACGGGCTGAACCGAGTGTTCTTCTTCTTCAACTATGCTTGACGACTCGCCCGCCAATGCCGGAACAATCACCTGCAAGCTCAATCCACACGATCGGCAGAACCTTCGGCCTTCAGCGTTCTCCTTGCCGCAATTTGGACAATACATAATCTGCTCCTCAAAGATTGATCGGTGTCCAACCTAACACCTGCCCTCCTGAGCTTCAACTGAATGCGACGGGCAGCACTACCGCCAATCAAAACGCGGAGTCTCAAATTACCTCAACTGCCGTTTGACTCACCCCGGGTATTCACGTATACGCATTAGTGCCTTTCCCGTCTGAAAAAGGAGCTCCATACAAATGCCTCACCAAAACAGAACGCTCTCACGCCGGGCACTGTTTCAGATTGCTGTTCCTGTTGGCAGTCTTGCGATGCTCCTTTGTGACATTGTTCTTGATCGCCGCTGATGCAAACCGAGGTGGTTGCGATGACCTTCTTCTTGATGGCTTGGCTTCTTCAAACTCCCGCGCCAGCGCTCGAGAATGACTATGTGCGAGTTATGCGCGATGCGGCGCCGTGCGCTTCGGCCGGCGTGCCGGGCTGCGAGGATCGTGTGATCGTGGCGTTGGGCGACATCGAGATGCGATCTGGCAAGTCATCGCGAAAGATGACGCGAGGTGACATCGCCGTCTTCAAGCCCGGCGAGTCATACGAACCGCCCACCGGAGGACCGTTCTTTGAAGTGAGCATCAAACCGAATCATCCACCAGTGCAGTCGCCTCGCGAGATCATTCCTCCCGAAAAGAACGCGATCCGTTACGACGGCGAGAGCTTCTTCATCTTCGAAGAGAGGCTCGCTGTCGGCGACACCCGAGCGAGACATAGCCACAGCCAACGCGTCGTGATGCAGCTCAACCGGACCCGGCTTCAGCAGTGGCCCGAAGGACAGCCCGAGATCTTTGTGGACATCGTGCCTGATCGTGCCGCGTTCAATCCTCCAGTGATTCACACCGCGAAGAACGTCGGCGATGCGCCGCTGCGAGGCATCGTGATCGAGTTCAAACCGGAGCAACCGAAGCCGCATTAATGATGCGGGCATTTCAGTGGTGCGACCTGACTCTAAACAGGGAGGTGAAGCTATGGCTGACACGACATCGATCGATCTTGGCTCAGTCGTTGCTCTATGGCGATATCCCGTCAAATCAATGATCGGAGAAGAACTGAACGCGACCGATGTGACGCAACGAGGACTGCTTGGAGATCGTGCATATGCTCTGGTTGATCCATCTAACGGAATGGTTGCTAGCGCGAAGAACCCACGAAAATGGGGAAAGCTGTTCGATTTCCGCGCGGCGTATATCGAGCCGCCACGTAGCGGTGAGGAGACTCCTCCCGTCCGTATCACTCTTCCGGACGGGACCCAAATTACCAGCGGCGGCAGCGATCTCAACCAGGTCCTCTCGAACGTCTTTAACCGTGAGGTAACGCTGGAAACAACACCCCCTGAAACGCCAAGCCTCGAGGAGTATTGGCCGGACATGGATGGCCTCGCAAACAGAGAGACCGTTACGGACGAATCGATGGCCTCGGCCGCGCCCGGTACTTTTTTCGATTGTGCCGCCGTCCACATCCTGACCACCGCCACCATCGATCGGCTCCGCGAATGCTATCCGGCAGGGCGATTTGAGCCACGTAGATTCCGGCCAAACATCGTTGTGAAGCCGGCCACTGATGAAAGGGACTTCGTTGAGAATGCCTGGGTTGGGAAAACCCTGGCGATAGGCGAAGAGCTTAGGGTGAATGTGATCACTCCCTGCCCGCGTTGTGTGATGACCACCCTGCCGCAAGGAGATCTCCCAGGCGACTCAGGTATCCTGCGCACAGCAGCCCGGCACAACGTGGTAAACATACCAGGCATCGACCAGGCCATGCCGAGCGTTGGGGTCTACGCCGTCGTGCTGCGAGCCGGTAGAATCCGCCGGGGTGATAGCGTCAGGTTCGAGTAACATAACGAGACCACTTCACCGCAGCCGCAGCATTAGTGGTCCGCAAAAACGTTGCCACGACGATCCGTCCTCGTACTCGACTCTCAAGATGCGGACAGTGTCGAGATGGAAGCTTCTTACGAACGAATCCGTGTAATGATGTACCTGCTGAGTTAGCTTTCTTCGTTGGTTCGGAAGCAACTTCGACGTATCGTTGCGGAACGTCGAGCCACCTCGCGCATCATATCCAGCAACATCGCCAGACGGATCGTACTCCCACTCGATGCCGGTTATCGTCTTCGTCCCCATGTTTCCGACCGCGATTGTGAAATGGGAGTCGCCGTTCTTGTCCGGGCCGAAGGCCTACGCGCTGCTATGGACGCGGTTATGCTACGTTAACCTGTCGCGAGGGTTTCGTAATACGGGGACGCCGGTGACGCAGTAAGTCTCTCACTCAGTCAGAGTTGCATTATTCTCTGCGCGCCTTTCGTCTATGTAAAGGTAGGGCTATTGAACGCCAGGCCAGTATTGAACGCCGAGCCTTGCCTGCCAGGAAGACAAGTCTTGATGCAAAGGAGGGTAGAGAAATGAAGCACCGCGGCGGCTGCAAGATGTTAAGTTGCATCGCGCTCGTCGTGTTCTTGCTACTCGGAGCACAACCTTCCAAAGCAGAAATCCCTCTGACCCCACTCGAGTGTGGTCAGGAACCATTCTTGCGGTCCATCGAGGGCTCGACACTGACTTCGATAGAATTCGTCAATGCTACGCCGGAGGAGGTGAGTGTCTATTGGCTTAACTACGAGGGGCAGCGCGTGCTCTACACTGTTTTGCCCGCAAAGCAAACCTATGTACAGTTCACCTATTTGACACATCCTTGGGTGGTGACTGGGTCGAGTGGCCGTTGCCTAGCCATTTTCATGCCTGTGGACGGTCCAGGCAGAGCAGTAGTGGAAGGATGCGGCGACGACCGCAGTGTAATATTTGAGGAGTATCGAAATTACGGCGTCGGGCTCGAGCCTCAATGCGATGATTTCACGCAGAGCGCGCGTAGCTCATACTTCGCCTTCTCCGAACTCAATACAGGAGACTATGCCTGGGCACTCATCAGGCAACCTTTGTTATCACCGTCCGCCAGCGGCTACGGTCTGGACAAGTGGAGAGAAGCGTTTGGCGGTCCAAGGCATATCAACAGTGCCTATAGAAACCCGGCTCGTAACGCGGGTGTCGGAGGCGCCGCGCAGAGCAGGCATATGTACGGCGATGCCGCGGATCTAAGGAATGATTCTGGGTCGATTACTGAGTGGAAGGCTATGAAGTCGGCAGCGCGAATTGCCAATGCCGACTTCATTGAACCACTGGAAGGTCCGTGTGGGCTTGGGTGCCTTCACGCTGACTGGCGGTCCCACAGTGGCGCATACGCGGCGGATCCAATTCTCGCCGATGATCAGTCGTCCAAGAGTATCGGTAGGCTTACGCAGCAACTGAAAGACAGGGACTGGAGCATTCGTCGCAATGTTTTCTACGCCCTTCTCCGACACGCACAGGCGGGCGAAAGTCAAAGTGTGCGATCCAATTCAGCGAGCGACCTATCGGAGCTACCTCGAGAAGTTAAGACGGCTATTATCAGGCTTGCCACTCTCGAACATACGCTAAGCCGGGAGCACGCAGTTTCGTACCATGAGATCGGCTCGACAGTTAATGAGGAATATCTCACGTATTATGCGGACCTGATCCGCGCCGTCTCGTCCCTAAAGGATGAAAGATCTCTGGGCTTGCTCCTTTCGGTGATTGACACCGGTTGCAGCGCCACCGATACGCTTGCTGAACTTGGTAGACCAGCGGTTGAGCTAGTAATCCAAACACTCCACGACTCCGACGCGGATGTCAGGCACGCTGCCGCCTTTACTCTAGCGCGAATGGTCGAGTTGAGCGACGCTCGAAACACACTCGATCGTGGTTCCAAGTTGAGGATAAAGCAAGCGCTCACCTCAGCGGCAATGGACGAAAGTCCGTTTGTAAGAATCACAAGTGTGGACGGACTTGCCAAGCTCGGGGACCGAAGCCTGGTCTCCTTGATTGAAGAGTTGGCGCAAAATGATCCCTATGATGCTTCCGCGCATGGGGGCGAGATGGGGAGATACATAGTCAGGTCAGCTGCTGCCTCGGCCATAGACCGCTTACGACGCCGGTGATTCGACCCAATCGGTTTCCCTCGCAGCCTTCATCGCGGTATATGCAGTTCCGGCGGTCTCGCGTTGCGGACCGCGATCGCCGGGGTGGTCGTGTGCGCGTCCCTATTGGTGCTCGAGAGGGCGAGCCGGACTCAGATTAGCGAGGCGCTGAATCAACAACGTTCACTCCTTGCCGGCGCTGAGCCCCGAGGCTTCACGCGCTGGAGCATGCTCCGCCATCGTGTCCGCGCTCTTCCCAACGTCAGCCGCTGCCGGCGCCTGCCTCAACGCGGCGCCGAGTTCTTCAGCAGCCTCATTGCGCCGCGACTTTCGCGCTTTCCCGGTGCCGCTGTGCGTATCGCGTCCCGCGGCGGCTTCTGCTTGCCGGGGACTCCGCTGACGGACGGCAATCGAGTATTCTTCGTTTGCGGCCGCAAGATCCCCCATCGAGTACAACACTCGCCCGAGGTCCTGGTGCGCTTCTGGATAGTAGTCGCCGCGTTGCTCAATCGCCTTGCGATAGGCTCTGACAGCCGCTTCCGTGTTGCGCACTCGAACGTGGTCCAATCCCATGTGGTAGTAAGCCTCGGGGTAGATTCCTCCCGATTGCTTCACCGCAATCTGGTAGGCATCAAGCGCAGACTCGACGTCGCCCTGGCGCGACAGCAGCAGCCCGATTTGGAAATGAGCCTCGGCGAAGGCGCCGCCCTGCTGGTCGACGGCGGTCTTAAGATGCGACATAGCTTCCGCGAGCCGGCCGGCGCGAACAAGCGCGCGGCCAAGCTCGTAGTGTGCCCGCGGAAACACGCCGCGGCCTTCGACCGCGCGACTCAGTTCGGCGATAGCTTCCACGCTCTGTCCGAGATCATAGAGCACGCGACCCAGATCGAGATGAGCCTCTGGGAACGAAGAGAGAGAGGGAGAGGGAGAGGGGGAGACCGGGAGAGGGGGCGACGCCGCTAGCATTGTTGTGTCCCCGGTCGCCTTGGCCTTGGAAACCTTGGCCTTCTGGCTTCCGAGCATGACCGTCGGGCCCTCGCCCAGTCGGACCGTCGGCACATCTGCTTGCGCCGTCGTCGTCGCGTCGCCACGGCCTCGAGTCGCTTCTACTTGCGCCGAAGTCGCTCCCGCTCGCTGAGCGATGGCGGTCTCCAGCTCCTTGCGCGCCTCCTCGAGCGCGCCGCTCTCATACAGCGCACGTCCAAGATTGCGGTGAGCCTCAGCGTCATTCCCATCGCGCAGATCGAGCGCGATCTGAAACTCGTGGATCGCCTCTTCGAGTTGTCCACGGCCGTACAGCACCAGGCCGAGATCGTGATGAGCATCAGCCGCGGTGTCGCCTTGAGTAATTGCTCGTTTCAATGAATCGGCCGCGCGGTCCAGATCGCCCAGCCGAGCGAGCGCGTTCCCGAGATTGCGATGCGCGTCGGGGAAGTTCCCGTGCTGCTGCTCGATCGCCATTCCATAAGCGCGCACCGACTCGTCGATCTCACCGCGCGCGTACAGCGCGTTGCCGAGATTGTAATGAGCTTCAGCGTAGCGGCCGCCGCGTTGTTGGATCGCGGTTCGATACGCAGCGATTGCTTCGTCGATTTCACCAAGGTCGTAAAGAGCGACTCCCAGGTTGTGCCAGGCCGCGGGAAAGCCATCGCCCAGTCCCGACGTCGCGCGCCGGAGACTTGCAACCGCGTCCTCAAGCTCGCCTCCTTCATACAACGCGAGTCCCAGGTCATGATGCGCGATCGGATAGTCGGGCCGGTGCTGGATGGCCGCCCGGTATGAGCTGATCGCCCCGTCAAGATCCCCCATGTCGTAGAGCACACGGCCAAGATCGCGGTGAGCTTCAGCGATCGTCGGATCAGCGGCGATCGCCGAGCCTAACGCGCCAACCGCGGAGTCCAGATCGCCCAGCTCATAGAGGGCGCGGCCGAGCAGATGATGGGCTTGCGGAAACTCGTTGCCGTGGGCGGCGATCACTTTCTCGCAGGTCTCGACCACGCCGCTCAGATCGCCGTAGTCATAAAGCGAGCGAGCGAGATTCAAATAGGCGTCGGGGAATACCGGCTGCTGGGTGATCGCGCGTCGCAACTCGTGGATAGACTCTTCGAGCTGCCCGGCCTGATAGAGCGCGACGCCCAGCCGGTGATGCGCCCACGGCATTTCGTCATTGAGCGCGAGCGCGCGGCGAAGCTCGACAAGGGCTTCATCGAGCTCTCCCGTTTCCAGCAACGTCGCTCCAAGGCTGTAATGCGCCGCCGGATAGTTTTCATTCTCCGCGAGGGCCGAGCGGTAAGATGCGATCGCATTATCAAGCTTGCCAATTCGAGCATGAGCAAGCCCGAGGTTGTAGTGCGCGTCGGGATAGGGGCCGCGCCGATTCGAGATAGCACCGTTGTAAGCTTCGATCGCTTTTTCGACCTCGCCCTTTGCGTTGTACGCGGTGCCAAGCCAGAAGTACGCTTCGGAGAATTCTTTCGACTGTTCGAGCGCCTTTCGCTGCGCGCCGATCGATTCATCGAGCTGACCTTTGCTGAAGTAGGCCAGCCCGAGATCGTGATAGGCCTCGGGGAACTCACCGTCGCGTTGATCGACTGCAGTGCGCAACGCGGCCACCGCGCCGTCGAGATCACTCAAGCGATAAAGCGTGCGGCCGAGGTTACGAAACGCGCGTGGGAAGACGGGCTGCTGCTCAATCGCCAGCCGGAATTCGTTCGTCGCTTCGTCGAGAACTCCAAGGTCCGCCAGCGCAAGACCGAGGTTGTGATGCGCGCGGGCGAAGTCTCCGCCTCGCTGCTGAATCGCTGAGCGGAACGAAGCAACCGATTCGGGAAGCTTGCCGCTGCGATACAGCGCCAGGCCAAGTTCGTGATGGGCCTCGGGAAAGTTCTCGTTCTGCGAGAGCGCCGTTCGAAACGAACCAATCGCCAGGTCGAGCTTCCGCTCACCCGCGTAGATGCGTCCAAGCTCGTAGTGCGCGTCGGGGTAGCTGCCGCTCCGCAACGCGATCGCCGCGCTGAATTCCTCTGTCGCCTCCGATACCCGGCCAAGGCTGTACAGCGCGTTGCCAAGGTCGTAGTGCGCGCGCGGGAATCGCGCGTTCTGCTCGATGGCTCTGCGGTAAGCCTCGACCCCTTCTTCCAGGTTTCCCATTCTGGCAAGTGCGACACCCATGTCGTGATAAGCCCACGGGAAGTGCTCGCGCTGTGCGATGCCAGTGCGGAAAGACTCGATCGCTTCCGTCAGATCACCGCGCCGGGCAAGCGCTCGGCCCAATGCGTAATGCGCTTCGGGATAGACGGCTTGCTGCTGAATGGCGGTGTGCGCCGCGGCGATTGCATCTTCGAGCTGACCCAGCCCGAACAATGCGCGGCTCAACTCGAAGTGAGCTTGCGGAAAAGGCGAGCGCCGCTGCTCGGTTGCCGCGCGTATCGCTTCGACGGCGCCGGTCAGGTCGCCCTTCTCGGCCAGCACGCGGCCAAGCTCGAACTGAGTGTCGGGGTAGTTGCCGTGTCGCTGATCCAACGCCTTGCGAAAGGCAGTTGCCGCCTGTTCCAGCTCGCCTCGCCGCGCGAGCGCGATGCCCAGGTTATGCCATGCTTTTGGGAACTCGCCGTTGCGTTGCTCGATCGCGCGATTGAACGCGTCGACGGCTTCGTTGAAATCGCCGCGGCGAAGAAGAGCAATACCAAGGTTATGATAGGCCCACGGATGATTGCCGCCGCGCTGCTCGATGGCTTTGCGATATGCGTCGATCGCTTCGGGGTACTCTCCGCGCCGAGCGAGCGTGAGTCCGAGCGAGTAGTAGGCATCAGGGTTCTCGGGCTGCTGCTCGATTGATGAGCGAAGCGCCTCAATCGCGCCGCCGACATCGCCTGCATCCAGAAGCGCACGCGCGAGCTGGTAGTAGGCCCGAGGGAAATTGCCTTCGCGCATCTGGATGGCCATGCGATAGCTGTTTATCGCTTCGTCGAGCCAGCCTTTGTTGTAGAAGACCAGCCCCTTGTCGAGATACTGCTGCGCTGTGCCGAGGGAAGCACTCATAAATGTTCTCCTTGAGAATAGGTCGTGACTCTCAGTGGTGCGCTGCGAGTCGGCATAAACCGAATGTGAGGAATGTTCGCCCGAAGAATCGTTTGGGGTTCAGCCAGCCGCACGCGGCTTGTAGCTCTACCCGACATGTCGTTGATCGAGCCGGGACTAATATATCAACGCTAAGGCTCAGAACCAAACGAAAAATGGCGATCCCACGTTTCAACGCATTGTTATATCTGTGCTTGCTCGGCAGGGCTTTCAAAAAAAGTCGTTGACATCAAATATGCGTCTGAGTAATATGTCGCAATGTCATATATGGAGTCTCGAATGCTCGATCGCGAATTGAAGAAAGGCAGCGCTGAGCTGCTGATCCTCTCGCTGGTTGAAGTCAGGCCACGACACGGTTACGAAATCAGCAAACTAATTGAGGCTCGCTCCGACGGGGTGCTCCGATTCAACGTTGCCTCGCTGTATCCGCTTCTGTACCGGCTGGAAAAACGCGGGTGGATTCTGGGTCGCTGGGTGGAAAAGGCCGGCCAGCGGCGGAGGCGTTACTACCGCCTGACGCGTGAAGGCAGAAAGGTGCTGGCGGCGCAGCGCAGCGGCTGGGAAGAATTCGTGGCCGCAATCAATCGCATAACGAGGGCCGAAAGCGCGTGAGCCGGTTTGCGATTGACTCGGCGCGGCAACCCGTCGGCGATCGAGAATCTGAAATCCGAAATTTGAGATCTGAAATCTGAATTTGAAATTTGAAATTTGAAATAATTTGAAATCTGAAATTTGAAATTTGAAATTTGAAATTAATCTGAAATCCGAAATTTGAAATTTGAAATAATTTGAAATTTGAATCTGAAATCTGAAATCTGAAATATGGTTGATTGGAAGGAAGAAATCAGACATCGTCTCGCCGGCTTGAATATCGAGCCCCCTCGCGACGCAGAGATCGTCGATGAGTTGGCGCAGCACCTCGAGGATCGCTACTCCGAGTTGCTCGGCGGTGAAGCGACGCCAGAAGAAGCCACTCGCGCGGCCCTCGCCGAGTTGAGTGAGAGCGAATTACTCGCGCAAGAACTGCGTCGCGTTGAGCGGCCGGTTATGCAAGAGCCCGTCGTGCTTGGAACCAACCGGAGGGGCAGGCGCAAGATGATCGCCGACTCATGGCAGGATTTGCGATACGGCGCGCGAATGCTGATCAAGAACCCCGGCTTCGCGCTGATTGCCATCGTCACGTTGGCGCTGGGAATCGGCGTCAATACCGCGTTGTTTACGGTCTTTGATGCCTTCGTGTTGGAGCCGCTGCCGCTCAAAGATGCTGACAGAATCACCACAATTGAGGGAGGCACCCGCGAAGGCCAGCGAAGCCGGCTCTTCTCTTATCTCGATTACCTTGATTACCGTGACCGCAACACCTCGTTTGCCGGGTTGGCGGCGTGGAACAAGTTTTCTGCCCCGGTTGGCGAGGCGCAGGCAGCCATTGATGAGTCCACGGTTGTACCTTCCAACTTCGGCTTCGGCCAGATCGTTTCCGGTAATTACTTTTCAGTGCTGGGCGCAGAGATGACGCTTGGCCGCGGCTTTGTGCCCGAAGAGTGCAGCACGCCCGGTACGCACACGGTAATGGTCTTGAGCTACACCTGCTGGGAACAGCGGTTCAACTCCGATCCGCGGATCATCGGCAAAACGATCAAGCTCGCTGGGCTGCCGTTCACGATCATAGGCGTCACAGAGCGCGGTTTTGTCGGCACCGTTCCAGATTCGCCGCAGTGTTGGATTCCGGTTATGATGCGCGACCAGGTGGCCGGCTCCTGGAATGGTGGACGCTGGTTGACTGACCGCGGCGCGGATTCCTTCTTGCTGGCTGGCAGATTGAAGCCGGGCGTGACTCGCGAACACGCGCAAGCTGAAATGAGTGTGATCGCGGAGCAGCTCAGCCGGCAGTACCCCGATCCACAGCGCAAGACGTTTGTCGTTGTCGGCCGGGGCTCCACCTTCGTTGAAATTGATGAGAGCCTGATGACGCTTGTTGTGCCGCTGCTTACGGCGGTCGGGCTCATTCTGTTGATCGCTTGCGCCAACGTGGCTAACCTGCTGCTCGCGCGGGCGGCGTCGCGGCACCGCGAGATTGCAGTTCGTCTCGCGCTGGGCGCAAGCCGTGGGCGGGTAATCCGGCAGTTGGTCACCGAAAGCGTGCTGCTTGCGGCGGTGGGAGGCGCTGCCGGATGGCTGTTGGCAACCTTGACGTTGAATGCGCTCTATCCCGTCGTGCTGGCGCAGTTGCCAATTCCGCGCGCGCTGACCGAACAGTTCGCGCTCAACCTTGACCCCGACTTTCGCATCTTTGGGTTTGGCTTGCTGATTTCGGTGGCATCAGGCGTGGCGGCGGGACTCGCTCCAGCGTTGCAAGCGTCGCGGCCCGATCTCAATGCCGCCTTGAAAGACGAGGGCTCGACATTCGGCGCACAACTTGGCCACTCCGGCGTGCGCAATGCGCTGGTCGTCACCCAAATCGCTGTATCTCTCACGCTGCTGATAGCCGCAGGCTTGCTGGTGCGCAACCTGCGGAAGGTGCAAACGATCGATATCGGCCTGGTGACGAAGAACGTCTTTACACTCCAGACAAGCTTGCAAACATTGCACAAAGAACCGGGCAGAGAGAGCGAGCTGAACCGCCAACTTGCCGCACGTTTGCGCGCGCTGCCAGGGGTGAAAACGGTCAGCCAGGCGCATCGGGCGCCATTGACGGGCGGGCTACGCACGGCGCCGGTCACGCTTGCCGGAAGCGCACAGCTCGCTGCTCGCCCGTTGCAGGCGAGCGCGGCTTTTGTCTCGCCCGATTATTTTCAAACTCTTGGCCTGCGCATCACGCGCGGCCGTATCTTCACTGAACAGGAAGCGCAAGCGAACGCGCTCGTCGTCGTCATCAGCGAATCCACCGCGCGTCGCTTCTGGCCCGACATCCGTGACGTCAGCGAAGCAATCGGTAAACAGATCGGCGTTGGTTTCACGGCGAGGCAGAACGAAGGAACAGCCAACGCGGCGTCCACCCTCCCGCTGCGTGAAGTCATCGGCATTACCAACGACACACGTCAGATTTGGGTTTGGCGACGAGATGAGACCTTTCTCTACCTTCCATTGCAGGCGTATTCAAACGCGAACGAAACGAGGACCGGCGAATACCTGCTCATCAGCACCGAGAGCGATCCGCGCCCGGTGATCATAGCAGCGCGTGGCGAAGCTGCCGCTGTCGATCCCAATCTGGATGTTCTGCCGAGTCGTTTGGACGATTCGCTGGCATTTCAAATGGCTCCATTCAGAGCCGTGGCAATGCTGTCAGGCATCCTGGGCGCACTGGCTCTGTTGCTTGCATCCGTCGGGTTGTATGGCGTTATGTCGTTTGTGGTCAACCGGCGCACGCGCGAGATTGGAATCCGGCTGGCGCTGGGCGCGCAAAGCGGCGATGTAATCTCGCTCTTCTTGCGGCAGGGGTCAAAGCTGATTGCGATTGGCGTCGCCCTCGGTCTGGGAGGCGGCGCCGCGATATCGGGACTGCTGGCAAGGATACTGGTAGACATCAGCCAATTCGATCCGCTGGCGTTTTTCATTGTAGCTGCTCTTTTGGCGGGCGTAGCGTTGCTTGCCTGCTGGGTTCCAGCGCGGCGAGCGACCAAAGTCGATCCGATGGTCGCGCTTCGTTGTGAGTGAATTCTCTGAAATCCGAAATTTGAAATCTGAAATATGGTTGATTGGAAGCAAGAAATCAGACACAGGCTGGCCGGTTTGAAGCTCGAGCCGACACGCGAGGCAGAGATCGTCGACGAGTTGGCGCAGCACCTCGACGATCGCTTCAAGGAATTGCTGGCTGGTGGCGACACGCATTGCGAAGCCACTCGCGCGGCGCTCGCGGAGTTGAGTGAGAGCGAGCTATTGGCGCGTGAGCTTCGGCGGGTCGAACGAACGGTGACTCGCGAACCCGTCGTACTGGGGACAAGGAGAAAAAATATGATTGGTGATATCTGGCGGGATCTGCGGTATGGCTCGCGCTCGCTGCGGAAGAATCCCGGCTTCACGGCGATCGCGGTGATCACTCTTGCGCTTGGCATCGGAGCTAACACCGCGATCTTCAGCGTTGTCAACGGTGTGCTGCTTCGGCCTCTTCCGTATCCCGAGCCGGATCGCCTCGCGATGGTCTACGGAATCAGCTTACAAGCCGCGCAGGGAAAAACACCGCTGTGCGAAGCCGACTTTCTCGACTGGAAATCGCAAAACCAGGTCTTCGAAAGCCTCGCGGGCTTCTCAACCAACCGCTTCAACTACACCGGCGGCGAAACCCCGCAACAGATCGAAGGCGCCTGGGTGACGTCCGAGTTCTTCTCCACCATTGGAGTTCAACCCGCATTGGGCCGTGGCTTTTTGCCCGACGAAGATACGCCTAAGGCGCCGCAGACGGTCGTCATCAGCGACGGGTTCTGGCGGCGATATCTCGGCTCAAATCCGAACGTCATCGATCAACAAATAACTCTCAACGCTCGTGCGTTCACCATCATCGGCGTTATGCCTCCGGGTTTTTTGTTTCCCGAAAAAGACACCGAGCTTTGGGCGGCGGAACGATTGGCCGCGACACGCAGAGGACCTTATTACATGTGGGGGCTGGGAAGACTGAATCGGGGCGCAACCCTCGAGCGGGCGCAAAGTGAGATGGACATGATTGCGCGGCGAGTGCAGGACCAGATCAACAGCCCGACCAGGGATTGGACCTGGACTTCGATTTCGTTAGCGGAAAGAATCGTCGGCAAGGTTCGCCCTGCCTTGCTCGTGCTGCTGGTCGCGGTTCTTTTTGTGTTGCTCATCGCGTGCGCAAACATCGCCAATCTTCTGCTCGCCCGCGCGACAGCTCGTGAGAAAGAGATGTCGGTGCGCATCGCTCTGGGCGCGAGCCGGGCGAGGTTGCTTCGCCAACTGCTCACTGAGAGCCTCTTGCTCTCTGCGATCGGAGTGGCAGCGGGCTTGCCGCTCGCGATCTGGGGAATTCACTTGCTGGTGGCGCTGAGCCCCGACGACCTGCCTCGCTTGCAAGAGATCAATATTGATGGCTGGGTGCTTGGATTCACGCTGCTGATCGCGGCGGCTTGCGGTCTGATCTTCGGGCTCGCGCCTGCGCTGCAAAGCTCGCGTCTCAATCTCAACGAGTCCCTCAAGGAAGGCGGGCGAGGAGGCGCCGATAGTTCCGGAGGGCGTCGAATGCGCAGCGCGCTCGTTGTAGCCGAAATAGCCTTCTCGTTGATGCTTTTGGTCGGCGCCGGACTGATGGTCAAGAGCTTTTTGAAACTGCAAAGAGTCAGCCCCGGATTCAACCCCGATCACATCCTGACGATGCATCTCACGCTGCCGCGCGCGAAGTATGACAGCGACGAGAAGATCACCAGCTACTACCGCCAACTCATCGACCGAGTCACCGCGGTGCGTGGGGTGGAGGCTGCAGGTTTGAGCATCAGTCTTCCTCCTAACAATCTCGAAGTCAGCGATAGCTTCTCCATCGAAGGCAAACCGTGGCCGCAAGGCGCGAGCGAACCGATTGTCCCGATTGTCTCCACAAGTCCCGAGTACTTTACCGCGCTTGGCGTACCGCTCCTTCAAGGACGGGGCTTCAACGCAACGGATCAGGAAGGCTCTCCGCCAGTCGTCATCATCAATCAGACGCTGGCCGAGCGATACTTCGCGGGCGAAACCGCGACCGGCAGACGGTTCAAAATCGGCGGCGCAGACCGACCGCGGAACCCCTGGATGGAAATCGTCGGCGTGGTCGGCGATGTCAAGTATTCAGGCCTCGACGTCAAGCCGGAGCCTGCCTACTATATGCCGCTCGCTCAGAGCGCCTGGCGCGCCGCGTATCTGGTGGTCCGCGCCCCGCTGAACCCCGCCGGCCTGGCACCCGCCATTCGAGAGCAGATCTGGGCGCTGGATAAAGACATGCCCATCGCCAAAGTAGCGACGATGGATCGGCTTCTCGTCGAGTCGGTCGCCCAGCCTCGCTTCCGTACTTTGCTGCTTGGAATCTTCGCCGCATTGGCGCTGCTGCTTGCGTCAGTAGGAATTTATGGTGTGATTTCTTACTCGGTAACACAGCGCACGCACGAGATTGGCATTCGGATGGCGTTGGGAGCACAAGCTCGCGATGTGAGCAAGCTGGTAATCAGGGAGGGGGTTGCAATGGCGTTGATCGGAGTGACGATTGGACTGGCGGCTTCGTTGGTGTTGACTCGTTTGATGGAGAGCCTGCTGTTCGAAGTCAGCACAACTGATCAGTCGATCTTTGCGGGCGTGGGGGCATTGCTAGTCGCGGTGGCGGTCCTGGCTTGTTGGATTCCGGCCAGGCGTGCTTCGACGGTTGATCCTATGGTCGCACTGCGTTGCGAATGAAGTAATTTTCGATTACCAATTTGCGATTGCCGATTTCCAGAAACAGTCAATTTGAAAATCGGGAATCGGCAATCGGCAATCGGCAATATGGTTGACTGGAAACCCGAAATCAGGCAGCGGCTGGCTGAGTTGAAACTCGCCCCGACACGCGAGGCTGAGATCGTCGAGGAGTTGGCCCAGCATCTCGAAGACCGCTACGCCGAGTTGCGCACCGGCGGCTCGACTGCTGAGCAAGCTTCGCGTACGGTTCTGGTCGAGTTGAGTGAGAGCGAATTACTGACGCGCGAATTGCGGAGCGTGGAGCGGCACGCCACACAAGAACCAATCATTCTCGGAGCCAATCGGAGCAACAATATGATCGCAGACCTGGGGCCAGACCTCCGCTACGGCGCGCGAATGTTGATGAAGAACCCCGGCTTCACGTTGATTGCAGTGCTCTCGTTGGCGCTTGGGATCGGATTGAGCACAGCGATCTTCAGCCTGGCGTACGGCATCCTGCTGCGCGCGTTGCCCTACCCCGACACGGACCGGCTTGTGACGCTCTGGCTCACCAACTCGGCCGCGGCCGCGGCTAATGTTTCGCGCTTCAACACAAACGCGGCGAACTGGATGGACTGGCGGGCGCAGTCCGAGTTGTTCGAAGACATCGCGTTAACCAGGGCAGTGGCTAATTTCAATCTCACGGGAGATGGCCCGCCCGAGCGCGTGCAAGGGGGACGGACGACATGGAATCTACCCCAGGTTCTCGATGTTCAGCTGCTGCTTGGCCGCATGTTTACTGAGGAAGAAGCAGGTCGGGACGCCAGAGTGGCAGTCCTGAGCTATGGATTCTGGCAGCGGCATTTCGGGGGCGATCCGGCCGTCGTGGGCCGAAGCATGCAGTTGAACGGCGCGCCGTTCGAGGTGATCGGCGTGATGCCGGCGGATTTTCGGTACCCGACCAGAGAGTTCGAACTGTGGACGCCACTGTTCATCCGGCCGGACGAAATCCGGTCCCAGTACAACTTTAATTACAGATCGGTCGGGCGGCTGAAACCGGGCATCACACTTCAGCAGGCACAGGAAGAGACGTCCACGATTACTCGGCATTGGGCCCGGCAGTACCCCGCTAGCAACGGCGCAGGCCAATATGGAGTCCTGGTGGAGTCCTTGCTTGACAGCACCGTTGGACGATTTCGGACGATCCTCCACGTTCTCGTCGCCGCTGTGGGTTGTTTGCTGTTGATCGGAGGCATCAATCTCGGGGGACTGTTGATCGTCCGCGCGAATGCCCGGACACGCGAGTTCGCGATTCGTGCCGCTCTCGGCGCAAGCGCATCCCGATTGCGAAGACAAACGCTCGCCGAGGTGCTTCCTCTCAGCGCAGTGGGCGGCGGAGCGGGTGTGCTGCTCGCCTGGTGGCTGCTCAAAGTTTTGGTACCGTGGCTTCCATCGCAGTTGCCGGGACTGGAAGCGATTGGGTTGCACGGACCTGTGCTGGTCTTTGCATTGCTGCTCAGCGTGCTGGTCGTGTTACTCGCCGGAATGCTGCCGGCCCGTCTGGCTTCGCGCGTGCAACTCGACCGCCAACTCTCTGGCCAACTGTCTGAAATGATGCAACAGGGCTCGCGCACTTTGGCGGGTGGGGGCAGGATTCGGAACGCGTTCGTGGCCGCGCAGATCGCCATAACGCTTGTGCTGGTATTCGCCGGCGGGCTGCTGGTGCGAAGCATGGTCGCGGTAGTGAAGGTGAACCCCGGTTTCTCGACCCGGGGTGTGCTGACCATGCACCTTGCATTGACGCGGGCAAAATACCCCACAGATCCTCAAGTCGCAGATTACTATCGCCGATTGGTCGCGAGGGTGGAAACCATCCCCGGGGTCATAGATGCGGGCATGGTCAATCTGCTGCCATTCAGTGAGCTCCGCACAGTCTATCCGGTGGAGTTTGAAGGCAAGCCGGACGAGGGGGTCGCCTCGGATGGCCGGTCGGTGACGCCCAGCTACTTTTCGGCGATGGGCATTCCGCTGATCCGCGGACGGGACTTCTCAGAACAGGACAAAGAAGGCGCGCCACTGGCAGGCATCATCGACGAACAACTGGCGCGCGCAGTGTTTGGCAACGGAGATCCGTTGGGCAAGCGATTCCGCTTCGGAGTCATAACAAAGAGCACACCCTGGATAGAGATTGTGGGCGTAGTCGGCCACATCAGGAATGATAGCCTTGAGACCGATCCTCGTCCGCAAATTTATTGGCCGGAAACGCAGCAGACTTCCGACGCGAATCGCACCTACAAAGATCGAGGAGCTCTCGTGATACGGACCGCCGGCCACCCGGAGTCGTTTGTCGCCGCTGTAGTGGAACAGATCCACGGAGAAAACCCGGACCAGCCCGTCTACGATGTCCGTTCCATGGAGGACTGGCTTGGTCGGAGCCTCCAATCGCGAAATCTGCTCACCGGTCTAGTAACGCTGTTTGGCGGTTCGGCGCTGCTGTTGGCGTGCCTGGGATTGTACGGCGTCGTGTCCTACGGAGCGGGGCTGCGTTTGCGGGAGTTCGCGATCCGAACGGCGCTCGGCGCGCAACGAGGCGACATACACCGGCTGGTACTCGCCCACGCGCTACGGCTCTGGATATCGGGTTCGGCAATTGGGTTGGTCGCGTCGTGGCTGGCAGGCCGTGCGTTGCAGAGTCAATTGTTTGGTGTGGGAAGCGCCGACGCGGTTGCGCTGGCGTTGGCGCCATCCACATTGCTCGTGATTGCTTTACTCGCCGGACTCGGTCCTGCTCGAAGAGCGGGTCGTGTCGATCCGGCGGTCACGCTTCGTGGCGACTGAAAAACGATTTGCGATTGCTGATTTGCGATTGCTGATTTGCAATTGCCGATTTCAGACTGGAGTAAACATCGCGAGTCGGAATCGGCAATCGAGAATCTGGAATCTGGATTTTGAAATCTGTAATTATCTGAAAAGGAGGAGGAGTATGCCTGGAGCTTTGTGGCAAGACTTACGTTATGGTTTACGTTTGCTGCGCAAAAATCCTGGCTTTACTGTGGTCGCGGTCCTCACGTTGGGCCTCGGCATCGGCGCGAACACGGCGATTTTCAGCATCGTCAAGGCGACGCTGCTGCGGCCACTGTCAGTAGTGACCCACTAGAGATATGCCTGAGTGGAAAGAGGAAATTAGGCGGCGGCTGGCGACCCTGAGCCTTGAGCCTGCGCGCGAAGCAGAAATCGTCGAGGAGTTGGCACAGCACCTCGATGACCGTCACCAGGCGCTGCTCTCTGATGGAGCGGGTGAAGACGATGCCTACGACGCGGCGCTCGCGGAGTTGAGTGACTCCCAGGTGCTGGCGCGAGAACTACGGCGCGTCGAGCGACCGGCACCCAAGGAACCTGTCGTGCTGGGAACAAGGAGAAAGAACATGATCGGAAGTCTGTGGCAAGACCTGCGGTATGGACTTCGGATGTTGCTCAGGAGTCCAATTTTCACCACGGTCGCCGTGTTGACACTAACGCTTGGCATCGGAGCGAACACGGTGATTTTCAGCCTCGTCAACGCTCTGTTATTCAAACCGCTGCCGGCTGTTCAAGAACCTGACCAGCTAACGTATCTCTCCGGGTCCTATTCCTACCCGGAGTATGAATACTTCCGCGACGAGAACGACGTCTTCTCCGGCCTGTTGGCCCAGGGCGGAACGACTTCTCTCAACCTGAACACCGGCGCCGAGCCAGAGTTGGTTGTCGGCGAGTTGGTAACAGCAAACTTCTTCTCGGTGCTGGAAGTGAAACCGGCGATGGGCCGGGGCTTCCTACCCGAAGAAGACCGCCAGCCTGGGGCACATCCAGTCGTCGTGATCAGCTATGGGCTCTGGCAGCGGCGCTTTGGTTCCAGTGCGGAAGTTATCGGGAAGAGCATCCAGCTCAACGGTCAGCGATTCACCATCGTCGGCGTTATGCCGCGCGCGTTTATTGGCGACGAGGTGGGCAAGCAGCGTGATCTCTGGGTCCCAATGATGATGCAGGCACACCTTGCCCCGTCCTCCGGATCTCACGGAGCCGGCGTTCTCGACAGCCGCAATAACATTTGGCTGAACGTTGTCGGGCGGCTCAAGCCCGGTGTGAATCTGGAGCAAGCGCAGGCAGCGGCGGCGACTCTGGAGAGTCAAGACGCCGAGGCCCATCCCGGTCCGCGCTATCGTCGCCCACTGGAGCTCTATCGCGTCACTGGCGGCACTGATCCACGCGAGCGATCGGACTTCCTTCCGCTAGCCGCGCTGTTGTTGTCTGTTGTCGGAATGGTGCTGCTCACGGCGTGTGCCAACGTGGCCGGCCTGCTGTTGACACGGGCCGCGGCGCGGCGGAAGGAAATCGGAATCAGGCTCGCGCTGGGCGCCACCCGCGCTCGCCTGGTGAGTCAGCTGTTGATGGAAAGTTTGCCGCTGGCGTTCGCTGCCGGAGGCGCCGGGCTATTGCTGGCAGTATGGCTGAACGGGTTTCTTTCCGCGATTGAACTTCCCGGCGGCGGGAAGATCCAGCTTGATTTGCAACTTGATAAGCGCGTCCTGGGGTTCACGCTTGTGCTGTCGTTCTTGACGACGGTGCTGTGCGGTCTGGCGCCGGCGCTGCAGGCCAGCCGCACCGACCTGATGACTACAATGAAAAGCGACGCTCCTGTGCGAGGCTATCGCCGATCGCGGTTGCGCAATTTCTTCGTAGTCGCGCAGGTGAGCCTATCAGTGCTCCTATTGCTCGGCGGTGGACTCTTCCTGCGAAGCCTGGAAACCGCTCAACAGGTTGACCCCGGCTTTACGGTCGACCGCGTCCTGTTGCTGCCGATTAATCTGTCGCTCGGCGGATACAAGGAAGAAACGGGGCGGGAATTCTATCGCCAGGTGGCGCAGCGGATGGCATCGCTACCTGGCGTCCACTCGGTAAGCCTTGTTAGCCGAATACCCTTGGGCCTTGATCGCGGCTGCGCCGCCGTCTCGCGCGAAGGGGCCGACTCGAACTCGAAAGACGCGGAATTCATGACCGGTTACAACGTGGTCGGCTCGAGATACTGCGAAACGATGGGGATTGCGATAACACGCGGCCGCGATTTTACGGACTCGGATGCAAGAGACGCTCCTGCGGTAGCGATCATCAATCAGACGCTAGCGGGGCGCTTGTGGCCGGATGAAGGCCCAATCGGCAAACGACTGCTGCTTGGCGGGCCAAAGGGCAAACCAGTCGAGGTGGTCGGTCTCACCCGCGATAGCAAGTACGATAGTTTGGGCGAACGCCCGCAGCCATTCCTTTACCGGCCGGTGACCCAGGACTATCAATCGACGATGACGCTGGTCGGGCGGACTGAGGGTGACCCTGGCCTGTTGCTCGCGGCGGCAGAAGGCCAGGTGAGCGCGCTCGATCGCAACCTTGCCGTGTTCCCTGCCGAGACACTTGCTGCGTATGTCCGCGCATCGCTGGCTCCCGCACGGCTGGGCGCGATCCTGCTCGGCATCTTCGGACTGCTTGGACTGGGATTGGCAGCCGTCGGAGTCTTCAGCGTGGTGGCCTACTCTGTCAGCCAGCGGACACGCGAGATTGGCATTCGCATGGCGCTCGGCGCGCAGCCGGGTGACGTCACTCGTCTGGTGCTCAAAGAAGGGATGATCCCCGTAGGCATCGGCATAAGCCTGGGCTTGGGGGCGGGTCTCGCCTTAGCGCAACTCGTCGCAAGTCTTCTCTATGGAGTGAGCGCGACCGACCCGACGACGTTCGTGAGCGTCACACTACTGCTCGCCGCGGTAGCATTTCTCGCCTGTTACGTGCCCGCGCGACGAGCGACGAAGGTTGACCCGCTAGCGATGCTGCGATGCGAATGAGCGAGATCGATTTGCGATTGCGTTATGATGTTATGATGTACCGCAGACTGGACAGTCTACTGTACCAACTGGACTGATTAATGCCTGACGCAAGAAAACAGTTCATCAAAGCGGCCAAGGCGGGCGATGTCGAGAAACTCCGGATTCTGCTCAACGCCGACGCTAACTTGATTCACGCTCGCGATACGGATGGTTCAACCGCCCTGCACTGCGCCACGTGGAAGGGGCATCAGGCCGTTGTCTCCTTCTTCTTGAGCGCGGGCGCCGATGTGAACATTCACAGCAACAATGAGCACTGGGGAACAACGCCGCTGCACGCCGCGGCTCATGCTAACCAGGCCGCAATTGCTCAAATGCTCATCGAAAACGGCGCGGATGTGAACGCTCAGGACAAAGACGGAAAGACGCCGCTCCATCACACGACGTTTCACAAAGCGAAGGCAGCAGCGAAAGTGTTGCAGAACAATGGAGCCTCAAAATACAAAAACAAAAGGAGACGGTCGTGACACAGCATGCAAGCGGAACGTTTGAAGTGAAGATGAATCCCCAGGCGCCAGATGACAAAGTCGGAGATCCAACCGTGGGCAGGATGTCAATCGACAAGCAGTTCCGCGGCGATCTCGAAGGCGCCAGTAAGGGTCAGATGCTGGTCGCCGGCACGGACATCAAAGACTCAGCCGGTTATGTCGCGATTGAGCGGGTCATCGGAACGCTTCATGGTCACAACGGCACCTTCGCGCTGCAACACAGTGGCACGATGACGCGCGGCACCCCGCAACTCAGCGTTACCGTCGTGCCGGATTCAGGCACCGGTGAGCTGCTCGGGCTCGCCGGCAAAATGACGATCAACATCGTGGACGGGAAACACTTTTACGAGTTCGAGTACACTCTCGCCCAATCGCAGTGAAACCGGTCTGAGTGAAATCAATCGCGCGGAGCTTTCGGTGTATGAATACTCTTCTCTCAATTTCATTGGCGGCAATTCTCGTGACCGCGGGATGCTCGCACCGTGCTCTGACTCCGACACCGACATCGGCGCCGTTCGATTTGACCGGCGCACCCGACTCAGAGTTGCAGCAGCACCTCGGCGAGAACGTCACCATGCACGGTCAGTTCTCGCTTTACGGGAAGATTGGTCCGTTCATCCTCGTCGCCGGCCGTCCGATTTACCTTGTATCACATGGGTCATTCTCATGGGGCGAGCCTTACGCGAGCATGGAAGGTCAAGACGTTCGAGTAACCGGGACGCTTCGATTTGCTCATGATCCGGAGCCTCCACCGGGGGATTCGCCGGTTGCTCGCGCTCCCGACCATTTCTATTTCGAGGCAGAGACGGCCAAGGTTGAAGTGAGTCAAAAAAGTAGTTCGCTATGAAGATCGGCCTGTTTGGAATCAACTTCGGGGTCGCCGGCAACGTCGACGCGATGATCGAAATCGCGAAGGGCGCCGAGGCGGCAGGGATCGAATCGGTCTGGACCGGCGAGCACGTCGTGCTACCGGATCCGCGAGTGGCTCCTTCGCCTTCCGATCCTCAAACGACGTTGCTCGATCCCGCGGTCGCGCTCAGTCACATAGCCGCGCATACCGAGCGGCTCCGGCTTGGGACGGGTGTGATTATTCTGCCACAGCGTAACCCTCTCGTTCTGGCCAAGGAGCTTGCGTCTGTCGATGTCGTATCCAGGGGCCGGCTGATCTTCGGTTTGGGGGCGGGCTATCTCGAACCGGAGTTCCGAGCGCTTGGCGCGCCTTTTGAAGACCGAGGCGTCGTGACCGACGAAGCCATCGAGGCTATCAAGGCTCTTTGGACGATGGAGAAGCCGGCGTACAAGGGCCGCTTCTTTTCATTCGAAGGCATTGACGCGCAGCCTCGTCCAGTACAGAAGCCTCATCCCCCGATTGTCGTCGGGGGGATGAGTCGCAGCGGCGCGCGGCGCGCAGCCCGATATGGAAATGGCTGGTACGGCTTTCTCACCGACATCGACGCCACTGCCCGCAGCATCGAGTGGATTCACGGCTACATCGCAAACGGTGTTCGCCCTGCTGAGCTGGGTGAAGTCGAGATATCGGTAACTCCTCCAATGCGTGTTACTCGAGAAGTCATCGATCGGTATGAAGAGATCGGCGTTCACCGCCTGATCCCAGTGACAAACGCAACCACGCTGGACGAAGTCCTCCGGTTCGTGGACAAGCTCGGTGAGATCACCTAGCGGTGAAGGCAGTCAACTTGATTAGACGTATGCTTCGGGCCTGCTTGACGGCGCTTGCGTCGGTGGCGGTGATAACTCACAGTGGTGCGGGAGCATCAGCTCCCACGAGTCGCCTCGGCTCATCATCGTTGTCGTTGAGCGCGCGCCGAAGTGCTTTCCACACATCTCACAGAAAAGCTGCGCGTTCAACAGATACTCGAGCGCGTCAGCTAGCCCCGTAAAGCGCATCGATAGGAGTAGCTTGCCGGAGCGATCATCCTTAACTCTCATGCTGCTGGCTGCTTGCATCATAATATTTGACCTCGCTTGATATTTGACCTCGCTTGAAGAGTAACAAACAGCGTACCCGAAGACGGCCAGTCCTAACTTCAATGAATAAACGACTGGGTTCTGAATACCTGAGGATTCTTGCCGCACCCGAATGCCGTGCAAGCCGTTGCCATTGTCTGCGGGTGGCTGGAGTCTAAGGCTCGATCGCTTCTGAGCGGCTGTTGCATACTCCGTTCATCAACCCTGCGGCCTCATTTTGATTCGTCGACGATAGACCTCAATCATAAGCATCAGCCAGATGCCGCCTGCCAGGTATGCGCCCAGTACATCGCTCGGCCAGTGCGCCCCGAGGTACACACGCGACACGCCCACCAGCGCGATGAGCGAGCCGAACACGATCAGCGATGCGTTACGCAGGGCTCCCCGCTTGAGCAGCACCAGCGCGAGAAAGAGGAGGAATCCAAAGAACTCGACGATGAAGACCACGTGACCCGATGGAAAGCTCTTGAAGTGGAACGTCCCGTCGACGTTGACCAGCGCGTCGCTGGGCCGCGGGCGTCCGATCGAAACCTTCAACAACTGGTTTACAAGCCATCCCGAGCCCGTTCCGGCCATGCATATCAAGCCCTCTGCGCGAAGCCCTTTCTTGATCAACACAATTCCCGTAATGATCACCAGCGGCCACGCGACCCAACCGTTTCCCAGGAGCGACACAGCAATCATCGCCCCTTCAAAGCCACGAATCGATATGGATTGAAGGCTACGCGCCAGCGAGAGATCCCAACCGAAATAAGCGTAGCGATGAGCGAGCACCGCCAGCAGTGCGTAAGTTGCCAGGGCCACCAGGAAGACCGTCTCAGCCCACCTCGCTCTTGCGGCGGCCCGGGGCGCGGACACGATCATCTCAGCGACGCTTGAATCAACATCAGGCACCGGGGCATTCCCGGAGGGTGGTTCCTCGTTCATGTTCTCATGGTAGCTGTGAGCGGGCGGCTTCATCCAGCGGCTTGCATTCGAACTTAGGTTATAATCCGTCTTCCACTATGAGACTGCTTTCACCAGGCGCACTGTGGTGGCTGCTGCTCGCCGCAATAATAGTCTTCTTCTATCTGCTCAAGCTCAAGCGAAAGCGGACCGTTGTGCCAAGTGTTCTTCTGTGGACGCGCGCGCTCGAAGAAGTAGAAGCCAACGCTCCATTCAAGAAGCTGCGGCGCAGTCTCCTGTTGCTGCTTCAATTGCTTGCTCTCAGCGCTCTCGCCTTCGCGTTGGCGCGGCCGCTGGTCATCACTCGCGCCCTCGCATCGGGCAGCACGGTGATCATCATCGACTCGACTGCAAGCATGAGGGCGCGCGACGAAAACGGCGGCTCGCGGCTTGACCGCGCTAAGCAGCTCGCCCACGAAATGATCGAGGGTCTCAGCGGAAGCGACCGAGCTGCGATCATCGAAAGCTCATCCAGAGTTACCGTGCGAAGCCCGCTCACTTCGGACCGCGCCTCGCTTGCTAATGCCATCGCCGGCGTGCAAGAGACCGACGCTCCGGGCAATCTCACCGACGCAGTCCGGTTGGCCGAACAGATCGCAAAGAGTGAACGCGACGCGAGCGTGGTCATTATCGGCGACGGCGGCGGATCGCCGATCGCTTCCGAGACCCAATCGCCGCTTGAACTCTCTGCGCGAATCACGGCGGCTCCACACGCAGGCGTGGTTCGGTTCGTTCGCGTCGGCCGCCGGTCCGACAACGTCGGTATCATCGCGTTGAACGCGCGCCAGTCTTCTGGAAACAGCCGCCGCGAGCTGTTCGCTTCGATAATGAACTTCAGCGACCACGACCGAACGTTCGGGGTCGAACTAAAGATCGAAGGCAAGCTCATCGACGCACGAACGATTGATCTTGTGGCAAACGAACGACGCGCGCTGACGTTTGACCCGCTCCCCGGCCAGGATGCGTTGGCAGAATTGAAACTCGACGTTGAAGACGACCTGGCAGCCGACAACGTCGCTTACGCGTTTCTCCCTAACACACGTAAGGTTCGAGTGGGGGTCATAGGCAAGAACCCATTCCTGCTCGAGGCGCTCGCCGCTAATTCTGACATCTCAGCGAGCAAGGTCAGCGCGGGCGCGAGCAGCGCCGAGTTCGATTGCATTGTAATCGACGGCACCGGCGCTATCGAAGGCAACCGCCCGGTGCTCGTTATCAACCCGCCGGACGCCGCCGGTCTTTGGCGCGCAACGGGTCAACGCGAGCATCCCGAGGTCAACTCGGTCGATCGCTCGCATCGCGTCAACAGCTTTCTCAGTTACGCCGATCTGCATGTCGAAACTGTTACAAATCGCGAAACGGCATCGTGGCTCAAACCCATCGTCAGCGATGGAAACGACCCGCTTATCTGGGCGGGCGATGATGGACGCCGAAGGATCGTGATGATCGGCTTCGATCTCACGCGAAGCGACCTGCCGCTCAAAGTCGAGTTTCCGATCCTGCTTGCGAATGCGATGTCGTGGCTGGCGGGTAGAGATTCACCTTCGACGGAGAGGGCGATCCGCGCGGGTCAGCCGGCGACGATCCTGACTTCCTCGCCGAGCGCCAGAATCAAAACGCCCGACGGCGATACTCGCGAAGTCGAGGCGCGCGATGGCTCGATCGCTTTTGCGGATACTCTGCGCACGGGAACGTATGAGATTAAGGCCGCCCCGTCTTTTGGCGTTAGTTTGCTAAGCGAAGCAGAGTCGAACACGGCGCCACGCGATTCAATAAAGACTCGCGCTGGCGACTTGAGCGGACACCCGGAGACCTTCTTATCCGAGCGCGAAGCATGGCGATGGATCGCGCTGTTCGCGCTCGTTGTGTTGATGAGCGAGTGGTGGATTTACCGCAAGAGAATAGCGTGACTCGTTCACCGCGGAGATCACCGATGACGCTGAGATAGCGCAGAGTCTCGGCCACTTCTCTGCGTGATCTCTGCGATTGCGGCGTCTCTGCGGTGAAATGATTGCCCCTTTCATCAATGAGAATCGATTTCACTACTCCGCTGGCGCTTCTTCTCCTGTGTGTGATACCGATTGCGCTGTATTTAGCACGACACAGTCTCGCTAATCTCTCTTGGATGCGTGGAGCACTCAGTGCCGCTGTGCGCATCTTGCTGTTCTTGCTGATCGTGCTTGCTCTCGCTGGATTGCGAACCCTGACTACGTCGCGCGATCTTGCTTTGATCTTTCTGGTCGACGTGTCCGCGAGCGTCGCGCAAGACAATCGCCAGGAGGTTCTCGACTTCATCAACAAAGAGATTGCCAACGCCGAGCCTCGCGATTACATAAGCGTGCTCGCGTTCGCGCGCGAGCCGTCGGTCGAACTCGCGCCCACTCGCAAACAAGCGCTCGGCGATTGGCGCATCAGCGATATCAGCTCGAATCCGCCCCGTGATTACACCGATATCGCCGCCGCTTTGAGACTCGCAGCCGCCCTTGTTCCCGAAGGCGCGACTGGCAGATTCGTCTTGATTTCCGATGGCAACGAGAACCTCGAAAGCTCGTCCCAGGAAGCCGAGCTTCTTCGTTCTTCCGGTATCGAAGTCTACGCGCGCGCCATTGGCACAACCACCGAGCGCGGTCAGTCGCGTGGCGAAGTTGCGGTCCGCGATCTGGAAGTTCCGGAGAAGCTCGCCGAGGATGAAGCCTTCGACTTGAGAGTCATGCTCGACAGCACGCGCGACACGGACGCAGCGTTGCGGGTCTATCGAAATGATTCTCTCGTGACTGAGCGAAATGTTCACATCACCGCTTCGGGCGAGAATGTCTTCGTCCTGCCACAGCGTGTCGAGCAGAAGGGCTTCTACACCTATCGCGCCGAAGTTGAAGCAATTGGGTCCGACGCGTTTGTCCAGAACAATTCACGCGAGGCATTCGCGATTGTCGAGGGCCAGCCGAAAACGCTTTACCTCTCCGGCGACCCGCGGCCCTCACCCGGAATCGTTCGGGTGCTATCGGAAGGAAACTTTGCGGCTGATATTCGAGCGGCCGCGGCAGCGCCGCGTGCATTGGCGGGGTTTCAAAACTACGACCTTGTGATCTTTGACAACGTGCCGGCTTCGGCGTTGACGACCGCGCAGATGAAGATGGTCCAGTCATACGTGCGAGATTTGGCCGGCGGCTTCGTTATGATCGGCGGCGATCAGAGCTTTGGCCCCGGCGGTTACTACAAGACGCCAATCGAGGAAGCGCTGCCGGTCTCGCTTGACGTGCGTCAGAAGAAACACCTGCCAAGTCTGGCGCTCGCGCTGGTCATCGATAAATCAGGCTCGATGGCCGGCGCCAAAATGCAACTGACTCAGGAGGCCGCTTCAGCGACGGTTGATTTCTTATCCGACCGCGACTCGGTTGGAGTGATAGCCTTCGACAGTCAGCCCTATCCGGTTGTGAACCTTACTAAGGTCGAAGACAAGCAAGCCATAATCCGGCAGATCGAATCGATTCAAGCGCTCGGCGGTACGAATATGTATCCCGGTTTGCAAATGGCCCACGAATGGCTTCAAGCGAGCGACGCGCAGATCAAACACATCATCGTGCTCTCGGACGGGAGGAGCGAGGACGGTGACTTTCGCGGGATCGCGCGCTCGATTCGCGACTCGGGTATGACGCTTACGACGGTCGCCGTTGGTGACGACGCCGACATTCCGATGATGAAAATGTTGGCTGATATCGGAGGCGGGCGGTTCTACGCCGCGGACAGACCCGAGAATCTGCCGCGCATTTTCACACGCGAGGCCTCGCTCGCGTCGCGCTCGACGATCATCGAAGAGCCGTTCGCGCCGAGGCTCGTGCGGCCGTCACAAGCCACGAATGGAATCGACTGGAGCAATGCGCCGCAGGTGGGCGGTTATGTCGGAACGGCCGAGCGTGATTCGCTCAAGTCGCCTGCAATCACGTCGCTGATCTCCGACAAAGATGACCCGGTGTACGCGGTGTGGCAGTACGGATTGGGCCGCGCGGCTGCGTTCACGTCTGATGCGAAACCGCGGTGGGCTGCAGGCTGGATGAACTGGCCGGGCTTCGGGCAGTTCTGGACGCAAGCTTTCAGAGACACGCTGCGTCGCGAATCCGCTGGAGGGCTAACACCGCGAATCGAGATAAATGAAGGACGCGGGCATGTGTCGGTTGAAGCAACCACGCCTGAAGGCGAGTTCAAGAACAATCTTCGGCTTCGAACCCATGTCATCGCGCCTGATTTGTCGGCGACCGACGTCACGCTGGATCAAACCGCGGCCGGTCAATACGAGGGCGATTTCGCCGCCGTCGCGCGCGGAGCTTACCTGGTAAGAGTTTCCGAGGACGACGGACAGGAAGGAACCACCACCGGCGCTGTGAATTCATATTCGCCTGAATTCAACATTGCTTCGCAGGACTTGGATTCGCTTGCTCGCCTCAGCCAAATGACTGGCGGACAGTTGATTCCCGCGGGTGATGGCGGAAGCTCGGACTTGTTCACGCACCGTTCGGCGAAGACCATCCCTCATGAGATATGGGAAGGACTCATGCTCGCGGCGTTGATTCTGTTGCCGATTGATGTGGGAGTGCGTCGGGTTCTCATCACGAGGGAGCAGTTGGTCCATGGCCAAGTGTGGATTCGATCAAGACTACGTCGAGCTTCGTCTTCGAGTGTTGATCCGGCAGCGTCCGTTTCGATGGCGAAGCTGAAGGATGCTCGATCTCGGGTGATGCTGGGCGATGCGCAGGTCGACGGGACAGAACCAACGACAGTCTCCCCCGTCCCGCAACCACGCGATCAAGCTTCAAAAGCGGTTGCTTCTGGAGATGCTGAAGAAGGCGCTACACCACTCGTCAGTAGATTGCTCGATGCCAGAAGAAAGAGACGCGAGTGAGTTTCGTAGTACCGCATTTATGCGGAAGTTCGTACCCTTGAGCGAGAGGACATTCACCAAAAGCAGATTGCTTCCTTTGCCCCGCTCAGGCATCATTCAATTAACAGTAAATTTAGTGATCGAGGTGTACGATGGTAGCTTTCGATTTGGAAGAGATTCATTCGCTCAGCGACTTTCAGCGAAACGCCAAACAGCATATTGTGCGGATGAAAAAGAAGCGTCGCCCGCTGGTGCTCACAATAAACGGAAAGGCCGAAATGGTTGCCGTTGATGTTAAATCCTTTCAGGAGATGCTGGAGATCATTGACCGGGTTGAAGCCGTTGAGGGGATTCGCCAGGGTCTCGAATCCAAGAAGCGCGGTGAAGGAAAGACGCTTGAGCAGTTCGACAAGGAGATGCGGAAGAAATACAAGATTTCAGAGAGCCCGCAAAAATGACCTATGACGTCGTCGTTGAATCTTCCGCACGCAAGAATATTGATGACGCCTTCCGTTGGATGGTGACGAACATTTCGCCTGAGAGTGCCACCCTTTGGTATCTGGACATCTACGGGGCGATGGACAGTCTCAAGGATTTTCCCGCACGCTGTGGGCTTGCCATAGAAAACCAGTTTTTCAAGGAAGAGATCCGGCAACTTATCTGCGGGAAGTATCGCATCCTGTTTGAGATTGACGACGAGACAGTTCGAGTTCTTCACGTTAGGCACGCAGCGCGAAAGCCCATCAAGCCGAAACGGAAGAAATGAACCCCGTCGGTTGTGTCTTTAGGCAACTCTTACGGCGCTTCAGCCTTTTTCAGTGCCTCTTTGAGCGTGAGGCGACCTTCATACAGCGCCTTCCCCACGATCACGCTATCAACGCCGGCTTCGCTCACACGCCTGAGCCGCTGGATGTCCTCGAGAGACGAAACGCCGCCTGAAGCCGTGACCTTCAAGCCGGACTCTCGAGCGATCAGGCAGGTCTGCTCGATGTTTGGTCCTGTCAGCATTCCGTCTCGCGCCACATCCGTATAGACGATCCGTTCCACGCCCAGACTCGCGATGTGGCGGGCTAGCTCCACCGCCTCGATCTGCCCGTGCTTTTCCCAGCCGCGCGTCATCACCTGACCATCGCGAGAGTCGATCCCGACAACGATGCGAGCGCCAAAAACCTCGACAAGCCTCGCCAGCGTCTCGGGGGATTCGGCGGCCAGCGTCCCAATCACGACGCGGTTCGCGCCCGCCAGGATCAACTCTTCGACATCGTCGATGGTACGCATGCCGCCGCCGAACTGCACGGGGACACTAACGGAATGGATGATGCGCTTCACAACATCACGGTTCAGCGATTGTCCTTCCCCGAACGCGCCATCGAGATCAACCACGTGAAGCATCCGCGCTCCGTCAGCTTCAAAGGCTTTCGCGACGGCGATCGGATCGCGGTCGTAAGCTGTCGCCGACTCTTTGCGCCCCTGCGCAAGGCGCACGCATTTGCCCCGGCGGAGATCAATAGCGGGAATTATCAGCATCCGACCTATCTCTTTTCCACGAATATGTCGTATCCGTGCAGATCCGTTGCATCAGTGTCATCCGTGGTCTATGCAGCCAGTAACAGAGCGACTCTCAAGAGCGCATAGACCACGGATGGCACTGATTCGACGGGTTCACACGGATGTTTGGCCGATTTGATCTCTACGCGAAATGTTCGGTACAAGGCGCTACCTCTGTTCCGTTCTGCGCCGAACCAACTCATCGCGCACATCAGAGAGAGTGACGCCGCGCTCGACCAGCAACACCATTAGATGATAGAGAAGATCGCAAGACTCCTTCGCAAGGGCGCCGCGATCCTCATTCTTCGCGGCGATGATAGTCTCACTCGATTCCTCTCCGATTTTCTTGAGAATCTTGTCCAGCCCCTGGTCGAAAAGGTAAGTCGTATACGAACCTTGTGGTCTTTCGCGCTTTCTCTCCTCTACGAGAGCGTAAAGCGCGCTGAGCACTTCGCCCAGATCTCCGGCAACTTGCTGAGTCTCTCCCGCAGCATGAATGGCATTGTGGAAGCAGGACGTCTGGCCGGTGTGACAAGCAGGCCCCGCCGGCTCAACTCTCACGACGAGCGCATCGCCGTCGCAATCCAACAGCACATCGGCGACGCGCTGAGTGTTGCCGGAAGTCTCGCCCTTGTGCCAAAGTTGCGCTCGCGAACGAGACCAGAACCACGTCTCCCCAGTCTCCAACGTTCGATTCAGGCTCTCAGCATTCATGTAAGCCAGCATCAGTACGCCGCGCGTGTGAGCGTCCTGCACAACGGCGGGCACCAGACCGCGTTCATCAAACTTTACGTCGTCAATTGTCATTTTTATCTCACCACGAATCCTCGCGCGCGCAAAAACTCCTTCACCTCGGCAATCTTGTACTGCCCGAAGTGAAAGAGCGAGGCGGCCAGCACTGCGCTGGCGGCACCCTCCGCGAGCACTTCATAGAAATGTTCGAGCCGCCCAGCTCCCCCGGAAGCAATCACCGGAATGCGCACCGCCGAGCTGACCGCACGCGTGAGTTCGACGTCGTACCCATCGCGTGTGCCGTCCTGATCCATGCTTGTCAGCAATATCTCGCCGGCTCCGTGCTCTTCAGCACGAACGGCCCATTCGACCGCATCCAACCCGGCGTTCTTGCGTCCGCCGTGAGTGTAGACTTCCCAGCCCTTGCCCGGATCGGTCGCTTCTCTTCTCCGCGCGTCGATGGCGACGACGATACATTGGCTGCCAAAGGTTTCCGCTCCGGCGCTTACCAGAGAAGGCCGCGAGACCGCAGCCGTGTTTACCGAGACCTTATCGGCCCCGGCGCGCAAGACCGCTCGAATATCTTCGATCGAGTCGAGGCCGCCGCCTACGGTCAGTGGAATAAAGACCTCATCAGCCACACGCCGAACCAGATCGATAATGATGGAACGCTTGTCGGACGAAGCGGTGATATCCAGAAAGACCAACTCGTCCGCGCCCTCTGCGTCATATGCCCGCGCCTGTTCCACCGGGTCGCCCGCGTCGACGAGCGAGACGAAGCGGATGCCTTTGACGACGCGGCCACGGTCAATGTCGAGACAGGGGATGATGCGTTTCGCCAACATCGAATCAATCGCTCCGAGCTAGTGCTTTCTTCGCGAAGTTGCCAAGCAGCCGCAGGCCTGCTGCCTGGCTCTTTTCCGGATGAAACTGCACGCCGCAGATTTGTCCTTGCGCTACCACAGAAGCATAAGCCGCGCTGTAGTCCGTCTCGCCGATGACCACCGCCGGGTCATCAGGTTCACAGTAGAAGGAGTGGACGAAGTAGAAGAAAGCATGATCTTCTATGCCATCCAGCAGCGCGTGCGCGCGAGGCTGCCGAACTTGATTCCAGCCGACCTGGGGCACAAGCAGATCGTCGGCGAACCGGCGCACCCGCCCGCGCAGCAAGCCCAATCCCGAGGTTTTTCCGAACTCCTCCGACTCTTCAAAAAGCATTTGCATGCCGACGCACACGCCAAGAAGGGGCGCGCCTTCAGCGACACGTTCACGAATAAGTTCATCAAAGCCGCGCGCCGAAAGCGCTTTCATGCACGCCCCGAACGCTCCAACACCCGGCAGCACCAACGCTTCGGCTTCGCGCAAAACGCGTTCATCATCACTGACGATCGCGTTACAGCCGGCCGCTGCAAAAGCCTTCTCGACCGACCGCAGATTGCCAACTCCATAATCGAGGATCGCAACGCGTGTCATCGCTCTACAAAGTTCCTTTCGTGCTCAGCACTCCTGTAATTCGCGGGTCGCGTTCGACGGCCTGTCTGAGAGCGCGAGCCGTCGCTTTGAACGTTGCCTCGAGAATGTGGTGAGTGTTTCGGCCACGCAGCAGATCGATGTGAAGATTACACTTCAATCCCTCTGCAAAGGAGCGCCAGAAATGCTCTGCGAGTTCGACGGAGAAGTTCCCGATGCGATCTCGTTTGGTTTCGACTTCATAGACCAGATAGAAGCGGCCCGAGAGATCGACGACTGCTCGACACAACGCCTCATCCATCGGAACCAGGCTTGCGCCGTAGCGAGCGATGCCTGCCTTATCGCCCAGGGCCTGCAGAAATGACTGGCCCAGGCATATGGCCACGTCCTCGACCGAGTGGTGATCGTCTATCTGCAGATCGCCCCTGCATTCAACCTCAAGGTCGAACAGTCCGTGTCGGGTGAACAGGTCAAGCATGTGATCCAGAAACGGAATTCCCGTATCTATGCGAGCCACTCCCGTCCCGTCCAGAGTCAAGTTGATGCGAACATCCGTCTCTTTCGTCTGGCGGGAAACTTGCGCCACGCGCGGTTGAGTCTCTACGTCTGTGCTCATAGATCCCTCACAATTCGGTCATGCTGCGATTATTTCCCTGAGCGACTTAAGAAGCAGGTTGTTTTCTTCCGGGGTTCCTACGCCGACTCGGAAGTAGTCTTGAAGCATCGGATAACCGGTCACATCTCGAATGAGGATGCCGCGCTTCAAGAGCTCGTCGAAGATCCGGCGCGGCTGAATGGCCGAACGGACGACCATAAAGTTCGCTCGCGACGAAACCGGTTCGAGACCCGGGATACGCCTTAACTCGCCGCAGACGCGATCACGCTCGGCGAGGATGACCCTGACCAGCGGCTTTAGTTCGGCCTCATACATCTCGATCGCGACTTCAGCCGCTGTCTGCGAAAAGAAGTTGAGATGGTAGGGCAGCAGCGCCTTCGAAATCTCTCGCGCGAGCGCGGGCGTCGTCAAAAGGTACCCGACGCGCAGCGCGGCCATCGCCAGGGCTTTCGAAAACGTGCGCAGCACTACAAGATTGTCGTGCTGGTTCAAGAGGGATACGGCCGTTTCGCCGGCGAACTCGAAGTACGCTTCATCCACCACGACCAGACCGTTCGATGCTTCGAGAAGAGAAACCAGATCGGGCTCGGCAATCGTGCAGCCGGTCGGATTGTTCGGCGAGCAGATGATGGTCACGGCGGGCTTCAGTGATTCGGCCGCGGCTTTCAACGCATCCACGTCGTAGACCAACTCCCGCGAGAGAGGCACGCTGACGACTTCGCCGCCAAGCAGTGTCGCGACCTGCCGGTAAAGAGCGAAGGTCGGTTCGCTGATAAGCACTCGTTTGCCCTCACACACGCTGACCATCAACAGCGCCTGGATCAGTTCGTTCGAGCCGTTCCCAACCAGTACGCCATCCGCGGTCCATCCGCTGAACTCAGCCAGCCGTGCAATCAAGCTCGACGGTACAAACTCGGGATAGCGCGACCACGGCCGATCCTGAAGACGTCTGAAGGTCTCTCGCTTGATCTCGATCGGCATGTCCCACGGGTTCTCGTTCTGATTGAGTTTGACCCGCGCCGGCTCGAACCGCAGCGAATAGGACCGCATTTCGCGCACATAGGTTTTTATGTTTTCCAATGCATCGCGCATCTCAGTTCTCCCCTTCCAGGCGGATTAGCGCAGAGCGTGCGTGAGCTTCAAGACCTTCGGCTCGTGCGAGCGTCGCTATCATCGACGCCGTTTGCCTCAGTTCGTTCGATGTGAATCTCAGGATGCTGGTCCTTTTGAGAAAGTCGTACACGCCTAGCGCCGATGAAAACCGGGCCGCGCTGCTTGTGGGCAGAACGTGATTCGGTCCGGCCAAATAGTCGCCCGTTGCCTCCGGTGTCTGATCGCCAAAGAAGATCGCTCCCGCGTGGCGTATTTGCGAGGCGATCCGCTCTTCATCGCGGCATATGATCTCCAGATGCTCCGGAGCAAGTTCATTGACCAGAGCGCACGCTTCATCCATATCGCCAACGACTATGATCCCGCCGTACTGAGCGAGCGATCTTTCAATCACGCCGAGACGAGGGAAAGCGCAGGCTTGTTTTGTTAATTCAGTGGCGACTTCGGCGGCGAGCCTCTCGCTGGTTGTCAGGAGGAGTGCCGAGGCATCTTCGCTGTGTTCGGATTGTGCCAGAAGATCACTCGCAATGTAGGAAGCTCGCGCCGTATCGTCCGCTATTACGACCACCTCGCTCGGCCCGGCTATTGAGTCGATACCCACGACGCCGAAGACCAGTTTCTTAGCCGCCGCGACATATTTGTTCCCCGGCCCGGTGATCTTGTCCACACGCGGTACGGTCTCTGTTCCGAAGGCTAGCGCGGCAATTGCCTGCGCTCCACCCACCGCGTAGACCTCGGTCACACCGAGCTCCACAAGCGCAGCCGCCACCGCCCGGTTTTCTTGAAGCGCGCGCGGAGGAGAGGCCACGACTATGCGGCTGACGCCAGCGACTTGTGCCGGCACGACGTTCATCACCACCGATGACGGATAGCTGGCCGTGCCGCCGGGAACATATAACCCGGCGCGCTCGATTGGCGTGATGCGTTGGCCAAGCCGAACGCCCTCTGAGGTCTCCACTTCCCACGAATGCTGGCGCTCGAATTCATGAAAGAAGCGAACCCTTCGAATCGCCTCGCGCAAAGCATCAAGCACGTCCGCGTCTACTCCCGAAGCGATGTTCGTCAACGTCTCCTGGCTCAAGCGGAGATCCGAAGGCTGAACCGTGCAGCCGTCGAACCGCTCGGTGTAATCAATGAGCGCCACATCGCCGCGGTCGCGCACATCCTGGATGATGGCCGCCACCTGAAGCATCAACTCGGCATCCAGGGCGACGTTTCTTTCGCGGATGCGCTTGAGCTTTCCGGCTAGCCGCGCTTTTTCCCGGCTATGAATGATTTCAATCACGTCCGCTCTCCTTGGAAAACTATCCGACAAATTTCAGTTTGTCGTCGGTTGATTGCCGGATTCGGAACCCACGACAAACTGAAGTTTGTCGGACATCACCGCCGCATTCTCATCGTTTCAGGGCATCGTCTCGGACGATATCACGTCTCCTTGAGCGACTATCTCGCTGAGAGAATCGATCAGATGAGCGACGGCCTCCGCCTTTAGTTGATAACTGGCGCGGTTGATTACCAGTCGCGCCGTGGATTCGGCAATCACTTCGACGATGACGAGGCCGTTATCACGGAGCGTCCTTCCGGTTTCAACCAGGTCCACAATGCAATCGGCTAGTCCAAGCAGCGGCGCCACTTCCACTGAGCCGGAAAGTTGGATGATCTCGACGGACAAACCGCGCGAGCCAAAGTGCCGGGCGGTAACGCGCGGATATTTGGTCGCAACCCTGAGCACACGGTAGCCGCTCAGCGGCATATCTGATGGGGCCGCGACTACCATCCGGCACCTGCCGATTCCGAGAGTGAGCGGTTGCAGAACATCGGCCTCCGACTCCAGCAGCACGTCTCGGCCGACCACGCCGCAATCTGCAATGCCGTGCTCAACGTAGACCGGCACGTCGCCGGGCTTGACGAAAATGAAGCGAAACCGGCCCGATTCATCCTCGACCGCCAGACGCCTCGATGCGAGCATCTCGCTCGACACGGATAGGCCCGCGCTCGCCAGAAGATCAAGCGCTTCGGTCTGCAACCTGCCTTTGGCGACTGCGATTGTCAGTTTCTGCACCGATCACCTCTCAAAGTTTGATAAGCACACGTTCGCCTTCCGCGCGCTTCTTCCTGGCTTCACAGAACAGCAGAGTCGGATCGCTGTCTGTGACCAGGGACATCTGCCGTTCTGACTCTTTCGGAAGCCGCGTGTCTACCTCGAGCGCCAGGAGCACGGTGGTTAGCGCATCAAGGTCCAACACAAATCCAACTGCCGGTTCAGCCTTTCCAAAAGCCGCCGTCAGGCCGTCGTACCGGCCGCCGTTGCCGACCCGCGCCGCGGCGCCATTGACATAGATATTGAAGGTAAGGCCGGTGTAGTACGTTGGGTATGAGCCGTCGCGCGCGCTCCAGCGTCTCACGCTTGCCCGAAAGGCGCGTGAGTTGAGTGAGCGCGCAGCGGTCTTCGCGGGCGAACCCGTTATGAGCGAGAAAGAGCTCAAGATCGGCCGCGTTGCGAGAGTCGACAAGCTGCCGCATCTCATCGCGCGAGACCTCGTCGAAGGCGTGGCCCGCAGCGATGCCCTTAACGATCCCCACGTCATTAAGCACGATCTGGTAGTTGTGGCCAAGCCCGAGATTCTGGAGGATCTCGGAGGCGACGGCTAACACTTCCATGTCCGCGACGCTTGTGTTTGCGCCAATGAGTTCACAGCCCGTCTGCGTTGATTCTCTTCGCCATTCGACGTGTGATTGAGGCTGCTGGCGGAAGACCGGCGCGGCGTAGCAAAGTCGCAACGGCCGGTCACGGTCCGCGAAGATTGTTACCGCCGCGCGCGCGACACCCGAGGTTACGTCCGGTCTGAGTGCGAGCAGGCGTCCATCCGTGTCGGTGAATCTGAACGCGCGGTGAGCCTGCGATCGTCCCATGCCGTGCTCGAATAGAGAGTAGTAATCGACTGTTGGCGTCGTGATTTCTTCATAGGACCAGCCGTCGAAAACGGACATCACGATCTGTTCAACGCTACGCCTCAGACGCGCTTCTCTGCCAAAGTAATAGCGCGTACCGTTCGGGATTTTGGAAAGTGGCTCAGACATAAGTAAGGACCTGGTGATTCAACATCAAATAGGAAAAACCCGCTGCCGGACTCTTTTGGTCGCTGGCAGCGGGTTCTTCACGATTCCCGGGTTGTGAGCTTCCGGACTACCTTCGGATCACGACCGCGGACGCGCTGCCTTCGTGCCAATGATGGTTGGCATGATGGTGATGCTCGCCGTGGTGATGAGTCGTGCTGAAGCTCATGATGTTGCGCTCGTTTCTCACGTAGAGGGACCTTTATACATAACGAGCATAATCGATGTCAAGCAGGCGAATTGACTCTGCGAAGAAGCTCCTTCTATAATCTGCGAGCGTGCTGCCGTAGCTCAGCTGGTTTAGAGCGCCTGACTGTGGATCAGGAGGTCAAGGGTTCGAATCCCTTCGGCAGTACCAACTCAGATGCGCCCCAGCGGTTGTTCAGTTTCACAATGTGCTCGATCTCGAGTATCTACGCCCGCACGGGTAGCAGCATTAACCCGGCGTCAAGCACGCAATAATAAGTAACCGGTAGGAGATTGGAGATGAGTAATCGTCCAGTTGCACGTCTGCCCAGAGGACTCAGGGACACTTTTGCAGGGAACGTAGTTGCGAGACAACGTATGATTGATACCATACGCGGAGTATACGAGCGCTATGGATTTGCTCCGTTGGAAACACCTGCATTTGAATACGTCGACGCGTTGGGAAAGTACTTGCCAGATGGTGACATACCGGCAGGCGGAATCTTCGCATTTAGAGATGAAGATAGTAGCTGGGTAGCTCTGCGCTACGATCTTACGGCGCCTTTGTCTCGGATATTCTCCGAGCACCGCAATGACCTCCCGATACCCTTTCGCAGGTATCAAGTCGGCCTGGTATGGCGGAACGAGAGGCCGGGGCCGGGTCGCTTTCGCGAGTTCTATCAGTTCGACATTGACACGGTCGGTTCTGCTTCGATGGCGGCTGACGCCGAAGTCTGTTGCGTCCTGGCTGATGCTCTTGAAGCACTCCAGATTTCGCGAGGCGATTATGTGATTCGAGTAAACGATCGTAAGGCCCTGAACGGAGTCGTGGAAGTAGCGGGGCTGCCTACCGATGAACAAACGTCGCTGACCCTGTTGAGGGCAATCGATAAACTGGATCGTTTGGGGCTTGAAGGCGTCAGACAACTGCTTGGTAAGGGTCGCACGGATGAATCGGGAGATTTTACAGAAGGTGCGCACTTAACCGAGGGCCAGGCGCAGCGCATCATTGACTTGCTTTCCGTCAAAGAAGACTCGCGCGCCAAGGTATGCGACCGATTCGAGGAGATCGTACGTGGTTCGGCGGTGGGCCAGGAAGGTGTTGCCGAGTTGCGCGAGATAGATCGGTTTCTCACCGCGGCAGGTTATGCGGAAGACAGGGTCGTTTTCGACCCGACAGTTGTTAGAGGCCTGGCTTACTATACCGGTCCCGTCTTTGAAGCAGCATTGACTTTTGAAGTAGCGGATGAGGCGGGAGAAAAGCGGCAATTTGGCTCCGTCGCGGGTGGCGGACGGTACGATTACCTGGTCGAGCGGTTTATCGGGGAGAAAGTGCCGGCCACTGGCGCTTCAATTGGAGTCGATCGTTTGTTGTCGGCGCTCGAGGCGTTGGGTAAAGTGGACACGCAGGACTCCTCGGCTCCAGTTGTCGTGACTGTAATGGATAAAGATCGCGCGCTTGACTACCAGAAGTTGACCTTTGAATTGCGCGGTGCTGGAATCGCGGCCGAGATGTATCTTGGCGATGGTAATTTCAGGGACCAACTCCGTTACGCAGACGCACGGGGAGCGGTTGTTGCAGTGATCGCCGGCTCGCGTGAATTCGAAGCCGGACAGGTCTCGCTGAAAGATCTCCGACTAGGGCGGGAACTTTCCAAGCAGTTTACCGAACGCCAGGCCTGGCTCAAGGAACAACCCGCCCAGGTAACGGTCCCTGTGGAGAACATCCTTTCTGAGGTGCGGGCAATCCTCGCGCGATATCAGTAGCCGCGAGCACAGAGCGCCAGGAGCTTCACTTGATTAATTGGTACCAGTCTCGTTTGTATTGCCGGAAAGATGTCGCGTAAATCCTAAGAAACTATCGACTTCGACGTTGCAGGACCACAAACACCGCACAAATACACTTCTGAGGGGCGGCTTGAGAGCGCTGACTATTTCCAATAGACTTCCAGCGTCTCGCATTCAGAGAGGATCTCTACGATGAGCGCACGAGATGGGAAAGTCACGGTCGGGACAAACACTCTAAACTTAAAGCAAGTAGTCAATGTCGCCAGACAGAACGCACTGGTGGAACTAACCGAGGAAACTCGCGCCACACTCTCTCGGGCAAGGGAGGAACTTAACCAGTACATCCGGGAGACCTTTAACTGGCTTGAAACGAAAACGCCTGAACAGAGAGAGTCGCCCGCATTCAAGTTGGAGCGAAAGCAGAAAATGATGTACGGAGTGACGACCGGGTTCGGCGAACATAAGACGGACTACATGAATGATCCAGACAAGGCGAAGCGGCTCCAGGAAAACGTCGTCGCCAGTCATGCCTCCGGAGTCGGACCGCCCTTTGACCCCGAAACAACAAGAGCGATCATGCTGCTTCGCGCCAACACCCTCGCCCTGGGGCACTCCGGCGTTAGTCCCGACATAGTTAAGCAGTTGGTGAGCTTCCTTAATCATGGGGTTTACCCTTCTATTCCTGAGCAAGGCTCGGTCGGCGCAAGCGGTGACCTGGCGCCCCTGGCTCACCTGGCTCTTGCGCTGATTGGCAAGGCGCCCGTCAAGCACGACGGCCAGCAAAAGAGCCTGGAGAAGCTCAAACTAGAGCACCCGGAACTCGACATTAATCCAGCCCTCGAGCTGCTGCCGAAGGATGGGTTGGCTCTGGTGAATGGACTCACGGTCATGACTGGAATAGGCGTCTTGGCTTATGCGGATGCCGAAAACCTGGTCGAGTGGGCCGACGCGATCGGGGCGGTCACGATGGAAAGCGTCCTCGGTTCTTCTCGCGCCTTCGACGAGGTTGTCTTTACAGTTTATGGCCACGAGGGAGCAAAGATATCAGCCGGTAGAGTACGTGACATGATCGTCGGAAGCAATTTGATAAATCGCAGCACAGATATCCACGACCCTTATTCGGTCCGATGCATTCCACAAGTTCATGGGGCGGTGCGAGACCTGCTCCGCTATGTTAAGACCACGCTTGAAAATCAGCTAAACTCGGTAGACGACGATCCAATCGTGTTCACCGCCGCCGAGCTTGAAAACCTGCCCGCGCCGCTCGATTCACTTCAGCCGCCCGAGGGTATGAGCGCCGACGGATGGAAGAACCGGCGGCACTTTGAACAAGGCAACTTTCACGGCGAACCGATCGCCTTTGCGATGGACATGCTGGCTATTGGAGTGGCTGAACTGGGGAGTATTTCCGAGAGACGAACGCAGATGCTTTTGGACAAGAATCACAGTCGTGGATTGCCATCGTGTCTGGTTGACAATCCTGATGGCGTGAACTCTGGTCATATGATCGCACAATATGCGTCGGCCGCTCTGGTGTCGGAGAACAAAGGTCTCTGTCATCCGGCGAGCGTGGATTCAATTCCTACCTCAGCCAACTCTGAAGACCATGTGAGCATGGGTACTATCGCCGCCCGGAAGGCGCGAAAGGTTATCGAGAACGTCACAAACATTTTGGCTATTGAGCTATTGTGCGCGACAGAAGCTTTATCTTTCCGGCTGGGTGAGCAGGAGGTGACTGACCATGAAACCCGGCAAAAGAAGACACTTGAAATAACAGATCCACGGTGCGGAACAAGATCGAGAAACCTTTACGAAAAAGTCAGAACCGGCTCTGGAGGCATTCCTATCCTCGCGGGTAACGACACGATTCTCCATATGCTGATTGATCGGGCCCGACAAGAATTCTTGAGTAAACCACTCTCCGAGTTCATCGGCGAATTACACACACTGCCGCCAAATGCCTGCGACCACAGAGATACAACTTCCAGTTGACAACGTAATCGTGGTCGCACTACCATGGGCTTGTCTCTTTGAGGTCCCGTTTGAACGAAGCCCTCGAGGCCGCTACGATTTCACCTCACTCGAGCGTAGGTTCAGGAGCGAAGAGCTTCTTTCGAGCCGCTTTCTTTTAGTTTTTTGGACGCTTCTCCATTTTTGGACGCAACGTGAGTTAGCGCGGGCAAGGGTCCACCTTGCCGAGGAGGTCCAAAATGCGCTTAACTCGATCAAACACGTTTCGTTCTGTTAATTCCGATCATTCAGCGCCTCCCGCGGTTACGAAGACACTTTTGGTGCGGCTTCGAGGCGCGATCTCCCGGAAGGTGATTGGTCTTGCGGTCGTGTTCAGTTTGGTGATGTTACCCGCGCTGGGATTGGCGCAAAAGGCCTCACTGCTTTCGTCGCTCAATACGGCAGGTCCCGTTCGAGTTGTCTCCAAGCTGTTCAGTATCATCTTCGGAACTCAGGAGGCGCCGCCGGAAGATGCTTCGGATCGGATCGCGCAGATTCGCTCGATCCGCCTTTCGCCTTCGAGATTTGTTGGCTACCCGGGCGAATCCGTCAGGTTCCAGGCAATCGGAAGGAACTTCGCCGGCGAGACTGTTCAAGGTGTGGTGTTCGACAACTGGGAGTCATCCGACTCGGCATCGGTTCAAGTCGACGACTCGGGCCGCGCGAGGTTCTTAAACCCGGGGTTAACGACGATCACTTGCCGCGCGGGCGCAGCCGTAGCAGTTGCCCGAGTGCTGGTGAGACCAGGTCGGCGGCCGAGACAAACCGATCAGGAATGGAAGACTGATCAAGATAGTTTGACTGATACCGAATCCGGTGGGATCGGAAGCCTTTTGCCTTCGTTGCTCGATAAGCTCGCGCCCACGGCATACGCGCAAGGCGGCGGCTACAGTGCACCAGACTTCGGATATGACGAGCTTTGGAGCGAATCGCGGAACCTTGTCGGGTCAGCGCGCAACAGAGCGATCGAGCCCACAGGACTCGGTCCGGTTCTTCCCGAAGGCAGCAACTTCAACTTCGCGGTGCCTCTCATCGGTCTGGGCGGGCGAGGTATGGCTGCTAACCTTACGCTTAATTACAACAGCCGCGTATGGAGCAGGCATGGGAACGCAGTGACTTTTAGCGCGGTTGGTGGCTTTCCATTCGCCGGGTTCTCAATAGGCTTTGGGCGCATCCTGACTTATGGCCCAACTGCAAGCACTACGTATGTGCTAATCCAACCAGATGGCACGCGTCATCTGCTGGGTACGGGTAATGCCGGAGTAAACACGACATATACTACTTCTGATGGAAGCCACATCACTTTTGTCAGCTCCACGGCCTGGGGAACTACAACAATTGGCGGGACACTGTATTACAACGATGGCACACAGGTCAGCGTGAGCCTTTTCAACAACCGACTGCTCTGTACTCAAGTGAAAGACTCAAACGGTAATTACGTCGAAATCGGTTACATAAACGGGGCTGTTTCGCCGCTTGCGGTTAACGCCGTGGTCGATTCTCAAGGCCGAGTCATGCAGTTCAACTACGATGGGTCGGGCAACCTCATATCCATAACCGCCCCTGGCTTCGGAGGCACCGCGCAGAATCCAGTGACTCGCACGGTCGCGCATTTTGATTATCAGAGCCGAACGCTCAGTTACAACTTTACAGGACTGACGGTTGAGAATGCGCCGACCGGATCGGTGAACGTGCTGCGACACATTTACTTTCCAGGAACCAACACTGGATGGCTTTACAGCTTCTCGGATTATGGAATGATCTACAACGCTTCCTCGCGGCGGCAGATGACTATCGACGGCAACGGCGTAATAAGCGATGGCGTCGAGAGCGCAAGCGTCGCGTTCAACTACCCGACCTCGGGATCAACAGCATTGAGCGATGCTCCTGCATTCACGCAGCGGACGGAGAGCGCCACCGGCAGTCCCACAGGCACGTACGGCTATTCAGGGACAGAGGACAAAGTAGCGCTGACGATGACTTTCACCGTAACGCGCCCGGATTCCTCGACGCTGAATCTGACTCGATCGACCAATGTATCGTCCGTAGCCAACGGGTTGTTGACGCAAACGGAGATCAAGAACAGCTCCGGTGCATCGATGTCGGAGTCAGTGACGACGTACGCGAACGATCCCGGCGGGTCCGTGCAACCACAATCAGTCATCGCCTATGACGACACGAACACGCCGACCAAATTACATTTCGATTATGATGCGAATGGCAACGTGACAAACAAGCGAGACTATGGCTTTCAGATCGGGGGCGTGTGGCAGGTTCGCAGGAGAACCAACCTCACCTATTCAGCCGATTCGAATTACACGACCCGCTATCTGCGAAGCCTTGTGACAGAGACTAAAGTCTATGACGCGCTTCAAAACACGAACGACGCAGACGACGTGTTGATAGCAAAGACTGCTTTCACGTTGGATGACTACGGGGCCACAGGTGGAATGGAGGGGTACACTGGCGCGCCCAAACCGCCGGGACACGACGCGGATCTGTACACGACGAGCTTCACATATCGCGGCAACGTCACCGGAGTCACCCAGTGGATTGATATCGCCGCCGGGACGACGCTGCCCACCCGACTGAGGAAGTATGACAAGTATGGAAACGTGCTTCAGGAACAGGTCTCGTGCTGCAAGCAGAAAGTTTTTGCATACGTGCAAAACGATTACTGGGCGGAACCGCCGACCGTGACCAACGGCGACCCGCAGAGCTTACATCTGACCGGCGCGACGTCGTATGATTTCAACACCGGGCTGCCGAAGTACACCGAGTTCGCGAACTTTGGGAGGAAGTGGTTTTTCTACGATGCGGCGTTGAGGCTTATCCAACAAGACTTGCCGATGGGAGGAAGCGAGACGGCAAACTACAACGATGCTAACATGACTGCATCTTTCACGAAGTCGGGCCTGGGGACGAACACCCTGACGTATGACGGCTTCGGCGGCGTGATTCAGGCTGTTAACGCCAACAACGGCCAGGTGAAGACAAGCTACGATGCGATGGGGAGAGTGGCCAGCCGAACGAATCCGTTCACGGCCGGGGGCACGCCGGGGCCTTTGGCAGGCTACACTTATGACGCGCTCGGTCGAGTGACGGCCGTGATGTTTCCCGACAGCCAGACAATTCTGACCGCCTACAGCGGAAGCTCTGTTACGGCAACCGATCAAGTCTTATGTTGAGAAGTCAGTAATGTTGAGTAGCCTACTTTTTTCCCTTCAAACACCGCACCAATCCTAGTTTTCACTTCACATTATTGAATAGCATTCGAGCCCGTGCCTTCGCGGCACTAATTCTGT
>WNFR01000012.1_pt1 | contig 163427 bp, 140 predicted proteins | sample 5400221 | NCBI WGS metagenome assembly WNFR01 (sample SAMN13153357, study PRJNA577476) | soil metagenome | isolation source: 40 cm soil under Madrone tree | place: USA:California | collected 2016-06-14
GCTCGCTTGACTATGTTGTATCGCTCGACGGACCGCCTCTGTCGTCGTGGCGCTGCCGTGAAGAATTTGCCCCATAGTGCCTCCTTCCATCCCAAGGATAGGATTGCACCATCAAATGCCGGGACTAAACACCTAGAGCATGATCCGGAAAAGCATGCCCTCGGACTTGATCCGAGGGTGGAAACCGGTTTTCCACGCGACAAACGCGAAACGCGTTTGCGCGCAGATCATGCTCAAACAAAGAGATGAGATCATGATGCGATTCCACTTAATCGCATCATGATCTACCCGTTCGGTTTCAAATAATCCGCATCGAACTCTCAACGCTCGACTTTGAGCAGAGGGATGCTGTTTGGATCGCGTGGCGCCGGCATTTGCCGCACATAGGCGTAGATATCCGCCGCGTCCTGGTCGGAGAGAACGGCGGCTTCATAGGGCGGCATCTGATTGACCGGGTGGCGAAGCTGATTCAGAAAGCCCTCGAAGGGAAACCCCGTTCGCGAGACGCGCGGGCCGGTCATCAGCGCGCCCTGGCCGGCATGGCCATGGCATTGATAACAACCGACCTGCAAATAGAGCGTCTTGCCGTTCTCGACATTGCCCACAGAGGCTTGTTGGGCGCATGCCGGGCCGGCGGCCAGGGTGAGGCCCGCAAAAGCGAAAATGATATGCTTCATCGCTCTCTCCCTCAGCGCGGCTGCATGACGACGTCGATCAGGGCGGGCTGGCCTGCCTTGACGGCGGCAATGCCCCTGCGGAACGCCTCCGACAGATCGCTCGGATCGCTGATCGGCCCGATGCCGACCGCGCCGTACGCTTGCGCGATTTTGGCGTAGTCGATGTTCGGATTATCGATCGTCGTACCGATATTTACGTTCCGAAGACCGCGATTGTGCCGGTTCGCCATGCGCTGGAGGTGCATGACCTCCTGGTGATAGGCGCGATTGTTCTGGATGATTGTCAGGTACGGAATGCCATGGTGTGCGGCGGTCCACAGCGTATGCGGTGCCATGTTGAACTCGCCGTCGCCGGTGATGCTGACAACCACGCGCCCGCCGACATCGCGATGCGCGAGCGCTGCCCCCAGAGCGGCAACCGGCTGATAACCGACTCCATAGCCGCCTGAGCCGCCGATGAAGCGATAGTGTTTTTCCAGCGGCCACAGGCGATGGGGCCATCTGGACGAGAAGTCGCTATCCGAGACCAGCGCCCAATCCTCCTTCTTGAGGTGCTCCCAGAGCTCCATATACATGCGCGACGAGGAGATCGGGCTCGCGTCCCATGCGAGCGCCGCCTCGGTACGTGCGCGTTCCGCGAAGCCACGATAGGCCTCACGCATCTTCTCGCCGCGTATTACGATGGAGTTTTTGTTGCCGGGGGCTATTTCGCGCTGCACGGCTTCGATCAGGAACGGTAACGTCGTTTGAGCGTCCGCCGTGATATTGATGTCGGCAGCGACGTAGCGCTGGAAGTCCTGGTAATTGGAATGGACCAGCAAATCACGGGTCGAGATGCTGATGACCTTCACCCCCTGCTTGACCTTTGGGCTCACGCTACGTTCCAACTGGTCGCGCATGACATTGAGCTGGCCGTAGAGATCGACCGGCTCGAGCGACAGAATACAGTCGGCTGACGCGATCAACCCGCCAGCCCGTTCTGACTGGCAAAGATAATGCGTGTTCGGCATGTTCATGCGCGCGCGATTGTCGACGACGGGAGCCTGCAAAAGCTCGGCAAGCTTTACGAGCGCGTCCATTGCCGGTTGGGAGCGTGCATAACGATCCGCAATGATGACGGGAGCTTCGGCGGCGACCAGCATTTTGGCGGCCTCGCGCACGGCGTTCGCGTCGCCTGCGGTTTGCGAGGGGGTTGTCAGACGCGGAATCGTGAGCCTGGTTTGCTCGTGGTCATTGAGCGGATCTTCCTGCAGCTTGCTGTCCGCGACGATGAATACCGGCCCCGGAGGCTGCGCGCAGGCCAGCGCATAGCCACGCACCGTCGACTCGGCAAAATGCTGAAGCGACATGGGATAATCGTCCCACTTGACGAAGTCGCGCACAGTGGCCGCGCCGTCCTGTACGCTGTGGAACCATTCGACACCGGGACGGCGCTCGTTGAGCGCACCGCCGTTACCCGTAAAAATCATCATGGGCACGCGGTCGCAGTAGGCGTTATAGATGGCCATGGCCGCATGCTGAGTGCCCACCGTTCCGTGTACGATCGCGGCCATCGGCTTGCCGGCGACCTTCGCATAGCCATGCGCCATGCCAACCGACACCTCCTCGTGCAGGCACGTCAGCCATTCCGGGCGCTTGTTCTGCCCGTAGTTGATGAAGCTTTCTTGCAGCGCACGAAACGTCGAGCCCGGGCAGGAGGCCATGTAGTCGAGATCGAGCGTCTTGCACACATCGACCATGAAGTCCGAGCCGGTCTTTTCCGTTGTCAGTCGGTCGACTTCCGGAGGGTGTTCACGCTCGTTTGCTCTTGCGGCTGTCGTAGGCGGTGACGCGGTGCCGTTTGGCTTCTCTGGAGCCTGCGCCTGAACGCCTGCGGGCGCTGCGATGGTAGCGCCGCCGGCGACGACCATCCCTTTCAGAAATCGACGGCGATGCAAGGCAGCCGATTCCGATTCAGCCATGAGCGTTCTCCCTGCTTTTTTTATGCCACGGAAGCCCGCGGCCTGACGGCTTGTTGTGCCAGCGGCTGAGAGCCTACCGGCATAAGCGCTGCCAAGGCAAGCATGCGTGAGCGGGGTCCACCTCACGATTCTTCCAGCTTGGAAGGACGGGGAGTTCTTACCGTATCGCCGAGAAGCGGCTCTCAAACGAATTCGACGACACGATCGGCTGGGCGCCGGCCACGAGGTCGTCCTTCGCTCTAGGTGTGGAAGCCGCGGCCGGTGAATCGGAGACCGAGGGCTTCGTTGGGCCGGCGGCGAGTTTCGTATCCGGCGCCTTCGGGGGGACGGTGGCTTTCGGTGCGTCGCTCCGCTTGGCCTCGGCTATTTTCGCCTCGGCGACTTTCGGCTTTGCCGGCACCGGTTGCGCGCTGGCGGTCGTGTCTGCCGCCGCGCCGCCAAGGCCGACCTTGCGGGCGAGGTTGCTGAGGAATCCTTCGGACTGCGTATTAGATTGCGTATTCGAAGCCACGGCCGCCACCTGAGCTGTGGGGGCCGGCGTCGACAGGGCGATCCCGGGCTCTTCCGAGGCAGACGCGCGGGGCGGGTTCACGTGCGGCGGAATGGTGCCGGGTGCGCGGGAAAACGCCAGCGACAAGCCCTGGCCGGCTTCGCTGCCTTCCGACAGTCCGGTGTTGCCGTTCGCCAGCTTGGCGGCGAAAATCTTGTGCATGCCGCCGTCGATGCCGGTGCCGATGCGGGCGACCGGTACGCCCTTGGCAATCAGCTTGGCGGTCTCGGCGTCGTCGTCCTGCTGCTTTTCGCGCACCGCGTCGGCGACTTCGTCGGGAATGACATAGGCTGGGCATTTCGCCGCGGCGTCGAACACCGGCTCGCGCGTCGCGTTCGGGGCCTTCACGGCGTCGAACACATATTTCTTTTCGCAAAAATCGACCTTCGGCTCCTGCCGCGTCACCTCGAAATGATCGTAGCCTTCCTTGATCATCTTCCAGAACGGCATGTTCGGATTGTTGCGATGCTTGGCCATGTTCAGCGGCGTCATCCGGAACGGATAGGCCTGGAACTGAAACGCTCGTTGGCCGCCGAAGAATGATTCCCGGCCCATCGAATAGATTTCCGCGATCTGCTCGTCGGTCATGGCGTAGCAGCCGCGCGAGGAGCAGTCGCCATGCACCATCAACTCCGAGCCGGTGCGTCCCAGCGCCTTGTCGAAGGCGTTGGGAAAGCCGGTGTTGAAGGAGAGATAATAGAGCGATTTGGGGTTCATCTGCCCCGGCGAGATCGAATAGAAGCCTTCCGGCGCCTGGCGATCGCCTTCGCGAATCTTGGGTCCGAGGTCGCCGGACCAGCGGCAAATCGGATAGGTCTTGAGAAGCGCAAAGCGGCCGGAGCGGTCCTGCTTCCAGACCTCAAGCTCGGCCTCTTGCTTGAACAGGCGGACCAGGATCGGCGATTGCAGGTCCATGTCCTTCGCCGTCATGTCGGCGACAAGCTTGGCCGGCACCGGCTGGTTGGCCTTGGCGTTGTTTGCGAGCGAGATGTCGTCGCTGTTGCAGCCGGCCAACAGCGCGCCGGCCGCAAGCGCAGCCGAGGCGATGAGCGCGCGAAACAGCGTGCGATCGATCAATGCAAAGCTCCACACCCCAAAGGCCATTCGAAACGCAATTTTTTCTTAACCCCAACGACAGCGTTCGAGCCCTGAAGCCATTGACTAAAATTCTACCCTTTGGGCCGCTGGCTCGCAAGCTAGTCCGGAAGCATCCAACCCCTGCATGGTCAACAGAGGTTAAAGATCAGTGTCGGGCCCAATTGGGGCCGAAACGGTAGCTTTTCGGAAAAGCTTGGACTTTTCCCCAAAAAAAGCCTCACCCCAGCTTCCGGCCGATATCGAGGAATTTCTGCCGCCGCTGCTTGCGGATCGTCTCGGGCGGTAGCTCGCGCAGCTCGGCAAACGCTTGGGCGATGGCCTCGCCGGTCGTGGCGATCATGGCGCTGGGATCGCGGTGCGCGCCGCCAGAGGGTTCCTTCAAAATCCGGTCGACGACGCCGAACCGCACCATATCCTGGGCGGTGATTTTCATGTTGTTGGCGGCTTCCTGCGCCTTGGTGCCGTCACGCCACAGGATCGAGGACGCCGCCTCCGGCGAGATCACGCTGTAGATCGCGTGCTCGAACATCAGCACGCGGTTCGCGGTGGTGATCGCGATGGCGCCGCCCGACATCCCTTCGCCGGTGATGATCGCGACATTGGGCACCCCCAACGAAAGGCACGCGTCCGTCGAGCGCGCGATCGCTTCGGCCTGTCCGCGCTCTTCCGCGCCGATGCCAGGATAGGCGCCGGCGGAATCGACGATCGAGAGCACCGGAATGCGGAATCGATCCGCCATCTCCATCAGCCGCACCGCCTTGCGATAGCCTTCGGGGCGAGCCATGCCGAAATTGTGCTTGATGCGGGATTCGGTGGTGGCGCCCTTTTCCTGGCCCATCACGCAAATGCTCTCGCCGCGGAAGCGGCCGAATCCGCCGACCAGCGCTTCGTCTTCGCCGAATTTGCGGTCGCCCGCCAGCGGCGTGAATTCTGTGATCAAAGCGTTGATGAAGTCGATCAGATGAGGCCGCTGCGGATGGCGCGCCACCAATGTCTTCTGCCACGGCGTCAGATTGTCGTAGAGGTCGCTCAAGGCCTGGGCGGCTTTGTCCTCGATGCGCGCGATCTCTTCGCCGATGTCGCTGCCGGTCGCCGCCAACGCGCGCAATTCGTCGATCTTGGAGTCGAGTTCGGCGACGGGCTTTTCGAAATCGAGATAAGAGCGCATGTGATCCGGCATCAAATCAATATAGGCAAGAACGCGCGTTGCGGCGAAGCGGATTTCGGTTTGCGTCAAGAAAGCACGCGCCTTCAATCATTTAGCGTGCACTCTCCGCGGTTTTGCCATTCTCCCGCCGGGAAGGACGCGGGTGGGAAAACGCTCTTTCGGGTGAGAAGCTGCCGAAGTCAAGGCGGCAGTCGAGGCAAGGGTCAAAGCTCCTTCGGGCGGCACGAGAGCATGATCCGGAAAAGTGGAAACCGGTTTTCCGAAAAGATCATGCTCAAACAAAGAGATGAGATCATGATGCGATTCATTTAATCGCATCATGATCTACGTTTCCGCCAAGGGGTGCAGGTCGCGCACCAGGCTCTTCAATCGCTCTTCGACCACATGGGTGTAGATCTGCGTGGTCGAGATATCGCTGTGGCCGAGCAGCGTCTGCACGATGCGCAAATCGGCGCCGTTGTGCAAAAGATGGCTCGCAAAGGCATGGCGCAGCACATGCGGGCTGACCAGACGCGGCATCAGCCCGCTCGACGCCGCAAGCTCCTTCAGCTCGCGCGCGAAATGCTGCCGCGTCAGATGGCCGCTCTCGCCGAAAGAAGGAAACAGCCATTTCGAACTGGCGGCGTTTTTCTTCTTCTCCGGTTCGAGCGCTTCCCTCGCGGCGAGATAATCGACCATCGCCTGTCGCGAAGCCTCGTTGAGCGGCACCAGCCGCTCCTTGTTACCCTTGCCGCGCACCACGATCATGCGCGCGTCGCGGCGCGCCGCCGACGATGGCAACGCCACCAGTTCCGACACCCGCAAGCCGGTGGCATAGAGCGCCTCGAGCAGGCAATGGAGCCGGATCGCGCGAAGTCGCTGCAGCGCGGATGCTTCGGGGGCCTCGCAGAGCGTTTTGGCGTGCGCCAGCAGGCGATCCACCTCTGAGATCGAGAGCACTTTCGGCAGACCTCGGCCGCGCTTCGGCCCCGACAGCACCGCCGCCGGATCGTCGCTACGAATCCGCTCGTTGAGCAGGAAACGAAACAGATGCCGCATCGCCGACAACCGCCGCGCCACGCTCGACGATTTGAAGCCGCGCGCGTCGAGATCGGCGAGGTAGTCCCGCAAGCCTTCGGTCTCGACATGGGCAAAGCTTTTGCCGGCGCGGGCGAGGAACTCCGAAAAATCGCTGAGATCGCGCCGATAGGCGTCGAGCGTGTTCGCGCCCGCCCCCTGTTCCGCCGCGAGCATGTCGAGGAACAGATGGATCAGTTTGGCGTCTGGTGGCTTGCTCGAACGCATGGGTCTTCACCGTCTCCGCGATCACGAATGCGCTCCCTCTCCCATGGGGAGAGGTGACACCCGTATCCTCGAATCAGACTCTAGCGCCTATTTCTTGAGGAACTTGTCTGCGGGGATGGTGACGGTCATTTCCCGCGGCTTCGGGTTGACGAAATTCGCCAGCGCGAAGATCGCGCCATAGACGATCCCGCAAATCACGGCCACGACCGTCAGAAAGCGGAACAGGCTTGGCATGTCGGAGCCTCAAGCGGCGCAATAGCCGGCGCATTAACCATTTAAGTCCGGCCCGACTACCAACATGTTCGCCCCTTTGTTGCAAGACTCTCTGGCAACGGTATCGACGGGGGTAGTATAGGTGGTGCGGAACGCCGCAATCCCTGCGGGACCGAGCTATTTCCATGCCTGAGGCAGTCTCACCGGCCAGCGCCAGCGCATCCCAGGAGGCCGAGATCGCAGCGGCGCTGGGAACGCGTTCGGTCGTGCTGGTGGGCATGATGGGGGCAGGCAAATCCACCATCGGACGGCGGCTGTCGGCGCGGTTGCATCTGCCGTTTCTGGATGCCGACAGTGAAATCGAGCTGGCTCACGCCGGCATGACGATTCCGGAAATTTTTGCGGCCCATGGCGAGCCGTATTTCAGGGACGGCGAGGCGCGGGTGATCGCGCGGCTGCTCGACAGCGGTCCCGCGGTACTGGCAACCGGCGGCGGCGCCTTCATGCGCGAGGAGACCCGCAACCGCATCGGCACCAAGGCCGTCTCGATCTGGCTCCAGGCCGATGCCGATATCATTCTGCGCCGGGTGAAGCGCCGCGCCGACCGGCCGCTGCTGCAGACCGCCGACCCGGCCGCGACCATCGAACGTCTGCTCGAGGAACGCGAACCGGTCTATCGGCACGCCGACCTGACGATCTGGTCGCGCGACGTGCCGCATGAAAAGATCGTCGACGAATGCATCGAGGCCCTGCATGCCTTTCTGTGCGGCGGGGAGGCGAAGGAACACCAGGGACACAAGATGACCGCACCGTTTAAGCATTCCGATTCCGTGATCGTCGATGTCGCGCTCGGCGAGCGCGCCTACGACATCGTCATCGGCCGCGACGTGCTGCAATCGCTGGGCGCGCGCATCGCCGCGTTGCGGCCCGGCGCGCGCACCGCTGTTGTCACCGACCGCAATGTTGCAAAGCATTGGCTTGAGAAAACCGAGGCCTCGCTGTCGGCGGCCGGTATTGCCTCCTCGCGTATCATCGTCGAGGAGGGCGAAGGTTCGAAGACCTATGCCGGGCTCGAACAGGTTTCCGAAGCGCTGATCGCGGCGAAGATCGAGCGCAACGATCTGGTGGTCGCACTCGGCGGCGGCGTGGTCGGCGATCTCGCAGGCTTTGCGGCCGCGATCCTGCGCCGTGGCGTCGATTTCGTGCAGGTGCCGACCTCGCTGTTGGCGCAGGTCGATTCCTCCGTCGGCGGCAAGACCGGAATCAACTCGCCGCAGGGCAAGAATTTGCTCGGCGCGTTCCATCAGCCGCTTCTGGTGATCGCGGATACCGCCGTGCTCGACACGCTGTCGCCGCGCCAGTTCCGTGCCGGTTATGCCGAAGTCGCCAAATATGGAGTGCTCGGCGACGAAAGTTTTTTCGCCTGGCTCGAGGCCCACCACGCCGATATTTTCGCCGGCGGCCCTGCGCGCGAACACGCGATCGCGACCTCCTGCCGGGCCAAAGCCGCGATCGTGGCCCGCGACGAGCGCGAGAACGGCGAGCGCGCACTGCTCAACCTTGGCCATACGTTCGGCCATGCATTGGAGGCGGCGACCGGCTTTTCCGATCGGCTGTTCCATGGCGAGGGCGTGGCGGTCGGCATGGTGCTGGCGGCGGAATTTTCCGCAGAGCTCGGCATGCTCCCACAATCCGACGCCATCCGGGTCAAACGTCACCTTGCCGAAATCGGTCTGCCGACCCATCTGCAGGATATCGCGGGATTCGCCCAGGAAGGGCTTGCGGATGCCGACACGCTGATGGGGCTGATGGCGCAGGACAAGAAGGTCAGGCGCGGTCGGCTCACTTTCATTCTGCTGCAGGCGGTGGGCCGTGCGGTCATTACGTCGGATGTCGAACGGGCGGCGGTTCGCGACTTTCTCGCCCGCAAGCTCGCAAACTAAACCTCAAGCTGAAGGTCGGTCATGGACTGGCTTACATTCTCCATCGTCATCGCCTGCCTCCTGGTTTCGGCGTTCTTCTCGGCCAGCGAGACCGCACTGACGGGCGCCTCGCGCGCCGGCATGTTGCGGCTCTCGAAGCAGGGCAATCGCGACGCGAGCGTCGTTACTAGCCTGTTTGCGATGCGCGAACGGATGATCGGCGCGTTGTTGCTCGGCAACAACATCGCCAATATCGGCGCCTCGGCGCTGGCGACGGGCATCTTCACCGCCTGGTTCGGGGAAGTCGGCGTGCTCTACGCCACCGGCGTGATGACGGTGATGGTCGTGATCTTTGCCGAGGTGCTGCCGAAGACCATCGCCATCAACGCGCCGGACCGGGTGGCGCTGTTGGTGGCGCGACCGATGAAGGTCACGGTGTATTTGCTTGGACCTTTGCTGACCGTGATCGAGGCGGTCGTCCGGCTTTTGATGAAAATGCTCGGCATCAAGATCGGCGCCAACCAGCCGATCCTGTCGCCGACCGAGCGGTTGCGCGGCGCGGTCGATCTGCTTCACCACGAAGGCAAAGTCGAGAAGCAGGACCGTGACATGTTCGGCGGGCTGTTGGATTTGCGCGAGCTTCAGGTCTCCGACGTGATGGTCCATCGCACCGAAATGGTGATGATCAACGCCGACCTGCCGCCGGAGGAACTGGTCCGCGAGGTGCTCGCCACCGAATACACGCGGATTCCGCTCTGGCGCGAAAAGCCCGAAAACATCATCGGCGTCCTGCATGCCAAGGATTTGTTGCGCGCCATTCGTGCCGCCGAGGGCGACACATCCAAGATCGACGTCTCGACCATCGCGCTGCCGCCGTGGTTCGTGCCGGAGATGCGGTCGGTTTCCGAACAGCTCAAGGCGTTCCGCCGCCGCAAAACCCACTTTGCGCTGGTGGTCGACGAATATGGCGAAGTCGAAGGCATGGTGACGCTGGAGGATATTCTGGAAGAGATCGTCGGCGATATTTCCGACGAGCACGACGTCGTGGTGGCCGGCGTCCGCGCCCAGCCCGACGGTTCGGTGGTGGTCGACGGCTCGGTGCCGATCCGCGATCTCAACCGTGCGATGGACTGGCACCTTCCGGACGAAGAGGCGACCACCATCGCCGGCCTTGTGATCCACGAGGCGCGCTCGATCCCGGAACGCGGGCAGAGCTTCACCTTCCACGGTTTCCGATTCCGCGTCCTGCGCCGCGAACGCAACCGCATCACCGCGCTGCGGATCGTGGCGGTGCCGCGCGAGGCCGAGGTCGAGGAAAAAAAGCCGAAGCGGGCCGGGACGTCGTTTTAGGCACGGCTCAGCCCGCTTCCCCCGGCACGATCGCCTTGATCGCGAGCGCGTGGACGGAACCTGCGAGTTCCCCCGATAGCGTCGCGTTAATCATGCGGTGGCGTTCGATCCGGCTCTTCCCTTCGAAGGCGGATGATACGATATAGACCCTGAAATGCGTCTCGCCGCCCGGCCGATGGCCGGCATGGCCTACATGCAGGTGTGATTCGTCCGTGACGTCGAGGCTTTCGGGCGAGAAAGCTTCGCGCAACTTGTTTATGATAGCGTCCTTGGTGCTCATGGCGGCGGCAATACGCACCAAAGCCGCTTTCCGTCAATGGCGCAATCATGGGAGAGAGAGTTTCGCAATGTCAAGACTTGAAGCCTTTCGCATTGCGTAGTCAAAGTCAGCCATGCCGATTGATTCATCGAAATTCTTCGACTCCATCCGTATCAAGCCCAACAAGCTGAGCGCCAAGCAGCAGGCGCAGGCGCGGGAAGCGTCGGTCATGTGCGAATGGCCCGACTGCAAGAACAGGGGGCCGCATCGCGCGCCCAAGGGGCGGGCCAACGACAAGGAGTATTGGCACTTCTGTCTCAACCATGTGCGCGAATACAACCAGTCCTACAATTTCTTCCAGGGCATGAATGCGGAAGCCGTCGCGCGCTACCAGAAGGATGCGCTGACCGGCCATCGTCCGACCTGGAAGATGGGCGCCAATACCAGCACGAAAAAAGGCAAGGGCAACGCCGAGGCCGACCTCGAAGGCGCCGCCGATCCGTTCAGCATGTTCAGCGAACTCAACGGCCGCGGCCGTTGGCGGCCGGGCCCCGGCGCGGGTACCGAAACCAAGGCTGAGACGCGAAAGATTTTCAACGCCGAGCGCAAGGCGCTGCAGGTGATGGGGCTCGGCGTGGAAGCGACGCTCGAAGACGTCAAGGCCAAGTATAAGGCGCTGGTGAAGCAGCATCATCCCGACGCCAATGGCGGCGACCGCTCCACCGAGGATCGCCTGATCGAAATCATCAAGGCGTATAATTATCTCAAGACCGTGGTCCGCGCGGGTTAGCTGGATTTGCAGGGTTGGGCTTACGGCGCCTTGCTGCGCACCGGCTTGACCGCAGGCTCGATCACCGAGCCGCCTTGTCTGCGGCGGATTGCCCAGGTCGCCAGCGCGGCGATCAGTGCCACGCCGATCACGGTCAATATCCAGTAATGCTTGCCGAAGCCGGTATGGCGCGAGATCCCAGCATATTCGTGCAGCGCCGAGACGGCGAGCATGCCCGGCAGCACATGCGCGGGCGCCCACAGCAAAATCGCCGGGATGTTCACCGCGTAAAAACGCACCGGCGGCATGCCGAGCGCGCCCGCGGTAATCGGTACAAAGGCGCGGATCGGCGGCACGAAGCGGGCGAAGAACACCGCGAGCATGCCCCAGCGGCGAAAGAAAGCCTCGCTTTGCGCCACCACGCGCGGATATCGCGACATCGGCCACGCGTTCAGGATTCCGCGCTTGGCCCGGTGCCCGATCCAAAATGCCGATCCATCGCCGAGCAGCGCGCCGGCGATCGCTGACAGAAGCACCCATTCGAGCCGCAACTCGCCGCCGGGCACGAGCGCGCTCAGCGCGAGGATCACGGTCGAGCCGGGAATCACCGAACCGACAATCGGGACCGCCTCCAAAAGGGCGGCGAGGAACAGCGTGAGGTAGGCAAGCCACGCATGGGCCGAGACCTGGGCAATCAAGGGATCGATGAAGGCAGCCACAAAATTCCCGTGTGGGTGTTTGATTTAGGCCAGAGCTAGCATAACTCACGGCCAGGGTGGAAAGTGCCGTTGCCGGCCCCGGCTTCCGAGCGCGGGCGCCAGCTTGTCCCCGTCGAAGTACGGCGTGATTCGCAGGGCAGCCTTTCAAAATCCGGGCTCCAAGCGTATCCTGATGATAACGCAACGGAACTTTGATTGGGGCACGGGCTTCTGCCGGCCGTTGCTCTCTGCTAGGTTCCGGGCAGCCCCATCCGCAGCCACACCGCAGATTACGGTTTCGGTAGTGACCGAGACCTCGGAGGATTGATGACGACCGCCGCTACGACCAAAGTGCAAGAATCTGTCGGCCCCGTGCCCGCCGGTCTGCCCGACATGAAAGTGTCGGTGCGCCAGGTGTTCGGCATCGACAGCGATCTCGAAGTGCCGGCCTATTCCGAGATCGATCCGCATGTGCCGGACGTCGATGCCGATTACCGCTTCGATCGCGCCACCACGCTCGCCATTCTCGCCGGCTTTGCCAAAAATCGCCGCGTCATGGTCACCGGCTATCACGGTACCGGCAAGTCGACCCATATCGAGCAGGTCGCAGCAAGGCTGAACTGGCCTTGCGTGCGCGTCAATCTCGACAGCCACATCAGCCGCATCGATCTCGTCGGCAAGGATTCGATCGTCGTCCGCGACGGCAAGCAGATCACGGAATTTCGCGACGGCATTTTGCCCTGGGCGCTCCAGCACAACATCGCGTTGGTGTTCGACGAATACGACGCCGGCCGCCCCGACGTGATGTTCGTGATCCAGCGCGTGCTGGAGGTCTCCGGCCGCCTGACGCTGCTCGACCAGAATAAGGTGATCAAGCCGCATCCGGCGTTTCGCCTGTTCTCGACCGCCAACACGGTCGGGCTCGGCGATACCTCCGGCCTCTATCACGGCACCCAGCAGATCAACCAGGGCCAGATGGACCGCTGGTCGATCGTCACCACCTTGAACTATCTCGCCCATGACGAGGAAGTCGAGATCGTGCTGGCGAAAGCGCATCACTACCGCACGCAAGAAGGCCGCGACATCGTCAACAAAATGGTGCGGCTCGCCGATCTCACGCGCAACGCGTTTGCCAATGGCGACCTCTCGACGGTGATGAGCCCGCGCACGGTGATCACCTGGGCGGAGAACGCCGAGATTTTCGGCGACATCGGCTTTGCCTTCCGCGTTACCTTCCTCAACAAATGCGACGAGTTGGAACGGCCGTTGGTCGCCGAGTTCTACCAGCGCTGCTTCAACGCGGAGCTTGCGGAATCCTCGGTGAACGTGGCGCTGAGCTAGTCCATGCCGTCCATCTCCGTCGAGCGCACCATTGGAAAGACTAAGGCGGCGGTGCTTGGTGGACTGATCGGTTACAACACCGAGAGGATGGGGAAGCAGAAACACAAGCGCCTCGCCATCTCCCTGCGCGAAGGCGACGAGATCATCGGCGGGATTGTCGGCGAGGTATGGGCCGGAGTGCTGTTCATCCAGTTGTTTTGGATGAAGCCGGAGCTTCGTGGCAAGGATTTTGGAACGAAGCTGATAAGGGCGATTGAAGACGAAGCGAGACGCTTTGGGGCAACACGATCCTATCTGGACACAATGAGCTTTCAGGCGCCGGGCTTCTACCGAACATCCGGTTACGAGGAATTCGGTTCGATCGAGGGTTATCCTGGCGGCGTGACGCGCCATTGGTTTACGAAGGCGCTCTAGAGGCAGGCGATGACGACGTCGAATCAAAAATTCCGCACCGGATCGAAGGAAGCCCCGACCGAGCCGTTCAAGCGCGCGGTGACGGCCTGCCTGCGCGCGATCGCGAAAACGCCGGAGCTGGAAGTGAGCTTCGCCGCCGAGCGCCCCGGCCTGTCGCCGGGCAAGGCGCGGTTGCCGGAGCCGGCGCGCAAGATGAGCCGGCGCGACGCGGCGATCGTGCGCGGGCACGCGGATTCGATCGCGTTGAAACTCGCCTGCCACGATCCGAAAGTGCACCGCAAGCTGATGCCAGGAAATCCGCAGGCGCGCGGCGTGTTCGAGGCGGTCGAACAAGCCCGCGTCGAGGCGCTCGGCTCGCGTCGGATGGCGGGAGTAGCGAAAAACCTCACCGCGATGCTCGACGATCATTTTCATCGCGGCAAGTTCGACGAGATCACCGACCGCGCCGACGCGCCTTTGTCGGACGCGCTCGCGATGCTGGTGCGCGAACGCCTGACGGGCCTCGCGCCGCCCGCGGCCGCCCGCAAGATGGTCGATCTCTGGCGCCCGGTGCTCGAAGACAAGATCGGCGCGCGGCTCGACCGGCTCGACCGGCTCGCCGAGGACCAGGCGAGGTTTGGCGACGCGGTGCATGATCTTTTGTCCGCGCTCGAACTCGGCGACGATCGCAACGCCGAGGCCGACGACGACGAAAATCAGGACGACAACCGCGAGGGCGAGAACGATCAGTCCGGCGCCGAGGGCTCGCCCGATTCCGACGCCGCGCAGGAAATGAGCGCCGAGCAGGCGCAGGCGACGTCGGAGGAAATGACCGACAGCGCGATGGAAAGCGCGCAGGCCTCGACCGGCGACACCTTCGACGACGGCGAACTCGGCGACGACGAGACGCCGGGCGAAGCGACGCGGCCGAATTCGCGCGGCGCCAACGAGCCGCGCGGCCCGGAATATCATGCCTTCGCGCCGAAATTCGACGAGGTGACCGCGGCCGAGGACCTTTGCGACCACGACGAACTCGAACGGTTGCGCAGCTACCTCGACAAGCAGCTCGCGCATCTGCAAGGCATCGTCGCGCGGCTCGCCAACCGCTTGCAGCGGCGTTTGATGGCGCAGCAAAACCGCGCCTGGGAATTCGACCTCGAGGAAGGCATTCTGGACCCTGCGCGGCTGTCGCGCGTGGTGACCGATCCGTATCATCCGCTCTCGTTCATGAGCGAAAAGGAAGCGACTTTCCGCGACACCGTGGTGACGCTGCTTCTCGATAATTCCGGCTCGATGCGCGGCCGCCCGATCACGGTGGCGGCAACCTGCGCGGATATTCTGGCGCGAACCTTGGAGCGGTGCGGTGTCAAGGTGGAAATTCTCGGCTTCACCACGCGGGCGTGGAAAGGCGGGCAGTCGCGCGAAGCGTGGCTCGCCGCCGGCAAGCCGGCCAATCCCGGCCGGCTCAACGATCTGCGCCACATCATCTACAAATCCGCCGACGCGCCGTGGCGGCGTGCGCGCAAGAATTTGGGCTTGATGATGCGCGAGGGGTTGCTGAAGGAAAACATCGACGGCGAGGCGCTCGATTGGGCGCACAAGCGGCTGTTGGGTCGCGCCGAGCAGCGCAAGATTTTGATGATGATCTCCGACGGCGCGCCGGTCGACGATTCCACGCTGTCGGTCAATCCCGGCAATTATCTCGAGCGGCATCTGCGCCACATCATCGAGGAAATCGAGACGCGTTCGCCGGTCGAACTGATCGCGATCGGCATCGGCCACGACGTTACGCGCTATTATCGCCGCGCCGTCACCATCGTCGATGCCGAAGAGCTCGGCGGCGCGATCACCGAAAAACTCGCCGAGCTGTTCAGCGAAACCCAGGGTGCGCCGCCGCCGCAAGCCGCGGCGGGTCGTCGGCGGCGATTGCATTCGTAGTCTTTTGTCATTCCGGGACGCGCGTCTTCGCGCGGACCCGGAATCCATACTCCCGATCGTGGTTATGGATTCTCTGATGTGCAGTTGCACATCAAAGTTCGCGCCTATGGCGCGCCCCGGAATGACGCCAGAATGATAAACCAGGAGGCCTTGTTGCGTAGATCCATCCGAGCATTGTGCATTGTCGCGAGCCTCGCCGCGGCCTCCGCCGCACCCGCGCAAGAATGGCCGTCGCGGCTGATCAAGGCGGTGGTTCCGTTTGGCGCCGGCAGCGCCGCCGACGTGGTGCCGCGTTTGTTTTTCGATCGGCTTTCGGCCGAACTCGGCCAGCCGATCGTGGTCGAAAATCGCGCCGGCGCCGGCGGCACGCTCGGCACCGCGATCGTGGCGAAGGCCGATCCGGACGGTTACAGCATTCTCGCCAACTCCTCGGCGCTGACGATCGCGCCGTCGATTTTCCCCAATCTCACCTTCGACACTTCGCGCGATCTTGCCTCCGTCTTGATGATCGGCATCAGCGCCAATGTGATGATCGTGCCGAACGCGCGGCCGTGGAAGACCGTGGCTGACTTCATCGCGGACGCCAAGGCCAAGCCCGGTTCGATCTCGTTCGGCTCGGTCGGCATCGGCAGCGCGGTGCATATCAGCGCCGAGAAATTCCGCCTCGCCGCCGGCGTCGAGACCACGCATGTGCCGTATCGCGGCGGCTCGGAAGTGATCGCCGACATTCTCGGCGGCCGGGTGGATTTTTACTTCTGCCCGCTCGCCACCGCATTGCCCTTGATCCGCGCCGGTCAGGTGCGCGCGCTGTTGGTCTCCACAGTCAAACGCGTGCCCGATCTGCCCGACGTGCCGACGCCGCAAGAGGCCGGCTTGAAAGACGCCGAAAGCGCGATCTGGTTCGGCGTGTTTGTCCCTGCGAAGACGCCGCGCGACACGATCGAGAAATTCCACGCCGCCGGCATGAAAGTGCTTTCCGATCCCGCGACGCAGGACGCGATGAAGAATCTCGGCATCGAACCGCTGCCGATGACGCCGAAGCAGATGGACGAACTGGTCGTGCGCGAATTGGTGGACAACCAGGAAGTAGTCAAGGCCGCCGGCATCAGGCAGTAACCACAATATAGGATCTGAAAAGTAGACCGTCATTGCGAGCGAAGCGAAGCAATCCATGGAGCGGCAGAGTAAGAGTGGATTGCTTCGTCGCTTCGCTCCTCGCAATGACGACAGACGTGACCTAATTTCTTCTTCCCTACTGGATTCCCCCACATGAGCGTCCTGTTTTCTCCCATCCAACTCCGCAATCTCACGCTTCCCAACCGCATCATGATCGCGCCGATGTGCCAGTACACGGCCGAGAACGGCGAGGCCAATGACTGGCACTTTGTGCATATCGGCAGTCTCGCGCTGTCGGGTGCCGCGATGTTCTGCATCGAGGCGACCGGCGTGGAAGCGATCGGCCGCATTACGCCGGGTTGCCTGGGCTTGTGGAACGATGCCACCGAAGCCGCGCTCAAACCGATCATGGCAATGGTGCGCAAACACTCGAAAATCGCGGTCGCGATGCAGCTCGCGCATGCGGGACGAAAAGCCTCGAGCCATGTGCCATGGGATGGCGGGCAGTTGATCCCGCTTGCCGAGGGCGGCTGGCAGCCGGTGGCGCCGTCGGCGCTGCCGCACAAGGAGACTGAGGCCGCGCCGCTCGCGCTCGACGATGCGGGGTTGGTGCGCGTGCGCGAGGCTTTCGTCGCCGCGACGAAGCGCGCGACGCGGCTCGGCATCGACGCGCTCGAATTGCACTCCGCCCACGGCTATCTCCTGCATCAGTTCCTCTCGCCGATCGCAAACCGGCGCACCGATCGATATGGCGGCAGCTTGCAAAACCGCATGCGCTTTCCGCTTGAAGTGTTCGACGCCGTGCGCGCAGGCTTTCCGAACGACAAGCCGGTCGGCGTGAAGATTTCGGCGACCGATTGGGTCGAGGGCGGTTGGGACCTCGCGCAGTCGATCGAATATGCCAAGGAGTTGAAAGCGCGCGGCGTCGATTGGATCGATGTTTCTTCCGGCGGGGTGTCGCCGTTGCAGAAAATTCCGCTTGCCCCCGGCTATCAGGTGCCGTTCGCGGAAAGAATCCGAGAGGCGACCTCCGTCACCACCATGGCGGTCGGTCTCATCACCGAGGCGAAGCAGGCCGAAGAGATCGTGGCCTCGGGCAAGGCCGACATGGTCGCGCTGGCCCGCGCCATGCTGTACGACCCGCGCTGGGGCTGGCACGCCGCGGCCGAACTCGGCGGTCACGTCGAAGCGCCCCCGCAATATTGGCGCTCGCAGCCCGCGACGCAAAAAGCGCTGTTCGGCGCGACGACGTTCGGGACGAGGTGAATAGGGTCTATAGCATTCTCCAGTCGCTGGCTTCATCCTTCGAGACGCTTGCTTCGCAAGCTCCTCAGGATGAGGTCTTCGAGACGGCCGCGTTGTTGCCTTCTTAAGGCATGAGTCCGTTAAACCCTCATGGTGAGGAGCGCGTCTTCGCGCGTCTCGAACCATGAGGCCGTTGACGCGCACGCAACCTCACATCCCGAACACCGCGACCGCGCGGATCGGCGAGCCGGTGCCGTCGCGCCACTTCATCGGCAAGCCGATGAAGGTGAAGGGGCCTTGGCCGAGCAGCGCTTCGAGATTGCACAGGCTCTCGATGTGGGTGATGTTGAGCTCGCCGCACGCCTTGTGAACCAGCGCGTTCACTTTGCCTTCGGGCCCCGGTCGCATCGAATCGATGCCGAAATGCACGATGCCTTGCGCGGCGAGCCACTCGGTGGCCGCGACGTTCACGCCGGAATTTTCGCTCGCATATTCCTTGCGCGGAAAGGTGCGCTCGTGATGGCCGGTGCACAACAACACCGTGCCACCCTTCGGCACGCTCACCCCCGTTTTCTTCACCGCGGCCTGCAGATCGGAAGGCGTGATCTCCGCGCGGGCTGCGATGTGGCGCAGATCGAGGCAGATGCCCGGCACGATGCAATTTTCCAGCGGATATTCGTTCATCGGCTGGCCGCCTTTGTTGAAGTGCCGCGGCGCGTCGATATGGGTGCCGGCGTGATCGGGCATCGAGATGTACATCGATGAGAGCCCGTGCACGTTGCCGGATTCAACAAACGAATCCTCGTGGCTCTTCCAGAGCCCGTGAATGATCGGCGGATGCCCCGGATAACTCGGGGTGCGGTGATAAAGCTCGCGGCTGAGATCGACGATTTTCACGATGGGAAACTCCAGAGCATCATTCTTCTCCCCTCCCCCTTGCGGGGAGGGGTTGGGGGTTGGGGCACGCATCTACGAGAGTAGCCCGGACGGCGCGCCAAATTCAATTTTCAAACAGCGGCGGTGCTTCACCTCGCCCCGCGTGCGGGGAGAGGTCGGAGACGGCGCCAACGGGTCGGCGCGAAGCGTCGCCCGATGATAAACTCCGCGACGACTCCGGGTGAGGGGGGCTCTCGACAGTCTCGGTCGCGGAGAGTCCCCCCTCACCCGCTCGCAAGATGCTCGCGACCTCTCCCCGCAAGCGGGGCGAGGTGAAAACACTGACATAAGACACGCCCCCGCGATCTCGCCGCGCGTCCACGCGAGTTTTGCTTCAAACCTTCCGCCCCTCTGCAAGCAAAGGGTGCAGGGAATGCCGGGCGCGTGACGCGCCCGCAGCCTCGCGTGCGAAATGAAAAAAGCACACGAGCGTAGTCACCACGGTCACGCCGGTGCAGCCCGGCATTCCCCGCGCAATGGTTTTAACGGTTTCCTTCGCGCTCTCCTCGGTGACCGGGCTTGTTTGCCACCGTCGCCTCGCAGGAATAATTCCCTGCGAAACTTGACGCCAGCGTCGGGGCGTCAGGACCACACGACTTCGCCGTCCGCCGCACGCGCTCTTCGTCCGAGAGCGCGACAAGCGTCCACCGCATCCCGCTCTCCACGTTCGTGACGATCGCGAAACGCCCCTCTGAGATGAGGCGGGACGGGGCGAGCTTGTAGAGATGATTTGCCCGACAGGCGAAGCGAAATATTTTCGCAAAAGGGGCTGGACAGGAGGGCTCAAAAAACACGCAAGCAAAATGCCAAGCGTTTATCTGACGTTACTGGGCTTGCTGCTTCGCGCGCCGTGTCGAAATGCGAGACGCCATGCCGGCTTTATGCTAGAATAGCGACGCACACGGTGAAGCGAAACCCGGCAAGTATGGAAGCGAGAATGTCCAAGCCTGTCATTTTTACGATTTCCGCATCCTGGGATCAGGAAGCTTCCGTCTGGAGCGGACATTGCGACGATATTCCGGCCGCCGCGGATGCACCGACGCTCGACGAGGTGCTGGAAAAGATTTCCGCAATGGCGCTCGATTTGCTGCCGGACAATCACCCGGACATCGCGCCGGAATCCCTGTTCCTGCAGATCACTGCGCTACGCGAAGCCGAACCGATTGTGGGTTGAATGGCGCCGCAATTTGATCGCGCGTTGCGGGACCTGCTGCGCGCCGCCGGTTGCACGCTCGTTCGGCAAGGGCGTGGTAGTCACGAAATCTGGCACAGTCCCATCACGAAGCGGAATTTCGCGGTGCCTGTCGGTATTCCAAGTCGTCACACCGCAAATGCCATTCTGCGCCAGGCGGGCCTGCCCAAAGCGTTTTGAGCTAGCGCACCAGGTTGGCAAAAAAAGGAACGTGTTATAGTAGCGAATACGTTTCAGCTCGTATTCGGTTCTGGTATAAGGATACATAGGTGCGTTAGTGAGTGGCGATCAGAATAGCTATTTTTCTAAAATGGGCCCCCATAGGGCTTTGGCTCGCATGGCTCCGAACTGTATAACCACGCGTATATAGAAGCGAAGGCCACGCCACCTACGCGAAACGCAATCGCACGAAATAGGTCGTGAAGCAATCGAAGTACTTTCAACTTCTTAGAGTTCGATGAAGTGAAAATTAGGCTTCCAAACGGTGCGGACCTTCGAAACATAACTAGTTTTATCAACAATCTCGATTCCAGCGACCCATCAGAACTCGAATTTTCGATGCATGATCGCTGGGTATTCGTCCACCCGGCAGTATTGGCCTTAACCGCTTGTGCGGCAGAGGTGGTGTATCAGTCCGGTGGGAAATTTGTTGGCACTGTACCAAATATTAGGTCTCTGACTTATCTGGTCAGAATGAAGCTCTTCGATTTTGTGCGCCTCCCCCCGCCTATTGCGATTCAAGAACACGAAGAGGCGGGGAGGTTTATTCCTCTAACCCAAATTAGAACTGCCGAAGATCTAAGAAACGCAATTACAAAATTAGTTCCGCTACTGCATGTTCAGGCTGAAGTCGCCGACCCAATCAAATACGTTTTTTCCGAGATGGTTAGAAACGTTCTTGAGCATTCATCCTCGCCTGTTGGGGCATTTGTGGCTGCTCAATATTACCCCCAGACGAAGCGAATAGCGATTGGCATTGCTGACGCTGGAATCGGCGTGTGTGAACATATGAGTCAATTTCACGACGTTAAAAATTCCAAGGATGCAATATCATTAGCTCTTCAACCAGGAATCACAGGAACAACGGGCCGTATTGGGGGTACGGCTCGTAATGCAGGTGCTGGACTTTTTTTTACTAAGAGTATCGCCTCTCATTCGAGAAATATGTTCCTCTTGTATAGTGGTGATGCTGCTTATCGGCTTATGCGTGGTCCCGAGAAGCAGGTCGTTAAACTGCGCACAAACCCCACCGATGACCCCCATCTCTTTCCTATTGGTTTGCCCAGCTGGAACGGGACCGTTGTCGGAATCGATATTACTGTTGATCCGGGGGTAGAATTTTCAGAGCTGTTAGACCACATTCGTAAAGCCTACTATTTGGATGTTAAGCGCAAGAAAGACTTTGCTCCAAGAATTAAGTTCACATGAAGAAAAACAAGAAATCATCTGCTTTGCTTCTTAAGCTCGTCGATTATGTTGGCGATTTCGCAGAGGATAAGGATTGGGCTGCCGTTTTTCGGGAGAAGGCAATTCGTCCTGTCCTAGCGGGCGGTGACAAGATTATTCTGGATTTCGGCGGGATTACGCTAACGACCCAATCGTTTGTCCATGCCCTCATAAGTGATCTTCTCCGATCAGAAGGTGAAGAGGCCTTAGATAGGATCGAATTTAGAGGATGTGTCGCGGGGGTTAGGGGAATTGTTGAAACCGTGGTGCAATATTCGTTGGAGACGATGGAAGACGATGAGAGTGAAAGTACAAAGCAACCTCTTAGAAAGCCCGACAAGTCAAATTGATTCTCATCGTCACCTCTAAGCTTGAAAACTCCTCACCTTAGCTTCCGTAAGCGTACCTGCTTTCGTAAAGGGATCTGAGCGACATCGGTCCCCAAAACAAAAACAGCCGGGTCTTTCGACCCGGCCATCCAAAACTCTTCAGCGCTAAATCCGCCTAACGCGAAAGCTCAGCTTGCCTTCGCCACCGGCGCCGCGACCTTCTTTTCGATCGCCCGCTTCAACTCCAGCGCGCGCGGCGAGAGCTCAGTCGCCTTGGCCTTGATCAGGAACGCATCCAGGCCGCCGCGGTGGTCGACGCTCTTGATGGCGTTGGTCGAGACGCGCAGGCGGACGTTGCGGCCGAGTGCGTCGGAGATGAAGGTGACGTTGCACAGGTTCGGCAGGAAGCGCCGCTTGGTCTTGATGTTTGAGTGGCTCACCTTGTGACCCACCTGCGGGCCCTTGGCCGTCAGTTCGCAGCGCCGCGACATTGTCGTAAATCCTCTTCCATCCCCGCCTCAACCGGCGCTTTCGAAGCACCGCGCGGGGGTTCAAATTTCACGTTCATCAGGGAACCGCGGACATATAGGGGGAGAGCGGCGGGGCGTCAAGTTTTTGGGGGCGGTCTTGGGCGCGAAAAGGGGGCGGATTCGGCGGGATTCCGGCCCCTCACAAGCGCCTTTAAGCCTCGCTTAAGCGTTCCTTGGAGCCATCCTTTTCCATCATATAAACGGCGCATTCGCCGCCGACATCATCGAACCGTGTTATGAGCGCTATTTATGGCGCGCCGGCTCGAAAAGCGCCGCGCCGTTGTGTGCTGGGTATTTTGGCTTAAATGATTTAGATCAACCGCGTAGTTCAAGGACCGCCTTTCGGTGACCACGCAGAGCATGAATTCGTCCCGGTCGGCGGGCGCGGCGTTTCGTTTAGGGTTAAGCGGTCTGTGCGCCGGCGCGTTGTTGTTGGCGCTGCTGCCGCGCGCGGCCTTCGCCCAAGGCCGGTTAGACGCCCTTTACGACGCGACGCTCGCCGGCATTCCGGTCGGCAAGGGCACCTGGACCATCGAGATCGCCGACGATCAATATTCCGCCACCATCACCGGCGGCACCGCGGGCTTGCTCAAGGCCTTCGCCAGCGGCGCCGGTTCCGGCGCGGTCAATGGGCGCATCGTCAACGGCGCGTGGGGTCCGGCGAGCTATGCGGCGAGCACCGTCACCTCGAAGAAATCCGAAGCCGTGCACATCATCTTGTCGGGCGGCAATGTGAAGGAATATGGCATCGAGCCGGAGCCGCCGGTCGATCCCGACCGCATTCCCGTCCTTGATGCACATCGCCGTGGCGTGCTCGACCCGATGACCGGCGCGATGTTGCGGGTGCCGGGCAGCGGCGATCCGCTCTCGCCCGAGGCCTGCCGCGGCAGCGCCGCGGTGTTCGACGGCCGCATGCGTTACGATCTCAAACTTGACTTCAAGCGCATGGAAACCGTGAAGGCCGAGAAGAGCTATCACGGGCCCGTCGTGGTCTGCGCGACCTATTTCGCGCCGATCGCCGGCTACATCCCCGATCGCCCCGTGATCAAATATCTCATCGCCCAGCGCAACATCGAAATCGCGTTTGCGCCGATCGCCGGAACCCGCATCCTGGTGCCGTTCCGCATGACGATCCCGACCCCGCTCGGCCTTGCGATGCTGGAAGCCACGCAATTCATCACCCAGGCCTCGCCGCCACGGGTGGCGAAGACGAATTGAGGGATGTTGTGTTCGTCATTCCGGGGCGCGCGCGAGCGCGAACCCGGAATCCATAACCCCCAATCGTGGTTATGGATTCCGGGCCTGGTCCTTCGGACCATCCCGGAATGACGGAGGCGTTGAATCCTGTTGACTCTTCCTCGCTTCTGATTCGACTCGCCGGTGTCGCAAATTTTAATAAATTCGTCGGCAAACGGTGCCTTGTCGAGCTTCGTCAAACTTGATCTAGTGTCGCGATGAGGCATCGGCGCGAGATGTTGCGGTGAACGAAGCCGGAGTGAACTGGAGTCAGCGATTCGGGCGCGATTCGTTCCGGACTCGTTCCAAAACTTAAGCGCGACCTCCGACCCGTCGCATTGTGAAACAGATTCAGAGCATGATCCGGAAAAGTGGGAACCGGTTTTCCGACAAGATCATGCTCAAACAAAATGCCGACGTAGAAACACCTTAAAACATGGCCTTTTCTTCATCAGCGTTCCCGGCCGCCAATGGACGGGCTCCCGGCTCCGGCGTCACCGCGGTGCTCGGGCCCACCAACACCGGCAAGACCCATCTCGCGATCGAGCGGATGCTGGCGCATTCCTCCGGGATCATCGGTCTGCCGCTGCGGCTGCTCGCGCGCGAGGTCTATAACAAGATCGTCGATCGCGCCGGCGCCGATTCGGTGGCGCTGATCACCGGCGAAGAGAAGATCAAGCCGCAGAGGCCGCGCTTTTGGGTTTCCACCGTCGAAGCGATGCCGCGCGACATCGACGTGTCGTTTCTCGCCGTCGATGAAATCCAGATCGCGGCGGACCTGGAACGCGGCCACGTCTTCACCGATCGCATTTTGCATCGGCGCGGCCGCGACGAGACGCTGTTGTTGGGCGCGGCCACCATGCGCCCGATCATCGAGCGGTTGCTGCCGGGCGCCAGCATCGTGACGCGGCCGCGGCTGTCGCAACTCGAATTCGCCGGCGACCGCAAGATCACGCGGCAGCCGCGGCGCACCGCGATCGTGGCGTTTTCGGCGGATGAGGTTTACGCGATCGCCGAATTGATCAAGCGCCAGCATGGCGGCGCGGCGGTGGTGTTGGGCTCGCTCTCGCCCCGCACCCGCAACGCGCAAGTGGCGATGTTCCAATCCGGCGACGTCGATTATCTGGTCGCGACCGACGCGGTCGGGATGGGGCTTAACCTCGACGTCGACCACGTCGCCTTTGCCTCCGACCGCAAATATGACGGCTATCAGTTCCGCCGGCTCAATCCGTCCGAATTCGCCCAGATCGCCGGCCGTGCCGGCCGCGCCACCCGCGACGGTACTTTCGGCACCACCGGGCGCTGCGCGCCGTTCGAACCCGAACTCGTCAACGCGCTGCAGAACCACACCTTCGAGAGCGTCAAAGTGTTGCAATGGCGCAATTCGAAGCTGGATTTTTCCTCGCTCGGCGCGCTGCAAGTGTCGCTGGCGCTGGCGCCGCCGCATGAGGCGCTGACGCGCGCCCCGATCGCGGAAGATTTGCGCGTGCTCGATCACGCCGCGCGCGACGCCGAGGTGCGCGAGATGGCGCATGGCGCGGCCGCGGTGGAACGGCTGTGGGACGCCTGCCAGATTCCGGATTACCGCAAGATCGCCCCGGCCGCGCATGCCGAACTGGTCACGAGTTTGTTCGGCTTCCTGATGCAAAAGGGCCGCATTCCGGACGCCTGGTTTGCCGCCCAAATCGATCAGGCGGACCGGATCGACGGCGATATCGACACTTTATCGGGCCGGATCGCGCAAATCCGGACCTGGACCTTCGTCGCCAACCGCCCGGATTGGCTCGCCGACCCCGAACATTGGCAGGGGATCGCGCGCGAGGTCGAAAATAAATTGTCCGATGCGCTGCATGAACGGCTCACAGAGCGTTTCGTTGATCGCCGTACCAGTGTATTGATGCGCCGCCTGCGGGAAAACACGATGTTGAATACGGAAATCGGCAAGACCGGCGAAGTGATCGTAGAAGGCCATGTGATCGGCCGGCTCGATGGATTCACCTTTGCACCCGACGCGGCGGAAGCCGGCTCGGATGCCAAAGCGTTGCAGGCGACGGCGCAGAAGGCGCTGGCCGGCGAGATCGAGGCGCGCGCCGAGAAACTCGCCGCCGCGCCCGACGATCAATTCCTGCTGACCTCGGACGGCACCATCCGTTGGACCGGCGACGCGGTCGGCAAGCTGGTCGCGGCCGAGGACGCGCTGCATCCGCGGCTTCGCATCATCTCCGACGAACGCCTGACCGGCGCGGCGCGCGAATCCGTGCAGACCCGGCTCGATCTCTGGCTCAAGACCCATATCGAAAAACTGCTCGGGCCTTTGTTCGACCTTGCCAAGGCCGAAGACATCACCGGCATCGGGCGCGGCATCGCGTTTCAATTGATCGAAGCGCTGGGCGTGCTCGAGCGCCCGAAGATCTCGGCCGAGATGAAGGACCTCGATCAGCCGTCGCGGGCGTCTTTGCGCAAATACGGCGTCCGCTTCGGCGCCTATCACATCTACGTTCCGGCGCTGTTGAAGCCGGCGGCGCGTGCGCTGGCCTCGCTGTTGTGGGCGCAGAAGCACGACGACGTCGATCTCTCGGCGCTGTCGGGCGCGCAACACCTGGCAGGATCGGGCCGCACGTCGTTCCCGGTCGACAAGCAGCTCAACCGCGATGCCTATCGTGTGCTCGGCTACAAGCAATGCGGCGAGCGCGCCGTGCGGGTCGATATTCTGGAGCGGCTTGCCGATTTGATCCGGCCCGCGCTGTCGTGGCGCGAAACCTCGCCGGGCGAGAAGCCGGCCGGCGCGTTCGATGGCCGCGGCTTTGTCGTCACGCAAGCGATGACGTCGCTGACGGGCTCGGCCGGCGAAGACTTCGCCTCGATCCTGCGCGCGCTCGGCTACCGCATGGAGCGTCGCCCGCCGCCGCCACCGAAGCCCGCGCCGGCCGTGGTTGAAAGCGCCGTTGCGGAGCCAAGCGCGAGCGAAGCCGTGGCGGAAGCGCCGGCGTTGGAAGCGTCCGTTTCGGATATTGCGGCGGAAGCAGTGCCCGAAGCTGCCGCGATCGAGGAAGCGGCATCCACTGAGCCGCCGGTCGCAACTGATAGCGGCGAAGCGGTCGCTTCCGAAGCGACAGCCTCATCGCCGTCGGCGGCGTTGCTGCCCGAGATCGTCTTCTCCGCAACGACCGACGAAGCGCCGCCGGTCGAAGCCAGTTCGGTCGAACCCAGCTCAGTCGAAGCCGTGCCAAGCGAGCCCGCTTCGACGGAAACGGCCACTGCGGTGGACGCGCCGCGGGATCAAACGGCTGCTGCCAGCGAGGCGGCGGCGCCCGAGGCGCCAGCCGCGCCCGAACTGGTCGAGGTCTGGCGGCCTGGTGGCCGTTCGGAGGAGCGGCGGCCGCGACATGATCGCAACCGTCATCGCGCCGACGAAGGCGCGCAGACTGTCGCCGCAGGTGAAGCCGGCGAGGGCGCCAAACACGAGCGGCATCGGCGCGGGCGACGTGAGCGTCCTGATTTTCGAAAGCCCCGCGGCGATGCGCCAGCGGAAGGCGTCGCGGCAACGCCCGCCGCCGACGGCGCCGCCGTTCGGGAGCCGCGCGAGGAACGCGCGCATCCGCCGCGCGAGCGCTTCCACGGCAAGGGCCGCGACAAGGATAAGGGCGCGGAGCGGGACAAGGGCAAATTCGGCGGCGGTCGCGAGAAGAACGGCCGCGAGAACCATGGCCGCGACAAAGGCGGTCGTGACAAAGGGGGTCGTGACAAGCGTGACGGCGGGCCGTCGCACCGGCAATTCGCCTCCAGCGCGAGCCCGCGCGATCGCGATCGGCCGATCGATCCCAATTCGCCCTTCGCCAAACTGGCGGCCCTCAAGGAGCAACTCACCGCCAACCGCAAGGACTAATTTCAAGCGAAAAGGTTTGGCTTGGAGCGTCAGCGTCTCGACAAATGGTTGTGGCATGCGCGGGTGGTGAAGGCCCGCACCAGCGCGGCCGCGTTGGTTGAAGCCGGCCATGTCCGCATCAATGGTGTGCGTGAGAAGGCGCCCGGTCATTCCGTGAAGGCCGGCGACGTCTTGACCATCGGGCTCGATCGCAGCGTGCGCGTGCTCAAGATCACTGGCTTTGCGGAGCGGCGGGGCGATGCGCCGACCGCGCGCACGCTCTATGAAGATTTGCAAGGCAGGCGGGAATAACTATCTGTACGCGCAGGACCGCTTGCGTCCCTTCCGACATCGCCGAAAACACGCTCAAAACAATGCCGGGGACGCTTCGCTTCACTTGCGGCTGCGGAGTTCCTGCGCTACGCAACCACGGAAAAATTGATCCGTTTCGGAGCCTTGGATGACTTACGTCGTCACTGAAGCCTGCATTAAGTGCAAATACACCGACTGCGTCGAGGTCTGTCCCGTGGACTGCTTCTACGAGGGTGACAACATGCTGGTCATCCACCCGGACGAATGCATCGATTGCGGCGTATGCGAACCCGAATGCCCCGCCGACGCCATCAAGCCGGACACCGAGCCGGGCCTGGAAAAATGGCTCGAGGTGAACACCGAATATGCCAAGAGCTGGCCGAATATTACCCAAAAGAAGGAATCCCCGGCCGACGCCAAGGAATTCGAGGGCATGGAAGGCAAGTTCGAGAAATATTTTTCTCCGGCGCCGGGGACCGGCGACTGACCGCCCACCGCGAGGCGACGCTCGTTTCGAGCCCTGCGCGACGGTTGGCTTTTTAACCCTAACGCCCGGATATCAGGCGAAACTGCCGCGCAAAGCCGCGGGAGGGGGCATAAATCATTGATTTTTGCGGGAAATGTGCTATATTGGGCACATTCGAGCCCGTCAGCCCGCTTTGGCCCCTATGGGTTCCCGTGAATCACATCGAACAGGGGCGTGGCAGTTCCGCGCGCAGGCTGTGTCACAGAAAACGCGTAAATCGAGTTCTTCCAAGGGTTCCAAAAAAGCCGTGGCAGCCAGCCGCAGCGCTCCGAAAAGTCATGCCCGGGCATCTTCCAAGGATACCCGGAAAGCCACCTCGGCTGCCAAGTCCTCTAAAAATAAAAGAAGCTCAATGCCCAACAAGACTGCAAAAACTGCCGCGAAAGCGACCGGTTCGAAGACCCCTGCTTCGAAGGTTGCTGCCTCTAAAACTGCACCGAAGACCGTCGCCAAGCCGATTGCCAGCAAGCCTGCCGCCGCCAAGGTTGCGGCGAAGCCGGTTGTGAACAAGCCCGTCGCAGCCCACAAGCCCGCCGCCAAGGCGCCGGCCGTGGCCCCGCGGGTCGAAGAGCCGAAGAAGGTTTTGACCCAGCGTCAGGGCTTCAAGACCAACGAATTCGTGGTCTATCCCGCCCACGGTGTCGGCCAGATTCTGGCGATCGAGGAGCAGGAGATCGCCGGCGCGAGGCTTGAACTTTTCGTGATCAGTTTCATCAAGGACAAGATGACGCTGCGGGTGCCGACCGCGAAGGTCGCCAATGTCGGCATGCGCAAGCTCTCGGAGCCGGCGCTGGTCAAGCGCGCGTTGGAAACCCTCAAAGGCCGCGCGCGCATCAAGCGGACGATGTGGTCCCGCCGGGCGCAGGAATACGAAGCCAAGATCAATTCGGGTGACATCGTCGCGATCGCCGAAGTGGTGCGCGACCTTTATCGCTCGGAATCGCAGCCCGAACAGTCCTACAGCGAGCGCCAGCTTTATGAAGCCGCCCTCGACCGCCTGTCGCGGGAGATCGCCGTCGTGCAGCACGTGACCGAAACCGAGGCGGTGAAGGAAATCGAAGGCCAGCTCGCCAAGAGCCCGCGCCGCGGTGCCGCCAAGGCCGAGGCTGAAGTCGAGGCGGAGGCCGACGCCGATGGCGACGATGCCGCCGTGGCGGACGAAGCCGCGTAAGCTACGCGCGCAAGCTCAAACAATCGAAAGCCCGGTCGATGCGACCGGGCTTTTTGTTTTTGTTCCGCCGTCGTCCCCGCGCACGCGGGGACCCATAGCCACCGACGTCCATGGTGGGCGCGCGAATGGCTCCAGCCTGGGATAACACGAACAATTGCGGCTATGGGTCCCTGCTTTCGCAGGGACGACAGCGAGGATTTCAATCCGCCACGATCTTCACGCGGTCGCGCGCCCTGACTTGCGCGTGAACTTCGAGCCCGTTGAGAATCCGAAAACGCTCGATGGGACGATCGACCCCGGCCATGCGGTGGGAGAGCGACTCCACGGTGTCGCCGGGTTGCGCGGTGATGACCTTAATCCGCAGCGGGCGGGCGGCCTGAATCTCGTCCAGCGTCAAACGGCGGAACGAGTTCACGGTTTCGCGCGCGTTGCGGTCGCTCTCGGTGGTCTTTTGCTTGGCGGCGAAAATGAAGCGGTAGACGTCGCTGCCGAAACGCAGCGCGTAGATGCGGAATTGCCACTGATCGCCGTGGGCGTTGGCGGCGGCCGCGGGGAAACCGCCGACCGTCAGCTCCTCGGTCGAGGCCTTGTCGACATTCTCCATCCAACCGGAATTGAGATAGTCGCTAAGCGTTTGTTCCGCCGGCACGCGGACGACGTCGAAGCGCATCGCTTGCATTCCGCCCTCGCGCACGCCGATCACGGCCTGCGCGGTATTGTCCAGTGTGAAGTTTTCCGGCGCCTGGAAGGTGAAGCCGAGCTTGGGATGCAGGAAGCGTCGGCCCCGAACGAAGCCTTCGCTGGGGTCCTCGCCGTAGACGATGTTGTCGATCGCGGCGAGATAGGTCTCGCGATCGCGTTCGCCGCCTTCCGGCGAGGTGTATTGCCGGGCGCTGTTTTGCGCGTTCTGCACCCGATCCGGCGTCGCCGGATGTGAGGATAGAAAGTCCTGCGTGCGCGGATCGAGCGAGGTCTTGGATGCCTTCAGTTCGGCGTTGCGTTCCATCGCCGAGAGAAAACGCGAAGCGCCATAGGGATCGAAATGGGCGCGCGCCGAGATGGCGACGCCGATGCCGTCGGCCTCGAATTCCTGATTACGCGAAAAGCTCGCCAGCGTCAGTTTGGTTCTCGCCAGCGCCAGCGCGGTGAGATCGGGATCGCTGCTCATGTCGCTGAGCACGCGGGTGACCACGGCGGCCTGGCGTGCCTTGTCCTCGCGAATCGATGCGTGCTTCGCCAGCACATGCGCCATTTCGTGGCTGAGCACCGAGGACAATTCGGAAGTGTCGCACGCCAACGCGACCAGGCCGCGCGTCACGTAAAGCTGACCGGTCGGAAGCGCGAACGCATTCACCGCGCCGGAATTGAGGATCGTCACCTTGTAGGCCTGATCCGGCCGATCCGACACCGCGACCAGCCGGTCGACCGTCTTGCCGATCAAGGCTTCCAGTTTCGGATCGTCGTAAGAGCCGCCATAGGACGCGAGAATTCGTTCATGCTCGCGCTCGACCGCGGGCGTCTGCGTGACGGTGCGCGCAGGTTTGGCGCCGGGGCTCGCCGCTGGCGAGGCGGTTTGAAACCGTGTGAGATCGCCGCAGGCGGCGAGCGCGAAAGCGGCGCACAGCAGAAGCAGCGCAGCCCAAAGGCGGCGGCTCATCGCTCGCTCGTGCCGTCCCGCACTTACTGCCACAATCGCTACTCGTGTTTCAGTGAGTTAATTCCCGCCAACCACTTCAATTTGCCCCACCCGGAGCACTTCGATCCGCGGCCCGCCACGATTCTCGACCCAGCCGCGAACGCGAATTCGTCGATTTTCGAAGGATTTGAGAATGATGCCTGCCGCCTCGAACGCCGGTATTATGCGCCTTGAAATAGTCACAGCAAAGTCCTGAGTCCAGTTCCGCCCAAAATTCAGATAAGTGGTTGCGCCGGCCTGCCGGACCGATAAAACCCTGCCCTCGATCACGGCAAATCGCCCGATCCCCGCCAAAATATCGCCCGGACTTTCCGCGTTTTTTATGGCCGAGGACGCGGCCCAAACGCCTTTCTTTGCCCGGCGCGCCTCGGCCTCCGCGCTCGTCAGGATGGAAGCGCAGTCCTTGTCGGTCACGGTGGTTGAAACGAGCGATTCTCCTTCCGCCAGCAACAGGCTCTGCACCAAGGCTCCAGAGGAGCCAAGAAAGACGAACGCATGTTGACGGCCGTAGCGGTCCGGCGTGGCGTCCTCGCTTGATAATGTCACGTCGCGGCCTGCCAGAATCTTCGAGAGTGCCGAAGCGCGGTCCGCCCTGGCTTTCTCGGTCGCAATCGGCTCGATGCCGTCGAGGCGGATTTCGCGGCCGTCCGCCAAACGAAATGTGCGCGCATCGAGGATCGCAACGACGCGGCCCTCGCTTTGCGGTTGGAAGATGCATCCAGCGGCGTCGGCTTGGCGCGGCACTGTCGCAACAAGCACGATCCCGCAAAGCAGGATCGTCGCGCGTCGCGCGGCCCGACACTCCTTCGTCATTCCCCCGGTGGCCCGATTCCAACATTCGCGCCCCCTCGCGGCAGGTACGCTTGCGAATGTTGGAATCAAAGGACCACTCGGACGTGGACTCATTAATGCGCAGCCGTAGCCTGATTGATGCGAGCGGAACGAATGCGAGGTAATTGGCGGCGAGCTTGTCCTAGCGCGTCGTAATTCGTCGACATTACTTGATCCGGTTGAAAAGCCGTCGAGATAGGGGCTGATCGAGTGCCACCATGATGGAACTTTGCCGCAGCGGAAAAGTAGAATCGTGGATCGCTATGTGGTCGATCGCTATGTGGTCGCACATCGTCGCTAACATCATACCTTCGCTAATCTTAGCGCGTCTCTCGCAGATCAACGTCGGATAGCTTTTCGCATTGGAGGACCGTCATGGCAAGTTCTTCGGATACCCTGCAAAATCTTCGAACCGGAGCTGATGTGGCACCGCTCCGCGCGAAGTGGGGCTGGATTGTCGCACTCGGTGTTGTCTATGTCTTCGCCGGCTTCGTTGCGCTCGGCAGCGTCGTGATGGCGACGGCAGCAAGCGTGCTCGTCGTCGGCGTCATGATGATCATCGCCGGCGTAGCCGAGCTCATCAACGCTTTCCAGATCAAGAGCTGGGGCAAGTTCCTGATTTGGGCTCTACTAGGCGTGCTCTACATCGTCGCAGGCTTTGTGACATTCGAAAACCCGCTGCTCGCCGCGTTGCTACTCACGCTGATGCTGGGGGCATCGCTGGTTGCTTCCGGCGTAGTGCGGCTTTTTCTGGCATTCAACATGAAGCGGGAAACGCCATGGATCTGGGTGGCGCTCTCCAGCGTCATCACACTGCTGCTCGGTGTGCTGATCCTGGCGCGTTGGCCGATCAACAGCGTTTACATCCTTGGCCTGTTCCTTGGCATCGACCTCATCATGGCGGGCGCCGGATGGATTGGGCTCGGCCTTGGTTTGCATCGCGTGCCGGCGTCGAGACCGGCTTGACCGCTGGTCTGATCGCATCGCGACTGCGCCATTGCGGTTGCTGGTCTGTGACACAAGGATCGAGCCAGTTATAGTTTGACCTAAGAATTTGGAGAGTTGGGGGCGGAGCCAAAGCCGCCAAATGAGATAGCGCGGAAGCCCGTCTTGATAGACTTCGCGTTGCAGGGCGGCGGCTCTCACGGCGCCGTCTGCGGCTCAACGCACCGCAAGAGCTATCGCGATATTGTCATCGTCGGAATCGTGGGAGCCGTAAGTGCGCTTGTTGTTGTGATTGCGATTGGCTCGATGGTGGGGTTCTTCCGAGCAAAAAGCTTATCGGAAACCGATGCGGTCGCGGCTTGCCGCTTTCTGCCGCATGCGGCATGATCCTTGGCAATAGAAATGGCGGAAGCCGCGCGCGCGATGCGGCAGGCCACAAGGGAGGTTTCAAATGAAACGAGTTCTTGCTCAGGTTCTCGCCGGCGTTTTCGCCTCGGTGCTGGCCGCCACCGGCGCGGCGGCGCAAAGTAAGCCTCCGCTCAAGCTCGGCGCCATCCTCGATATGTCCGGGCTTTACGCCGACATCACCGGTGCGGGCAGCGAGACGGCGGCGAAGATGGCGGCCGAAGATTTCGGCGGCGAGGTTCTGGGCCGCAAAATCGAGATCGTCGCGGCCGATCACCTCAACAAGGCCGATCTTTCCGCCAATATCGCCCGCGACATGTTCGACAATCAGGGCGTCGAGGCCATCGTCGATGTCGCGGCTTCCGCCACCGCGCTCGCCGCCGGCGAGATCGCAAAGGCGCGCAACAAGATCATCATGTTCAACGGTCCGGGGTCGATCCGGCTCTCCAACGAAGCCTGCGGACCCTACACTGTGCATTATGTCTTCGACACTTTCGCGCAAGCGAACGTCACGGGTTTGGCCACCGTTAAGCAGAGCCTCGACAGCTGGTTCTTCCTCACCGCCGATTACGCGTTCGGGCAGGATCTCGAAAAAGACACCGCCAATGTCGTGCAAAGGACCGGCGGCAAGGTGCTCGGCAGCGTCCGTCATCCGCTCAACACCTCGGACTTTTCGTCGTATTTGCTGCAGGCGCAAAGCTCGAAAGCCAAGGTGGTGGGGCTTGCGAACGCCGGCGGCGACACCATCAACGCCATCAAGCAGGCGGCCGAATTCGGCCTCACCAAGAGCGGGCAGCGACTCTCACCGTTGCTCGCCTTCGTGACCGATATCGACAGCGTCGGGTTAGAGACCGCGCAAGGGCTGTTGCTCGCCGAAGCGTTTTATTGGGACCTCAACGACGAGACCCGCGCCTTCTCCAAGCGCTTCATGGAGCGCGTCAAACGGGTGCCGACCTCGGCGCAGGCCGGCGTCTATTCGTCGGTGACGCATTATCTCAAGGCCGTCAAAGCCGCGGGCACCACCGATTCCGCCGCCGTGATGAAAATCATGAAGGACACCCCGATCAACGACATGTTCGCCAAAAACGGGCGAATTCGCGAAGACGGCCGCATGGTACACGACATGTATTTGTTCGAGGTCAAGAAGCCGTCGGAATCCAAAGCCCGCTGGGACGACTACAAGCTGCTCGCGACCGTCCCCGCCAACGAGGCGTTCCAGTCGCTCGAATTGTCGCGCTGCCCGCTGGTGAAGAAGTGACGGAGTGACGAAGTCACGCCGTCATTCCGGAGCGATGCGCAGCATCGAATCCGGAATCTCGAGATTTACGATGTGCAATTGCACATCGGAGGTCTGGTCCTTCGGACCATCCCGGAATGAAGGGATAAAACGAATAGCATAAAGGCACCCACCTCCCATGACCGACACCGTCCTCCAACACCTCGATTCCGGCCTGCTCACGATCACGATGAACCGACCCGATCGGCGCAACGCGCTCAATCCGGACATGACGCGCGGGCTCGTCGAGGCGGCGCGGCGGGCGATGGAGGATCATGAAGTGCGCGCGATCCTGCTTAAAGGCGCGGGCGGTACGTTCTGTGTCGGCGGCGACGTAAAATCGATGGCGGAGGGGCGGGCGCCGTTGCCGTTCGAAGCCAAGCTCGCCAATCTTCGGCGCGGCATGGAAGTCTCCCGCCTTCTTCATGAGATGCCCAAGCCCGTGGTGGCGCAGATCGACGGCGCGGCGGCCGGCGCCGGCCTTTCGATCGCGCTCGCCTGCGATCTGCGCGTCGCTTCCCAGTCCGCGAAAATCACCACCGCCTTCGCCAAGGTCGGATTGTCCGGCGATTACGGCGGCACGTATTTTTTGACGCATCTGCTCGGAGCTGCGAAAGCGCGCGAACTTTATCTGACTTCGCCGGTCTTGACCGCGCAGGAAGCCTTCGCGCTCGGCATGGTGACGCGCGTCGTGCCCGATGCCGAGGTCGAAGCCGCCGCGCATGAGCTTGCGATGTCGCTGGCGCAGGGGCCGTCGGTGACGCTCGGCTACATCAAGCGCAACATCAACAACGCCGAGCATTTGTCGCTGGAAGCCTGCTTCAACGCCGAAGCAATCCATCACACCCGCTCGGGCGAGACCGCCGACCACAAGGAAGCTGCGAAAGCCTTCGTCGAAAAGCGCAAGCCGGTGTTCCAGGGGAGTTGAGGGGGCCTCATGGTTCGAGACGCGCGGCGTTGCCGCGCTCCTCACCATGAGGGGTTGGTAGACCTCATCCTGAGGAGGCCGCAACGCGGCCGTCTCGAAGGATGAAGCCATTGTACTCGAAAATATTATGTAAACCGATAAAGCCGCGCCGGGGTCTCGACCAAGATCGTTCGCATCGTGGCTTCGTCGCCGCACCATTCTTTCAGAAGTGCAAGTGCAAGAGAATCGTCGATGGTGCGGAAGGGGTGGATATCGTGGGGGCCGCGCCCCGGCACGCGATCGGTATGCGGCCAATCGCTCGCCCACAGCATACGATCGGGGCCTGCGGTGATGAGCGCGCGGGCGATCGGCGCCACGTCTGCGTAACCGGGGGTTTGTGATATCCGGTATGGGGCGGATAATTTTACGTAGGCCCTTCGCGCCCGGACCAAGTCCAGCAGCGCGGCGAAGCCGGGTTGATCGACGCCGACTTTGGCTTGCGCGAGGCCAAAATGGTCGATCACGACATCGACCGGAAGCGCGGCGATCGGGTCGGTGAGGGCCGCGATCACCGGCAAGGCCGCGTAGATTTGAATGTGCCAACCCAAAGGGTGGATGCGTTTCGCCATTTCATCGAGAACCGCGGCCGCCGTCTTGGGATCGCGGTTTTCTCTGGTCTCGAGATTGAGCCTGATTCCACGCACGCCCTGCGCATCCAATTTGGCAAGTTCTTCAGTGTCGATATCAGGTGCGACGACGGCGATCCCGCGCGCGCTGTCACCGAGCTGCGCCATGGCATCCAGCATGCAGCGATTGTCGGTGCCATAGAACGACGGTTGGATCAGCACGTTGCGCGCAAGGCCAAGCGGCTGGCGCATCGCGAGGAGAGCGGCCGTCGAAGCTTCCGGCGGCGTATAGGCACGCTCTCGCGACATCGGATATTGCGCGGTCGAGCCGATGACGTGGACGTGGCAGTCGCAAGCGCCTTCACGCACGGCCGTCACTCTTTCGACACCACAAGCTTGAGCGACAGCGCCGCAACCGTCGCCGCGACCATGATGGCGGCCACGGTCGCGAGGCCGATGAGGTGCGAACCGGAGAATTCCCGCAAGAAGCCCATCACGGAGGGGCCGACGAAGCCGCCGACGGTGCCGATGCTGTTGATGAAGGCAAGGCCGCCCGCCGCCGCAACGCCGGTCAAAAATCGCGTCGGGATGGTCCAGAAGATCGCGCGCGCGGCGGTGACGCCGACCAGCGCCATGCTGAATCCCATTAAGGCGAGCGTCAACGAGCCCGACAGGATCGGCGCGAGAAGCCCGGCGCCGCCGAGAAAACACGCGATCGCGAGATTGAAGACGCGTCGGCCTTTCCGGTCGACATAGCGGGCCCACAAGATCATGCCGATGGTGGCAAACAAATAAGGGATGGCCGCAATCCAGCCGATCGCGAAATTTGAGAGGTGATATTCCTTCAAGATCAACGGCAGCCAGATGCCGATCCCGTAAGAGCCGAGCGTGAAGCCGAATTGAACCGCGGCCAATATCAGGACGCGGGCGTCCTTCAACGCCGCCCACAACGATGAATGCGGCCGCTCGCGCTCTTCGGACACGAGCGCGTGTTGCAAGGCGTCGCGTTCCTCGACGCTCAGCCAGGTGGCGCCCTCGGGACGATCGGTGAGAAAGCGAAGCGTGAGAAACCCTAAGGGAATGCAGGGCAGGCTGACCAGAAGAAAGAGCCATTGCCATCCGGCGAGACCCAAGATGCCGTCCATCTGCAGAAGCGCGCCGCACACCGGGCCGCCGATCAACGAAGAGGCGGGAATTCCGACCAGGAACCAGGCCAGCATCCGCGTGCGGTATTGCGCCGGAAACCAGGCGGCGAGAAAGAACGTCACACCCGGAAAAAACCCGGCTTCGGCGATGCCGAGAATCAAGCGTATCGCGTAAAGACTGTTCGGTCCGACGACGAAGGCGGTTGCGGCCGACACCAACCCCCAACTGATCATGATCCGCGCGAGCCAGCGCCGCGCGCCGAAACGATACAGCATCAGATTGCTGGGTATCTCGAATACCGAATAGCCCAAGAAGAAAATGCCGGCGGCGAAACCGAACTGGCCCGCCGAAAGCCCGAGCTGTTGATTCATGGTCAAGGCGGCAAAGCCGAGACTGGTTCGGTCGAGGTAATTGAACAGATAGGCGATCGATAAAAGCGGCACGAAGCGCAAGCCGACTTTTCGGATCGCGCTGCGCAGCACGATCTCGGCATCAGACGGCTGTGACACCCCGGGATCGCGGGGGTCGCTCGGCTGCAAGAGGGTCATCGGCTGTTTCCTCGCCCGTCATGATTTTTGTTTTGTTGCTTTTGTTAAGCGCGTTTGTAACTGGCTTCGCGGGAGCTACGAATTCGGTCGGCGAGCGCGCTCGCGGCTTCGTTTGTGCCAAGCCGGCCGCCGATGTCGCTTGTGACTTCATGCGCGGCGATGGCGGCTTCCACCGCCGTCTCGATCGCGCGCGCCGCTTCTTCGAACTCCGTCTTTCCTCCGCGCCGGCCTTGCCAGGCCAAAAGCAACGCCGCCGACAAAATGAGCGAGAAGGGATTGGCGATGTTTTTGCCGGCGATGTCGGGCGCGGAGCCGTGCGAGGCCTGCGCCATCGCGTAAGTAGTGCCGGCGTTGAGAGAGCCGCCGAGGCCGAGACTGCCGGACAATTCGGCGGTGAGATCGGAGAGAATGTCGCCGAACATGTTGGTCGTGACGATGACGTCGAAGCGCTGCGGGTTGCGCACGACATGCGCCATCATCGCATCGACCAGCACCTCATCGACCGTGACGTCCGGAAATTCGGCGGCCACCTTCCGGCATTCGCCGAGGAAGACCATGCCGTCGCCGATCTTGAGAACGTTGGCCTTGTGCACGAGCGTGACACGGCGTTGCCGTCGCATCGCAAGCTCAAAGCCGGCGCGTGCGATCCGCTCGCAGCATTGACGGGTGATGCGCCGGAGCGAGATCGCGACGTCCGGCGTCACCAGCATCTCGCCATTGCCCAATTCCATGTTGCGGTCGGCGTAAAAGCCTTCGGTATTCTCGCGCACCACCACCAAATCGAATTTCCCGATGCGACCGGGAAAACCCTCATAGGTCCGGGAGGGCCGGATATTGGCGAATAGATCGAGGTTCTTGCGGAAGAACATCGAGGGGTTGATCTCGCCCTTGGCCTCGTCTTTGAAGTCGTAGGTGGCCGCGGGGCCAAGCACGAGGCCATCGGCGGCGCGCGCCTTCTCCAACAGCTCGGGTCGAACGGTGGTGCCGTATCGGCGGAGGCTTTCGTGACCGACAATGTCGTCGACCAATTCGAGGCCAAGGTCGAATCGATCCGAAACAGTGCGGAGAACTGTCACCGTCGCCGCCGTGATTTCGGGTCCGATGCCGTCACCGGGAAGTACGAGAATTTGCATATTAGACTCTTTGTTTGAGCATGATCTGCGCGCAAACGCTTCGCGTTTGTCGCGTGGAAAACCGGTTCCCACTTTTCCGGATCATGCTCTAGCGCCCTTTGAAGTTCGCAGGCCGGCGCTCTTCGGTGGCCTTGACGCCTTCCTTGAAATCTTCGGTGGCGCGAAGGCGGGTTTGTTCGGCCAGTTCGTGGTTGGTGGCGGCCAACACGCGGTCGGCGAGGCCTTTGCGCATCGTGGCGCGGGTCGAAAGCAGGCCGAGCGGCGAACATTCGGCAATTTCAGACGCGAGTTTCATTGCCGCGGGCCGCACCTGATCCTGCGGCACGCATTCATTCGCAAGGCCCATTTTGTAAGCCTCCTCGCCGGTGACGCGGCGGCTGGTGTAGAAAATCAATTCGGCGTTATTTCGTCCCACCAGTTCGGGAAGCGTCACGGTGAGCCCGAAGCCGGGGTGAAAGCCGAGCTTGGTGAAATTGGCGGAAAACCGCGCCTCGGGGCAGGTGACGCGAAAATCGGCGGCGACCGCAAGCCCCAACCCGCCGCCGATCGCCGCGCCGTGAATGGCGGCGACGATCGGCTTCTTGTTGCGGAAGATCCGCACCGCCTGGATGTAAAGATGGCCGATCTGACCGAGGTTCGAAGCCGGGTCGGATTGTTCGCGCGCCTCTTGCGCCTGCCGCGCCGGATCGTTGAAATTGGCGCCGGCGCAAAACGCCTTGCCTTGCGCTGCGAGCATCACAGCGCGGATTTCGATGTCGCGATCAAATTCCTCCAGCGCGTCCGCGATCTGGTTGATCAGCGAGATGTCGAAAAAATTCAGCGGCGGCCTTCGGATTTCGATGGTGCCGACGTGGCCGTTTTTTTCGACGCCGATGTCTTTGTAGGTGCTCATTCTGATCTCCGAAGTCTATCGAGGGACCGCAACCCCTCACCCGATATTCTCGCTTCGCTCGAATATCGACCTCTCCCGAAGGGAGAGGTGAGAAGAGAGTGCCGTGTGTTTAGCGCAATCCGAGCCCGCGCGCGATGATGCCGCGCAGCACTTCGGTGGTGCCGCCTTGGATCGTGAGCTTGGGCGCGGTCTTCATCGCGAATGACAGTTGTTCTTCGAGCGTCGCGTGGTTGGAGGCTTCGGTGTCGACGAACGCCGCCAGATCGCGCACCCGATGCGGCAATTGCTGCTCCCAGATCGTGCCGATGTCCTTGACGATCGCGGCTTCCACCACCGGCTCCTTGCCGGCCTGCAGCATGCCGGCAACCGACACCGACATGCGCCGCATGGTGTGCAACTGCGCCACCAACCGCCCAATGCCCTCGGCGCTGCGCGTATCGGGCACGGGTCCCACCGCGCGCACCAACTCGGTCAACACGTAATAGGTCTCAAGAAAACGTTCCGGGCCGCTGCGCTCATAGGCGAGTTCGGAGGTCGCCTGTTTCCAGGCGCCGTCGATTTCGCCGAGCACATGATCGTCGGGCACGAAAGCATCCGTGAATACGACCTCGTTGAATTCGAACTGCCCGGTGATCTGGCCGATGGGGTTGACCTTGATGCCCGGCGTTTTCATGTCGACCAAAAATTGCGTCAGGCCATGGCGGCGGTTTTCCTTGGTGGGCGGCGAGGTGCGGAAGATCGCGATCATGTAGTCGGCCATGTGCGCCGACGAGGTCCAGATTTTAGTGCCGTTGATCAAATAGCCGCCGTCGGTTTTGGTCGCCTTGGTCTTGGCCGCGAACAGGTCGGAGCCGGAATTCGGCTCGCTCATGCCGATCGCAAAACAGACTTCGCCGCGGCAGATGTGCGGCAGGATGTCCATCTTGACGTGCTCGGGCGCGTATTTGAGCAGGATCGGACCGCTCTGGCGGTCGGCGACGAAGAAGCGCCGCGTCGGCGCGTTGGCGACCCGCATCTCCTCGGTCACGACATAGCGCTCGAGAAAACTGCGTTCATGCCCGCCATATTTCTTCGGCCAGGTCATGCCGAGCCAGCCGCGCGCGCCGACCCGGCGGGAAAATTCCGGCGCGTCCGAGTCCTCGCGGTTGGGCTTGTGCGGATCGAAGGTGCCGGCGGCGATTTCTTCGGCGAGGAACGCGCGGACTTCGCTGCGCAACTTCTCGCATTCGCTCGGCAGGCGGATCGGATCGAAACGAAGGGCGGCGGTCATTTTCAGTCTCGAGGCAGACGCGGATGGATCATTTGCAAGTGAGAGTCGAGCCCTCGCAGCAGTGGAAGTGTGCCCCCTCTCCCTAAGGGAGAGGTAAACGAAAACGCGCGCTCCGATTCCATGTCCATGTGGACTCTCACCGCGACGCTACCAGCGGCCACAGCTCGTCGGCGCCGCGCGCGGCGACCATCTTCCCGAGCTCCACGGCCCAATAGCTCTCGCTGCCGAAATCGTCGCGCCAGGCGAGCGCGCGCAAGGTGTAACGATGCAATATGTGCTCGATCGTGAAGCCGATCGCGCCATGCACCTGATGGGCGATCGCCGCGCCCTTTTCGGCGGCTTCCGCGCAACGGATTTTCGCCGAGGCCGCCTCGAGAAACACCGCTTCATCGAACGAGGTGCTGTGGGCGACGGCGTCCGCGGCGGAACTTGCGGCCGCGAGCGCCGCGGCGGCCTCGCCGGCGAGCTTGGCGAGGTTGTGCTGCACGGCCTGGAATTTCGAAATCTTCTTTTCGAACGCAACGCGTTCATTGGCGTAACGCACGCTGACGTCGAGCATCGATTCGAGGGCGCCCGCGATCTGCAGGCTTCGGGCCACGCCGCCCATCAACATCAGCGCGGTCTGGTCGAAACCTCTCGGTGCCGGCTTGATCGTGAGGGGCTTCACCTTGTCGAGCGTTACGGTGTCGCTGCCGTCGCCGGCGAGATTGAGATGGCCCTCGATCCGGCAGGCGGCGGCTTCGACCAGCGCGATCGAAAGCCCGCGTTCGCCGCTCGCGAGCAAAGCGATGTGTTCGGCGATTTTGGCGTGAGCGACGCCGCGCGCGCTCCCCGAGAGCGTGCCGTCGGCGTTAGCTGCGATGCGGTCCTTCGGGTTTGCGGGCGCCACCGTCATCGCGCCTTCGGGGGATGCGATTCTAGCTTGCGCGAGCAGCCATCCGGCCAGCATCGTCTCGGCGAGCGGGACGGCAAGCGAAAAACGCCCCGTGGCGCTCAACACGCCAAAGCCCTCGGCGAGGCTCGCGCCCGCGCCGCCGCAATCCTCGCCCACCCATGACAGCGGCAGGCCGGCCTCGGTCAGCGCCCGCCAGAGCGGGGCTTTCCAGCCGCCGCCTTTGTCGCGGTTGACGGTTTGCGGATCGGCGAGATCGGCAAAAATCCGCTCCGCCGTCTGCCCGACAATATTCTCACTTTCCGCCACGGCGCTCCCCGCTTCGTCCGCACATCTTGCCGGGTATTTTCGCCCGGCATCGGTGCGGTCTTTCTTGCGCGGCATGATGAGGAAAAGCCGCGGCCAATACAAGCGCCGATCTCCGCAAGGGCCCCTGCAAAGCCAGCATGAAGAAGCGTGGCAGATTTGCGGGCGCTTCGCCGCACGATATGGTAGATCGCGTCACGTTTTGAAAAATCATCAGAGGAAATGCCGATGTCGAAGGATGGGTTGTGCGCGATTGTCACGGGTTCGGCGTCGGGTCTCGGGGCTGCGACCGCGGCCATTCTGGCCAAAGGTGGCGCGCGCATCGTCGTCAATTATTCCTCGAGTCAAAAAGAAGCCGAACAGACCGCCGACCTGTGTCGGGCGGTCGGCGGCGAGGTGGTCGTGGTTCAGGGCGACGTGTCGCGCGACGAGGACTGCAGGAAGATCGTGGCGGCGGCGGCGCCCTGGGGCCGCGTCGACGCGCTCGTCAACAATGCCGGCACCACCAAACACGTCGCGCACGACAATCTGGATGGGCTTTCGGCGGAGGATTTTCAGCGCTTGTTCGGCGTCAACACCATCGGTCCGTTCCAGATGGTGCGGGCGTCGCGAAGTTTACTGGAAGCCAGCGCGAAGGCGACGGGGCGCGCGGCGGCGGTCGTGAACGTGTCGTCGGTGGCGGGCATCAGCGGCGTCGGATCGTCGGTCGCCTATGCGGCGAGTAAAGGCGCGCTCAACACCATCACGCTTTCGCTGGCGCGTGCGCTGGCGCCGTTGATCCGCGTCAACGCGGTTTGCCCCGGCTATATCGATACGCCATGGTTCACCAAGGGTCGCGGCGTCGAGGGCGCGGCCAAGGTGCGCGACGCGGTGATGGCGAAGGCGCCGCTCAAGGTGGCCTCGACCGCGGAAGACGTCGCGGGGCTCGTGTGCTTCCTCGCCACTTCCCAATCCGGCAACATGACCGGTGAAGTGGTCCGGATGGACGCCGGCGCGCATCTCGTCGCTTGATGAGGGTTGAACGTCACGAGCAAGCGAGGGCAGACGCGGGATGGTTTTGCAAAGGCCGATCGCCGTCGCCGGAGCCGGCAGCATCGGCTGCTTTGTCGGCGGGCTCTATGCGGCCGAAGGTAACCGCGTCGCGTTATTGGCGCGCTCGCGCGTGATCTCCGAAATCGCCGAACATGGGTTGAGGTTGACGAGCTTTGAGGGTTTGGATCGGCGGGTCGCCGCGAACCAACTGACGCTATCCGAAGACCCTGCGATTCTGGCCGAGGCGAGCGTCGTGCTGGTCACCGTGAAAAGCCCGGACACGCCGGCGATCGCCGATTTGATCGCGCGGCATGCGCCGACCGATGCGCTTATCGTCAGCCTGCAGAACGGCGTCGGCAATGTGGCGGTGCTGCGTGAGCGATTGGCCGGCCGGCGCGTGCTCGCGGGCATGGTGCCGTTCAACGTGATCGCCCTTGGAGAGGCGCGATTTCACCGCGCGACCTCCGGCGATATCGTCATCGAGCGAGACGACGCCGGCACGGCAAATCGACTTTCGGTGCCGGACTTGAAAGTGCGCGCCAGCACTAACATCGCCGGCGTGCAATGGGGCAAGCTTCTGGTCAATCTCAACAACGCGCTCAACGCGTTGGCTGATCTGCCGTTGCGCCAGCAGCTCGCGCGGTGGGAGTGGCGCGTGCTGTTCGCCGACCAGATGGCGGAGGGCTTGGCGGCGCTCAAGGCCGAAGGCATCAAGCCGGTGTCGTCGACGCCGGTTCCGGCCAGCTGGGCGCCGCATCTGCTGCGGTTGCCCGACACGCTGTTCGCGATGCTGTTGGGGCGAACGATGCAGATCGATCCCGAGGCGCGTTCCTCGATGTGGGAGGACTTGCAGCGCGGCCGCCGCACCGAGATCGATCATCTCCAGGGCGTGATCGCCGAGATCGCCGACCGTCACGGGCTGCAGGTCCCGCTTTCCCGGCGCATCGTGGCGCTGATCAAACGCGCCGAAGCGAGCGGCCATGGTTCGCCAAAATTGACGCCGGATCAGATTCGGCCCTGAAAAGTATTGACGCCGTGGGTACCTTCATTCCGGGTTCGCGCCAGCGCGGGCCCCGGTCTGACTTTGGCGGTCAGCCACGGTTGGTTTGGCTGGTCGAACACCAAACAGCACCTTCTTCAGGTCCTTGATTCCCTCGGCGAGCCGCGGCCAGTCGCAGGAGAATGAACGCTTGGCGCAATTCGCAGGCTTCACATGCGCCCTTGCGTCGTTCCCGGAAGCTTGCGGCTTGTTGGGCGCCTCGGGCACCGGCACGGCTTTCTCGCTCGTCAAGGAAGCCTGCTGCAATTGCTGTTTCGCCGCGCGCGCCGCCGCGATACGGTTTTCCCGCTCACGGTCGAGAAACGCGGTGTATTGGTCGTCGATGCGCTTCTGCTCGTCCGGCGTCGGGTTCGGGCCTGCGATATCGAAGCTTCGGTTTTGCATGAAATCGAAATAGGTGTAGCCGCCACCTAGCTTGCGGCGCCCGGCGAACTTCGCATTGCATGCGGACAGCGCTGAAGCTCTCTCTCCCTTGCTCGCGGCCTTTTCGGCGAGATCGGCGCATTCCTCGAAATCGGCGGGCCCGCGCGCGCTCCACCACTGCGCATAAGCGGGCTCTATCGTCGGCACGCCGCTGGCGGCCGCGACAATCAGCAGGGCGGATAGGCGCGAGGAGATCACGGAAGGTTTTCCCAAATCATCTCAAGAACGGGACATCTCGGAGACGTCATCTCAAGACGGCCATCTCAGGATATGATTTGCCAAGGATTGTCGTCATCCTCGAGGGGCTTGTCACGCTTGAACCGGGGGGCCTGTGTGCTTTTCGAATTCCCGGATCCGAAATTCCGAACCTGTGGCGCCGGGGACGCGCCAGCCCTCAGGTTGGCGGGAAAGTCACACCGGACATTTTAATTCGCCCGCGCCCGCCTCGCGCAACTTTTGATCGTTGACAGTTAATATCTTGTATACCACGTTGGAGGTAATACTGCCTAAATTAAGAAATTCTAAAATCGGGGGAACCATGAGTAGTTTTTTGCAACGATTTCAACCGCTTGCGGGGGTTGCGCTTCCAGCTCTGATGCTGGTGTTGAGCGCGAATAGTCCAGCCAACGCCCAGTCGGCGAACGACGCCGAAGTCAAGGCGCTCCGGGCCCAGGTCGAGCAGTTGCAGCGTGCGGTCAATCAACTGACCTCGGGACAGCAGCAAACCACCGCCGACGCCAAGGCGGCGAAACAGCAGGCTGATGAGGCCAAGGCCAAGGCGGCCCAAGCCGCGGCGGACACGGCCAAGCTTCAGAAAGCCACGGCGAACGCCAACGCGGCGTTTATCCCGGCAAAGGCGGCGGCGGCGTCGGACCTCGAAATCGACGCCCAGGGTCATACCTTCTTGCAGAAGAAGAAGGGCAATCCGCTCACCTTCTACACCCCGGGCGGTGAAGTCACGGGCTACGGCAATTTCGACGTCTCGATCGACGCTACGACGAAGAGTGTCGGAGATTTTGGCTCCGGAAATTTCCATATAAACGACGCTTCTCCTCCAGTCGGAAATTTCGGCTGGCTGCCCGCGATCGCGTCGAACTCTTCTTATCTCGGTGTGCGCGGCTTCCAGCGCCTGCCTAACTTTCCGTTAAACTTCATCTACCAGGTCGAACTCGGCTTCGACGTTTCTGCGGCGCCGGGTTTGAGGCAGACCAACAGCCAGATCAGCGATAACGTCAACGGCACCCTGTTCAACCGCAACACCTGGGTCGGATTTGCCAACCCGGAGTTCGGCGCCATCAAGATCGGCAAAACGAACGCGCCCTACGATAGCTCGACCGGCGGCTTCAACCCGTTCGCGGGCCAGATCGGTGACATGCGTGTCATCATGGGCAATACCGGCGGCGACAACCGGGTTGAATTCAGCACCCGGCTCGAGCACTCGATCTGGTACGAATCGCCCACGATCAACGGATTCCAGTTCAACGCCCTGTTCTCGCCGGGCCAGAACCGGAGCAATATCAGCGATAACATTCCCGCAGGATCGTCGGATTGCGCCGGCGGCAATGACCCCCTCAGCGGCGGACTTTTTCCGCAAGGCTGTAATGACGGCGCGTTCAGCAACGCGGTCAGTACCAATCTGAGCTATACCAACGGTGGGTTCTACGGCACCCTTGCCTATGAGCGGCACTTCAAGGTCAACCGGCAGAGCGACATCTCGGGCATATATGGAGGCTGCGTGGTCGGCCAAGCGTTCAACGACTGCGTCACTCAAGGGTTCGCCCAAGGCATGCCAGGGTTTTTTGGCAATTCTACTCAGCTAAACGCCTTCCTCGCGGATGTCGCGGACGAAGACGCCTTCAAGGTCGCGGCCCTCTATACCTTCCCGACCAAGACCACGGTCGGCGGCATCTTCGAAATCATGCATCGCTACGTGAGCCCGCTCATTCAATTCCAGAACGAGCGCACGCGAAACGGCTCATGGCTGTTCCTGACCCAGGAATTGTCGCCTGAAGACAGCGTGAGTTTCGGCTGGGCGCATGCGTTCCGCGCGAAGGGCGATCCCGGACAGCATAATAGCGATACGACCGCCATTCCGCTTCCCGGTAGCTCTGACCCCGCCACCTGCGGTAACGTCTGCGACGGCAACACCACCGCTAGCAACAACAACCAGTCGGACATGGTCACAGCGACGTATAAACGTAAATACGGCCCGAACCTGACCTGGTACGCCGCAGTGGCGGCGACCTTCAACGGACCGAACGCCCATTACGACCTGGGTGCGGGCGGACACGGCGTCACCACCGATTGCCACGACGCCTTTGCGGCGTCGGGCGGCAGCTTTTCCCAACCGCATTGCTTCGTGGGCCCAACTCTGGCGGGGGTCTCCACGGGTATCCAGTGGCGGTTCTGATCCCTTCCTTGAGCGGGATGACGTAGCTCGTCCTGCTCAAAAGCGGCCAATACAAAGAAAGGGGCCTGATCCGCTGGATCAGGCCCCTTTCTTTTGTTTGAATTTTAGAAAAAGAAACGCGGGGGGCGCGCGGCCTCAAAGAAGCGCCCTTATCGTTATCCTTTGTTGGGACGACGAGAGACGTCGGGATTGTAGTAGACATTACCGGGATAGAGGCCATCGCCATAAAGACCGCCAAAACCTGTATGGGGGGCCCCGTAGCCCTGGCCGTAGCCCCACCGGGTGGCGTTCTCGACCGTCAAGCCTTTGGGTGGCGCGTTCGGGTCTTCAACATAACGGTAATGATGCCGGCTGTGCTTTTTAGGGTGCCCGTCGTCGGCCATAGCCTGAGTGGCGAGCGCGAGGGGAAACGAAAGTGCAAGCAAAAGTGCCGGCGCGCCACCTAACCTGAATCTCGTCATTCGTGTTCTCCTCTTTATCGCGCTTCTTCTTGCGCCGTCGCGGACGAATAAAATTGCCACTGTTCGTTGCGAGAGATGATTCACTTTACCGTGTTAAAATCAATATGTCAGCCACAGCCAAGATAGCGCTGTCATGCGCCTTGGCCTTCAAAGTGTGGCATCGGTTTTTATTCCGGCTCGGAGCCTCACTTGCTCGCGATCGGTGAGGCGGGGTTCGTTCCAAAACATGCTTCACGTCGACGTGTGGAAACCGGTATGCTTTGCCCGCAGCATGGCAACTTAACTCACCGGATTCCGGAAGGACAGCCAGCAATGCTTCTCGTTTTTCTTCGTCATGGCAGCGTCGCTGCGCTGGTGGTGGGCATGGTGGTTGAGTTGCTGACCTTCCTGCTTGGGTTGATCACGCTGAAGCCCGCGTTGGTCTTGCTTGGCGCGCTTCTGTTTTATCTGAGCGAATATGGCATGCATCGCTTCGCCTTTCATGCGCCGCCGCTGTCATGGCCACCGGCGCGCAGGCTGCAGCACCGCCTCCATTACGATCACCATGTCGAACCCAACCGGCTCGATCTGTTGTTTTTGCCGATCTGGTTTCTGGTGCCCAACCTCACCATCGCGACGGCGCTCTTCACCGCCGTGTTCGGAACGGGGCTTGCTGCGTCCGCGCTGTTCGGAATGATGCTCGCCATCCTGCATTACGAATGGGTGCATTACGTCGCGCACATTCCCTACCGGCCGCGAACGCGGCTGGGGCGCTGGGTGAAGCAGTACCACCTTCGTCATCACTTCATCAGCGAGAAGCACTGGTTTGGTGTCAGCAATCCGACGCTGGACAGTGTGTTCGGCACGCTTCGCGGGCCGAGCGCGGCGGAGAAAAGCGCCACGACCCGCAAGCTTTATTCCTGAGGCCCGCCCGGGGCACGAAACCGATAGGCTGAGGCAGGGTGCGGCGTTGGACTGGCGATCCGGCGACCGTTCTGGTATGGAATTTTCAAGCACCCGCTCACGTCGGCGGGTCCTCGGTCCCGTAGCTCAGCCGGATAGAGCGACGGTTTCCTAAACCGTAGGTCGCATGTTCGAGTCATGCCGGGATCGCCATTTTTGGCCCAATCCACATTGGGTTATCGGATCGGATGAACGCTACCCACGCGCAAAAGCTTGAGATCGCGCTGGAGGATGGCGCCTCGGTTTCTGCGCTTTTGATCCGCCCGTCGCAGGCGAAGGCGTGCTTCATCTTCGCCCATGGCGCCGGCGCCGGCATGAGCCATCCCTTCATGGAGGCGGTCGCTTCCGGCCTTGCCGCGCGCGACGTTGCGAGCTTGCGCTATCAATTTCCCTATATGGAAAAAGGATCGAGGCGGCCGGACTCACCCGTGGTGGCGCAGGCCACAGTGCGAACTGCTGTGGCGGAAGCCGGGCGACGTTGTCCCGGGTTGCTACTGATCGCGGGCGGCAAATCCTTCGGCGGCCGGATGACGTCGCAGGCGCAGGCGGTTATTCCGCTTGAAGGCGTTCGTGGATTGGTGTTTCTCGGCTTTCCGCTCCACCCTGCGGGCAAACCGTCCAGCGACCGGGCCGAACATTTGAGCGATGTCCGCGTGCCGATGCTGTTCGTGCAAGGCACGCGCGACAATCTCGCCGAGTTGCGGCTGCTCGAACCTGTCGTCGAAAGTCTTGGGCCGTTGGCGTCGCTGCATCTCGTCAGGGAGGCCGATCATTCCTTCCACGTGCTGGCGCGGTCGGGCCGCAATGACCGCGAGGTCATGGAAGAGATTCTGGATGCGTTCGCGGCGTGGCTTGCGGGAATCGAAGTACGAAGCACGGCGTTTTGAAATTGGCTGTAGTGCATAGCCCCCAACCTCGCCGTCAATGCGAGGAGCGCAGCGACGAATCAATCCATTGGGTGGCTAGGACGCGTACTCATAAATCCGGTTCGGTAAGGGCGACACGCTGGAGTCCGCTTTGCTCCGAAAGCGACCGAATTGTTGTGTCGCTGGGAAATGTCGCGATGGGCCAAACTCGGAAGTGGACGCTTCATTTCGACGCGCAAGAGCGCGACTCCGGTGCCGCTCGCCGGGCTCACTAATCACCATGCATGCCTCTCCGAACTTGAGGATGAGATACCAACAACCTGAGATATCAAGGTCTCATCGACGCCGAATCGCGGCACCAATAGCCGATGGTCGAAAATACGGCCGCAATTATGTAGACAATCGGGGCCGCAAACGCGGCGAGTGTCGCCGGTACGTAACCCGGCTCTATCAGCAGCACCACGAAGCCGAGGTCGACCACACCCACAGTGATGACATTCACCCAATAGCCAGCCACGCTGTTTCGCCAATTCAGAACCGCAGCAATAACTATGGCTTGGATCGCGAACACGGCAAGGTCCCACGCAGCCTGCTCAAGTCGACCCCGAGCCACGCCATCGGGAATCGTGAAAGCGAGGCTATAGAGTTCCCGCGCGGCCAAGAGGTGCAAGATGCCCCAAAGCACGTAGAGTGCAGCTCCGATTCGGGCCGCCAGTAGCTCGACCTGGAAAGCGCTCCGATCGATCACAGTTGGTACTCCAAATTCATTCCGCGATTTGTCTCCGGTATGATGTCGAACGGCCTGCACCATTTTCGCCTCCATCGTTGATGGCAAGAAAACGCCTGATCCGACGGCGCAGTTCCAAGGATCACTCCGAGGAACCTTTCAATAGGCTTCGCTATCTCGAACCGCCCGACCGATGATCGCTTTGGGGTCATTTTCGACCAAGACGAAGCCCTCAGCAGGTGCCGCCATGTCGGCTATTCCCCGAAAGCGGAAGTGAAATCAGGTTATTGGCATCTGCTGCAATGGGGCTTTGCGGGTTGATGGTGTCGCCCGGCGCGTGATTCAAGCTCCCAAACCGGAGCCAGAGCCCTTGCCGCCGAGAGGGGCGTTTGGGCCAACATCCCGCCAAGGTGCAATCGCAACGAGCCGATCTGCTTTATATCTTTACCGTGCCCGGAATTTGGTCGAGCGGTTCTTCAATAAGATCAAGCAGTGCCGTCTGGTCGCAACTCGTTATGACAAGCTCGCGGCCAACTACCTCGCCTTTATCCAGCTTGCATCAATCCGTCTCTGGCTGCGCGTTAATGAGTCCACGGCCTAAGCAAATATGGATTGCTTCGCGGAGCCTGTCATCGGGCGCGCGTTCGCGCGACCCGTTGGCTCGCAATGACGGTCTCGTGTCCCGGGCGCGGCGCAGCATGAGTGGAACGAAATGATGCGCTGCAGAACCGGGATCCATCCCTTTTTCGCTGCACGAATAGGTCCCGGTTCTGCGAAGCGGCGTTGCACGCCGCGTCGCGCCCGGGACACGAGAAGAGGCCTCACGCGTTGCCGCGGTCTTCCCGGAACAAGTCCAGTTTCTGCTGCACCGGGCGATCGGAGAAGCTGAACAGCACCGAATCTTCGGCGGCCTCGTGGGTGACCCATTGCCAACTCGGCACCACGAACAGGTCGCGCGGGCCCCATTCGAAGGTTTGCTCGCCGATCCGCGAACGCCCCTTGCCTTCGATTGCCGCGAACACGGTGGCGTCGGTTGCGCGATAGCGCGCGGTCTTGAAGCCCTTCGGCAGCAACTGGATGAAGGTGCCGATGGTCGGCATCGCGAAGTCGCCGGTTTCAGGATTGGAGAATTTGAGTTTCAGCCCGTGGCACGCGTCCCACTCCTCGCGCTTGCGGGCCTGCTCCAGCGCCTCGCGCGTGTAGTGATAGGGATAGTTGAAGATCGGGGAAGTTTTCGAGGTCCGCTTCGCCTCGACCGGCAGCAGATTGTGGCCGTAGCGCGCGAAGCTGTCGCCGGAGGGCCGCGTGATCTTTTGCAAATCTTCCTTCGATCCTTCGGCAAACGACGCGTCGAACAGCTGCACCATCGGGATGTCGAGCCCGTCGAGCCAGAACATCGGCTCCGAGGTTTCGTTGGTGTGGTCGTGCCAGGTCATCGCCGGCGTAATCACGAAGTCGCCTGGCTCCATCGCGGTGCGCTCGCCGTCGACCGACGTATAGGCGCCCTTGCCTTCGAGCACGAAACGCAAGGCCGATTGGCTGTGCCGGTGCGCCGGTGCGACGTCGCCGGGGATCACCATCTGCACGCCGGCAAACAGCGAGGTGGTGATTTTCGATTGGCCGCGAAGCCCTGGGTTTTCCAGAACCAGCACCCGCCGCTCGGCTTCCTTCGCGGTGATGAGCTTGCCGGCCTCGGTCATGTAGTCGCGAATGGCATCGAAGCGCCACAGATGCGGCCGGCACGCGCTTCGCGGCTCCGGCGTGATCAGGTCGCCGAGCACGTTCCAAAGCGCTGAGAGATTTTCGCCATCGATCTTGCGGTAGAACGCCTCACGTTCCGGCGTCTTCTGTACGGCTTCCATGGTCGGCCTCCCATCGTGCTTACAAGCTTACTGTGCTCACGAGCTTGCGGTGCTTGCAGGTTTGATTGATTGACAGTATACTTACAAATCGAAGAGCGTCAATGACATCGGCGCAAGTAAACCAGAAAATTTAGAGCATGATCCGGAAAAGTGGAAACCGGTTTTCCACGCGACAAACGCGGAACGCGTTTGCGCGCAGATCATGCTCAAACAAAAAGATTAGATCATGATGCGATTCTACTTAATCGCATCATGATCTAAGGGAGGTTCCTCATGAAGCTGCACGGCTTTTTCCGCAGCAGCGCGGCCTACCGGGTCCGAATTGCGCTGAACCTGAAAGGTTTGAGCGTCGAGCATCTGCCGTACCGTCTGCGCAAGGGCGAGCAGCGCGATCCCGCTTATCTTGCGCTCAACCCGCAAGGGCTGGTGCCGACGCTGCAGGACGATCACGGCGCGACGCTCACCCAATCGCTTGCCATCATCGAATGGCTCGACGAAACCCATCCCGAACCGCCGCTGATTCCGAAAGACCCGCTGCGCCGCGCCCATGTCCGCGCCTTCGCGCTGGCGGTTGCCTGCGACGTGCACCCGGTGCAGAACCTGAAAGTTCTGGTGAAGCTGCGCGAATTCGGCCTTTCCGAGGAGCAAGTCACCGGCTGGGCGGCGTGGGTCAACCGCGAAGGTCTCGCGGCGTGCGAAAGATTGATCGCGGATGAGCCCGGTCCGTTCTGTTTTGGCGACGCGCCGACGATCGCCGATATTTGTCTCGTGCCGCAGCTTGCCAATGCGCGGCGTTTCGGCGTCGACGTCGGTGCTTTCCCGCGCCTGCTCAAGGCCGAAGCGGCGGCGCAAGCCACAGGTGCGTTCGCGGACGCCGCACCGGAGCGGCAGCCCGATGCCGAATAACCAGCCTTTTCTGACGATGGACGCCGTCTACACCAAGCCGGGCTATCTGTTTCGGCGGATGCAACAGATCGCGGTGTCGATTTTCGTCGAGGAGTGCAAGGCCTATGACCTGACGCCGGTGCAATATGCCGCGCTGGTTGCGATCCAGACCCATCCCGGCATCGACGCCACGCGGCTCTCCGCGGTGATCGCCTTCGATCGCTCGACGCTGGGTAATGTGATCGAGCGGCTGGAGACGAAGCTTTATATCGAACGAAAGCCCGCGTCAGCCGACAAGCGCGTCAAACTGCTTTATCTCACCAAGCTAGGTGAGGCGTTGTTGGCCGACATCGTGCCCTCGGTCGATCGGGCGCAAGCGCGGATGCTGCAACCCTTGAAGCCGGCCGACCGCGAGACGTTGCTGGCGTTGTTGACGCAACTCGTCGATCTCAACAACGAAGCGTCGCGGGTGCCGTTGCGTGCCGAAGATGCGCTCGAACATTTCAAGAAGTCGGGCTGAGGGGAAACGGCCATGGGCGCGCGAACAGTCTTGATCGCGGGTGGCGGCATCGGCGGCCTGGCGGCGGCGCTGGGGCTCGCGCAAAAAGGGATTCCATCGATCCTGCTGGAGAAGGCCGCAACGCTCGGCGAAATCGGCGCGGGCATTCAACTTGGGCCCAACGCGTTTCACGCCTTCGACTATCTCGGCGTGGGAGAGGCCGCGCGCGGCATGGCGGTCTATATCGATCAATTGCGGCTGATGGACGCGCTCACCGCCGAAGAGATCACCCATGTCGATTTGCGCGACGCGTTTCGCGCGCGATTTAAGAATCCGTATGCGGTGGTGCATCGCGGCGATCTGCACGGTGTGCTGCTGAGGGCGTGCCGAGATCACGCGCTGATCGACCTTCGCGTGAATTCCGAAGTCGTCGGCTACGATCAGGACGGCGCTTCAGTGACGGCGCGCCTGGCCTCCGGCGCGCGCGTCACCGGATCGCTTTTGATCGGCGCGGACGGGCTGTGGTCGAATATTCGAAAGCAGGTCGTTGCCGATGGTAACCCACGGGTCTCCGGCCATACCACCTACCGCTCGGTGATTCCGACCGAACAAATGCCGGAAGATTTACGCTGGAACGCGGCGACGTTATGGGCCGGGCCGAAGTGCCACATCGTGCATTATCCCTTGTCCGATTGGAAAGTGTTCAACCTCGTCGTCACCTGCCACAACGACGCGCCAGAGCCGGTCGCGGGCAAACCGGTCTCCGAGGGCGAAGTCATGCAAGGGTTCGTGCATGTGCACCCGCGTGCGCAAGAGATCATCCGTCACGGCAAGAACTGGAAACTGTGGGTGCTGTGCGACCGCGATCCGCATCAACGCTGGATCGACGGCCGCGTCGCATTGTTAGGCGACGCCGCGCACCCGATGCTGCAATATTTCGCGCAAGGCGCCTGCATGGCGCTCGAGGACGCGGTGTGCCTGTCCCACATGATGGAAGTCCATTCCAGCGATCCCACCCAGGCGCTCGCGGAGTATTGTGCGCAACGCTTCCCACGCACCGCGCGGGTGCAGCTGCAATCCCGCCTGATCGGCGAGCACATCTACCATCCCGCCGGCGAACACGCCCGCCTCCGCAACGCCATCATGCGGGCGAAGACGTCGGAGGATTATTACGAGGATCTGGCGTGGCTTTATGGTGGGACGGGGTTGGGAGGGTAGGCCAAAACTTCCCGTCGTCCCGGCCAAGCGAAAGCGCGAGCCGGGACCCATAACCACAAATATGTGTTGGTAGGAGGCTGGGGCGGCCATCTGACGCGATAACAAGGATTGGTGGTTATGGGTCCCCGCGTGCGCGGGGACGACCTGAGTGGGTTGAGGCGACAAACTAAATCCTCATCACCGCCTGTCGATCGATCTTGCCGGTGCCGGTCTTCGGCAATTCGTCGATGAATTTGATCTCGCGCGGATATTTGTACGGCAACAGCTTTGCCTTCACGAAATCCTGCAGCATTTTGGTCGCGTCGCTTTCATCGAACGCACGCGCGTTCATCACCACCACCGCCTTCAGCGTCATACGCCGGTCCGGTAGCTCGGCCGCGAACACGGCGCATTCGCGCACGTCGGGATGTTCCGCCAGACAAAGCTCGACTTCGAGCGGATAGACCCATTGGCCGGAAATCTTGATCAAATCGTCGGCGCGGCCGCGAAAGAAATGAAAGCCGTCGGAATCGCGCACAAAGCGGTCGCCGGTGTAGATCCACCCCTCCTCGCGGACCGTCTCGGCCGTCTTGTCCGGCCGGTTCCAATAGAGCGGGGTGGCGGAATCGCCGCGCACCCACAGGATTCCTTCTTCGTTGTCGCCGACTTCTTTTCCGTCATTGGCCCGGAGCGCGATTTCGTAGCCGGGCACGCGAAGACCCGCGGCACCGAGCTTTTTCCTGTCCGGCCGGTTCGAAAGATAGATGTGCAGCACTTCCGTGGAGCCGAGCCCCTCGACGATCTCGAGCTTGGTGAGTTTCTTCCAGCCGTTGAAGACTTCCGACGAGAGTACTTCGGCGGCCGAGAGTGCCATCCGCAGCGAGGAAAAATCGGTGGCACTGGCGCCATCGGCCTTGGTCAGCGCGGTATAAAGCGTCGGCAGGCCGAAAAACACGCTGGGGCGAAAACGTTCGATCGCGGCAAAAATCGATGCCGGTTTGGGTTGACCTGGCAACAGCAGCGTCGCGGCGCCCACGGAAAAGGGGAAGGTGATGGAATTGCCGAAGCCATAAGCGAAGAAAAGCTTCGGCACCGAGAAACAGATGTCATCTTGTGTGAGTTTCAACACGTTGCGCGCAAACGCGGCCTCGCTATAGGCCATGTCGTGCTGCAGATGGACGATGCCCTTGGGACGTCCGGTCGAACCCGATGAATACATCCAGAACGCCATCTCATTGCGGTCGGTGTCGGCTTCGGCAAGCTCGGCGGAAAAATCCGGCAGCCAGCGCTCTGCGGCGATGGTTTCAAGCGCCGCGTGATCGCCGGCGGCGCCGTTGACGACGATCAGCGTACGCAACGCGGTGTCCTTGCAGGCGACCGCGTCGAAACGGACGCAAAATTCCGCGTCGGCGACGGCAACCGTGGCGCCTGAATCCGACAGATAAAACTGCAGCAGATCGGGCGGCGTCAGCGTATTGATCAAGAGCGGCACGAAGCCGGCACGGACCGCACCGAAAAACGCCGCCGGATAGGCCGGGGTGTCATCGAGGAACATCAGCACACGGTCGCCGCGCTTCAATCCGAGCGATTGGAAGCCGTGGCCCCATCGTGAGGCATCCGCGCAGAGCTCATTGTAGCTGCGCGTGCCGGCCGGGCCGGTGAGCGCTAATCGTTCGCCCCGGCCGTGCCTGAGATTGTCGAACAGAATGCGGCTGGCGTTATAGCGTTGCGGGATCGTAAAGCCGATCTCCCGCGCACCTAGGCTGTCCGGCGGCACCTGGTCGGGAACCAAATGGGCTTCCCCTTGCGCTGGCGCCGTCATTCTTTGCTCTCACCCCGCTGTAACGAATGTTTCGAGGCTTCATAACGCGCCATGAAGGCCGGCGACATCGCGCGCAGACGCGCGTCATCGATCCGCCCCGAGCGGGTGATGTAGCCATGGGCGAAATCCATCAGGTCGAGATTCATGTGCGCGGGGAATTTCTCGTACCAGTCGGCGCTGGTGCGCGCGGCCCCGACCAGCTTTTGCACGATCGGCTTGCGTTCGGTCTCGTAGCGCACCAACGCTGAGGGAATGTTTTTTTCCGCTTCCAACGCCTTCGCCAGCGCGATCGCGTCCTCGATCGCGAGCCGCGTTCCCGACCCGATCGAAAAATGCGCCGAATGCAGCGCGTCGCCGATCAGCACGATATTTTGGACCGACCAGTTCTCGTTCCATATCCACGGGAAATTCCGCCACACCGACTTGTTCGACACCAGCCGATGGCCGTCGAGCGTGGCTGCGAACACTTGCTCGCAAATGGCTTGCGATTGCTCGATGGTCTTGTCGGCAAAGCCGTAAGCCTGCCAGGTCGCGACGTCGCATTCGACCAGGAACGTGCTCATCGAGGGTGAATAGCGATAATGATGCGCGTTAAAGGCGCCGCGATCGGTTCTCACAAAGGTCTGCGACAAGGTCTCGAATCGCTTGGTGGTGCCGTACCACGCGAATTTGTTGGACGAGTAGGATACCGACGCGCCGAATTCACGCTCGAAGTTGCGGCGCACCAGCGAATTCAGGCCGTCGGCGGCGACGATCAAATCATAACCGGCGAGCCGGTCGAGGGAAACGATCGGCGTGTCGTAATGCAAGGTGACGCCGACCGAGGCGGCGCGCGCTTGCAGGATCGTGAGCAGCTCAAGCCGGCCGATCGACGAGAAGCCGACGCCGTCGATCTCGACGCTCTCGCCACGCAGATTGAGCGTGATGTTGTTCCAGCTCTCCATCCGTGGTGCGATGGCGTCCACCGTGTCGGGATCGTCGGTGCGCAAAAACTCCAGCGCCTGTTCGGAGAACACCACGCCAAATCCCCAGGTGGCGCCGGCGGGGTTCTGTTCGAACAGATCGATCGCGGCGTCGGGATGGTGTTTTTTCCAGGCGTAAGCGAAATAGAGGCCGCCGGGGCCTCCGCCGATGACGGCGATGCGCACGATCTGTCTCCGCCCTTCGGAATGATTGCGGAATGTACTTCTAAGGGCTCAAGGACGCCACATAGGCCGCGAGCGAGATCATGTCGTCATGCGAGAGCTTTTCAACCACCGGCGTCATCAGCGCGCTCAAGCTTCCTTGCCGCGCATGTTGCTGGAAGTCGTACAATTGACGCACCAGATAGCTCGGCGAGCGTCCGGCGATCCTCGGAATGGAAGCGATACCCTTGAGGCCCTCGCCATGGCAGGTCACGCAAGCCAATGTCGTGCCCGCGCCGCCGGTTTTGGCCAAAGCTTCGCCCTTGGCGATACTTCCCTTCGGCACATAGGCCACGAATTGCGCGCGCGAGTCGCGATGTTCGAACTGCTCGGCATCGATCGGCACCTCGACGAGGCGCTGGCCGATCGGCTCGGTGCCGCCGTCTTTCTTGGCCATGTAAAACACCCGCGCGATCTCGGTCGCCGGGACAGTATCGGCTTCGACGACCTTGATGGTCGACTTCGGTTTGAGCGACGAAAAATACGTGGCCGCGGCCTCGATCTCCGCGTCGTTCGCGGCCTTGGCGATCGCGGTCATCAGCACGGACGGACTTCGCTGCGGGCCGGCAAATTTTCGCATCCCGCTTTTGTAATCGGCCATCTGCTGGATGATGTAGGCGGCGGGAAGGCCGGCCAGGCTCGCGTTTTCAGGCCCGCCCGTTCCCTCCGCACGGTGGCACGAGCCGCAGGCCCGCACCTCGGGCTTTCTTCCATGCGCGACGATGTCGGGCATGGCGGGGTGATCGTCAGGATGCCAATCCGGCGCGAAGAAAAGATCGCGCTCCTGCGCGATCGTGAACGCGGCCGTGCTGTCGGGAACGTGTCTGGGAAGCCCGTCGTCGGGAGCGGCTTTGAAGTCCGGCGCCCACGGATAGGCCCAAGCCGGAAAGGCAGGGGCCGGGGCCGACGACGGGGAGCTTGCATTTGGGGTCTGCGCGACCGCCGAGCCGGTAACGACCAGTCCAAAAATCGCCAGCGTGGCTAAAGCGAGCTTCATGGGTTTTTCCACGACGTTTCCTCTTCTTGCCGAGAGTGAATTCACACCCTTACCATTTGCTTGCCACGGATTTCGCCGGTGAGCAATCCGATCGGCACTTTCGCGGTGCGATGGGTCGCGCCGGGATCGGTGCTCGCGCTCGGGGCCGCCAGCGCGCCGACTTTCGCTCAGAAGAAATGCAAATCCTGTGCGCGGTCGCCGCGCATGACGGCCGCGTATTCGACGCCCAAGAACAATCCGCCGGCCACGTATATTTTTCGATTTTCGGAGGCAGCGAGCGCTTGGCTGACGGTGACGGCGTCTTCGATGGAGGCGGCGATCTCAACGGCCGCGTCCGGATTGGCTTCGCGCGCGGCGGCGGCGATGCTCGTCGCTTCTATACCCTTGTGGTGCGCCGCGGTGCAGATGATGGTGTCGAAGGACGGCGCCAACGCACCGACGATTTCGCTGACTTTCTTGTCGGTGGAAACGCCGACGACGAGAATCCAGCCTTCCCGGCCATAAATGCTTTGCAGGCTCGCGAGCGATTGTTTGATGCCGTCGGGGGTGTGGCCGACATCGATGACGGTGAGCGGGTCGTGTCGGATCGCCTCGAGGCGGCCGGGCCAGCGCGCCTCGCGGAGGCCGTTGCGCACGGCGGCTTCGATTTCGGCCGGCGTTTCCTCCCGCTGTTCACGCCGCAACCAGAGCAGAAACAGGGCGGTGGCGATGGCCGCGTTATTGAACTGAAAAATCCCCAGCAAGCTCGTTTCGAGGGATCGAAAATCGAAGCCTTCGAACGCGAAATCGAACTGCTGCGCGGATGGGGTGGCAGACTCGCCGTCGATTCCGATTTGATCGCGGACAAACAAGGCCGTGACGCCACGGGTGCGATTATATTCGAGCAGATGCGGTTTTAGATTTCGGCAGTTCTCGCCGTAGACGATCGTGCCGCCGGCGGCACAGGCGTCGCTTTTGTCGAAGGCGATCAATTCAAGCGTATTTCCGAGCAGCTCGACATGTTCGGTGTCGATCGACGTCACGCACGTCACGTGCGCGCCGACCAGACGTACCGGATCGTAACGGCCGCCGATTCCGGCTTCGAACACCGCGAAATCGCAGTCGTTTTGCTGGAAATATAGACAGGCCAGCGCGAACATCGCCTCAAAACTTCCGAATCTTTCACCCCGTCGTCGCGAAATTTCTCCGGCCGCGGTTTCGATTTGCAACTTCAGGCGGATCAAATGGGAATCGGCGATAGGCACGCCGTCGATTTGAAATCGCTCGTTCACACGAAACAAATGCGGCGAGGTGAAGAGGCCGGTTCGCAAGCCCGAAGCACGGCCGATACTCGCGCAGAACGCCGCGGTCGAGCCCTTGCCGTTCGACCCCGTCACGACCGCCGACATGCGTGAGAGCTTTTCCCGGTCGATCGCAACGGCCTCGAGCAGCTCGGCCATTCGCGCCAGGCACACGCCATCGCCGTATTTCGGAAGGTCAAACACCCAACAATCCCATCGCAGAAAATGCGTGACGCCAGATCTTCAGAATCAGATCGCCGCGGCCGGCTTCCTCGAGGAGCCGGATCGATGGGTTGGCGTTGACCTCGATCACACGCGCGGCAATCGCTTCTCCGGCGATATCCGTGAACAGGTCGACGGCGGCGACGCGGAGGCCGAGCGCGTGCCTGGCATTGCGCGCCAGTTCAACCGTGGCCTTGCTAGGGTGTGCTTCGATCGCCATCGTCCCTCCCGAGCTCAGATTGGCCCTGCCGGGAATTTCGCAACGTTCGCCTTTGGCCGGCACGGTTTGGAGCGAAGCATCGCTCGCTACGGCGACCAGCGAAAGGCCGCGGGACCGCAACGCTTCATTGTGCGCGATCAACAGTTCGCCAAGCGCGTGGACGCCGTCGCCGATCACAAAGGGCGGATATTTTCGCGCCGAATACACCACCTCGTCGTCGAGGAGAAATACCCTGCACTCGGTGCCGGAGAAAATCGGTTGTATCAGGATCGCGTCGTAATATTTCGACACTTCGTCGAGATAACGAAGAAACGACGCCTCGTCATGCAGGGCGTGCGCGAAATCGCCGCGCGATCCCTGCAGCGGCTTGACGAAGGCGTGCATTCCCAATTTTGCAAAATGCGCGAGCGCGTCCTCGCGATTGCGGCTGGCCGGCCGATAGGCGCGATGCCGGTCATGCAGGAAAAAATATTCGCCGCCGAGCGTGGGAATGCCGGCGTCTTCAAGAACCTTGTTGGTGAAATATTTGTCCGAGGCGAGCGCCGAGGCGGTGGCGTTGTTTTGCGGATACCATGAACATCGCCCGGCACCGAACTGAACGCTTTTGGCTTTCGACGTGACGCGGACCAGGAGCCCCGTTCCGCCATCAAGGTCTGAAAATGTGAGGCCTAATTCCGCGCAGGCAAATTCCGCATAGACCGCCTGGTCCGGATAGAAGTCCGGTTTTCCCGATCGAAATTCCCGCAAGCTTCGCATGCATTTCCGCCGATTTCGCAGGTCGAATTGGCCGTTATCCCTAACGGATTTTTCGAACGAAGACCGCAATTAACTGCCGGAACGACGTTCTTTCCGGCAAGTAAGTTGCGTGCCCGGCGCCTTACTACGGTGACGCGGCGAGCTTATTTCGCAAAATAAGTTGACCGGCATTTTTGTGCCCTCCGTTGCGCGTCAACGCCTGTTGACTATCTCTGACATCGCGCTAAGTCACACGCTAAATCGTCAATGGTTTCAGGGCTTTTCGCAGCTTCCCCGCGGACCGACAACCCGATCATTCTACCAAAGGCACACTGGAAAAACCAAAACCCATGAGCGTTTTCTATAGAGAGAAAGTTCTTTCTGTCCGGCACTGGACCGATACGCTTTTCAGCTTCACCGCCACCCGCAATTCCGGCTTCCGATTCCTCAACGGGCAGTTCGCGATGATCGGGCTCGAGGTCGATGGCCGGCCACTGATGCGTGCCTACAGCATGGCGAGCGCCAATCATGAGGAATCGTTGGAATTCTTCAGCATCAAGGTCGCGGACGGGCCGTTGACCTCGAAGCTCCAGCAAATCAGGGAGGGCGATACCATCCTGGTCGGACGCAAAGCGACCGGAACGTTGATCGCCGACAATTTGATTCCGGGCCAACGCCTGCTGCTGCTATCGACCGGGACCGGTCTTGCGCCGTTCGCGAGCCTGATCAAGGACCCCGAAGTCTACGACCGCTTTGAGACCATCGTCCTCGTTCATGGCTGCCGGCAAGTCTCCGAACTCGCTTATGGCGAAGAGCTGGTGGCGCGATTGAGAGACGACGAATTTCTCGGGCCGCTGTTGAGCGAAAAGCTGTTGTATTACCCGACCGTCACCCGCGAGCCGTTCCGCAACCGCGGTCGCATCACCGACCTGATCGCTTCCGAACAATTGTTCAACGATATCGGTCTGCCGCCGCTTAAGATCGAAACCGACCGGATCATGATGTGCGGTAGCCCCGGCATGCTCGAGGAGCTGCGGCAGATGTTCGAGGCGCGTGGTTTCCGCGAAGGCAACCACAGCGAGCCCGGGCATTTTGTCATCGAAAAGGCGTTCGTCGAACGCTGAGGGTCGTTCTCTTGGACGCGGTGGCGCATCCGCTAACAAGAAACCGTCGTTGAACGACTGCCAGGGTGTTGCGCCCCGCCTACGCTGCATCGCAAAAAGGTCTGCCGCTGGCCGATGCCTAACGGTCTCCCGATTGATTCCCCGGCCGATGATTGGGTAGCCTCCCCAGTGTGAGCCGCTGTAATATCCATGACCTCCTGCGCCGGATAACGTGTACAGCGTTATTTTCGAAGCTGGATTAGGCTCGCGGCGCACCCAGAACCTGCCGAAGGGGTCCCATGGAAACGTTGATGCTACCGTTTTCGCCGCGTTTCATCCTTCTGACGATTTGCAGCGTCGCGACGGCGCTACTTGTCGGCATCGGGATCGTGGACCCGAAGGTGTTCGATCTGGTGTTGGTCCCGATCCTCATCTTCGGGTGCCTGACCGCGCTCGGCATTCGCGATCTCCTGCAGAAGAACCACGCCGTTTTGCGAAACTACCCGATCTCGGCGCATCTGCGCTTCCTGCTGGAAGAGATTCGGCCCGAGATGCGGCAATACTTCTTCGAGAGCGAGAAGGACGGCATGCCGTTTTCCCGCGATACCCGCGCCATCGTCTATCAGCGCGCGAAGATGGAGCTCGACAAGCGGCCGTTCGGGACCCAGGAAGATGTCTATCGCGACGGCTACGAATGGATGCATCATTCGGTGGCGCCGAAGCCTCGTGTCGACGAGCAATTTCGCGTCACCATCGGCGGCCCGGATTGCGCCAAGCCGTATTCGGCGTCGGTCTTCAACATCTCGGCGATGAGCTTTGGCGCGCTGAGCCCCAATGCAGTGCGCGCGCTGAATGCGGGCGCGAAGAAGGGCGGCTTCGCGCATGACACCGGCGAGGGCGGCGTCAGCCCCTATCATCGCGAGCATGGCGGGGATTTGATTTGGGAAGTCGGTTCCGGATATTTCGGGTGTCGCAATCGCGACGGCACGTTCAACCGCGAAGAGTTCGCGCGCGTCGCCACCAACGACCAGATCAAGATGGTCGAGCTCAAGATCAGCCAGGGCGCCAAGCCCGGCCATGGCGGCGTGCTGCCGGCGGCCAAGGTTTCCGAGGAGATTGCCAAGATCAGAGGCGTCCCGATGGGAGAGGATTGCATCTCGCCGTCCACCCACCGGGCTTTTTCGACGCCGCTGGAAATGATGGCCTTCATCGCCGAAATGCGACGCCTATCCGGCGGCAAGCCGACCGGATTCAAGCTTTGCATCGGCCACCCCTGGGAGTTTCTGGCGATCTGCAAGGCGATGATCGAGAGCGAAATCTATCCCGACTTCATCGTCGTCGACGGCAATGAAGGCGGCACCGGCGCCGCGCCGCTTGAATTCATGGACCATCTCGGCATGCCGATGCGCGAAGGCGTCAATTTCGTCCATAACGCATTGATCGGCATCAATGCGCGCGACCGTATCCGGATCGGCGCCGCTGGTAAGATCGCGACCGCTTTCGACATGGCGCGCGCGATGTCGATCGGGGCTGATTGGTGCAATTCGGCGCGCGGTTTCATGTTCGCGCTGGGCTGCATTCAGTCGTTGAGTTGTCACACCGATCGATGCCCGACCGGGGTGACCACGCAGGACCCCTCGCGCAATCGCGCGCTGGTGGTGCCGCACAAGATCGAACGGGTTTACAACTATCACCACGCCACGCTGCGCGCGCTGGCCGAGCTTCTCGTTGCCGCCGGGCTCGAACATCCCCAACAAATCCGCCCGATCCATTTCTCGCGGCGAACCTCGGTGACCGAGGTGCGTTCGTTCGCGCAGATTTATCCGTCGCTGCGCCCGGGGGAATTGATCGACGGCACCAGCGATCCTCGGTTTCGTGAAGCCTGGGCCCTGGCACGGGCGGATACGTTTTCCCCGGCGGGGTGAGGCGGGCAACAGCCAGTGTCATTCCGGGGCGCGCCATAGGCGCGAACCCGGAATCCATAACCACGATCGGGAGTATGGATTCCGGGCTCACGCTTCGCGTGCCCCAGAATGACGATCTAAAGTTTGCTAGAGCGTTTTCCAGCGAAGTGGATACCGGTTCGCGTCAAGAAAACGCGTCAAAACAAAAAATAGAGCCTCCGTTCCGATTCAATCGGAACGGAAAAGGCTCTAGTGCGGATTCTCCAAACTAAACAATTCCGACTGTTCGTCATAAGCGAACAGTTCGGCGTAACGCGCCCAGGACACGATGGTCTTGAGCGTCTCGTCGGCCTGATCTTCCGCCATATAGTCCTCGAGCTCGTTGCGGAAGCGCGCGGCGGGCGCGGTGTGGGAGGGGCGCTCGTCGAGCACCCGCCGGATCAGGCCCATCACCGGCACGTAATTCATGAGATGCTCGGCAAACAGTTTCTTGCGCGCATCGGTTTCGAGGTGGGCGAAGCGTTTGCCGGCTTCCGTCAGCATCAGGTCGCCCTCGCTCAATTGCGCAAAGCGCAGCAATTGCAACGATTCGCCGAGGTGAAAGATATCGTCGGCTTCGAGCTGCAGGTGGCCTGCGAGCACCGGCAAATCGGCGTGCCCGTTATACGGCGGCGCTGCGAGCGTTTCGATCAGGCCGGAAATGACGTTGGACGAGACATGGTTGAGCACCATGCCGACGCCGATGCCGTGGATGCCCTCGAGCGCCGGTGCTTTCGGCTCCGGCCGTTGCGTCATGCGGGCATAAATGGTGTCGACGAGTTGCCGGAACGTCGGATCGAGGCGATTGCGCGGGTGCGGCAGATCGACCTTGATCTCGGCAGCGACGCGACCCGGATTGGACGAGAACACCAGAATGCGGTCGCACATCAACACCGCCTCTTCGATGTTGTGCGTCACCATCAACACGGATTTGATCGGCAGCCGGCCTTCGATCCAGAGATCGACCAGGTCGGTGCGCAGCGTCTCGGCGGTCAGCACGTCGAGCGCCGAGAACGGCTCGTCCATCAGCAGCAAATCGGGGTGCACGACCAGCGCGCGGGCAAATCCGACGCGCTGGCGCATGCCGCCGGACAGTTCTTTGGGGTACGCCGACTCGAAGCCGTCGAGACCGATCAGGTCGATCGCGGCGAGCGCCCGCGTGCGGCGTTCGGTGCTCTCGATCCCCAGCGCCTCCAGCCCCAGCTCGACGTTTTGGAGAACCGTCAGCCAGGGAAACAGCGCGAAGGATTGAAACACCATCGAGACGCCGTTCGGCGGTCCCACGATCGCCTCGCCACGGCATTTTGCGTCACCCGAAGAGGGCGTAATCAGCCCGGCGATGATGCGCAGCAGCGTCGATTTGCCGGAGCCGGAGCGACCGAGCAGGCCGACGATCTCGCCCGAATGAATCGTCAGGTCGACGTCCTTGAGCACCACCAGATCCTCGCCGCTGCCTTTCGGAAACGACCGGCACACGCCGCTTATATTGAGCAGGCTGGTCTGTTTGGTTGGATCGAGCATGAACTCCTCCTGATCAGCCGAGGCGAAGACGACGCTCCCCGAAGGCATAGAGCCGCCTCCAGAGTAGCCGGTTGAACAGCGTCACCAGAATACACATGATGGCAATGCCGAGCACCACGCGCGGGAAATCGCCGGCCTCGGTCGCAGTAGCTATATAGGCACCGAGGCCGGTGGCCGTCAGATGGGTATCGCCCCAGCTTGCGACTTCCGCGACGATCGAGGCATTCCACGATCCGCCCGACGCGGTGATCGCGCCCGTGACGTAATACGGGAAAATGCCCGGCAGGATGATTTTTACCCACCAGCGCCAGCCTTTGAGGTGAAAGCTGCCGGCGGCCTCGCGAAGGTCGGTCGGGAAGGCGCTCGCACCTGCGATGACATTGAACAGGATGTACCACTGGGTCCCCAGGATCATCAACGGGCTGAGCCAGACATTGACGTTCAAGCCGTATCGGACGATGAGCACGACGAAGACCGGAAAGGCGAGGTTCGCGGGGAACGCCGCCAGGAACTGCGCGAGCGGCTGGATTCGTTCGGCCAGTTTCGGCCGAAGCCCGATCCAGACGCCGACCGGCACCCAGATCAGCGTGGCGAGCGCAATCAGCACGACGACGCGCGCCAGCGTGATGAAGCCGTAGCCGACGGCGCTCACGATGTCCGACGGGCCCAACGTTGCCGAGAGATACAGATAGACCCTCCAGGCGGCATAGAGCGTGCTCGCGACGATGCAGGCGAGCCAAATCGCATCGACGACGCGCGACGGCGGGCCGGTTCGAAGCGGCAGCTTGAGGACGCGCGGGACAGCGAAGTCCAAGTTCGAAATCGCCTTGTTGAGGGCCGCAAACGGATATGTCAGCGCGCGCAAGGCGCGGGTGCGGCGAAACAGATCGAGCATCCAGGAGGTGGGCGCGGTGGCGGAGGCGGTCTGCTCGAAGCGGAATTTGTCGGCCCAGGCCACCACGGGACGAAACAGCAATTGGTCGTAGGCGATTATCACCAGCAACATCGTCAAAAGGGCGTAGCCGATCGCGGGCAGATTCTGGCGCTGGATGCCGAGCGCGACGTAGGAGCCGATGCCCGGTAGCGTCAGCGTGGTGTTGCCGACCGTGATCGCCTCCGACGCGACCACGAAGAACCAGCCGCCCGACATCGACATCATCGCGTTCCAGATCAGGCCCGGCATCGCGAACGGCACGTCGAGCCGCCAGAACCGTTGCCAGCCGCTCAAGTGAAAGCTTTGCGCCGCTTCCTCGAGGTCTTTTGGGACGTTGCGGATCGACTGGTACATGCTGAAGGTCATGTTCCAGGCCTGGCTGGTGAAGATCGCAAACACGCAGGCGAGTTCGGCGCCGAACACCTGGCCGGGAAACAAATTCAAAAAGAAAACCACCGTGAAGGTCAGGAAGCCGAGGATCGGCACCGATTGCAGGATGTCGAGCAGCGGGATCAGCACGATCGCGGCGCGGCGGCTCTTGGCCGCCAGCGTCGCATAGATGAAGGTGAAGACGAGCGAGCAAACGATCGCCAGCAGCATCCGCATGGTCGTGCGCAAGGCGTAGAGGGGAAGATTGGCCGGGTCGAGCGAGACCGGCGTGGCATTGAGCGCCGACAAGGGCAGCGTGGTCTGCTCGCCGCCATAGACGATCAGCACCATGACGCCGGTCACGAGAATCAGCGCCACGACGTCCCAGATGTTGGGTCGCAGCGCCTGTCCCAATGCCGGCGTTCTAAAATCCTGAAGGGCCATGAAGTCGTCTCATAGGGTGGTAGCGAGGGACTGAGATCGTGATGCGATTAAGTGGAATCTCATCACGACATCGCTATGACAACAACGCACAAGCTACCTTCAGTAAGCTTGGCACGTCTGGTTGCGCCCGGGCAAGTGTGGGGATTTATAGCGTTCTCGAGCGAAGTGGATACCGGTTCGCGTCAAGAAAACGCGTCAAAATAAAGAAGTAGAGCCTCCGTTCCAATTCAATCGGAACGGAAAAGGCTCTAGGTGCCGGGGAATCAGGCAGTGGAGGCGGACCGCGGCTGAAACGGAATGGATCGATCTCAGCGCGTTGGTGAACGAAATAATCCATCGAACCGGAAGGAATACCCAACACCAAAGATGTAGTCAGGAGAGCTTCGGTTGAGACCGAAAGCGACGTGAAAATCGATTTGCTGGGTTTTTGTCAGCAGATAGCTGCCGCCTGCGTTGATGAGGTTTGTACTGCTGCCACGGGTGGCATAGTCACCAACATACTCGACGAAGAGAGCCGCACGCTCGGTTATCTTCTTTTCAAGTGCGAACGTGGCCTCAGTCGTCAGTCTATTTGTCGGGTCCGAAGGGAAAAAGAACGTTGTGACCATGCCGCTCGTTCCCCAGCCGTCGCCAAGTTCATGCGACCATGGAAATTGCAGATACGGCTGAATGCCCGGGCCGACTACTTTGGAAGCGCCGGTGGGTAGCCCGGCACCCGCCGTCACGGACAGATTCCATTGCTCTGGAAGCGAGTTCAATTGCCATTTTACGGCGGGCGCTACGTTGGAGAAGCCGCTTCCCGCGTTGCCCTTCAGGCCGTCGGTAAAGTTGGGCAGGTCGACCAGAATCTCCAGACATGACGCGACGCCCAGCCTCAGCCTGCTATTGCTCCCGTCGAACGTTTTTTCAGATCCCCGCCCCGTTGTGTTGATTCCATTCTCACTCTGGAGACTGCCGAGCGGAACGACGAGACTCGAGTTTGTAACGTCTGGCCGATCGGTAGCGATCGCCGACTCGGATGTCGGGCATTCGCCGGCTTGCGCGGCCCTTGGCGCGCCCGTGGTTGCGAGAAAAGCCAAGAGGGCCGCGGCGAGAACTCGAAACTTACACCTCATGAGTGCTTGTCGCCGTGCCAGCGCCGAAAGATATCGAAGGAGCATGAGAGTCGCCGCTTTGTTCAGAACTCGCCGTGCAAGCGGCTTGAGAAGATGGAGACCGGTCCACGGTCGGCGTTGTGGGCGGGGTTGACGACGAACTGGTAATCGAAGGTCAACGTGCTCCATTTGTTGAGACTATAGGCATAATAGGCCTCAAGGATTTTTTCCTCACGATAGTTCAGTTGACCATCGCCGATCAGCAGGCCAAGTCCGCCGGCGGCGAGGAAGTCCCGATGAGCGCTGGAGAGGCCATTGATGGCGCCGCCGAGGCCGATCGTGTCATTGCCTCGCCCCCAAGAAATGCCTTTGATCGATACGCCGCCTGACACGCTACGATCGATGTCGGTGAACGACAGGATTTCGTTTTGGCCGTCGTTCCAGCTCGCGCGGGCGAAGATGCCGACGCCGTTGGCGATTGCCTGCTCCATATTGGCGTAGAAGCCATATTTGGGCAGGGTATGACGGATGCTCGCCGCTGTGGCATTGATGTCGAGCGAAGGATCGGCCGCCACGATGGCCAGCGCCTGGCGATAGCTGGCGGTCTTACCCTGGTTTCCAAAGATGCCGAGCCGGAGTTTGCCCGGTAGATCGAAAATCGCGTAACGTTCCTCCAGTTCAACGACCGCGCCGCCGCTCTTGGAAGTCAGAACGTCGCTGTTGAGTGCCGACGGAACCTGAAACAAGCCCGCCCGCAGAGCCCAGTCCTTGCGATTGAGTTCGACGACCCCGCCACGGGTGAATCCCGGCAGATCGGCCGGAAAGTCATAGGCGGCGGACGTCCAGATCGACCAGTTCATGAAATCCGCCCGCGGATCCTTGGCGTAAGAGTTGCCGTCGAAAAAGTCGCCAACGGCAAATCGCCCGACCGTCAGCGTGACACGATCGATGTCGCGTTTTCCGGCGAGCTGAAGCGGGCCGTCCGCCACTTCTTCCTGCTCGCCGCCGAGACCGAAGGTCTGACGGAGGAGATAGCGTTGTGGGCGGAACTTGGGAAAATCCGCACCACCTTTTTGGGCTTCACCATTCGAAAAGCCCGCCAGTCCGAGCGTTGTGTTCAAGCCGAAGCCCTGGGCTAATTCCGGACTGAAGTAGAACTCGCCGCCGCCCCACAGCCGCCAGCCGAGAAACGCATCCGCCGTTAGTGTCTCTCGACCCTGACCGCCTCCCGGAAGGCTGTTGGCGCCCTGATAGGGCGAGCGGATGCGCGGATAGGCTTGCGCAATGAATGTGGTTTGCCCGTGAACATTCCAGTCTGGCGATTCCGGCATTTCCATCCGGTTGATGGGGGACGTCGCGGATGGAACCCAGAGCGGGATATCCCCAAGCTTATAGTTCAGCCCAACCTTGATGACGTGAACCTTGGGATCGACGTTGAGGTCCGCAAGCATTGCGTCGCCGAGACCATAAGTCCTGCGGCCCAAGTCGATATAGTCGTATTCGATCTTTGTGGTCCAATTGCCGCCAATGGCCTTTTCAAGGCCAAGGCCGGCGGTCCAGCCGACATGCGGAAGGAATTGTGACGACCGTGGGGTGATGCCGTCATTGGCGTTGATGTTGACCCGGGATTCCCCCCACGCCAATCCGCCGGTGACATAGGGAAGCAGCGTTCCGAACGCGTAGCCGATCCGACCCCGTGCCGTCGCAGCGTATTCCATAGTGGAATTGAACGGCCTCGGATCAAGCTTCGGAAGATCGCGTGGGCTTGTGAACAACGCATCCACCTCCACGCCGAGCACCACGCGGTTTCGCAACTGAAGATTATAGCCTCCCTGAAATCCACCGATCAGGCCCGTGAGGCTGGGTGGAAAAAATACCGCCTGTTCAGGAATGGGATTGGTGCCGGGACCGAGGTCGCCTTGGCCGTAGCCAACCTGCCCGCCGACATAAAACCCGGTCCAATCGTAGGTGGCCGAGTGTACGGGCGCCTTGACCGGCCAGCTTGTGGGCAGATCGGCGGCGGTCGCGAAAGCGCTGCTTGCCAGCAGGCCTCCGCTTCCAATACCGAATATACAAAGCGTTCGCACGGCCTGCCTCATTATCCTGGTTTATCTCAGGTCTTGACGATTATTCAACGACTGCTTCGAGGCTGACGGCCTGATCAATCGGTGGGCATTTTGTGAAAAAATCGTGCCCGGCTCTTGGGTGCTTTTGTTGGTGACCCCAGGCCAACAATGCTCTCCGAATGGCGCCGGCTCGCGTGTCCCCGATAAGGAGACTCGAAGACCGCTGCAAAAAGTCCCGGCAGCCTCGATCGGCGTATCGTCGCCGGCCTCGACCTGCCAGCGGCATTCGAGCCGGCCGTTCGACCGCGCGATTGCTGAAAAATCTTAGGGTTTGCGCGCGACCTCGACGGTCAGGTGCGACAGCGATTTGAAACGCGCCAGTCGCGTCCGATAAAAGTCGGCCTCACGTCCCTTGTTGGTGACGACCGAAACGATCGCGCCGAGATGTCCCGGCCCCAGGCGCCAAAGGTGGAGATCGGCGAGCATGTCGCCCTCGCTCTCGACGGCTTCACGGAGTCCGTCGGCCACGCCCTTGTCCGGATTCATGTCGAGCAGGATCGCGCCGGTATCGCGGATCAGGCCGTAGGACCAACTGGCGATGACGCAAGCTCCGATCAGGCCCGCCAGCGAGTCCATCCAGAGCCAGCCGAAGGCGCGCGCGGAAACGAGCCCGACAATGACCAGAACGGATACGGCGGCGTCGGCCGCCACATGGATGAGCGCCGCCCGCATGTTGTTGTCGCGGTGATGCGCACCATGCCCGTGATGATGATCGTGCTCTTCGAAGTCGAGGCGTTGTGTGTCTTCGCCATGGGCATGATCATGACCATGCGCGTGACCATGGCTGTGGCCGTGATGGTGCCCGCCGGACAACAGCCACGCGCTCGCGATGTTGACCGCAAGCCCCAAGACGGCGATCGGGATCGCTTCGTTGAAGCTGATGGTAACGGGATGAAGCAGGCGCTCCACCGCCTCGTAGCCGATCAAAAGCGCGATCATCGCCAGCACGATGGCGCTGGAAAATCCGGCGAGGTCGCCGAATTTTCCGGTACCGAAGGTGAAACGGCGGTCGTTCGCATATTTGCGGGCGTAGGTGTAAGCCAAGGCCGCCAAAAGCAATGCGCCGGCATGCGTCGACATGTGCAAGCCGTCGGCAATCAGCGCCAACGAGCCGAACAGCGCGCCGCCGACGATTTCGGCGACCATCATGACGCTGCACAGGACGATCACCGCCCAGGTTCGGCGCTCGGCTCTTTCATGGCCTTGGCCCAGAAAGACGTGATCGTGCGGGGCGGAATGAAATGCGGAACCGGCGTCGCTCATGACCTTGCCTCACTTCAGATAGGTGTGGACCACTTCGATGAGTTGATCCGCCGCGTCGGCGTTGAGCGCGCCCGGATTCTTGTCGGGATCGACGAGATGGGTGCGGATGTGGTCTTCGACCACTTCCGCCATCAGGCCGGCGACACCGCCGCGAACGCCGGCGATCATATGCATGATGCGCTCGCACTCGGCCTCTTCGCTCAATGCCCGCTCGATCGCCTCGACTTGGCCGCGAATGCGGCTGACGCGGGCGAGCAGTTTTTTCTTTTCCCGGATCGTATGTGCCATAGGCGGCATATAGGATACCCCCCTATGATATGTCAATCGCGGGCGTGACCGTGCCGGACAACGAAATCATCCGAGAAAAGTTGGCTCAGCAAGGCAGGAAAGGGCGACTTCGGCGCCGTTCGCGTCAAGCCGATGGCTGGCCTTCGGTCAGCGCTTCGGGCCGCCCGAAAGCGCTTTGGGATCGAATGTATCGACATCGGCGAGCAATTCGCAGAAGGCGCGGGCGCCGTGATCGAGCAGGGCTTCGCCTTTTGCCGCGGAGGCTGCGGTCGCATCGCCGGCCGCGCCGCTCGGGTGGAGGTCCTGGGCCTGCCAGGCGAACGGCGCCGGCCGATGCGCCGAGAGCCAGCGATACTCTTTCTCCATCGCCAGGCTCGCGGGACGAAAATCGGCGATCTCTTCGGTGCGCACCAGATGCGGGTAGTGCGCCAGCATGATCGAGGTCTCGACCGCGCCGCCATGGATGCCGTGACGCAATTCCTGATCGGAAAACAACCCCTCCGGCGTCCCGAAGCGTGCCCACCCCGTGGTGACCGCGAGCAGGCCATATTGGGCGCGCAGGTCCTGCGCGACCAAGCTCATCGCCGCGCTGTTGCCGCCATGGCTCGTGACCATCACGAGTTTCTTGAGGCCCGCGCGCGCCACGCTCTCGCCGAGCGCCATCCAGGCCTTCAGCGCCATTTCGGTCGGCAGCGTCAACGTGCCGGGGTAATCGATGTGTTCGGTGGAAATTCCGACCGGTTGGAGGGGAAGGAACGTCGCCGGAATTGTGTCGGGGAGAAGCTCGCGCACCCGTGCCAGATAGGCTTGCGCAATCAAGACGTCGGTGCCAAGCGGCAGATGCGGGCCGTGCTGCTCGGTCGCCGCCAGCGGCAGGACCGCGATCCAGCGCGCGCACGCGGTCCCGGCTATGTCGGGCCAGTGGATGTCGGTCCAGTCGCGGGCGGGCATCGAAGAGGTCATCGAGCGAAATGTTTCTTTAAGCGGATTTGCAAGGTAGTTTGTCGTCCTTCAAAGGGTATCGGCCACGTTTCCCCCACCGCCGCTGGGCTTCCTATCATGGGCCAGAACGATCGACGGAGTCCAATCATGAACCCGGCTCTTTTGCCGCGAACGTTAACGGCAGGCCTGGCGTTAATGGCGGGCATTTTGGCCCTCGTGACGGCGATTTTCCCCGCGCGCGCCCAAACCATGCTGGACAAGGTCTCGTTCGGCACCAATTGGGTCGCCGAGGCCGAACACGGTGGGTTTTTCCAGGCGCTTGCCGACGGGACTTACGAAAAATACGGGCTCGACGTCACCATCGTGCCGGGCGGGCCCAACGACAACAACCGCATGCTGCTGATTTCCGGCAAGCTCGACTTCTTCATGAGCGCGAACACCCTGATGTCGTTCGACGCGGTCGGCAACAACGTGCCGGTGGTGACGGTCGCCGCCATCTTCCAGAAAGACCCGCAAGTTTTCTTGACCCATCCGGAATCAAAGGTGGCGAAACTCGAAGACCTCAAGCCGCTGACCTTGTTCGTCTCCAAGGAAGGGATCTCCAGCTACTTTCAATGGCTGAAGTTCGAATACGGGTTCAGCGAGGAAAAGGTCCGGCCCTACACCTTCAACCCGCAACCGTTCATCGCCAACAAGCAAAGCGCGATGCAAGGCTATGTCACCTCGGAACCATACGCGGTCGAAAAGGCCGCCAAGTTCGAGCCGGACATCGTCTTGCTCGCGGATTATGGCTTCAACTCCTACTCGACCTTGATCGAGACGCGGCGCGATCTGATCGACAAGAAGCCGGACCTGGTGCAGCGCTTCGTCGATGCCTCGCTGATCGGCTGGTACAATTATCTCTATGGCGACAATGAGCCCGCCAACACGATGATCAAGAAGCTCAACCCGGAAATGACCGACGAACTTTTGGAATACTCGATCGATAAAATGAAGCAATACGGCATCGTCGATTCCGGCGACGCCTTGCGCGACGGCATCGGCGCCATGACCGACGCCCGGATGGCGAGCTTTTTCGACAAGATGGTGCGGGCCGGCGTCGTTCGTCGCGACATCGATTTCCGAAAATCCTACACGCTCCGTTTCACCAACAAGGCCGTCGGCCTCGACCTGCGGCCGAAGAATTAGTACTGACTATGCGAGGTCAGTGAGTCGCTTGTTGCCCATGCTTCGAGACGCTCGCAAACGCTCGCTCCTCAGCATGAGGTTGTTTTGTTTCAACACCTTAGAATCTCATCCTGAGGAGGCCGCGAAGCGGCCGTCTCGAAGGATGGGCTGCAATACCGATTTGTGATTCCGGGTACTAGGCACGATGGTCGAGCCCTCCGCCTTGTCCGAAGATGCCCGCACGGACAACCTTGCCGTGAAGCTCCGCGCCGTCACCAAAGTTTATGACAATGGCGTGTCGGCGCTCGGCCCATTGGACCTCGACGTGCGCAAAGGCGAGTTCGTGTCGTTGTTGGGACCATCGGGATGCGGAAAATCGACGGCGCTGCGCTTGATCGCGGGCCTCAACGCGCCGACATCGGGTGTGGTCCGCATCTCGCCTGCAAACGAGGCGGCGCGCGCACGGCATCAAATCGGATTCGTGTTTCAAGAGCCGACCTTGATGCCGTGGACCAGCGTGCGCGAAAATGTGAGGTTGCCGCTGAAGCTCGCGCATGTACCCTCGACCGAGGCGTCCGCACGCGTCGATGAGGCGCTCGCGCAAGTGGGGTTGCGCGAATTCACCGATGCTTTCCCGCGCGAATTGTCTGGCGGCATGAAGATGCGGGTCTCGCTGGCGCGCGCGCTCGTCACCGATCCGGAGATTCTTTTGATGGACGAGCCGTTCGCCGCGCTCGACGAGATCACTCGTTTTCGGCTGAACAACGACCTGCTTTCGCTGTGGCGCAATCTGCGCAAGACCGTGATCTTCGTGACGCATTCGGTGTTCGAGTCGGTGTATTTGTCGCAGCGCGTGATCGTGATGACCTCGCGACCCGGCTGCATCGGCAGTGAATTTCGCATCGACGCCCCGGAGCCGCGGGGCGAGGATTTTCGCACCTCCGCCGAATATGCGCTCTACTGCCGCAAGGTTTCGGCCGCGCTGCTGCCGTCCTATTCCGGGCGGGCCGGCGCATGAATGCCTTGCAACCACCGCCGCCTGTCGAGCAAGCGACGTCGAACGGTCATGTTCGGCGCCTGGTTCGGATTCTTCTTCCCATTGCCGTGCTTGCGTTCGGCATCGCGGTGTGGGAACTCGTGGTTCAGCTCAACGAGATTCCGCCTTACGTGCTGCCCGGACCGGGCGCGGTGTTTCGAACGCTTGTTCTCGATTGGTCGATACTGTCGCAATCGCTTGCGACCACGCTTTTGACGACGTGTGAGGGGTTTATCGCCGCCGCCGTCGGCGGGGTGATGCTGGCGTTGTTGTTCAATCAGTCGAAATGGCTGGAATATTCACTGTTTCCCTATGCGGTGATTCTCCAGGTCACCCCCGTGATCGCGATCGCGCCGCTCCTCCTGATTTACCTGCCGCAGCAGACCGCCGTCGTCGCCTGCGCCTGGATCGTCGGATTCTTTCCGGTGTTGTCCAACACCACGCTCGGATTGAACTCGGTCGATCGCAACCTGGCTGGCCTGTTTCAACTTTACGGGGCCTCGCGCCTGCAGACGCTGCGGTATCTTAAATTGCCGGCCGCGTTACCCTTTATTCTCGGGGGCTTGCGGATCGCGGGCGGCCTGTCGTTGATCGGCGCGGTGGTCGCCGAAATCGCGGCGGGCTCCGCCGGCGCGGGTTCCGGCCTGGCCTACCGAATCGCCGAATCCGGCTATCGCCTCAATATTCCCCGAATGTTTGCCGCCTTGCTGTTGCTCTCTGCCGCCGGAATTGTCATTTATGCGCTGCTGGCGGCAACCTCGCATCTGGTATTGCGGCGCTGGCATGAAAGCGCGCTTGGAAAGGAAAACTGATGGTGGGCGGGAATAATTCTGAGAAGATCGATTTGTTGGTCTATGGGCCGAACAAACCAATTGTCGATAATGGTTTTTCCGACCAGTTCGTCCTTCATCCGTTCGAGACCAAGAACGACCTCGAGCGCTTGTCGCCTGCCGTGGCGGGAAAAATCCGCGGCGCCGCCGTTACCTACAGCACGGTGCGCTGCGATGGTCCGACGATGGCGCGGTTTCCGAAGCTTGAGATCGTGGCCTCGTTCGGCGTCGGCTACGACCATGTCGATGCGGCCTATGCACGCGACCACAATATCGTCGTTACCAATACGCCCGATGTGCTGACCGAGGAGGTCGCCGATATCGCGCTCGGGCTTCTGATCTCGACCTTGCGCGAATTCGTCCAGGCCGACCGCTATGTACGCTCCGGACAATGGCTGAAGGCGCAAATGCCCTTGAGCGCAGGCTCCCTGCGCGACCGCACGGTCGGCATCGTCGGCATGGGGCGGATCGGTCAGGCGATCGGGCGCCGGCTCGAGGCCTCGCGCGTGCCCGTGGTTTATCACTCGCGTAAGCCCGCGGCCGGCGTGTCGTACAAGCATTATCCCGATCTGATCGAGATGGCGAAGGCGGTCGATACGCTGATCGTCATCGTTCCCGGCGGACCTTCGACGGCGAAAATGATCAATGCCGACGTCATGAAGGCGCTTGGGCCGCGCGGCGTGATCGTCAACGTGGCGCGCGGCTCCGTGGTCGACGAGCCGGCGATGATCGAAGCCCTCAAATCGGGGACCATCATGGCCGCCGGGTTGGATGTGTTCGCAAGCGAGCCGACGGTGCCGGCTGAACTATGCGCGATGCCGAACGTGGTGCTGCTGCCGCACATCGGCTCGGCGTCGGTGGTGACGCGCAATGCGATGGATCAACTCGTGGTCGACAATCTCAAAACCTGGTTCGCCGGAAAGTCGCCGCTGACGCCGATCGCGGAGACCCCGGTGAAGGGCCGCTGATGCGAGCGCGCTTCGGCATCACCGCGGCGGCGGCGCTGTTCGCGCTTGTCGCCTGCGGGTTGCCGGCGCGGGCGCAGGATGCAGCAAGCCTCAAGAAGGGAATGATCGGGCAGTGGGAGCTCTCCACCACCGAGCGCAGCAAGACCTGCGTCGTCACGTTGAAAAGCGATGCGACGCCGCAGGGCTTGAGGCTCGAGCTTGAGCCCGCCTGCGCGGCGGCGCTGCCCTTCACCAAGGCGATCACGGCCTGGAACGTCAAAGGTCTCGACATCGTCCGGCTGCAGGATGCGACCGGGTCGCCGGTGATCGACTTTACCGAAGTCGAGAGCGGCATTTTCGAAGGCCTGCGGCAGGGCGAGGGCATCTATATCCTGCAAAATCTCGCCGCCGCGCGCTCGCTCGCAAAATCGATGGACCAGATGATCGGCGATTGGGCGATGGTGCGCGGCAACGGCCAGACGGTCTGCGGCCTGACCCTGACCAACACGGAAGCCACGCCGGACAATTTCCAGGTCTTCCTCAAGCCGCGTTGCGATCCGGCGGTGACAGCCTTCGCACCGACGGTGTGGCGACTGGAACGCGGCGAATTGCTCTTGATGTCGGCGGGCGGCGAGGCCTGGCGCTTTCAGGCCGACGACAATGCGCAGTGGCGACGTGTGCCCGACGGCGCCGACCCGCTGATCATGCTGCGGCAATAGATAGTGGCATTTGTGGCTTTCCTATTAAATGAGTGATTGCTCGCTCATTTTCTGACGGGCGAGTGCCTGCTGGACTTCCCGCTTGCTATTGTGGCGGCCGCCGGACCAAGTCCGCAAAAGAATAGCCGAGAACAATAGCTAGTTCCTGTCGTTGAATGTCGTATCGTCAGATGTCGCTCCATTAACCCCTTCACGGGAGCCCGCTCATGCTTTCGCGCCGCCGCTTCGTCATTGGTTCCGCTTCGGTCGCCGGCACGGCAGCTGCGCTCGTTGTCGGCTGGTCGGTGCTGCCGCCACGTCAACGGCTCACCCCAGGCGATCCGCTGCCGGTTTCGCCTGGGCAGGCGGCGCTCAACGGCTGGGTCAAAGTGTCGGCCGACAACACGGTGACGGTGATGATGTCGCAGGCCGAGATGGGGCAGGGCGCCCATACCGGACTCGCGATGTTGCTCGCCGATGAGATGGACGCGGCATGGGACCAAGTGCGGCTCGAACAGTCGACGCTTGACGGCATTTACAACAACCAGGCGGTGATCGTCGACTCGCTGCCGTTTCGGCCGGAAGACGACGGCTTCTTCGCGCGCAGCGCCAAATGGATGGCGGCCAAAATCATGCGCGAGATACCCGGCGGGCTTGTGACCGGCGGCTCCTCGAGCATCAAGGATCAATGGCTGCCGATGCGCGAGGCCGGTGCCTCGGCGCGTGCGGCGCTGATTGCGGCGGCAGCGGACATCTGGAAGGTGCCGGTCCATGAATGCCGCACTGAGGCTGGCCGCGTGCAGCATCCGTCCGGAAAGAGTGCCTCGTTCGGCGAACTTGCCGAACGGGCCGCGCAATTGCCGCTGCCGAAGAATGTTTCGCTCAAGAGCCCGGCAGAGTTCAAGCTGATCGGCAAGCCGATACGCCGCCTCGACAATGAAGCCAAGCTCAACGGTTCCGCGGCCTATGGAATCGATGCGCAGCCGCCCGGTCTGCTCTATGCGAGCGTAACGATGTGTCCGACGCTCGGCGGCAAGGTCAAGCGCTTCGATGCCACGGCCGCTCGATACCGGCCCGGTGTCCGCAAAATCGTCGCGGTGGATGGCTATGCCGGCGGTCTTGGCAGCTTCGGCGCCAGCTCGGGCGGCGTGGCCGTCATCGCCGACACGCCCTATCACGCGATGGCTGCGCTGGAGAGAGTCATCATTGAATGGGATCATGGACCGGCCGCGAAGCTGTCGAGCCGGGAGATCATCGACGGGCTGGCACGGACGCTCGATACCGAAAGCGGCAAGGCTCACGACGAGCGGGGCGACGTCGAGGCCGCGCTCAAATCGTCAGCCAAGGTGATCAGTGCCGAGTATCGCGTGCCGTATCTGGCGCACGCCACGATGGAGCCGATGAACTGCACCGTGCAGGTCAAGGATGGCGCGGCCACCGTCTGGGCGGCAACCCAGTCTGCTGGATTTGCGCGCGCCGCGGTCGCAGACGCCCTCGGCCTCAAAAAGGAAAAGGTGACGATGATCGTGCCGTTGCTGGGTGGCGGCTTCGGGCGCCGCAACCTCACGGATTTCCTGGTTCAGGCCGCGGTGATCGCGCGTGAGGCGGAGGGTGCGCCGGTGCAGACGATCTGGTCGCGCGAACAGGACATGACCCATGATTTCTACCGCCCCGCTTTTGTATCGCGCCACAAGGCCGGGCTCGACGCCCAGGGCCGGCTGATCGCCTGGCAAGCGACCACCGCAGGATCGAGCCTCGGTGCGCCTTCATTCCTGGAAGGCGGTGCCAACCAGGGAGCGTTCGCTACCGGCTACGCGTTTGCCAATACGCGCATCGCCCATCAGACCGTGGAGTCTCCGGTGCCGGTCGGCATCTGGCGATCGGTCGCCCATTCTTACAATGCGTTTTTTACCGAGGGTTTCATCGACGAAGCGGCGATCGCCGCTGGCCAAGATCCTGTTGCGTTTCGTGCCGGATTGGTGGCGCACAATCCCCGCATGCTGCGGGTACTCAATCGGCTCGCTGAACTCGCAAAATGGGGGCAGCCGCTGCCGCCTGCCGCCGACGGCGCGAAGCAAGCCCGAGGCGTTGCGCTGCACCGCTGCTTCGGCAGCGTCGTCGGTCAGGTGGCCGAGGTATCGGTCGCTGCGAATAAGCAGATCCGGGTGCATCGCGTCACCTGCGTGCTCGATTGCGGATTCCCGCTTAACCCGAACCTCATTCGCCAGCAGGTCGAAGGCGGCCTGATCTACGGGCTGTCGGCTGCGCTCACCGGCGAGATCACGGTTGAAAACGGCCAGGTCCAGCAAAGCAATTTCGACGGTTACGCGCCGCTGCGGATGAACGAATGCCCGGAGATCGTGACCGATATCATTCCGAGCATCGAGGCGCCCGAAGGCGTCGGCGAGGTCGCTACGCCTGCGATCGCGCCTGCGGTGGCGAATGCCGTGTTCGCGTTGACCGGTCAGCGGCTGCGCGCTCTGCCGCTAAAGCTTGTCTGACGATTCGCGAATTTCAGTTCGAGAGGACTTTACATGCCCATGCTCAAGATCAACGGCCAGACCGTCACGGTGAACGCCGAACCAGACACCCCGCTGCTCTGGGTGCTGCGGGGCGAATTGAAACTTGTCGGCACCAAGTTCGGGTGCGGCCAGGCGCTGTGCGGCGCCTGCACCGTCCACCTCGATGGCGAGGCGGTGCGCTCATGCGTGACGCCGCTCGACGCCGTCGAGGGGCGCGCGATCACCACCATCGAAGGGTTGCACGGCGTGGAAGCCGATGCGCTCCGGCGCGCCTGGACCGAGGTCGACGTCGTGCAATGCGGTTACTGCCAGAGCGGCCAGTTGATGTCGGCCTGCGCGCTTCTGAAGACGACGCCGCACCCCTCCAGGCAGGACATCGACGATGCCATGACCGGAAATATCTGCCGCTGCGGCACCTATCCGCGCATCCGTACTGCGATCGAACAGGCAGCCAAAAATCTTTGACGGATTGGTTGCGGGTAAAAAATCGAACGTCGATGCACGCGGTCTTATGACGAGCCGATGTTATTGAATCAGCTTCAACCCCTTCAGGCTCGCGTGACCGCCTCTGCCGACGATGATGTGATCGTGCACGGCGATGCCGAGCGGCTTCGCGATCTCAACGATCGATGCTTTCCTCCCGGGATTAGACCAGCGCGTAGGCCGCCGCCGCTTCTGCAGCCGTGACGCCGCGGGATGTCAGGTTCCAGCCGATCGCTGCCAACTCAGTGACGTCGTTACCCGATATTTTCTGGGCGACCCCGGCGATCGCGAATCCGAACGGGTCATTCGCCAACGAGCTATTCCAGTCGGCAAAGTCGGCGGCGCCATTCGAGGGGTTGTAATTGCCGAGATTGGTCTGGCCACCGTTGATGGAGAAGTACGAGGTATCGCCGCCCTGCGGGGTCAGCTCGCGCGTCGGCTGTCCCAGCGACGGATTGGCGTTGTTGGTCGATGTGTAGCGAAACAGATCGAGCGCCGTGTAGACGCCGGTACCGAATGCCTTGCCGACCGATCCCGTGCGTCCCAGGACCTCCGTTAGCTCGTGTTGGAACAGGCCGATGGCGTCGTACTGCCCGCTCGCCGCAGATTGGTTGTACTCGAACGGAATTGCCTTCGAAAGCGAGACATAGCCGTCGAGCGCGGACGAGGCGTTAAAGACCCCGAGTGCCTTGGCCTCGGCCGTGCTGATCCTGAACGTGCCGCCGTTGGTCGGGTTGGTGGCGCTGAGACTGGCATCGGCAGATGCCTGGATGGCCGAATTGCCGGCATTGTTCTGCAGGGCATTGTAGAGCTGGGAATAGCCGATGCCCACTATGGAGGAGCTGCTCTCAGCCGCGGCACCAGGCGATATCGGCTGGCCAAAAACCTCGCCGTAGCCGACCTTAACGTTGACCACGACGTTACTGCTGAAATTCGCTGCGAGTCCTGCAGCGGCCGCAATCGCGGCGTTTCGCAAGCCGGCCGGGGCGCTCGCCGCGCTGGCCGCCCAGGCTAAATTGAATTGCAGGCCGCCGGCGACGCCGACCAGCGTGCTGGGGCCAAGCTGTGCTGCCGTGAAAGCGGAGATCTGTGCGATCGACAGCTTATCGGCCTGGTTCCCGAGCAGCGAGGCGGTCTGGGCCGCGCTCAGTGACGCCAGCGTGCTTGTCGTCAGGCCGCCGACCGTATCGGCGCTCAGCTCGTTGATGCTCACGGCCTTCAGCGTGGCCTTGTTCAAGCTGTCGAGTTGCGAGGCGCTCAACACCGCGGTCTGCGCCTGCGAGAAGTTTTGGATCTGGCTCGTGCTCAAGGCGTTGACTTGCGCCACCGACAGCGCCGCGATCTGCGTCGCCGACAGGTTGGCGGCCGAAGCCGTGCTCAGCCCCTTAATCTGCGCCGTGGTGAAGGCCGTGGCGTCAAGCGCCTGCAGATTTGCCCCGCTGAGACTGTTGATCTGCGTTGTCGTCAAGGCTCCGATCTGCGCGCTCGACAGCGCGTTCGCGCCAGAGCCGACCACGGTTGCGGCCTGGGTGTTGGTTAAGTTGGCGATGGTTCTTGCACTCAGGCCTGAGATCTGCGCGCTGGTCAGGTTAGATGCATTGATGGCTTGCAAGTCAGCTTTGCCTAGACTGTTGAGCTGGTCTCCCGTCAAGGCTTGTACTTGGTCCTGCGTGAGCGCACCGATCTGCGTGGCCGTGAAATTTGCGGTCTGGGCCGCGGCAAGGGTGCCGTTGGAGATCGCGCCGACCTGTTGTGTCGTGAAGGATTGAAGATTTCTGGCCGACAGGGCGTTCAACTGCGACGCTGTGAGGCCGCTGACGGTGCCCGTGTTCAGACTGGCGACTTTGAGCGCGTTGAGGTTCGTCGTGCTTATGCCGTCGGTCTGCGAAGCAGTCAACGCCGCGGTCTGCGCCTGTGATAAGATACGGATCTGGCTCGTGCTCAAGGCATTGAGTTGGTCTGTGGAGAGCGCTGCGATTTGCGTCGTGGACAGGTTGCCGATCGCGCCATTGCTCAATCCCCTGACCTGGGTCGTCGTCAAGGCAGTCACGTCAAGCGCCTGCAGATTTGTCCCGCTGAGACTGTTGAGCTGCGACGTCGTCAAGGCTCCGGTCTGCGCGCTCGACAGCGCGTTCGCGCCCGATGCGATTAAGGTTGCGACCTCGGCGTTGCTCAGGTTTCCTATGGTGGTTGCACTGAGGCCGGTGATCTGCGCGGTGGCCAGGTAAGATGCATGGATGGCCTGCAGATCAGCTTTGCCTAGACTGTTGAGCTGGTCTCCCGTCAAGGCTTGTACCTGGCCCTGCGTGAGTGCACCAATCTGATTGGCCGTGAAATTTGCGGTCTGGGCCGCGGCAAGGGTAAGGAACGCGTCGTTGGAGATCGCGTCGACCTGTTGTGTCGTGAAGGACTTGAGCTGAGCTGCGGACAGGGCGTTCAACTGCGACGCTGTGAGGCCGCTGACGGTGCCCGTGTTCAGATTGGCGACTTTGAGCGCGTTGAGGTTCGTCGTGTTTATGCCGTCGGTCTGCGAAGCAGTTAACGCCGCGGTCTGCGCCTGTGAGAAGGCATGGATCTGGCTCGTGCTCAAGGCATTGAGTTGGTCTGTGGAGAGCGCTGCGATTTGCGTCGTGGACAGGTTGCCGATCGCGCGACTGCTCAATCCCTCGACTTGGGTCGTCGTCAAGGCAGTCACATCGAGCGCCTGCAGATTTGTCCCGCTGAGACTGTTGAGCTGCGACGTCGTCAAGGCTCCGATCTGCGAGCTCGACAGCACGTTCGCGTCCGATGCGATTAAGGTTGCGACCTCGGCGTTGCTCAGATTCCCTATGGTGGTTGCGCTGAGGCCGCTGACGGTACCCGTGTTCAGACTGGCGACTTTGAGCGCGTTGAGGTTCGTCGTGCTTATGCTGTCGGTCTGCGAAGCAGTCAACGCCGCGGTCTGCGCCTGTGAGAAGATATGGATCTGGCTCGTGCTCAAGGCATTGAGTTGGTCTGTGGAGAGCGCTGCGATTTGCGTCGTGGATAGGTTGCCGATAGCGCCATTGCTCAATCCCCTGGCCTGGGTCGTCGTCAAGGCAGTCACGTCAAGCGCCTGCAGATTTACCCCGCTGAGACTGTTGAGCTGCGACGTCGTCAAGGCTCCGGTCTGCGCGCTCGACAGCGCGTTCGCGCCCGATGCGATTAAGGTTGCGACCTCGGCGTTGCTCAGGTTTCCTACGGTGGTTGCACTCAGACCTGCGATCTGCGTGCCGGTCAGGTTAGATGCATTGATGGCTTGCAGGTCAGCTTTGCCTAGACTGTTGAGCTGGTCTCCCGTCAAGGCTTGTACCTGGCCCTGCGTGAGTGCACCGATCTGCGTCGTGGTGAAATTCGCGGTCTGCGCATCCGCGATCGCGAGGAACGTGCCGTAGGAAATTGCTTGAACCTGTTCTGTCGTGAACGACTGAAGATTTCTGGCCGACAGCGTGTTCAGCTGCGGGGCCGTCAGTGCACTGACCTGGCTATCGCTCAATGCGGCGATATCGGACTTGGAGAACGTCGAGATGACGGAGGTAGGAAGGGCTGCAATCTGCGCGGCTGAAAGGCCACTAACAATGGACGTCATAACGGAACTCCGAACTCGCGCATAATCACGGAAACTCACCGGAGCAAAATGTGCTCAGCTGCTTCCAATAGCAGGCGCGCTTTAATTGGAGGCGCAGGCGATACCGAAAATTCGTCGCGCTTTGGGAAGATACCGTTAACCACAAGCGCCCTAGAAGTTTGTCTAGGCGGCGAGCTTAGATCAGCCCCATACCCTTCAGCGTCGAATGGCCATTCCGGCCGACGATGATGTGGTCGTGCACGGCGATGCCGAGCGGCTTCGCGATGTCGATGATCGCTTTGGTCATCTGCACATCCGCCTGCGAGGGCGTTGGATCTCCGGAAGGATGGTTGTGCACCAGAAGGATCGCGGTCGCGGATAATTCCAGCGCGCGCTTGATCACCTCGCGCGGATAGACCGGCGTGTGATCCACGGTGCCGGTTTGCTGCACCTCGTCCGCGATCAACTGGTTGCGCTTGTCGAGAAACAGGATGCGAAATTGCTCCTTGTCGGCGAAGGCCATCGATGTCCGGCAATAGTCGATCACGTCATTCCAGGACGAGAGCATCGTGCGCGCCTTCACCTGGCCTTTGGCGACACGGCTCGCGGTCGCGGCGATCAGCTTGAGTTCGGTGATCGTCGCCTCGCCGAGCCCATCGATTTCCCGCAAAAGCGATTCCGGCGCGTGCACGGCTTCCGCGAACGAGCCGAATGTCTTGATCAGCATCTTGGCGAGCGGCTTGACGTCGCCGCGCGGCAGGGCGCGAAACAGCACCATCTCCATCAATTCATAGTCGCTCAGGGCATCGGCTCCGGCGCTGCGGAAACGCTCGCGCAGCCGCGCCCGATGGCCGTGATAATGCGGCGTCTCGGGCGATCCGGGTTGATCTTGGGTATCGGCGGCTTTCGTGGACATGGGTGCCAACCATGCCGTTTGGGCCGAGTTTTGCAACTGGTAACTGCCGATATCAGAACACGATCTGCGATCGCGCTCCGACCCAATCGATGACGGCGCCACGATAATTCGGGCCGCCGAAGAATTGCGGATTGTCGACCACGACATGTTCGTAATCGAGCATAAATTTCATATTATTGTTCGGATACCAGTTGAGGCCCACGCCATAGGTCGTCTCCTTGCCGCCGCCGTAAGCCGTGGTGCCGCCGGTGAAGACACCCGGTGCGGAATAGGCCGGACCCAGACTTGCGGTCGTCAGGTTGGGGTTGTTGAGATTGACGAAGGTGTAGCGCGCGGCGAGTTCGAGAGCGCCCCAACCTCCGCCTCCCCACACCATCGGCGTTTCGGGAATCACGCCGGTATAAGCGCCGCGCGACGGGTCGTAGTGCCTCATGCCGCCGATGCTGTAACTCGCCTGAACATAGCCGCCGTCGAAATTCAGCGCAGGCCCCGGCACGCCGCCTTGCAGATTGCCGGGCAGCGTGGGCACGCCCGCCCTGGTGTCGACGACATAATGGTAATATTCGCCCTGGGCAAAGAAGTTGTAGTACGAAGCCGCGACCTCGGCGCCGTAAACCTGTCCGCCGCTTGCGGGAATGACGCCGGTGTTGAGGAACGAGGTCGGATCGACACGCAGCTCCGGCCGGTCGGAAAGCTGGATCGCGGCAGTATTCGCGCCGACGCGCGGGGCGAACAGATTGGCGTAGTTGAATCCGAGGTGGAACGTCGCGTTCTTTTCCGCCACCAGTTGATAGGCGCCGCGCGCGAGGAACGACAATTGCGGCCCGAGCCCGGTCATCTGCGCGCTGGTGACGCACGGCGTGCCAGGCGTCACCGCCACGGTGCCGGTGTTGCACGAGGCTCCCGCGGTGTGCAGCGCGCCCGAATTGGGGCCGGTCAGGAATGCGCCGAGCCAATAGCGGTCGTTGTTGGAGCGCACGTCGAGTGCCGAACGGAAGTCGCCGCCGCCGAATGCCGTGGCGATGACTTGCGCGGATGAACGCTCGAGAAACATCAGATCGTTGGAAGAGGTTGCCTCTTCGAGCGTCCACGGCACGGCCTGGATGCCGAAATCGAACGCCACTGGATACTGCTGCCCATGGCTGTAGAAGCCGTTATACGTCAAAAGCGCGTTCTCGATGCCCGACAGGAAGTTGTTGCTCGTGGTCGGGCTGGTGCTTGAATTCGCGTTGGCAAGCGCGTTGTTCGGATTGTCGCTTTCGGCCGAGTTGCCGAAGTCATAGACGAAGGCATAGTGCCAATCGGTCATGAAGGTTCCGATCACGCCGATGCGGGCCCGGCGCAGATTGATCCCTTCCGCAAGACCCTTGCGGTCGAGCGTCATCGGGGCCGGATTGTAGCCGGGGTATCCCCCGGTATCGAGTTGAAGGCGACCGAGTAGCTCGACCGTATTGTCACCGGTCGCGTCGGAAAAGCCGAAATGATAGCCGCGGTCGTAGGTCATGAGCACCCTCGCCGGCAATGCGGGGCTCAGCGCTTCGTGAAACGCCGGCGCCGGGGTACGCGGCGGATCGGCGGGAGTTGTCTGGGTTGCCGCCACATTTGTCGCCGGCTTCTGCCCGCGCAATTGTCGGATCTCGGCGCGCAGTGCCTTGATCTCGTTTTGATGTTGCGCTTCGATCCGCTGGATCTGCGCTTCGAGCTTGGCAAGCGCGGCGGAATCTTCCGCCCGCGCCGAGATCCCGCACATCGTCAAAACGCCGCCGGAAGTGAGAAGAATGGACGCGCCGCTTCTTGCGAACGCACGCATTTTCGATGACACGAGATTGTACGAAAATTTCGAATGCATCGAAATCTCCCAAGTTTGTTGGTCTGGAAAAGGAGTTGAAAGAGGTTTCCGACGCCCTGTCAAATTGAGGGTGAAGCCCATTGTCGTCAGCCGTCAAACGACAGCCGGATGCTTCATTCGTCGCGAAGCAAGAAAGTTTTTTCTAGAATGCGATCGGCGTGAATTGAATGCGCGGTGGCGCCGCGCGTGTGTTCTTCCCCTCTCCCACAAGGGGAGAAGGAAAGAAAAGCGCTCCGCGTCATGCCCGGTGATGACGAGTGGACACGTTGTCCTCGCCGTTCAAAAACCAGTACGTTGCCCGACGGGCAAATCACTGAAAAGCTGTCCAGCCCTCTCGCGAAAAATATTTCGCTGTGCCTGTCGGGCAAATCATCTCTACAAGCTCGCCCCGTCCCGTCTCATCATGAGGGGCGGCTCGCGATCGTCACGAAACGCGGGACGGGATGCGGTGGACGCTTGCGGCGCTCTCGGACGAGGGGCGCGTGCAGGCGGACGGCGAAGTCGTGTGGTCCTGACGCCCCGACGCTGGCGTCAAGTTGGCGGAAGCAATTCCGCTGGCGACGGTGGCAAACAAGCCCGGTCACCGGGGAGAGCGCGAAGGAAACCGTTAAAACCATTGCGTAGGGAATGCCGGGTGATGCCGGTGTGTACCTGCGGTGACTACGCTCGTGTGCTTTTTTCATTTCGCACGCGAGGCTGCGGGCGCATTGCGCGCCCGGCATTCCCTGCGCCCTCTGAATTCGAGCGGACAGGACGTGAAAGCAAAACTCGCGTGCGATGCACGGCGAGATCGCGGGGGTGTGGATGAGAGAATGAGGCCGGTTCACCTCGCCCCGCTTGCGGGGAGAGGTCGCGAGCATCTTGCGAGCGGGTGAGGGGGACTCTCCGCAACCGAGGCCTGTCGAGAGCGGGGCGAGGTAAGAAGCGGCGCTCGGTGTCATGCCCGGGCGTTAACCCTCGTGGCTGTTTGAAAATTAAATCAGAGAGGCTTCTTCCCGTGTCACGCCGCGACCGGCGGCTTCTCGGCGTGGCGTTGCGATAGCGTGAAGATTTCAACGCCGGTCGCGGTCACGCCGACCGAATGCTCAAATTGCGCCGACAGCGAGCGGTCGCGCGTCACCGCGGTCCAGCCGTCGGACAGAATCTTCACATGCGGTTTGCCGAGGTTGATCATCGGCTCGATGGTGAAGAACATGCCGGGCTTGAGCGTGACGCCTTCGCCGGGCCGGCCGATATGGATGATGTTCGGCTCGTCGTGGAACATGCGGCCCAAACCGTGCCCGCAGAAGTCGCGCACCACGCTCATGCCTTGCGGCTCGACAAAGCTTTGAATCGCGTGGCCGATGTCGCCGGTGGTGGCGCCGGGCTTCACCGCGGCGATGCCGCGCATCATCGCCTCATAGGTCACCTCGACCAGCCGCTCGGCCTTGCGGGCGATGGGACCTACCGCATACATCCGGCTCGAATCGCCGTACCAGCCCTCGACGATGAAGGTCACGTCGATGTTGACGATGTCGCCTTCCTTCAACAAGCGATCGCCGGGCATGCCGTGACAGACCACGTGGTTGATCGAGGTGCAGGTCGAATAGCGATAGCCGCGATACATCAGCGTGGCAGGATAGGCGCCGTGGCGGAAGGCGAATTCGCGGACGAATTCGTCGATCTCCGCGGTCGGCAGGCCCGGCTTGACGACGTCGGTCAATTCATCGAGGCACTTGGCCACCAGCGCACCGGCCTTGCGCATCCCGGAGAAGCCGCCGGGCCCGTGCAGCTTGATCTGCCCGGTTTTGCGCAAGGACGTATCGGAGGACGTATCGGAGGCTTCGACGTAGCTCATGGACGATCATGGTTTGTGGATAACAGGCTGTGATTTGCGGCTCTAATCTAATGATCGCGGCGACCAGTGCAAGCCAAGCTTGGTGCACCATCGCGTCCTATTGTGGCCGGAACCGCGAGCGCGTCGTCCGGGCGTGCGTTTCCGCCTCAATTCGAAACCTCGACCGTGGTCTCGACCGGCAGCGCGCCGCCGCGGACGCGAATTTCGCGCACCGGGTAGGGCACGCGGATGCCCTCGCGTTTGAACACGTCCCATAGCGCGAGCATCACCTCGCTCTTCACATTGTCCATCCCGTCGGGATCGGCGATCCAGAAGGTGAGCGAAAATTTCATGCCGGCCTCGGCGAACTCGGTCAGGATGCAGTTCGGCGGCTTGCCCTTGATGGCGCGCGGCGCCGTGGCCGCGACATCCGCCGCCAGCTTGCAGACGAGGCGCGGATCGGCGTCGTAGTTGGCGCCGAAATTCACCTTCACCAGCGTGTTCTTGTCGGTGTAGGTCCAGTTGGTGACCTTTTGCGTCACCAGGTCCTCGTTCGGAATCAGGAATTCGCGGCCGTCGCCGGCGGCGACCGAAATATAGCGCGTGTTCATCGCGCTGATGCGCCCGGTATTGTCGCCGATGGTGACGAGATCGCCCGGCTTCACCGATTTATCCGCGAGCAGAATGATGCCGCTGATGAAATTGGCGACGATCTTCTGCAGGCCGAAGCCGATACCGACGCCGGCCGCGCCGGAGAAGATCGCCAGCGCCGACAGGTTGATGCCGACCGCGCCCATCGCCAGCGCGACGGCGAAGATCATCAGCGTGAAGCGAATGATCTTGATCAGCAGTACCTGGATCGACGGCGTCAAATCGCCGGATCGCGTGATCCGGCTCTCGGCGAAGTTGCTGGCGACATTGGTGAACCACAGCGCCAGGGCCAACAGCACCCCGAGCTTGATCAGCAATAGCGGCGTGAGCCGCAGGCCTCCGAGCACGATCGCGACCGAGTCGAGGACCTCGAGTGTCGGCTCGAGCTTTCCAAGAATGCTTAAAGCCGCCACCAGCCATGCCGACAACGACACCAGGCGGACGATGAAGGCGTTGCGAATGACCGACGTCACGAGGTGAATCAGCAGCCAGGCGAAGGCCAGGTTGGCGGCCACGCTCAGCAAATAGCTGCGGCTGGGCCAGGTCGAGGTCAACATCACCGCGCGGGCCAGCGTCATCAAAGCCGCGAATACGGCTATGGACGCGTGGCCGACCAGCACGCGCATCAATAGCCGAAGCGGCGTCGGCCAGCCCAAGGCGAGCGACGCCACATCGATCCGCGCGCGGATTGCGGCGCCCGCGGCGAACGCGATCCCGGTTCCGGTCACGATCAAGCCAAGCTGCAGATAGAACCAGGGGGAAGCGACCTCCGCGCCGATCGAGCGCGCGGTCGAGAACAGAAATTCGCTGATGCCGTTCAGGTCCATCGTCAAACGTTCGTCCGTCAAAAGCTCATTTCAAGGCAACCATCAGACAAAATCTGATTCGAACGGTAAGCTAAAGCCAACAAAAACGGACACCTCGGGCTCATTTGCAGAAATGGGTTGGCGGCGAACTGTGGCGGCTATAAGGATGCAGGAGCAAGTGGTTGCTTTTGTTTGCGAAAGCTCATGGCGTCTCTCGATTCGGTCAGCATAGCCATTCTTCTCGGCGCGGTTCTGGTGATGGCCGGCATTTTGTCGAGCCTGCTCGCGCTGCGGTTCGGCGCGCCGCTGCTGCTGGTGTTTCTGTTGATCGGCATGTTCGCCGGCGATTCCGGTCCCGGTCATCTGCGCTTCGACGATGTGCGTTCCACCTATCTGGTGGGTTCGGTGGCGCTGGCGCTGATCCTGTTCGACGGCGGCTTGCGAACCCGCTTCCAGAGCATCCGCGCGGTGTTGGCGCCATCGGTGGCGCTGGCGACGATCGGCGTGTTGCTCACCGCGCTGGTCACCGCCCCCGTCGCCAGATATGCGCTCGATTTGAGCTGGACCGAGGCGCTGCTCGTGGGCGCCGTGGTGGCGTCGACCGATGCCGCCGCGGTGTTTCTTTTGGTGCATGCGCATGGCGTGCGGCTGCGCCCCCGTGTCGGCGCGACGCTGGAGGCCGAATCCGGCACCAACGATCCGTTCGCGGTGTTTCTGACCCTGATGCTGGTCGAGCTCATCTCGGTCGGCGAAAGCTCGGCCTGGCATGTCGTGCTCGAATTCGGCCGCGAGGCCGTGCTCGGCACCATCGTCGGTGTGGTCGGTGGCCGCCTCGTGGTATTGGCGCTCAATCGGGTCGCGCTGCCGCAGGGCTTGCACGCGCCGTTCGTGACGACGGCGGCGCTGGTGATTTTCGGCGGCACGCAGATCGCGCACGGCTCGGGGTTTCTCGCGGTTTATCTCGCCGGCCTCGTCATGGGCAACCGGCCGACCCGCGCGCATAATTCGGTGGTGACGTTCCTCGACGCCGCGACCTGGCTTGCGCAAATCGTGATGTTCGTTCTGCTCGGGCTTCTGGTTTCGCCGCAGCGGCTGTTGAGCAGCATGGTTCCGGCCGTGGTGGTGGCTTTGGTGCTGATGCTGGTGGCGCGGCCACTCGCGGTGTTGCTTTGTCTGGCGCCGTTTCGGTTCAATTGGCGGGAGAAGACGTTCATCGCCTGGACCGGCCTGCGCGGCGCGGTCGCGATCTTTCTGGCATCGATCCCGATGCTGGTCGGGTTGCCGAAGGCCTATCTCTACTTCGACGTCGCCTTTGTCGTCGTCATCATCTCGCTTTTGCTGCAGGGCTGGACGCTGGCATCCGCGGCGCGGCGGCTCCATGTGGCGCTGCCGCGCGCCGATCGCGGGCCGCGGCGGGTCGAACTCGATCTGCCCGGCCAGCTTGAACAACAATTGGTCGGCTATTCGGTTCGCCCAAAGAGCCTGTATGTCCGGCGCGGGCTTATTCCCTCCTGGGCCAAGCCGACCCTGGTGATCCGCGACGCGCACATTCTCTCGCCCGTCGAAGCCGATCCGGTCGTGCCCGGCGATTACATCTATCTGTTGGCGCCGCCGGAAAAGGCCGAAGCGCTCGACCGCTTCTTTGTCGATATGCTGCCAAGCAGCGCGCCCGATCCGCATCTGCTCGGGGATTTCGTTGTTTCCGGCGAAATCACGCTTGGTGAACTTGCCGCTATTTATGGCGTGCCGGTCGATGCCGAGCAGGCCCAGCTGACGCTGGCCGATTATTTCGACGTCCATCTCGATCACGCGCCAAGGGAAGGCGCGACGCTGGCGATCGATTCCATCGTCCTGGTGGCACGCAAGCTCGGCGGCGGCAGGGTCAACGTCGTCGGCCTTCGGCTGCCCGAAGACGAGGAAGAAGCCCCCGTTTTGACGCGCGGCGATTCGCTCAAGCGCAGGTTATCGGAGATGTGGGCGTCGGTGGCGGGGATTTAGGAAGCGGATTCGTAAATGCACGTAGTAATCAGACTGGAACAAAACCCCGGACATGCCGTCGGTTGACGAGAGAATCGTAAAAGCGGCCTGGAAAGCTGGACGCGTATATCGATTACGAAACGATGTTCTTTGTGGAAAGTAAGACCCGGACCAATTCCGCTTGCCGTCGCGTACCGGTTTTATCGAAAATACGGGACAGGTGCGTCCGCGCCGTTGCTCGCGAAAGGGAGAGCCGATCAGCGGCGGCCTGAATTCCGTCTCCGTTTAATATTTCAACTGCGAAGCCAGCTTCGGCGGGAGTCATGCCAAATCTTTCCCGAAGCTGAACAACGGCGGGCTTGGTGTTCTTATCAGGGTCGTTCACGAAAACAACGGCCATCGGCTGCGATGCCACGAGCCCGCAGGATGTCTCCACCGGCAGTGGAGCGATGAGCAAAGAGAGCGGTGACCTTCCGGGCTGGCGACTCAACGAAACGAAACCGCCCTGTTGAGGCTGAGTTCTCGTTTCGGCGCATTTCGCAATGACCGCGTGAAGCGTTGCCGTCTCGGCGCTCAAATTGGCGGCCAAGCGACCTTGATGTTGCCGTAGATTGCGATCCGCGAAAAGCTTTTCCGCCACTTTGTTCGCAAACATGATCTTCGCACCCAAATCGACAAATAAAACCCCTTCGTCCAGATGATTGAGGGCTTCGACCGATGCAATATGGTTTAGTTCGGCTCTGGCCAGTTTGATATTGATCTGAACCGCTCGCTGCAAATGAGGGGCCAGCAATTTGTAAAGTGCGACGTGGCCCTCGTCGAATGGTCGATCCCTGTGCAATGTCACGATGCTCTGTCGCCCGTCTTCAACAAGAACGATGGCGTTGAGTAGACCGTCGATGGTTTGTGGCACCAGAAAATCGTTGAAGAATTCCGTTTTGACCAGCTCTCTCCGGGGAACGACCATCGTGTCGGTCTGGACAGCTCCGGCAGGCATCGACATTGTGCCCTGCCAGAGAGGGTTGATGCCATGATAATATTTCAAATAATTTTCGGCCATCGCCGGGTCAATTCCCACAGTAGTCCCCCAGCATTCGGAGGGGGCCCTGCCTTGGCGATGCATACCTACCGAAGCCGCTCCGAACGCAGACGCGATGCGTCGAAGCGTATCTGGCCACTGGCTGAAATCCATTCCGGCTTCGTAGATAGCGGCAATCAATGACGCCAAATCGCTTTCGTTGTTCATGGGACGCTCGCAAAGATGCGGGGCATCGCTGCCCCGGAACAAACACCAGAAGTCAACCGTAATTCCGCGTCAACCGTTCGGCTGATGCGCCGGTTGACGAAATGAGGTGTCATCCCGGCTATGAATTTTTAAAAAAAGAATGCTCTCCAATCCCGCAAATCGGAAAAGGCAACTGCATGAGCAGGCTGAGCGCAATTATAGAAAGAAGTCCGGTAGTCGCAATCTGTTTCTTGTGCGTGGTCGGTTTGTCGATCTCGCTCTCGGTGTCGATCACGAACGGATATTCGCCCGAGGCATGGTTTTAATATCCACTCTGATCAGAGATTCCGATGGTACGGCCGAAAATTATTTTCCTGCATCAGCCGAACGGCTGATGCCACGGTGAGGCGAATAGTTCGCGATCCGGCCTTGGACGGAGCGCTCCGAACGATCGACCACTAAAGCGCGATGAGATTTGGTTGAATCGTCATCGCGCTTTAGTTCTTTGATTGAGCATGATCTTTTCGGAAAACCGCTACACACTTTTCCGGATCATGCTCTAGCCTGGCGAGCGAAAGCGGCGACCTGTCAATCGCGACTTCGTGCGATGGCGCCGGAAATGATTTGCATCATGACGCCAACCACCCATCCCGCCATGATGGCTACGGTCCAAAAAATATGCGGGTCTTCACGAAACACGATCACGCTGACCGATATGAAAGCCGTCAACGTCGCGAGGAACGTGCCGACGGAGCTGAGAAATTCCGTACTGTCGATCCCGCCACCGGGATTGGCTCTTGGGGGATCGCCGTCCGGTCCATGAAAGGAAAGAGGCGGCGTATCGATTCCGAGATAGAATCCGAACGCGCCGCCGATCATCATGATGATGATGAAGCCCTCGGAGGTGAGCGCCGCGATGCTGGACCCCACATGGGCCGCGACAAACAATCCGCATGCCGCTCCCGCCATCGCAAGCCCGAAGCGCTCCAGGACATGGGCAGATCTTCTTACGCGGGATCGCATGGCTGGAACCCCGATACACTAAAGCATGATCCGGAAAAGTGTGTAGCGGTTTTCCGAAAAGATCATGCTTATTCAAAGGATTAAAGCGCGATGACGACTCAACCGAATCTCATCGCGCTTTAGAGCATGATCCGGAAAAGCACGCCCTCGGATTTGATCCGAGGTTGGGAACCGACTTCCGACAGATCATCTCAAGCTAAGAAACAAGATCATGATACGATCCACTAAATCGCATTATGATCTATATCATTAGGCTAAGGCAATTTGGTTCCCTTTGGAAGGCCGTCCCAATTTGCGAGCCATGCGTACCGGGTCGGTGGGCCACACCTCTTGCAGATGTTCACGCCGGCGGGAGCGGCAGCATGTCGGTTCCGCCGAAAGCAACCACCTGTCCGCGCTGGAGCATCACGACGCTTGTCGCCAATTGCCGCATTTCATTGGCATCGTGGCTGACATAGACCATGGGTACGCCGGCTTCGTCGCGCAGGCGCACGAGATAGGGTAAAATCTCGAGCCTGCGTTCCTCATCCAGCGAGCCCAGTGGCTCGTCCAGCAACAGCAATCTCGGCTGTGCCAGAAGCGCGCGTCCGAGCGCCACGCGCTGACGCTCGCCGCCCGACAGTTGACCTGGGCGACGATCCAATAGCCGGCCGATGTCGAGCAGATCGGTGACGCGGGCACGCTGTACAGCATCGTCGGCGAGGCGGTTCATTCGCCGTCCATAGTCGAGATTTTGTCGCACATCGAGGTGCGGAAACAGCCGTGCGTCCTGGAACACGTAGCCGATGCGCCGGCGATGCACCGGGACGTGGACGCGCTTGAGCGTATCGTCGAGCGTCTCGACGTCGATGGCGATGGTGCCGTGATCGGGTCGCAGCAATCCCGCGATCATGTTGATCAGCGACGTCTTGCCCGCGCCCGAGGCACCGAACAAACCCGTGACCCGGCCTTCGCTCGCAAAGGATGCTTGCAGTGAAAATTCGCCGAGCTTTTTTGAAACGTCAATGCGCAGCATGATCAATTCCCATGCAGGCGTTGAATGGCGCGCCGCGCAAACCATTCGGAGCCGACCAGCGCGGCAAAAGCGATGAGAACTGAAACCATCACCAGCCGCAGCGCCGCCGCGTCGCCATCCGGCGTCTGGATCAGCAAATAGATCGCGGACGAAATGGTCTGGGTTTCGCCGGGAATGTTCGACACGAAGGTAATGGTCGCGCCGAATTCACCGATCGCCTTGGCAAAGCCGAGCACCATGCCGGCCAGCACACCCGGAAGCGCCAGCGGCAGGGTCACGGTCGTAAACACTTTCCAGGGTGGGGCACCGAGCGTTCCTGCCGCCTGTTCAAGCCTGCGATCCACGGCTTCGATCGACAATCGGATCGGCCGAACCAGCAACGGAAACGCCATGATGCCGCAGGCCAGCGCGGCACCGGTCCATCGAAACGCGAACACGATGCCGAGATGGTCCGCAAGCCATGCGCCGACCAGGCCGCGCTTGCCGAAGGTGAGCAACAACAGATAACCGGTGACGACCGGCGGCAGCACCAGCGGCAAATGGATCGCCGCATCGAGGATCGGCTTTCCCCAGAAATCGCGCCGAGCCAGCAACCACGCGAGAGCGATGCCGAGCGGCGTCGCCACCAGCGTCGCGACGGTGGCGACCCGAAGCGAAAGCTGGATCGCGGTCCATTCTGTTGGCGAAATATCGAGCATGATCTCAGGAGGTCGGACGGATCAGGAAAGTGAATCCGTATCGCTCGAAGATCGCCTTGGCCGCCGGCGAGCGCAGGAAAGCGAGATAGTCGGCCGCATCCGGCTTCGCGGTCACCGTTGCCGCTACCGGGTAAAGGATGGCGGGATGGGAATCGGCAGGGAATGCGCCGACGACTTTGACGCCGGGTTCGACCTTGGCATCCGTGGTATAGACGATACCGAGTACCGCTTCGCCGCGCGCCACCAATGTGAGCGCGGCGCGCACGCTCTCCGCCATCGCAAATTTCTGCGCCGCCGCTTGCCACGCGCCAAGTTTCTCCAACGCCGCCTTGGCGTATTTGCCGACCGGAACCGCCTTGACGTCGCCGGTGACGATCTTGCCGGCGCCGGCGAGATTGGCGAGATCGAAGCCCGGCCCGATCGTCACATGAGCGATTTTGGAATCCTTCGGCGCGACCAGCACGATGCTGTTGCCGAGCAGATTGACCCGCGTCGGCTCGGCGATCGTCTTCCGGGAGACGGCATAGTCCATCCAGTCGGTATCGGCGGAAGCAAAAATATCCGCCGGCGCGCCCTGTTCGATCTGTTTGGCGAGCGCCGAGCTTGCGGCGTAGCTGGCGACGACTCCGATGCCGGTCTTCGCGATAAAGGCGGCGTCGACGTCGTCGAGCGCGTTCTTCATCGAAGCCGCCGCAAACACCGTGAGGGTCTTGTCTTGCGCAAGCGCCGGCAAACAGGTCGAGCCGCACAGGATCGGGAAGCTTGCGAGAAGTCCGGCCAAAAATCCGGCGAGACGATGCATGATGGCGCTCCCTGCCTGGTAACGGCGCGCTTCGGCGCGCGCAGGTCAGGCGTAGATGATCGTGGAATGCGACAGGCGGAAGCGCCGTTCCGTTAAACCCGGTGACTTACGGTCGCTCGGGATATCGCCTGTAAGACAATAACAGGCTGGGGTTTCGGGTAAAGCCCTCAAGAACAAAAGGGTTGTCTATTCGGACGCAGAATCGCCATCGTTACTTCGTGTCCGGCGCGGCCAAAATCGGACGGCAGGCGGCAGGCAATTCCGTCATCGTCATCGGCGGTTTCGGCTTCGGGGGCGTTTCCGGCGGCTGCGGATGGAGCACCTCATCCTTGAACCAATAAGCGAGATCGGCGGCGTTGCATCCCTCGCCTTCATTTGGCTCCGGTTGACTCTCGCACCCGGTGCTGCCGGCGGGGCACTTGATGCGGACATGGAAGTGGTAGTCGTGGCCGTACATCGGCCGCACCTTCGAGAGCCAGCCGCGATCACCTTTGGCCTCGCGGCAAAGCGCTTTCTTGATCGCGGCGTTGACGAAGATGCGTTGCACGCTCGGCTCCTGCGCGGCGGCGCGGACCACCGTCAGGTGGCTCGGCGTCCAGGTGCTCGGATCGATGTCGAGCCGATCGGAACGCACCATCATGACCGCGGACATTTCCTCGCGCTCGTCGCGCGACAATTGGCGGGTCGGCATCGGCGTCAGCCAGATGTCGGCATCGAGGCCGACTTGATGGCTGGCATGCCCGGTGAGCATCGGACCGCCGCGTGGCTGCGACATGTCGCCGACCAATATCCCCGGCCATCCCGCTTCTTTATGCGCCTTGTCCGCCAGTCGCTTGAGCAGCGCGACCATGTCTGGATGTGCCCAATTGCGATTGCGCGACAGCCGCATCACCTGCCAGGTCTCGCCATCGATCGGTAGCGGTTGTGCCCCTGCGATGCAGCCCTTGGCGTAGAAGCCGATCACACGGGCCGGCCCTGCGCTGGGCAGCACTTTGCGGGCGAACAATTCCTTGGCGCCGAGCTTGGGATCATTGGGGTTGGCCAGCGGCGGCAGCGGCTTTGGATCGACGCTGCCCTTGTCCTGCGCCAGCGCGGCAGTGGCGAAGGTAGAGAGCAGCAGGAAGAGGAGAAATGGACGATGGTTCATCGGGTCACTCTTTATGAGGCGAAGCTAGCACGTCTTCGACGAGCGGGCATATGGGCGGATGCTGCCCCGTCGATTTGAAATTCTGCCGCGGCGCGAGGGACGCGCTCTTAACCGTCCGATAACCGTGCCGACAAATGGCGAAATTTCCCGCATCCATCCGAGGGTTGATCGATTCATGGTGCGGTCACCACGTCGGAAAAAATATGCGCAACAAAGTAGCGGGTTTTGCCTCGTCGGTTCGTGAATTGCGTGTTCCGACAGAATTACACAACCTGGGCTCAACAAGCCCGCCTGCTAAACAGGCAATCGAAGTCGGGTAACTTTTGCGGCGACGCGTGGCGGTTCAATGCTTTGCCCGCAACCGATACCATTTTTTCAGACACTCTGTCGTATCGGAACGTGTGACGACGCAGAATGCGAACAGGGCGCAGTAATGCCGAAAATCCGGCCACCGGCCGCAAAGAAATCAAAACGCGCGGCCATCGCCCGTATCCCCGGCCGGCCGGCGAAGCCGATGCCGAAGCTCGCGGGCAGCGGCCGGCGCGTGTCCGTGGAAATCGGCGAGATCGTGCGCAAACGCGCGGAGGTCGAGGCGGCGGTCGCGGAAGCGCGAAAATCTCACGAGCGCCTGCGCGAGGCCATCGACATCCTGCCGCAGGGCATCGTCTTTCTCGACGCCGACGGTCGCTACATCCTCTGGAACAAGAAATATTCGGAGATCTACAGCCGCAGCGCCGATCTTTTCGAGCCGGGCGCGCGGCTCCAGGATACGATTCGCATCGGCGTCGAGCGCGGCGATTACCCCGAAGCGATCGGCCGCGAGGAAGAGTGGATTGCCGAGCGGCTCGCCAAACTTTATCAGCCCGGCGAGCGCCACGAGCAGGTCCTCGCCGACGGCCGCTGCATCCTGATCGAAGAACGGCTAACCGAAGACGGCGGCGTCATCGGCCTGCGCGTCGACATCACCGAACTGAAGCAGCGCGAGGCTTCGTTTCGCCTGCTGTTCGACAGCAATCCGGTTCCAATGATCGTTTGTGCGCTTGAAGACGAGCGTATCATCGGCGTCAACGGCGCGGCGCTCGAGCATTACGGCTATACCCGCGCCGAGTTCGAGAAATTGACCATCCGCAGCATCCAGGCGTTCGATACCGAACCGCCATGGGCCAGCGATTGCAGCAGCGACGAGCTCACGGCGCGCACCTGGAAGCATGTCAAGGCCGACGGGACGTTGATCGATCTGGCGATCTATTCGCGTCATCTGGCCTATGCCGACCAGCCCGCGGTGTTGTTGGCGCTGATGGACATTACCGAGCGCAAACACGCCGAAGCGCGGCTCGCCTTCATGGCCCAACACGACAGTTTGACCGGGCTACCGAACCGCAATCTGCTGCGCCAGCATATGGACGACAAGCTGCTGCACTCGCGGCGTAGCGCCGAAAAGGTCGCAGTACTGATTCTCGGCCTCGACAACTTCAAGACGATCAACGATGCGCTCGGTCACGGCATCGGCGACAAGCTCCTGCGCGGCGTCGCCAAGCGCCTGCGCTCAATGTTGCGCGATGAAGATACGCTGGCCCGTCTCAACTCCGACGAATTTGCCATCGTTCAGAGCGGGCTGACGCGCCCTGAAGATGCGGTGTTGCTGGCCAGGCGGCTTTTGGAAGCGATCGGCGATCCCCATTTGCTCGACGGCCACTCCATCGTCATCGGCGCTACCATCGGTATTGCGATGGCGCCCGGCGATGGCGATGAATCCGAGAAGCTTTTGAAGAACGCGGACATGGCCTTGTCCCGTGCCAAGAATGATTCGCGTGGTACGTTCAGCTTTTTCGAGGCTGAAATGGACGCGCGCGCCCAGAAACGGCGCAAGATCGAAACCGAGCTGCGCGCTGCGATCCAGAACGATGTGCTGCGGCCGCATTATCAGCCGCTGATCGATCTCGCGAGCGGCCGCATCACCGGCTTCGAGGCGCTGGTGCGCTGGCCGCATCCCGAGCGCGGCATGATCTCGCCGGCCGAATTCATCCCGGTGGCCGAGGAAACCGGCTTGATCAACGGGCTCGGCGGCTTGATGCTGCGCCGCGCCTGCATGGACGCGGCGCATTGGCCGGAGGACGTGCGCGTCGCGGTCAACCTGTCGCCCTTGCAGTTCCGCGTCGGTAATCTGTTGTCGATCGTGATGGATGCGCTCAAGCAGTCCGGCCTGCCGGCGAGGCGGTTAGAGCTGGAAATCACCGAAACCTTGCTTCTGGAAAAGAGCAGCGAGGTGCTGGCCACGCTGCATGCGCTGCGCGCGCTCGGCGTGCGCATCTCGATGGACGACTTCGGTACCGGCTATTCCAGCTTGAGCTATCTCCGAAGCTTTCCGTTCGACAAGATCAAGATCGACCAGTCGTTCGTGCGCGACCTCGCCGCCAATCGCGATGCGCAGGCGATCGTGCGCTCGATTATCAGCCTCGGCGCCGGGCTTGGCGTGACCATCACCGCCGAAGGCGTCGAGACCGAAGCCGAGTTGAGCTATCTTCGCTCGGAAGGCTGCCACGAGGGACAAGGCTTCCTGTTCAGCGGCGCGCGGCCCAATGCCGAGATCGTCGGGTTGCTGGAAGCGCAACGCGAGGCAGATGTCACCCCGCCTGCGGGCGCGGAATCGGTGCGGGTCGCCTGAAAGCTATTTCTTCCGGCCTACCTTACGCGTGCCTGATCTCTTCTGCGCTCCGGACCTCTTCGTTGCCTGTCGCTTGCGGGTGGCGGCCGCCTTTTTGGCGGAACGCGATCGCGCCGCGGCAGGCCGACTTGCCGAGGCTTTGCCGCCGCGCGGCCCGCCGATCTTGCCCCCGCGTTTCGAGGACACGTTGCTTCTGGCAGCGCCGCGACCGGAGCCGCGTTTCTTGCCGCCGCCGGTTTCCTTGTTGACGGTTGCCCAGGCGCGGCGCTCGGCTTCTTTCCGGTCGGTGCCACGGTGCTCGTAACCTTCCTCGATGTGTTCGGCCTGACGTTTCTGCTTGTTGCTATAACTGGATTTATCACCGCGCGGCATGATCGTCTCCCTTTGACTGTGCGGTTACGAACGAGGCAACGTGCGTTGCCGCGCTCTTGTTCCGCGAAGGGCGTATGGACGGACCAGCCTGAACGCTTTAATGTAAACTCATTCCGGCACAATGGGGCTAAACACCTAGCACTCAAGCATTTCCGTGGCGCTCATCGTCCCGCCTCGCATTTCTCCGCGAAGCGAACGATGCATTATTCGATAAAAAAAGACCTTAGCCAGGGTGAGGACAGCATGACGAAGGCGGCATCCATCGATGTCGGAGCTTTGATCGAGGGTCAGAGGTTCGGCCGTTTCCAGACCGGTTTGATGTTCTGGATTTGCACCTTCATGTTCATCGAAGGCTACGACATGCAGGTCGTGGGTTACGCCGCTCCCGCCATCATCAAAGCATGGCACTCGGACAAGGCGGCATTCGGCGCGGTGTTTGGGGCGGGCCTTGGCGGTTTCATGCTCGGCGCCACGCTCCTTGGCAACCTCGGCGACCGCTTCGGCCGCAAGCGCATGATCGTCGCAGGCGCTCTGTTGTTCGGCCTCTTCACCCTCGCAAGCGCCTGGGCCGACGGGCTCACTTCGCTTCTGGTGCTGCGAGCCATCGCCGGCATCGGGCTCGGCGGTTCGATTCCGAATGCCATCGCGCTGGTGACGGAATATGCCCCGACGCGCGCGCGCGCGACCCGCGTCGGCATCATATTTATCGGTTACACGATGGGCTCCGCGTTTGGCGGCGTCATCGCCGCGCAACTCATTCCGGCTTGGGGTTGGCCCAGCGTTTTTATCGTGGGCGGCGTGCTGCCCATCGCGATCGGTCTTGTTTCACTCTTCGTCCTGCCGGAATCGGTGCGCTTTTTAATGGTAACGCGCGGCCGCACTGACCTCGTGCTCGGCCTGTTGCGCCGCATCCGCCCCGACCTCCCGGTTCCCGATGATGCCTCGCTCGCGATCGAAGAGGAGAACAAGGAAGGCTTGCCGGTGGCACACCTGTTCGCGGACGGCCGGGCGTCGATGACCGCGCTTTTGTGGCTCGCCTATGCCGCCAACATGGTCTCGCTGCACTTTTTGACGAGTTGGCTGCCGACCGTTGTCGCCGAAAGTGGCGTGCCGCTCGCGCATGCGGTGATTGCGACAGCGCTCTTGCAAGGCGGCGGCGCGGTCGGAAGCTTGGTGGTCGGCCGGCTCCTCGACCGCATCGGCACGCTTGGCATCGTCGCCGCCTTCCTGGTCGCGGTGCCGTGCGTTGCGGCACTCGGCCATGTCGGAACCAACGAGACGCCGCTCATGGCGCTGGTGATTGTTACCGGTTTCTGCATCATTGGTGGCCAAATCGGCATCAACGCGTTGGCCGGCACGCTCTATCCCACCTATATGCGCTCGACCGGCACCGGTTGGGCCTTCGGCGTGGGTCGCGTCGGATCGATCCTCGGGCCGGTGATCGGGGGGCAATTGCTTGCCTTCGGTCTGCCGCTCGGCGTGCTGTTCGCGGCCGCCTCGGCGCCGGTTCTGATCTCGGCAAGCGCCGTCTTCTTTCTCGGGCGGCTTCCGATCCTCCGAAACCGCGTGGCGGGAATGGCGGCTCAATCGACCGCGATGCCGTCGCCGCTCTATCCGGTCTCGGAAGGCCATCGCCCATGAACGAAGTCCCGCTCACGCTGGCGATCAGCCGTTATGACCATGTGGAGGATCTGACTTCGGGGCGCATCGTGCCCGAAGGCATCCGGCTCACATGCCTTAGCCTGGGAATCGAGGAAATCTTCTTCCGCTTTCTGAAATACCGCGAATGGGACGCATCTGAAGTATCCTTCGCGAAATACGCCTCGCTGATTTCTCAAGGCGACCGCTCATTGATCGCCATTCCGGTCTTTCCCTCACGTATCTTCCGCCATTCTTCGATTTATGTTCGCCGCGATGGTCCCGTCCGCACGCCACAAGATCTCGCCGGTAAACGGATCGGCCTGCCCGAATGGGCGCAGACCGCGGCGGTTTATTCGCGCGGGCTCCTCGCGCATCAATACGGCATCGATCTCGCCGGCATCGCGTGGATACAGGCGGGCGTGAACGAGCCGGGCCGTGGCGAGAAAGTGGCGCTCAATTTGCCGCCTGGCATTCGCCTGACACCGGCACCGACAAAGAGCTTGAGCCGGATGTTGGTCGAGGGTGAGGTCGATGCGGTTTTGTCGGCGCACCCGCCCGACTGTTTCGAGAGCGGCCACCCGAACATCACGCAGTTGTTCGAGGATTACATGACGGTCGAGGCGGAATACTACCGCGCGACCGGCATCTTTCCGATCATGCACGTCATCGCGCTGAAGCGCGCGGCGGTCGAGGCGCATCCCTGGATCGCCATGAACCTCTACAAGGCCTTTGAGGAAGCGAAGCAACGGAGTGTCGCACGTGCCTTGGAAGTGACGGCGCCGCGCTTTCCCATTCCGTGGTGCTTCGAACATACGCGGCGGGCGCAGAAACTATTCGGCCAAGACCATTGGCCCTATGGCATCGACGCCAATCGCACGACGCTCGAAGCCTTCCTGCAATACGCCCACGAGCAAGGCGTCTGTCACCGCCGTCTCACACCCGAAGATTTATTCCCGGAACAGGTTTTGTCTCGGGTCAGAGTGTGAACCGGCGATGGGAGCACGTGCCTGACGGGTGCTTGCGCCTAAAGCATGATCCGGAAAAGTGGAAACCGGTTTTCCGAAAAGATCATGCTCAAACAAAGAGATGAGATCATGATACGATTCCACTTAATCGCATCATGATCTAAGCCACGTTGCGCAGGCCGGCGAGGAAGCTATCGACGCTTTTGAAAAGCGTGGCGGTGTGCTGGCTGAGTTGGCCGGCGGCAACCGTGACGTTATTGGCGAGCGTGCGCGATTGGTCGGCGGCTTGACTTGCGCCCGATACGTTGAGCGAGACCTGGCTGGTGCCGGTGGCGGCCTGTTGTACGCTTCGCGCAATCTCGCGCGTTGCCGAATCTTGCTCTTCGACCGCGGCGGCGATGGCGGTGGCGATCCCACTGATTTCCCGGATGGTGCCGCTGATGCTCTCGATCGCGATAACACAATCGCCGGTGGCAGATTGAATGGAGGCGACCTGTTCTGCGATTTCCTCGGTCGCCTTCGCGGTCTGGCTGGCGAGTTCCTTGACCTCGGAGGCAACCACGGCAAAGCCCTTGCCGGCTTCTCCGGCACGCGCCGCCTCGATGGTCGCGTTGAGCGCCAATAGATTGGTCTGGCCGGCGATCGCGCTGATCAGACGAAGCACGTCGCCGATTTTCTCGCTGGCGGCCGCCAGGCTTTCGACCATTTTCGTGGTTTGTTCGGCCTTGACCACGGCGGCATCGGCGACGCCGCTCGAATGGCTGACCTGACGGCCAATCTCGGTCACGGAAGAGGCAAGTTCTTCGGTGGCGGCGGCGACCGTATTGACGCTGGCCGATGCTTCATCCGTCGCGGCCGCAGCCGCGGCGGCCCGCTCGGACGTGCCGTTGACGCTGGCCGTGATTTCGCTCGCCACACGTTGCATCTCTTCCGTCGCCTTGGCGACAGCCCCGACCACGCTCTTGACGTCGGCCTCAAAACGATCGGCCATCTGGCGTTGCAACGCCTTCTTCTCGAGCTCGGCCTGCTGTTTGCTGGCTTCCTGCGCCTCGCGCATCGTGCGCGCCTCGATCATGTTGCGGTGGAACACCTCGACCGCCAGCGCCATGGTCCCGAGTTCGTCCTTGCGGTCGCCGCCGGGAATGGTCACATCGGTGTCGCCGCTTGAAAGGCGGTTCATCACATTCGTAATCGCGGTCAAGGGGCGCGACATGCCGCGGCCGAGAAAAAACGCGAGCGAGGCGGCGCCGGCGAGGATGGCAAGCGTGCCGAGAATGAAGTTGCGCTGGGAACTCGCAGCCGCCGCCTCATATTCGGTGGTGTCCTTGACCAATTCGATCACCGCGACCGGCTGTCCCGCATAATTCTTGATTTGCCCGAGAAAGAGCGCGACCGGATGGTCGCCGAAGATGGTGTCGCGCCGCAGCGTGCTGCCCTCAAACACGCCCTTGAGTTCGTCCTGGGTGGCGAGCGAGCTGTCGCCAAAAGTCGATGCGATATTGACGAAAGCCTTGCCGTCGAAGCGATGCACGGCGAGATCGACGCCAAAGCGGCGCTTGGTGCTCTCGACGAAGTGTTTGTCAAATGAGACGCCGATGTCGACCACGCCGATGCTTTTGCCGCCGCGCATGATCGGCGTCATGGCATAGACGCCGAGCGAAGCCCGCCCGGGCTCGACGCCGACGATCGGTTTGCCGGTCGTGTTCGACTCCACCACGGTCTTGCGCCGCGCCGAGATATCCTCGCCGAACGCCTTGGGCTCGTGGATACGGAAGAAGGCAGTCGCCGGCGGGGTGTGGAAACTGATCAGTGGAATGCCTTGCGGCTTTATCGCCGCCATGGCCCCTTGCAGCAGTGTCAGGAGCGCATCGCGGTCGCCCTTGGCGACGGCCTCCTCCACCGGCGGCAGGGCGGCGATGACGGCACTGACCGCCAACCCGGCACGCCCTTCGTAATCGAGGGCGGCAATGACGCTCTCATATTGCAGCTTGAGCTGCTGGTCGAGTGCGAGCTGCGTCAACGCGCGCTGTTGAAGGATCGAAAATGTTCCGAGGATGCCGCAGGCCACGGCGACGGTCAGCGAGATGGCCAGGATCAAGCGCGCCGCGATCGACCGAAGTTTGAACATGGGGGACACCGAAGCTCCACGACGGGAGGACTTCGAAAGGTCCCAGAAAGTGCTTAACAAGTGATTGCCCGCGACATTACGGGCCGCGAAATTGCCGGGATGTGGCTTTTTAGGCGTCCTTTGCCGGGGCGGGAGGATCGGTGGCCAGGATCGCCTTGCCGACATCCTCATAGTGCGTATCGCGGGCCTGGACCTGCTGGGCGATGGCATGCATGTCGCGGAATCGGCGCTCGAACTTGTTGGCGCGGAAGACAGCGGTGGCACCCGCCATGTGATAGGCGGCGTCGACCACGGAAGCCGCTTGATGAATGGTCCAGGTCGAGGCAAGGCGAAGCGCGATACGGTGGTCTTCCGAAAGCTGCCCGATGCGATTGAGGTCGCGCCAGGCCTCGTCGACCGTTGCGTAAAGATAAGCCCGCGCCGCGCGCAAATTGCCCTCGACGCGGCCGATCGCGCCCTGAACGGCGTTGTTCTCGCGCATCGGCTTTTGCCCGGCGGGCGCCTTGCCGCGCGCCAGATCGATGGCGGCGTCGAGCGTGGCGCGGGCGACGCCAAGCGCGACCGCGGCAAAGCCCATTCCGAACATGGTGTAAGTGGTGATCCGATACAGCGGTCCCTTCTCACGCAACGCTGCGAAGTCGTCGCGGAGCGCCGCAAATTTTTCGGGAATGAAGAGATTGTCGACCGAATACGAATCGGTTCCGGTGCCGTTGAGGCCGATCACGTCCCAGACGTCGTACATCGCGGCGCTCGTCACCGGAAAGAGAATCGTGCGGATTTCCGGCGCGCCGTTGGGCTTGCGCCGTCTGGTGCCGTCGGGCTCGGTGACCTGCACATGCGCCCCCAACCAACTCGCCTGACGGGAGCCGCTGGCGAAGTCCCAGCGCGCAGTGACGCGATAGCCGCCGGGCACGGCCTGCACGTCATGGGCGATCGCCCCCCAGGCAAGAATGTCGGTGGGCTTGGCGAAAATCTCGCGCGCCGCGTCCGCGTCGAGATAGGCCGCGGTCATGGCGCAAACCGAGCACTGGCCGAGGCACCACGCCGTCGAGGCGTCGGCCTTGGCGATTTCCTCTAACACCTGCATGAAGACTTCCGGCGGAGCCTCGGCGCCCCCGAAACTTTGTGGCAACAGCACGCGATAAAGCCCGTTCTCGATCAGGGCCGAAACCACCGGAGGCGTGAGACGCCGGGTTCGCTCGATCTCATCGGCCTCGCGCGCGATCAAGGGCGCAAGCGCCCGCGCACGCTCGATCAGGCCGAAACCGGGAGGCTTGTTCATGCGTTTCCTTGGCCCTTTGCCCGTTTTGGGGTTCTGATTGGTCAGGGCGCAATGGTGGTCTATCTGTTGGCGCGGATCAAGATGGGGTGGAGGACGCGGGCGGCGTATACTCAGCGGGTCAAGCCGAGGACTACAAGGAGCGCGCGATCAAGGTATTCGGATATTTCCTCATCAAGATGGCCGATGACTCTTCGAATCCGGTCTCGGCGAAGCGCCACCATCTTGTCCGTCATGATCTGCGAGCGTAGGCGAAGGCCGTTTGATGGACTGATTTCAATAATAGGCCTAAGCGGTAGCTTGTCCTGAGTGTCCGACGAAATTGGGCAGATGAAGATCGTCGATAGAACATCGTCGAATTCGTTGGCTTGCACGATCACGCTGGGTCTTGGCCGTCCTAGTTCGTTTGGGACCACCACCAGCACGACATCGCCGCGCTTCACTTCCAAGCGCTCCAGTCGTAAGCCGCCTCAATCCACTCATCGATGGCATCGTTTTCCGGATGCCGCGCCATCAGCTTCGCCTGCCGGCGGATATCAGCCCGAACCTTTGGATCGCGCAAATCCGGCACCCAATGCTGCACCGGCCGCAAGCCTTGCGCGCGCAGACGCTCGCGGCGCGACGCCATGCGCTGCTGCGGGGTGCGGGGTTTTGATGTTTTCTTCGGAGAAGTAGCCATAGAGAAGCGTAACATGTTACGCTCTATTATTCAATGGCAGAGTATTCTAACTATCCACCTTCAGCGCCGCAATGAACGCCTCCTGCGGGATGTCGACCTTGCCGAACTGCCGCATCTTTTTCTTGCCTTCCTTCTGCTTCTCCAGAAGTTTGCGTTTGCGGGTGATGTCGCCGCCGTAGCATTTCGCGGTGACGTCCTTGCGCAGCGCGCGCACGGTCTCGCGCGCGATCACCTTGCCGCCGATCGCGGCCTGGATCGGAATCTGGAACATGTGCGGCGGGATCAGTTCCTTCATCTTCTCGACCATGGCGCGGCAGCGGCCTTCGGCGCGCTGGCGGTGCACCAGCATCGAGAGCGCGTCCACCGGTTCGTTGTTGACGAGAATCTGCATCTTGACGAGGTCGGCCGGTTTGTAGTCGGTGAGGTGGTAGTCGAACGAGGCATAGCCCTTGGAGACCGACTTCAAGCGATCGTAGAAATCGAACACCACTTCGTTGAGCGGCAGTTCGTATTTCACCATGGCGCGGTTGCCGACGTAAGTGAGTTCTTTTTGCGAACCGCGCCGGTCCTGGCAGAGTTTCAACACGCTGCCGAGATATTCGTCCGGCGTGAGGATCGTGGCCTCGATCCACGGCTCCTCGATCTCGGCGATCTTCACCACGTCGGGCATGTCGATCGGATTGTGGATCTCGATCACCTCTCCGTCGGTGAGGCGCATCTTGTAGATCACCGACGGCGCGGTCGCGATCAGGTTGAGATCGAATTCGCGGCTCAGCCGCTCTTGAATGATCTCCAGATGCAACAGCCCGAGGAAGCCACAGCGGAAACCGAAACCGAGCGCCGCCGAAGTCTCCATCTCGAAGGAGAAGCTCGCATCGTTCAAGCGGAGCTTGCCCATCGCGGCGCGCAAGGTCTCAAAATCGTCGGCGTCGACCGGAAACAGGCCGCAGAATACCACTGGAATGGCCGGCTTGAAGCCGGGCAGCATGTCGATCACGGGTTTCCGGTCGTCGGTGATGGTGTCGCCGACCCGCGTATCGGCGACTTCCTTGATCGCGGCGGTGATGAAGCCGATTTCGCCGGGGCCGAGTTCCTCGATCTGCTGCATCTTCGGGGTGAAAAAGCCGACGCGCTCGACGTCATAGGCGGCGCCGGTGCCCATCATCCGGATGCGCTGACCTTTTTTCATCACGCCGTCGACGATACGCACCAGCACCACGACGCCGAGATAGACGTCGTACCAGCTATCGACCAGAAGCGCTTTAAGCGCGGCGTCGCGGTCGCCTTTCGGCGTCGGCAGCCGGTGCACGATGGCCTCCAGCACCTCGTCGATGCCAAGGCCGGTCTTGGCCGAGATCATCACGGCATCCGACGCATCGAGGCCGATTACGTCTTCGATCTGCCGCTTGACCTGGTCCGGTTCCGCCGCCGGCAGGTCGATCTTGTTGAGCACCGGGACGAGCTCGTGGCCTGCATCGAGTGCGTGGTAGACGTTGGCGAGCGTCTGCGCCTCGACGCCCTGGCTGGCATCGACCACGAGCAGCGAGCCTTCGCAGGCCGCGAGCGAGCGGGAAACCTCATAGGCGAAGTCGACATGGCCGGGCGTGTCGATCAGGTTGAGAATGTAGGTCTTGCCGTCTCTCGCCGAATAGGTGAGCCGCACGGTCTGGGCCTTGATGGTGATGCCGCGCTCGCGCTCGATATCCATGGAATCGAGCACCTGCTCCTTCATCTCGCGCGCCTGCAGGCCGCCGGTGGTCTGGATCAGCCGGTCGGCCAGCGTCGATTTGCCATGGTCGATATGCGCAACAATGGCAAAGTTGCGGATGTTGGAAATAGGGATGGATGTCATGGCCGCGAGATAGCATTCGCATCCCCACGCGGCAACCACAATGCGCTGTTTTTACGGCACATCTTCACGCCAAGCTGATTCCCCTTGACGCCGAAACGCGCTAGGCAGAGGGCCATGTCGACTGCATCATTTTTACCCGCGGCCTCGTCTGCGCGCCGCACTTTGTCGCTCCGGCGAATGGCGGCGTGGCTCGCGGCGCGCGCCAGCGATCCAAAGGCCGGCCCTCGGCTGGTGATCGGCTTTGTCGCGGCCCATGCCGTGCTCTGGACCTTCATTTTGATCGCCCTCAAGGCGGCGCAGGACGTTCATATGGACGTCGCAGAAGCCTTCGCCTGGGGCCGGAAGTTCCAGCTCGGTTACGGCAAGCATCCACCGCTTTCAGGCTGGGTCGCGGGCCTCTGGTTCAAGATCTTTCCGGTCACCGATTGGGCGACGTACGCGCTCGCCACGGCGACGCTCGGCTGCGGGCTTGTGATTTGCTGGCTGATCGCGTTGCGGGTGGTCGATCGGCGACGCGCGTTCTTCACGGTCGTGATGCTCGCGCTCTATCCGATCTTCAACTTCAAGGGCTTCAAATATAATCCGGATCTGCTGCAGCTCGTGACGCTGCCGCTATTGGTGCTGGCCTATCTGCATGCGTTCGAAAAGCGCAGCGTGCGTTCCGGCCTGTGGCTCGGCCTGGCCGGCGCGCTGGCGCTGATGACCAAATATTGGGTGCTGACCATGATCGGCGCGATCGGGCTTGCCGCACTCATTCATCCCGATCGCTGGTTGTTCCTGCGCTCGCCCGCGCCGTGGGTTGCGATTGGCACGCTCGTCGTCGTCATGATTCCCCATTTGACCTGGCTGAAAGAAGTAGACTTCGTGCCGTTGACCTATGCCGGCGACGTCTACGGCCTGTCGGATCGGGCGCAGAGCTTGCAGCTTGTGCTCGGCTACATCGGTCACAATCTGGCGCTGCTCGCGGTGCCGATCCTGCTGGCGGCATTGGCGTTGGTGCCGTCCTCGCGCTGGCGCCGCCTGCCCCGTCAGACCACGGAGCTGTTCACGCGCGCATGGTCGGGTAGCGCGAAGTGCTGCGTAAACACCTCGCAGGCCCTCAATATCTGGATCATCCAGATCGTGGTCGCGATCGGACCGCCGCTCGGCGGCTTGATTTTCACGGTCTATATGAAGACCGATTGGGGAATCTCGCTGTTCTTCCTGACGCCGCTGGCGCTGGTCGCGATTCCCTCGCTACGCCTTCAAAGGATCGCGCTGTTTCGCATCACGGCGATCTGGCTCGCCGTCACGCTCGCCACCCTTGCCGCCTCGCCACTTATCGTGGCCTATGAAATGGCCGGGAATCCCGGCGGCGGATCGACCTATGGTGCGCGCTCCGAATTGGCGCGCGAATTGACCCAGGCCTGGCATGAGCGCTTCCACACGCGCTGGGCGGTGGTCGCCGGCACGACGGAAGTGGGCGAGCCGATGACGTTCTATAGTCCTGACGCGCCGGCGCCGTTCACGCCCGGTGAAATCTGGTCGTCCGGCTTGACCTCGCTGGAGGAGGCCAAGCGTCTCGGCTTCATCGGCATCTGCGATACCTCGGATGGGCGACTGCCGGTCTGCGAGGCGTGGATGGCCGCCAATGCCGAGAACGTCGAGCGCCTTACCGTTACGACGCAACGCTTCTTCCATGGGCATCCGGGCCCGGCCACCAGCTGGAACATCTACATCGCGCCGCCGGCGAAATAGTTGAGATGCCCCGTCACGTCACGTGTCTTCGTGAAATTTGCTGGCGCACAGTTCGGTGATTGCTGCGACGGCGGTGTCGGCCTCGGGGCCGACGGCGGAGACAATGATGGATGTCCCGGGTCCCGCGGAGAGCATCATCAGGCCCATGATGGAAGTGCCGCCGACGGTTTCGCCGCCACGGGTCACCCAGACTTCGGCGTCGAAACGCTCGACCGTCTGGACGAATTTTGCCGAAGCGCGGGCGTGAAGGCCGCGTTTGTTGATGATGGGAATTTCTCGGGATACCGCGCCCGGCGGGACTTTCGGCCCGGCATTGGCTTCGGGCGGCGCGGCGTCATCGCTCATTTGCCGGCGAGAACCCGACTGGCGATGGTGACGTATTTGCGGCCGGCTTCCTGTGCCATGGCGATGGCGTCGGGGAGCGCTCGCTCCTCGCGCACCTTTGCGAGCTTGACCAGCATGGGAAGGTTGATCCCGGCGAGCACCTCCACCTTCGGGCGGCTCATGCAGGAAATCGCGAGGTTGGAAGGTGTGCCGCCGAACATGTCGGTGAGGATGGCGACGCCATCGCCGCTGTCGACGCGATTGACCGCCTCGATAATGTCGCTTCGGCACAAATCGGAGTCGTCTTCGGCTCCAATCGTGACCGCTTCGATTTGCTTTTGCGGACCCATGACATGTTCGAGCGCCGCCTTGAATTCGTCGGCAAGGCGCCCATGGGTCACAAGCACTAGACCAATCATCGGAAACTCCTCGCGGGTGCTTTTGGTGCACCGCACGAACGCGCCACTTTGACCATCCAGAGCCCCCGCGCAAGAGGGGATCTTCGCGATTCTCCGGGAATTTTGGCGGCAGGAAGGAGAGTCGGCGCCGGTCTACTCGGTCGCGATAATGGGCCTTATATGGTTACCAATTCCCTTCGAGCAATCGTCCGAAGGTTGGGGTGAGGTCAAACGATCGGCTGTAATCAAAGCCGCTGCAACCAAAGGGAAGGCCGCATGACCCGATCCTACGGGGATTCGCGGTATTGAAACACCGTTGATGCGGGTCACCAAGGCTTCCGGCTGGGGCAGGCGCTCCGCGTCGGCAGCGCCGAGATCGACGACCAGGCCCACAACGGCCTCCGCGACGAATTCGCAGCGGCGAATGCCGAGTCCCCGAATTTCGATCAGGCCGGCCAATTGGCGCGCCGGTCGGACCACGATTTGTCCGTCGCCCGCATCGAGAAAGACGCGATCGTCGCCGACCAGGACGGCCCGGGGTATTTGGCCCGAACGGCCGGCGAGGATGAGGTCGAAGGCGAGGCGCGATTTGCCGGCCCCTGAGGGTCCCCGGATCAGCACCGCACGATTTTCCACCAGCACGGCGGAGGCGTGGATGCTGACGGGCGCGGCATCGGTCATGGGGCGGGCAGCCTGACCACGAAGCGCGCGCCCATGACCGTCGGCGGGCCATCGGTGCCATGCCGACCTGTGCGATTTTCAGCCCAGATCCGCCCGCCATGCGCCTCGATGATCTGTTTCGAGATCGACAGTCCGAGCCCGGAATTCTGCCCAAAACCCTGATGCGGTCGATCCGTGTAAAAGCGTTCGAAGATACGCTCCAGCGCATCCTCGCTGATTCCCGGCCCATCATCGTCGATTATGATTTCAATCTCCGATCGCAGGCGGCGGCACGCGATGCAAACCTTGCCGCCGGCCTCGGAAAACGAGCGCGCGTTGGCGAGGAGGTTGGAGATCACCTGCCCGAGCCGCGAGTCGTGGCCCGGCACCGAGAAAGTGTCGCCCGCGCCTCGGCCCTCGAAGCGGACGTCGACGGCAATATTGTCGCCGAGCCGGGTTTCGTTGGCGACAGAGGTGAGCGTCGTCAGCAGGCGGCGCAGATCGACCGCCGTCATATCCTGCCGTTGCAGCTCGGCATCGAGCCGGCTTGCATCGGAAATGTCGGAAATCAGCCGATCGAGCCGCTTCACGTCATGCTCGATCACCGCCAAGAGCCGGACGCGGCTGTTCTCGCTGCGCGCCAGCGGCAACGTTTCGACGGCGGACCGCAGCGAGGTCAGCGGGTTCTTCAATTCATGGGCGACGTCGGCGGCGAACGTCTCAATCGCCTCGATGCGGTTATAGAGCGCGTCCGTCATGTCGCGCAGCGCGCCGGAGAGATGTCCGATTTCGTCGCGCCTCAACGTAAAATCCGGAATCTCGACGCGGGTGCGGATGCGGCGACGAACGCGCTCGGCACTGTCGGCGAGCCGGCGCACCGGCCCGGCGATGGTGCTCGCGAGCAACAATGACAGCACGATCATGACCGCGGAAGCTACACCACCGACCTTCAGAATCGCGAGGCGCTCGGCGGTCACCATCTGATCGATGTCGTCGCCCTGGGTCGAAAGCATCAATGCGCCATGCACTTCGCGGAACCGCTGCACCGGCACGGCGACTGAAACGATCACCTCGCCGCGCTCGTTGATGCGCACGATGCTGCTCTTCTGCCCGTTCAGCGATTGGGCGACCTCTTGATACCCCTTGCTGTTCTCGGGCCCGAGTTCGCGGTAGAGCGGCAGGTCGCCACGGTTGAGCCAGGTGCGGATCGCGATCATGGTTCGCTCGGCGACGCCCGGCTTTTCCGTCAACGGCGGCGGCAGTTCGATGCGCAGCACGTCGCCGCGGCCGTAAAGGGTGCGGCTATCCAGAATGAGGCCGCCGTCGCGGTCGAAAATTCGCGCCCGGGTCTTGGTTGGCGAAATCAACCGCCGCAATACCGGCGCGACGCGTTCCGGATTGATCGGAAAATCGAGCCCGGAATATTCGTCCGGCGCGCCGTAGGTTTCGCCGGGCTTCAGGTCGGCCAGCCGCTCTGGATCGATGGTGATCGTATTGGTCTCGACGGTTGCGGAAGCCGCGATCGCCCCGGCGATGATCTCGGCCTGCACCAAGAGGCTTTGCGCCCGCGCGTCGATCAGGCCAGCACGGAATTGCGACAGATAGAGGATGCTCGCCACCAGCGCGACGAGGCCGGCGATATTGAGCGAGACGATCCGGCGCGTGAGGCTGGAAAAACTCAGCGCGAACAGGAATTGTCCGGCGCGCCGCAGCCAGCCGAGCGGCCGCTGCCAGCCGTGCAGCGACGGGCTTTCGATGCCGGCCGCATCGAGCACCAGGGCGGTCGAGCCGCCCTCGGCGTTCAAGCTCGGATCAGGTTGGGTTCGATCAAGCAATGGCCAAAACTGCCGGTTGTTTCGAGTGTCTCGTAAGAGGCGAGTCGTCCCATGCATCTTACCTCAGACGGGCGATGGGCGTCAGTTCATAAACCGCCCGCGCGCCAGATCAGGTTTCTTTGCAGATCAGGTTTCCTTGAAGCGGTAGCCCACGCCGTACAGGGTTTCGATCATCTCGAATTCGTCGTCCACGACCTTGAACTTCTTGCGCAGCCGTTTGATGTGGCTGTCGATGGTGCGATCGTCGACATAGACCTGATCGTCATAGGCCGCGTCCATCAAGGCGTTGCGGCTTTTCACCACGCCGGGCCGCGTCGCCAGTGCCTGCAGGATCAGAAATTCTGTCACCGTCAATGTCACCGCTTCGTTCTTCCAGGTGCAGGTGTGACGCTCGGGGTCCATGCGCAGGAGGCCGCGGTCCAACGCCTTGGCATCGGTTTCCTTCGGTGCCACGGTCGGGTCCTTGGGCGCGGCGCGGCGCAGCACGGCCTTCACGCGCTCGACCAGGAGGCGCTGGGAGAACGGCTTGCGGATGAAATCGTCGGCACCCATTTTGAGGCCGAACAACTCGTCGATTTCCTCATCCTTGGAGGTGAGAAAGATCACCGGCAGATCCGACTTCTGCCGCAACCGTCGCAACGTCTCCATGCCGTCCATGCGCGGCATCTTGATGTCGAGGATCGCGAGATCCGGTGGGCTGGTGCGGAAGCCGTCAAGCGCGGAAGCACCATCCGTATAGGTCATGATGCGATAGCCTTCGGCTTCGAGCGCGATCGAGACCGATGTGAGAATGTTGCGGTCGTCATCGACCAAGGCGATTGTGGGCATGAGCCTGCTTTCCGAAACGGAGTTGCTGGTTAGTGTAGCGAGCAATCCTGTGATGCGGCGGTATAAGTGGCTTCGAACACGGTCACCGAGCAATGCAAGCTGGGCTGAAGTGTGACCGAGTTCCGCGGAGTGCCTGAGCCAATCTTTGGTTCCAAAACCATATATAGCTAGTCTACTCGAAAAAAGGCCTATATTGCAATGAGATGCTGGATGAATAGTGATGCAGCCTACCGCTGATTTCAATGCTTCTAGAGTGGCCCGTTTGCTATTGCGGCGCAGCCGCCAAGGCGCTTTGGCGAGTTTAATGGCCGGCAGTGGCGATCCTTATTGCTCGCTGGTAAATGTCGCAAGCAACGTGGATGGCTCGCCGATCCTGCTGATTTCGCGGCTTGCGTTGCACACCAAAAACATTCTCGCCGACCCAAGAATCTCCTTGATGCTGGATGAGCGGGCCAGCGGCGATCCGCTGGAAGGATCGCGGATCATGTTGGCGGGCCGCGCCGAGGAAGTCGGAGGCAATGGGGCCGCGCTCGCGTGCCGCCGTTATCTCAACGCTCATCCATCCGCCGAAGTCTTTGTAAGTTTTAAGGATTTTTCCTTCTTTCAAATCCGCCCCTTGGCGGCGCATCTGGTCGCGGGTTTCGGGCGGATCGTCGACCTCAAGCCCGAACAATTCTTGACCGATGTTTCTGAGGCCGCGTCGCTGTTAGAGGCGGAACAAAGCGCCATCGATCATATGAACGCCGATCACAGCGACACCATGAATCTCTACGCCACCAAGCTGCTCGGTGCGCAGCCGGCGGACTGGCGCTGCGTTGGCTGCGATCCGGACGGCATCGACATGCAGGCCGGCACAACGGCGTTGCGGCTGGATTTTCCGCGGCGGATCGTCACTCCCACCGCGTTGCGGCAGATATTGAAGGAACTTGCCGACCAGGCCTGCGCTGCAGCAAGCAATTGAGGTAAAACAAGGACCGCTTTCAAATAAACCAAATATCGCGGATTGGCTTGGCGCCCTCATTGTTCGTCAGTAAGAAGTCGCCGAGGACAGGCTGAGGGGCTATATTGAGGCATCAACGGTCGCAGCCATAGAGGCGCGTTGAAGCTAACTTGCGACCGAGATGCGTATTCCAGGGAGGATTCTTTCGTGCAAAAGAACGGCGTGCATAATGGTGCCTACGGCGCCGACAAATTCGGCTTGAGAAAACTCAAAGGCGTAAATTGGAATTTCGGCGCGCCGCAGCTTTATGAACACGCTTTGGCTGCCGGCGAAGCCGTCCTCTCGGCGGATGGGGCCTTGTGCGCGGATACCGGCGTGTTCACCGGCCGCAGTCCGAAGGACAAATTCACCGTTCGCGACGCTTTGACCGAAAACAACATGTGGTGGGCGGGCAATCAGTCGATCACGTCGCAACAGTTCGAAGCGCTCTATGCCGACTTTCTCACGCATGCCGAAGGCATGACGCTATTCGCGCAAGACCTTTACGGCGGCGCCGATCCAGCTTTCCGAATCAAGACCCGCGTCTTCACCGAGCTCGCCTGGCACTCGCTGTTCATCCGCACGCTTTTGATCCGCCCGGAGACATCCGAGCTAAAGGACTTCGTGCCGGAACTGACCATCATCGATCTGCCGAGTTTTCGAGCCGATCCCAAACGCCACGGTGTGCGTTCGGAAAATGTGGTCGCGATCGATTTCGCCCGCAAGATCGTCCTGATCGGCGGGTCTTATTATGCCGGCGAAATGAAGAAGTCGGTATTCACCACGCTGAATTATTATCTGCCGGAAAAGGGCGTGATGCCGATGCATTGCTCGGCCAATGTCGGGCCGGGCGGCGACAGCGCGATCTTCTTCGGGCTGTCCGGTACGGGTAAGACCACGCTCTCGGCCGATCCGAAACGCACGCTGATCGGCGACGACGAGCACGGCTGGGGCACGGACGGCATCTTCAATTTCGAAGGCGGCTGCTACGCCAAATGCATCAAGCTGTCGCAAGAGGCCGAGCCGGAGATCTTTGCCGCCAGCAAGCGCTTCGGCGCGGTACTGGAAAACGTGGTGCTCGACCAAAACACCCGAGAGCCTGATTTTGACGACGGCTCGAAAACCGAAAACACCCGTTCCGCCTATCCGCTCGAATTCATTCCCAATGCGTCGCGAACGGGCCGCGCCCCGCATCCGAAGAATCTGGTGATGCTGGCGGCAGATGCGTTCGGCGTGATGCCGCCGATCGCGAAATTGACGCCGGCGCAGGCGATGTACCACTTCCTCTCCGGTTACACCGCGAAAGTGGCGGGCACCGAACGCGGCTTGGGCTCCGAGCCGCAGCCGGAATTCTCCACCTGCTTCGGCTCGCCGTTCCTGCCGCGCGATCCTTCCATCTATGGCAATTTGCTGCGCGAGTTGATCGCCAAGCACAAAGTCGATTGCTGGCTGGTCAACACCGGCTGGACTGGCGGCAAATACGGCACCGGCGGCCGCATGCCGATCAAGGTGACGCGGGCGTTGTTGACGGCGGCGCTCGACGGTAGCTTGCGCAACGCAGATTTCCGCACCGACAAATATTTCGGTTTCGCGGTGCCGACCTCGTTGCCCGGCGTCGAACCGCACATTCTCGACCCGGTCAAGACCTGGGCCGACAAGGCCGAGTTCGACAAGACCGCGCGCGCGCTGGTTGCGATGTTCCAGAAGAATTTTGCGAAATTCGAAGCCCATGTCGACGCCGACGTCCGCGCCGCCGCGCCGGAAGTGAAGCTCGCGGCGGAGTGAGCCAAACCGCCGTCATTCCGGGGCGCGAAGCGCGAACCCGGGATGACGGGAAAAATTCACCGCGTCAGCCCGCGCTGCGTATCCGGCTTCGGCAACGCCTTCGGCAAAGTCCCGCGCACCGGCACGTCCCAGATATCCTTCGCATATTCGGCGATGGTGCGGTCGGAGGAGAACCACGCCATCCGCGCGACGTTGAGGATCGAAGCCCGCGTCCAGGCCGGCGTCACCTGCCAGCGCGCGTCGATGCCGCGCTGGGCGGCGTAATAGGCGTCGAAGTCGGCACTCACCATGTAATGATCAAGATGACGAAGCGCGTGGGCGATCGATTCGAAGCGCGTCGGATCGCCGGGCGAGAATTGGCCGCTCTCGATTGCGCGGATCGCGCGGGCAAGCCGCGGCGAACGGCCGATGACGTCGGTCGCATCCAGGCCTTGCTTGCGCCGGACCATCACGTCGGGCGCCTCCATGCCGAAGATCGCGATATTTTCAGGCCCGACATGATCGCGGATTTCGAGATTGGCGCCGTCGAGCGTGCCGATGGTCAACGCGCCGTTGAGCGCGAGCTTCATGTTGCCGGTGCCGGAAGCTTCCATGCCCGCGGTCGAAATCTGTTCGGAGAGGTCGGCGGCGGGGATGATCACCTCCGCCAGGCTGACATTGTAGTCGGCGAGGAATACGACCTTGAGCCGCCCGGCAATATCAGGGTCGTCGTTGACGATTTCGGCGACGTCGTTGATGAGCTTGATAATCAGCTTGGCGTAGCGATAGCTCGCCGCCGCCTTGCCGGCGAAGATTTTTACCCGCGGCACCCATTCGCGCTGCGGCTCGTCCTTGATCGCCTGATAGAGCGCGATCGTTTCAAGGATGTTGAGCAATTGCCGTTTATATTCGTGGATGCGCTTGATCTGGACGTCGAACAGCGCGGCCGGATCGAGCTTGACGTTGAGGCGCTCGCTGATCAAACGCGCCAGTGCGATCTTGTTGTGATGTTTGACGCGGCGGAATTGCTGGTGGAACGCGTTGTCGCTGGCGCGGGCTTCGAGATATTCGAGGTGGGTGGGATCGTCAAGCACCGCTTCGCCGCAAGTCTCACGTAACAGATCGGTCAGGGAAGGATTCGCCAGCATCAGCCAACGGCGGAAGGTGATGCCATTGGTCTTGTTGGTGATGCGCCCGGGATAGAGATGGTTGAGGTCGTGGAACACGGTCTCCTTCATCAGCTCGGAATGCATCGCCGAGACGCCGTTGATGCGATGGGAACCTACGAACGCCAACTGTCCCATCCGCACCCGGCGGCCAGACTTCTCGTCGATCAAAGAGACCGAGGCGCGAAAATCGACGTCGCCGGGGCGGCTGATGTCCGCGAGCGAAAGATGCGCGGCATTGATGCGGTAGATGATTTCGAGATGCCGCGGCAACAGGCGTTCGAACAATTCGACCGGCCAGGTCTCGAGCGCTTCCGGCAGCAGCGTGTGGTTGGTGTAGGACAATGTTGCCACGGTGATTTGCCACGCGTCTTCCCAGCGCAGATTGTGAAGATCGACCAAAATGCGCATCAGTTCGGTGACGGCGAGGCTCGGATGGGTGTCGTTGAGCTGCACCGCGGCCTTTGACGCCAGCGCGCGCACCTGTCCGTCGGAGGCGAGATGGCGCTTGACGAGGTCCTGCAACGAGGCCGAGACGAAGAAATATTCCTGACGTAGCCGCAATTCGCGTCCCGCCGGGCTCTCGTCATTCGGATAAAGAAACTTGCAGATCGCTTCGGCGCGCGCTTCCTCGGCCACCGCGCCGAGATAGTCGCCGGTGTTGAAGATTTCGAGCTTGAGCGGATCGGGTGAGCGCGCCGACCACAGCCGCAGCGCATTGACGTAGAGGCCGCGCCAACCGACGATCGGGGTGTCGTAGGCGACGGCCTGCACGGTTTCCGCCGGACGCCAAGTCGCGACGTCGCGACCATTGGCTTCGACATGCTCGACGCGGCCGCCGAAGTGAACGTGGTACACGATCTCCGGCCGCTGGAATTCCCAAGGGTTGCCGAAACTCAGCCACTCGTCGGGATATTCCTGTTGCCAGCCTTGCACGATGATCTGTCGGAACAGGCCGAAATCGTAGCGGATGCCATAGCCGATGGCGGGAATGGCGAGCGTCGCCATGCTCTCCATGAAACAGGCCGCAAGCCGCCCGAGGCCGCCATTGCCGAGCGCCGCATCGGGCTCGCATTTGCGTAAATCCGCAAGATCGACGCCGAGATCGCCCAGCGCGGCCGCGAACACCGGCAACAGCCCCATATTGTTCAAGGCATCGGTGAAGATCCGGCCGATCAGGAATTCGAGTGAGAGGTAATAGACCCGCTTGCGGCCCTCGTCGTAGCTCTGTTTTTCCGCGCTGAGCCAGCGGTGCACGATGCGATCGCGTAACGCCAGCGCCGCCGCCTTGTACCAATCGTGGCGCGTCGCGGTGCCGGTGTCCTTGCCGATCGCAAGGCGCAGCTTGGCCAGGATCGCGCCCTTGATCTCGGCCAGCGCCAATTCATCGACAGGTTGGCCGCGCGCCGGAAAGCTCCCGTGAAGCGATGATTCTGGCAAACCTTGCATCCTGAAGGTTGCGCCCCCGGCGAAATGATACGCGCGTCGGGCGCGGTTCGAAACCTGCAGCAGGGTTTCGTGCCGCTTCCAAAAATCAAATGAGTCTTGGAACAAATTAAGAACACTTTAGCAAGTCTTTGATATATCATGGTGATTCGACGCATTCCGACACAACATCTATGGCCTATCCGAGATTCCGAGGACTACATGTCCACCATCGCCTTTGATTCCTTCGCACTCACGCGCATTGCCGACTTCGCCCGCTCGCTGTCGCGGCTGCATCAGGCCTCCCGTCGGCGTCTGGTCGATGACGACCAGATCGATCGCGAGTTCAACGCCGTCTGCATGTCGGTGTGGGGCTACACCACGGACGATTTCGGCGACGATCTGTTTTCCGACTCCGACCACGCCTTCCTCGATTCGCTCGACGAAGCGCATGCGCGCATCTTCGCCGCCGAACAGGGTTACGACCTCATCGACGACAGCGGCATGCTGACAGATTGGTGGGGGTATTGCTGGATGATCCTCGCCGAAAAACGCGGGCTGCTGACGCCGGAAAACCGCGCCGCCGCGCGCGCTCAAATCGAGGAAAAATATCTGTCGGCACCGAACGTGATCGGCGTGATCGTCGGGCGGTGAAGCGCTCGTGCGTTCAATTCGCTTCCGCGCGCTTGGCTCGCGGCGAAACCGCAGCTTTCGGCACCAAGGTCGCAGGCAGCGTGGGAACGGGGCTCGCTTCAGGAAGTGCCGATTCACTGGCGGCGGTTTCCGCCGCGATCGGCGCCACCTTCATTTCGCCGAGCCGCGCGCGCACGTCCGACGTCAAGCCGGGGTAGGAAGCAACCGGCGTGAATTCGGCGGTTTGCCCCGCGCCAACCCGGACACCGGAATACGCCACCAGCCCGTCGGTGGTTGCGATGACGTCGCCGGGACGCAGCGAGGTGTCGAGCGTGAGGTCGATCGGCGCCAGCCCTACCGGGTCGCGGCCGTTGCAGGTGCAATCGGCGCGAAACGCCTTGCGATAGGCGAACGCGTTTTCGCTCTCCGCATAGCGTTCGCCGTTCGCGGATGCCGCATTATCGATGGTGCTGCCGAAGAAAACTTTGGTCGGGCTCGCGGGACAAAACGCCTGGCACATTTGCACCGACGTCGCATTGCTGCGTGCGAGCGGAAAATACTTGCCGTCGCAGCTGCGCACGCAAAATGCAGGCCCGGCGCCTGAGGCGACAGGCCGCGGCGACGAGGCGGGCTGTTGATTGAGACCGAACGGATCGGCGAAGAAATTCGCCTGCTGCGGTGCCTGGCGCTTTTGGGCGCCGCCGAAGAAGAAATCGAACAGACTCTGGGCGGATGCGAGGCCTGGCGTCAGCGTAACCGCGCCGGCGAGTGTCGCGGCGGCAATCAATATCATCCGCCGATAGGACAACGCCTTACGCAACGCTACCCCCGCCCGATGTCGCCCAACGCTTAAGGCCGAGAAGCGCCTCGGCCGCGATGGAGGTTAGTGCGGCATGGTAAACAAGCTATGAGCAGGCGTGGAGGAAGAGAAAAGAAATGCAGGCTCGCCTTACCTCGCCCCGCGTGCGGGGAGAGCCCCGCGTGCGGGGAGAGGTCGGGTTCGCGCGAGAGCGCGAAACCGGGTGAGGGGGAGTCACCGCATTTGTCGTAGGTCGGTTTTCGCGGAACGAAGAGCCCCTCACCCCACCCTCTCCCCGCGAAGTGCGGGGCGAGGGAGACCAGCAGCTTCCGCGTGGCCGCGACCGGAAGAAATCACCCCTTCAAGAACTCACTGGCTTTGTAGAGCGAGCGAAACACAAGGCCGGCTGCGGCGAAGGTTTCGGTCGCGCCTTCTTCGCGGTCCACCATGGTGAACACCAACGCAATTTCAGCGCCGGCATCGCGCACCGCTTCGACCGCTTTGAGTGCCGAGCCGCCGGTGGTGGTGACGTCCTCGACGATCACCACGCGCTTGCCTTGCAGGCTCTCGCCCTTGGCGAGGCCTTCGACCGCGAGCCGCGCGCCATGTTCCTTCGGCTTTTTGCGCACGAAGAAGGCCGCGATCGGATGTCCCTTGATCCAGGAAAGCTGCGCGATCGCACCGGCAAGCGGTACCGCGCCCATCTCCAATCCGCCGACATAATCGAGGCGGTCGTCCTTCAGCGCCTCATAGGTCAGTTCCGCGAGCAAGGCGGCGCCTTCGGGGTCGAGCATGGTCGGCTTGAGGTTGAAGTAGAAATCGCTCTTGCGGCCCGAGGCCAGTGTGATTTCACCGCGACCGAACGAGCGTTTGCGGATGATTTCGGCGAGGCGGGCGCGGGAGGCTGACTTGGACAAGGGATCTCTCGAAAGTTTAAGCGGGGGGCTCAATCTATCGGCGGATGCGTGCACATTCCAGAGCGCAAGTTGCGCCGTCAACAGCGGCCTCGGCGTGGGGAACATGCTTGGAGCGAGGTTGTAGCCGCTGTGGTTCCGGGGTAGTGGATGGCCGGAACTTAGAGCATGATCCGGAAAAGTGGAAACCGGTTTTCCGAGAAGATCATGCTCAACAAAGATGAGATCAAGATGCGATTCCACTCAATCGCATCTTGATCTAGCTGGGAAACGACAAGAAATGACGATCGAACTTCACACCTGGAACACGCCGAACGGCCGCAAGATCAGCGTCGCGCTGGAGGAGATGGGGCTTCCTTACAAGGTCTTCCCGGTCAACATCACCAAAGGCGAGCAGATGGCGCCCGATTTCCTCGCGATCAGCCCGAACAACAAAATTCCTGCGATCGTCGATCCGAATGGGCCGGGCGGCCAGCGCGTGAGCATCTTCGAGTCCGGTGCGATCCTGCTTTATCTCGGCGAGAAGACCGGCAAGTTTCTGCCCGTATCGATGATCGAGCGCATCCCGGTGTATGAATGGCTGATGTGGCAGATGGCCGGCTTCGGGCCGATGCCGGGCCAGGTGCATCACTTCATCGCGCTCGAGAACGAGCAGGACCGCGCCTACGGCCTGAAGCGGTTTTCGGCGGAGACGCAGCGGCTCTATGGCGTGCTGGATCGGCGCCTTGCGAACAACGAATTTGTCGCGGGCCAAATATCGGTGGCCGATTTCGCGATTCTCGGCTGGGCCTGGCGGCACGAGCGTCACAAAGTGTCGTTCGACGATTTTCCCCATGTCGGCCGCTGGTACGACGCGCTGATGGCGCGGCCCGGCGTCAAGCGCGGCATGGAAGCGAAATTGGATTAGCTCTTCGCCGAGCGCCGTTTACCGCTGTCGTCGCCCGCCACCGCCTGGATCGCACCGACAAAGTGTTCCAGCGCGCCCCGCAGCGGGGCGGCTAATTCGGGATTTGTGGCGATGCTCTCGGCGTCGTTCACGGTCCCGAGCAGCGGCAGCGTGATTGAGGCGTCTTTGACGAGACGCGCCGACATCGTCTCCAGCGTGAGCGTCAGCGATGCCAGCGCATGGCTTGCGCGCGGCGAGGTGTTGATCAAGGCGACGGGCTTGCCGGGAAATTCCTGGCTGCCGACCAGCCAATCCAGCGCATTCTTCATCACGCCGGCGACGCCGCGGGCATATTCGGGGCTCGAAATCAGAAGCCCGTCGGCCGCTCCGATGACGTTTCGAAAGTTCGCGACGTCTTGCGGAAGGCGCTCGCCCTCAAGATCGGAGTTGAAAAACGGAAGCTTCCCGATTCCGTCAAAGAGCTCGATCTCAATGCCCGCGGGCGCGAGGCGCCGCGCCGCGTGAAGCACTGCGGTGTTCAAGGAGGTCGCGCGAAGGCTGCCGGAAATCGCGATGATCTTCATAAAGGGCACTTTGAGATTTTTGGCGCAACGAAACCAATCTCGTTCAATGCGCCTCGTCCCAATTGTCGGCGGCACGGGCATCGACGTGGAGCGGCACCGAGAGAAGTACCGCCGGGAATGGCGCGTCCTGCATGGTGTGCTGCACCACGGGCAAGGTCGCGGTCACCTCGTCGTCGGGCACCTCGAAAATCAACTCGTCGTGCACTTGCAAAAGCATCTGCGCCGAGAGTTTCTTCTCGGTGAGCGCGTCCTCCATCCGGATCATGGCGCGGCGGATGATGTCGGCGGCGGTGCCTTGCAGGCGCGCATTGATCGCGGCGCGCTCGTTGAACGAGCGGATCGAGGCGTTGGAGGCCTTGATGTCGGGGTAATGGCACTTTCGGCCGAACAACGTTTTGACGTAACCATGGGTGCGGCAGAAATCGCGCGTCTCGTCCATGTAGGCGCGGATGCCCGGGAAGCGTTCGAAATATTTCTTGATGTAGGCGGAGGCCTCCTCGCGGCCGATGCCGAGCTGATTGGCGAGCCCAAACGCCGAGATGCCGTAGATGATGCCGAAATTGATCGCCTTCGCCCGGCGGCGCACTTCGCTTGGCATGTCCTTCACCGGCACGCCGAACATTTCCGACGCCGTCATGGCGTGAATATCGAGCCCGTCGCGGAAGGCTTGCTTGAGAACGGGAATGTCGGCGATCTCCGCGAGCAACCGCAGCTCGATTTGCGAATAATCCGCCGACACCAGCTTGTGGCCCCGGGAAGCGATAAAGGCCCGGCGGATTTTTCGCCCCTCTTCGGTGCGCACCGGGATGTTCTGTAAGTTCGGTTCGTTCGACGACAGACGCCCGGTGGTGGTTGCCGCCAGCGCGTAAGTCGTGTGCACGCGGTGGGTCTCTGGGTGCACGTAGGTCGGCAGCGCGTCGGTATAGGTCGATTTCAGTTTCGAGACCTGCCGCCATTCCAGAATTTTCTTCGGAAACTCGTGGCCCTGCTCGGCGAGTTCGTCGAGAATTTGCGCCGACGTCGACCACGCGCCGGTCTTGGTCTTGCTGCCGCCGGGAATTCCCATTTTGCCAAAGAGAATGTCGCCGATTTGCTTCGGGCTGCCGACATTGATCGGTTCGCCGGCGATCTCCTGAATTTCGGCTTCGACGCGTGCGGCGGTCTGGGCGAATTCACCCGACAGGCGCGACAACACCTGGCGATCAATCGAAATGCCGCGCCGCTCCATGCGCGCCAGCACGCTGATCAGCGGCCGCTCCAGCGTCTCGTAGACGGACGTCATGCGCTCGGCGACCAACCGCGGCTTGAGCACCCGCCACAGCCGCAAGATCACGTCGGCGTCTTCGGCCGAATACGCGGTCGCCTTGTCGATCGCGACCTGGTCGAAGGTGAGCTTGGCCTTGCCGCTGCCGATCAACTCGCCGTGGCTCAAGGTGGCGTGGCCGAGCCAGCTTTCGGCCAGCGCATCGAGCCCATGCGCGTTGCGGCCGGCGTCGAGCGCATACGACATCAATTGCGCGTCGTCGTGGTTGCGAATGACGATGCCGGCCTGTGCGAACATCACGGCGTTGAATTTGAGGTTGAAGCCGATCTTCAGGATGCCCGGCGATTCCAGCAGCGGCCGTAACGCTTCAAGCGCGTCGCTCGTCTTGACTTGGTCCGGCGCGAGGCCGGCGGCGAACAGGCCGTCGCCGCCGCCGGATTGCTTGTGGCCAAGCGGGACGTAGCAGGCGTCGTTGGGTGCGAGCGCGAGCGCAATGCCGCAAATTTCGGCCTGCATCGGGTCGATCGAACTTGCCTTGGCTTCGATCGCGAAATGCCCGACATCGTGCACCCGCGCGAGCCAGGCATGGAGCGCCTCGAGGCTGCGGACGGTCTGGTACCTGCTGCGATCGATCTTGGTTTTGCGGGCTTCCTCAGTGCGCGCGGCGGCGAGCGCTTGAGGCGTAAGCGGTTGGTTGTCGGTCTTGCCGCGTCCTTGTCCGTAACGTGGCGCACTCGCTTTTCCGTTAGTGGGTGTGGTGGGCGCACTTTGGTCCGCGAACAAATCTCCAACTGCCGCGCCACGAGATCCAGCGGCCTGCTTCGCGGGAGCGAGAGTTGAGGACGAACCATCATTCGCGGCCACATCGGCGCCCGGCGGCGTAAACACGCTCGCGCCGCTCGTAAAGCCGGGGTCCGGGTCGATATCCGACGGATCGATCTGCGAATATTCGGCGACGCGGCGTGTGAGCGTTGAAAATTCCATCGCCTTCAAGAACGCAATCAGCTTGCGCGCATCGGGTTCGTGTACCGCGAGGTCGTCGAGCGGCACGTCCAGATTGACCTTGTCGTCGAGCAGCACGAGCTGCCGCGAGATTCGGGCCTTCACGGCATTCTCGATCAGCGCCTCGCGCCGTTTCGGCTGCTTGATCTCGGAGGCCCTCGCGAGCAACGTCTCCAGGTCGCCATATTCGACGATCAGTTGCGCCGCGGTCTTGACGCCGATGCCCGGCACGCCGGGCACGTTGTCGGTCGAATCCCCGGCCAGCGCCTGCACCTCGACCACCTTCTCGGGCGGCACGCCGAACTTCTCGATCACTTCCGGGATGCCGATGCGGCGGTCCTTCATGGTGTCGTACATGGTGACGCGGTCGGTGACGAGCTGCATCAAATCCTTGTCGGAGGAAACGATGGTCGCGGTGGCGCCGCGCTCGCCGGCCTCGCGCACGTAAGTGGCGATCAGATCGTCGGCCTCGAAGCCGGCCTGTTCGAGGCAAGGTAGGTCGAAGGCGCGCACCGCTTCGCGAATCAGCGCAAATTGCGGGATCAAATCGTCCGGGGCCGGCGGCCGGTGGGCCTTGTAGTCGGGATAAAGCTTGTTGCGGAAGGTGATTTCGGACTTGTCGAAGATGATGGCCAGATGGGTCGGCCGGTTGTCCGGCGGCATGTCGCGCAACAATTTCCACAGCATGTTGCAGAAGCCGAGCACGGCGTTGACCTGCAAGCCGTCGGACTTGCGGTTGAGCGGCGGCAGCGCGTGGTAAGCGCGGAAAATGTAGGAGGAGCCGTCGACCAGAAAGACGTGGTCGCCTTTGGCAAGGGCTTGGACGGCGGCAGGCTTGGTGGAGGCTTGTTCGGAGGTTTTCGGCATGGCCGAAACTTAAGGATTTTTGCGGCGAATGACAGCCTTGATGGCGGTAATTTTGCACGGTTCAACAGGACCGTCGCCCCGGCCAAGTGAGCGAAGCGAACGCGAGCCGGGGCCCATAACCACCGGCGGATCGGTTGGCCGAGCTGGAGCGACATCCGATGTAACCACTAATAGCGATGGTTATGGGTCCCCGCGTCCGCGGGGACGACCGCGAGGTTGTTTTCGCGAGGCCTACTCCGCCGCTTGCAACGCGCGGACAGGCTTTTTCGGCGCGATCCAGAACGCAGCCGGGCGCTCGAACAGGAAATTTGCCCCGACTTTGAGCGCCACCCACCACAGCGCCAGCGCGCCGACCACGCCTGCGATCGTGACGGCAAGTGAGATCGTGCCGATGTCGTGGATCAGGCCCGTGCGCAGCAAAAGCGTCCGGGTCGTCGCCATCGGCAGGAAGAATGCGAGATAGATGACGATCGAGTGTTCGCCGCAGAAGCGCAAAAATGTGAGCCGATGCGCGCGCGCCAGCAAGGTGCCCGCGACGACGATCGCGCCTGCGCCGAGAAATCCAAGCGCGAGCGAGATCAGCGGCCATTCGCTGAAGCCGAATTTCACCAGGCGGCCATTGATGAGCGCCCACGTCGCCAATCCCGCCAGCGCCAATGTGGGTTGCGCCCGCGTGCGGTCGGACAGCGCGAACACGGAACTGGCGAACCAATAGCCGGAATAGAAATAGACGAAGCGGGAGCAAAATTCGTCGATCACGGTCCAGCCGGTCGCGACATGCGCCATTTCCAAAAGCGCCGCTACGCTCCAGATCGAAAGCCGCGGCATCTTATGTGTCAGTTTCGTGACAACAAAGAACACCGGCAGCAAATAGATGAACCACAATGTGCCGAACGGCTCGATCAACGACTCCAGATACAAAAAGCCGACATGGGCCCACCCGCTCTCGGCGGCGAAGGAAGGCGCCTTGAAGCCGAACTGGATCGTCACCCAGAGCACGTAGAAGTAAGCGAAATGCACGACTTTGCGATCGAGATAAGTACGCCAGTCGCGGTCGATCACGACCGAGAGAAATAGCCCCGATATCAAGAAGAAATCCGGCATCCGGAACGGCTTTGCGAAGGCGACCAAAGGATGCATGAAGCCGGTTTCGCCGGCGGCCAATTCCACGCCCAGCACCGAATGCATCATGACCACCATCACGATGCAGATGCCCTTGGCGTAGTCGACCCAGTCGAGGCGTGCCGCCGGTCGAATCGCCGGCGCGGCAATGCCGGCGGATGTGCCGTTTGGTGTCATGGCTGTCCCTTTTCGGCGCGGTCCGAGGGCATCATCGGACCTGATCGGTTTCATTCTCCTTTATTCATACAAATGATGTGCCGATTTCCTCGCATTTCAGGTTTCCCCTCGGCGGCTTCATGCGCTAAGACGCGCGCACAAATCGATCGCGTTAACCATTAAAAAAGCAGGTTGTTAGATGCGCATTGCCATGATTGGCACGGGCTATGTCGGGCTGGTTTCAGGCGCTTGTTTCGCGGATTTCGGCCATCAGGTCGTTTGCGTGGACAAGGACGGCGAAAAGATTGCGGCGCTACGCCGGGGAGAAATCCCGATCTTCGAGCCCGGGCTCGATGCGCTGGTGGCTTCCAACGTCAAGGCGGGGCGGCTGGATTTTGCGACCGACCTTGCCCAGCCGGTGGCCGCGGCCGATGCGGTGTTTATCGCGGTCGGAACGCCGTCGCGCCGCGGCGACGGCCATGCCGATTTGAGTTACGTTCACGCCGCGGCACGCGAGATCGCCGCCGCGCTTTCAGGCTTCACCGTGGTCGTGACCAAATCGACGGTGCCGGTCGGCACCGGCGACGAAGTCGAACGGCTGATTCTTGAAACCAACCCGTCGGCCGATGTGGCGGTAGCCTCGAATCCGGAATTCCTGCGCGAGGGTGCGGCGATCCGCGACTTCAAGTTTCCGGACCGCATCGTGGTCGGCACCTCGGATGAGCGCGCACGAAAGGTGCTCGGCGATGTCTACCGGCCGTTGTCGCTCAATCAAGCACCGCTGATGTTCACGGCGCGGCGCACCGCCGAGCTGATCAAATACGCGGCCAATGCGTTCCTCGCCACCAAGATCACCTTCATCAACGAGATCGCCGATCTCTCGGAAAAAGTCGGCGCTGACATCCAGGAGGTCGCGCGCGGCATCGGGCTCGACAATCGCATCGGCTCCAAATTCCTGCATGCCGGACCCGGCTTCGGCGGCTCGTGTTTTCCGAAGGACACCCGCGCGCTGGTCAAGATCGCGCTCGACCATGACGTGCAGCTTCGCATCGTCGAGGCGGTGCTCGCGGTCAACGACAACCGCAAGCGCGCGATGGCGCGCAAGGTCGCGAGCGCGGCCGGCAGCAGCCTGCGCGGCAAAACCGTCGCCGTGCTCGGCCTCACCTTCAAACCCGATACCGACGACATGCGCGAGGCGCCGTCGATTCCGCTGGTGACGGGGCTTCTCGACATGGGCGCCAAGGTGCGCGCGCACGACCCCGTCGGCATGGAGCAAGCGCGCCGTGAATTGCCCGATATCGAATATTGCGACGACCCTTACGCTTGCGCGCGCGGGGCCGATGCACTGGTGATCGTGACCGAATGGGTGCAATTCCGCGCGCTTGATTTGGAACGCCTAAAGCGCGAGATGGCGCAGCCGGTCGTCGTCGACCTGCGCAATATCTATCGTCCCGAGGACATGGCGGCGCACGGATTCGTTTATGAGAGCGTGGGTCGCGCGTCCGAGCCGCGGGATTGATGGCTGTCTTACCTCGCCCCGCTTGCGGGGAGAGGTCGGATTGCGAAGCAATCCGGGTGAGGGGGAGTCACTAAGTTCGATCGAGTTCGTGGATAGTGGCCCCTCACCCCAACCCTCTCCCCGCATGAGCGGGGCGAGGGGGTTAGCGAGCGACACTGGATAATCTTGTGCGCACCTTCGATACGCCTCTTCCGATCGACGCGGTACTCGACGAGCTGGCGCGGACGCTCGCGAACCGCAACGCCGCCGTGCTGGTGGCGCCGCCCGGCGCCGGCAAGACCACGCGGGTGCCGTTGGCGTTGCTCGATGCGCCGTGGGCGAAGGGTAAAAAGATCATCGTGCTGGAGCCGCGGCGGATCGCGGCCCGCGCCAGTGCCGAGCGCATGGCGCAGACCTTGGGCGAGCGTGTCGGCGAGACCGTCGGCTACCGTGTTCGCTTCGGCTCCAAAGTGTCGCGGGCGACGCGGATCGAGGTCGTCACCGAAGGCATTTTCTCGCGGCAAATTCTCGACGATCCGGAATTGTCCGGTGTCGCGGCTGTGCTGTTCGACGAGTTTCACGAACGCTCGCTCGATGCCGATTTGGGGCTCGCGCTGGCGCGCGATGGGCAAACCGGCTTGCGCGAGGATTTGCGCATCCTCGTGATGTCGGCCACGCTCGACGGCGCGCGTGTCGCCAAGCTGCTCGGCGAGGCGCCGGTCATCGCCAGCGAAGGCCGCGCCTTTCCGGTGGAGACGCGGTATCTCGGCCGAAAAGCAGATGCGCCGCTGGAACGGCAGATGGCGGATGCGATCGCGACGGCGCTACGCGCCGATCCGGGCTCGGTGCTGGCGTTCTTGCCGGGTGCCGCGGAAATTCGCCGCACGCAAAATTTTCTCGCCGAACGGATTCACGACGCCGCCATCGAGGTCGTGCCGCTCTATGGCGCGCTTGAAGCCGGCGTTCAGGACCGCGCCATTGCGCCGCCGCCAAAAGGTCATCGCAAGGTGGTGCTGGCGACGTCGATTGCGGAAACTTCATTGACCATCGAGAGCGTTCGCATCGTGGTCGATTCCGGCGTGGCGCGGGTGCCGCGCTACGAGCCCGACATCGGGTTGACGCGGCTCGAGACCGTGCGTGCCTCGCGTGCCGCGGTCGATCAGCGCCGTGGCCGCGCCGGCCGCACCGAACCCGGCGTCTGTTATCGGTTGTGGGACGAGCCGCAAACCGCCTCGCTTGCGGCCTACACCCAACCGGAGATACTCAGCGCCGATCTCTCTTCGCTGGTGCTCGATCTGGCGCAATGGGGGGTGAGCGATCCCTCAACATTGGCCTTTCTCGATCCTCCTCCACTGCCTGCGCTGAAGGAGGCGCGAAGTCTCCTCCGCGAACTCGGCGCGCTCGACGGCGACGGCCGCATCACCGCGGAAGGCAAGAGCTTGCGTGAATTGGCGCTACCGCCGCGGCTTTCGCGCATGATCATGGATTCGCATCGGCTCGGCGCGGGTGAGGATGCCGCGCAAATCGCCGCGGTCCTGACCGAGCGCGGGCTTGGCGGCGACAGCGTCGATCTCGACGCGCGGCTCGATCAATTCCGTCGTGATCGTTCGCCGCGCGCGGCAAGCGCACGCAGTCTCGCCCAGCGCTGGGCCTCCCAGGTGGCGGCGAGCGAGGAACCGCTGAGCGAGCGTGGCTCGACCTCAACCGGCGTGATGCTCGCCTTGGCCTTTCCCGACCGTGTCGCGCGCAACCGCGGCAATGGCAGCTTCGTGCTTGCGAACGGTCGTGGTGCCGCGGTGGATCAGGCCTCCGCGCTGGCGCGCGCGCCCTATGTCGCGGTCGCCGAGTTGACCGGCACGGCCGCTCAGGGGCGCATTCTATTGGCGGCGCCGATCACGCAAGACGAGATCGAATTACGCTTTGCCGACCAGATTGCGACGGCGGACGAGATTTCGTTCGATCGCAGCGCGATGGCGTTGCGGGCGCGGCGCAAGAAAACATTGCATGCGATCACATTGTCGGAAACGCCGTTGGCGCTGCAGGCCTCAGTGCAGACTGCAAGCGTGCTGGCCGACTGGTTAGTCGCGTGGGGGCTCGACAAGTTGCCATGGTCGAAATCCGCAAAACAATGGCGCGACCGCGTGATGTTTTTGCGCAAGGCCGAGGGTGATGCCCAACAGCATTCCTGGCCCGATTTGTCCGACGACGCGCTCAAAGCTCAACGCGAGGCATGGCTGGTGCCGGCGCTTTACGACAAGACTTCGTTGAAGGAGCTTTCGCCCGGCGACCTGTCGGATGCGCTGACGACGCTGTTGCCCTGGGACTTGCGCGCGCGGCTGGAACGCGAAGCGCCGACGCATTTCGAGGCGCCGACCGGCACGATGCTTGCGATCGACTACGAAGCCGAGCAGGGGCCGACCATTGCCGTGCGCTTGCAGGAACTGTTCGGGCTCAACACCCATCCCTCGATCGCCAAAGGCGCGGTGCCGCTGGTGTTGGAGCTGTTGTCGCCGGCGCACCGGCCGGTACAGGTGACGCGCGATCTGCCGGGTTTCTGGCGCGGCAGTTATGCGGCGGTGCGTTCCGATTTGCGCGGACGTTATCCCCGACATCCCTGGCCGGAAGATCCGGCAAGCGCGATGCCGACCCGGCGCGTCAAGCCGCGCGGAACGTGAGCGTCAAACCGCCTCGTCCTGGTCCGCTGCGCAACCACATGGGACGCCATGACGCGTCCCCTGGCAGTGAACTCTTTGCAGTACCACGCGTTCCATTGCGAAAACCTAGCGCCGAGGTTGGCATGAGCGCCACCTATATTTTTGACGTCGAAGGCACCCTAATCGATTGCGTGGCTGAAATACTGCGATGCTGGAGCGAGACTTTGGCCGCTTTCGATGTCTTGGTGCCATCCAAGGATTTGCGGCGGCTGTCGGGAATGGATGGCGGCGAGATGCTGGCGATACTGGCACCCGGCCTCGACGGCGACGCTCGAAAGGACATCTTGACCGCGCAAGGCGAACGTTATCGCAAGGTCTATCTGCCGCGGGTACGGGCGTTTCCCGGGGTGGGCGCGGTTTTCACCGCGATCAAGTCGCGAGGCGGACGCATCGCTCTGGCCACCGATTGCCAGGCCGACGAACTCAAACGCTATCGCAGCCTGATCGAGGTCGACAATTTGATCGACGCCATCGCTTGTGGGGATGAAGTCTCAAAAGGCAAGCCCGATCCGGCACTCGTGGAATTGGCGCTGCATCATCTGGGTACATCGGCAAGCCTTGCCACGATGATCGGCGATACGCCGTTTGACGCCCAGGCCGCGCGGCGTGCCGGCGCGAACGCGTGGGGAACGCTCAGCGGCGGCCATTCGCGATCATCGCTCCTCGATGCGGGTTGCTCTGTGGTTGAGCACTCGATTGCGGATTTCGAGCGACATTTTCAGCGCACCGGGCCGTTTGTTTCGCCGGTTTCACCGCATCACGCGTGAGTGATAGCTGCGCAACCCATGGTGTTCGGCAGGCCATGTTAACGCTTCGCTCACCCTTTTCGCCAAAATGGAGGTCCTGGCCCCGGCCGCCGGTCGCGGCTTCGTCGCGGACGTGGTGATATTGCGGGTGCTTGCGATCGGGTGTCGTGTAATGCGTAACATTATGATTTTTGCCGCCGTCATGGTCTTCCTCGGCACCGTCATGGCGCAGATGGCGGACAAGATGACGGCGACCCCGGCGCTTGCCAGCACCGCTTCCCGGCAGGTCGCCTCGCCCGAGACGCCGGCGTCGGGTGCGCTTCGCAGCATCAGCATCCCGCGCGACGCCCGCGGACATTTCCAGACCGAAGGCCGGATCGACGGTCAGCGTATCGGTTTCATGGTCGATACCGGTGCATCGGTCATCGCGCTGAACGAAAAATCGGCGGCGCGTTTTGGCTTGCGTCCTTCCCGCGGCGATTACAATGCAACCGTCAACACCGCTAATGGTACCGTGAAGGCGGCGCGCACGCGGCTTGCCATGGTCGACATCGGCGGGCTTGTGGTGCGCGACGTCGATGCCATGATATTGCCGGACGAAGCGCTGTCGGAGAACCTGCTCGGCCTCTCCTTTCTGTCGAAGCTGAAGCGTTTCGAGTACGCCAACGGCAGAATGGTGCTCGAGCAGTAAGGCTCCCCGTCGGCATTGATGGAATGCCGACGCGAGGAAGCCATGGCACATCCCTTCACCTTCCGTAGATACCAGGCGGCGGATTACGATTCGGTCGCTTCGCTGTGGACGCGCATCAATCGGGAATTGGCGCCGGTTGGGATGGAGAATTTATTTGAGCAATACATCGCCACCATCATCGATGGTGAGCTAAGAGAGCTTCTCGAGATATTTTCCGAGGCGAAGCGCAGCGCGTTTTGGGTCGTCGAACGCGAAGGTGCGATTGTCGGTGCGTTTGGCATCGAAGGCCGCAGTACCACCGACACCGAGCTTCGTCGAATGTATCTTGATAAAGCCTATCGCGGTTCAGGGGTTGCGCAGCGGATGCTCGGTTTCGCGGAAGCAGAAGCGCGTGCGCTCGGATTCACAAAGATGATGCTGAGCACGGCCCAGATTCAGAAAGCGGCCGATCGGTTTTATCGCAAGAGCGGATTTCGACTGGTCCGAACCGAAGTTGTCGAGCAAATGACCACCAAGCAGGCGGGCGGCGGCTTGACCCGTCTGCATTTCGAAAAGGCGCTCTGACCAGTTCAGATTCGATCCATGCGCAGCGTTGCTAGGCCGCGCGCACCGATCCAAGAAAGCCGTTGACTTCGCGTTTGAGCTGTTCGGCCTGCGACGAGAGTCCGTTCGCCGCTTCCACCAGCTGGGAAGCCGCCACGCCGGCATCGCTGGAAGTCCGGGTCAGCCCGACGATGTTGCTGTTCACTTCGTTCGTTCCGCTCGACGCCTGTTGCACATTGGTCGAAATGGCACTTGTCGCCATTCCCTGCTGTTCGACGGCGGCAGCGATCGCGGCCGATATTTCATTGATCTCGGCGATGGTTCCGCCGATCGCCCTGATCGCGGTGACGGCTTGGTCGGTGACGTTCTGGATGCCTTGAATCTGGGTTGAGATTTCTTCCGTCGCCTGCGCGGTTTGATTGGCCAAGGCCTTCACTTCGCTGGCCACGACGGCAAATCCGTGGCCGTGCTCGCCGGCGCGGGGCCTTGAATTTACGCCGCCGGGATCGGCAACGCGGTCACCGACTTGATCTTCTCCATCGCAAAACGCGACGTGACATTCTTCAGTGGAACCGCGCCGATCAATTTTTTGTAAAATACGTCGTAGCTCTGCATGTCCGCGACCACGACGCGCAGCATGTAATCGACGTCGCCCGCCATCCGGTAGAATTCCATCACTTCCGGCATTGCGCTGACGGCGCCGGCGAAGGTCCGCAGCCAGGCTTCGGAATGATCGGCGCTCTCGACCGACACGAACACCGAAATGCCGAGCCCGATCTTGTTCTGGTCGACCAGCGCCACCCGGCGCAGGATCACCCCGTCGGCTTCGAGCCGCTGGATTCGCTTCCAGCAGGGGGTCGACGACAGTCCGACGCGGTCGCCGATCTCGGCGACGGAAAGCGAGGCGTCTTCCTGAAGCACCGTCAGAATTTTACGATCGATGGCGTCGAGACGGCGGTTGGGCTCGTGGAGCTGAGCTACGGGGTCGGACATGAGAAGAACTTTTTTCCATTTATGAGGAATATCACCCTCATATATAGAAAAATCTTCTATAGCAAGCCGTTATCGACCGGTCTGCACCGGGCGTGCCGCCTGGCCTTGGCTCAAAAGCTCTTCAACTTCAGCGCGTTGTGGGGCCGCAAAGGCCCCGCCAAAACGGGTGCATTTCAGCGCGGCGGCGGCGGAGGCGAAGCGCAGCGCTTCAGGGATGTCCTGCTTTTCGGTGATGGCGAGGGCAAATGCGCCGTGGAACACGTCCCCGGCGCCGAGTGTGTCCACGGTATGCACCGGAAAGGCTGGTGTATGCTGCACCGTCTGGTGCTGGTCGAGCCAGAGCGTACCCTTGGCACCCCGGGTTCCCGCCAGGAACGACGGGGTCAGTTTCGCAATCTTCTTGAGTGCCTCGGCATCGTCGGCGAGGCTGGCGGTCGATTGCAGCGCTTCGCTGGAGAACACCAGATGCGAGGACGCGGTGAGCAAACCTTCCCGCAACGACATGGTGCGGTCGACGTCGACGATCACCGGAATGCCGCGCCGGCGGGCTTCGACGCAGAGATCGGTGCAGAATTCCGCGCAACGGTTCTCGGTCAGGATGGCGCTGCAGTCCTCGAGCAGAGTGTCGGCGTCAGGCAGGCGGACTTTCCACAATCGCGGATCGCGGAACGTCACAATGGTGCGCTCGCCGCTCGGGTCGATCATGATGTTGGAGATCGGCGTCACCAGGCCCGGCATGTGCACGATGTGTTTGGTGTCGATGCCTTCATGCGCGAGACTATCGAAAATGTATCGGCTTGAGGTTTCGCGGGCATCGCCCATCGGCCCGCAAATCGAGGCACGGCCGCCGAGGCGGACGATTCCGATCGCCGCGTTGAGCGCATTGCCGCCGCAGATCTCCTCGAAATGGCTGGCGTTCACCTTGAAGCCCCGCTCCGGCAATTCCTCGATTCGGAACGTAAGGTCGCGTACCGGCATGCCGATACAAAGGATGCGTGGAGGGTTTTTCGGTGCGGCAGTGTGAAAGTTCATCGGCTCGCTCATGACGTCCGTCCTGCCAGAAGGAGCCGGACATTTTCTCTTAATCGAGGAGCCGCCATCGAGGTTCCAGCTATGCGCGGTTGTCAGAGCACTATGATTTTAGGTCCGTCTGCAGCCAGCGGCCGACCAAATGATGGGCGATGGCGAACGGATGAGGTCCGGTGAGGCCGCCGGGATGTTCCCGTTTCAGCATCAAAGCCGCCTCGCTGCGCGGAAACCAGCGCGCGTCTTCCAGCTCCGCGCGATCGACGACGATGTCCTCGCTGGTGGCGCGCGCGGTGCATCCGATCATCAGCGACGACGGATAGGGCCAGGGTTGCGTCATGTAATAATTCACGTCGGTGCAGCGAATCCCGGATTCTTCGAAAATCTCGCGCCGAACCGCGTCCTCGATGGTTTCGGCGACTTCGACGAAGCCCGCGAGGCACGAATACATCCCGGGCGGAAAATGCTTCTGCCGCCCCAACAGGCATTTGTCGCCGGAGGTTACGAGCATGATCACGACCGGGTCGGTGCGTGGAAAATGCTCGGTCTTGCAATTGGAGCAGTCGCGTTTCCAGCCGCCTTCCTTCATCGCCGTGCGGGTTCCGCAATTGGCGCAGAAGCCGTGGCGCTGATGCCAGCTCACGAGCGACTTCGCCATCGCAACCGCCGAGAGCTGATCGGTCGGGATCACGCCTTGCATCGCCATGCCGCGCAATTCGTTCACTGCGACGTCGTTCCGGGGCAGCAATTTTTCTACGGTCGCCGCCGAGATGCCCATGCCGAACACAGGTGCACCCGCGCGCAGCCCCAAGAAGATCGTGCCGGGATTGGCGCCGAATTTTAGCGCTTCATCGAGACTCAGAAGCGCGCGGGGACCGTCCGCCTCCTGCTTCATCACCAGCGAATCGCGACAGATCACATAGGCGCGGGCGTCGCGATGGGTCTCCAGCGCCATCAGTTTCTCATCGTCACCGCGCAAATGCGCAGCGCGGTCGAGAATATGCGTGACGAAGGCCGGCCGCCCCAGGGGAAATGAATCGAATGCGGTCATATCTCTCAACCAAGCCAGATCTTGCGGCGAAGCGCGCTGATGAAATTCTGGACTTCCTCCGCGTCATGGGCGAGCGGCGGCAGCACGCCCCAGACCGGACGCGGCCAGGCTACGTCGCTCGAGCGGCGCGCGATGACATGCACGTGGAGTTGCGGCACCAGATTACCGAGTGCGGCGATGTTGAGCTTGTCACATTTGGTGATCTCTTTCAGGGCGCGGGCGACGCGGCTGATTTCGGTCATCAATTGCGCCTGCTCGACTTCATCGAGGTCGATGATCTCAACCGCGTCCTGCCGACGCGGCACCAGCAGCAGCCATGGGTAATGCGCGTCCTTGATCACGAGCACCCGGCACAGCGGCAGGTCGCCGATGTCGATGGTGTCTTTCTTGAGCTGTGAATGCAGCGACCAGACGGGAGCGTCAGAATGCATGGGGGTTCCTTGTCAGAAATGGACACCGCGGAGCGATGTCGTATCGAGGGGCGTCATCATCCGCCACCGGGTCGGCGCATGGCGCCGCCTGACGACAGGCTCCAACGGATAATCCAGTATCCCGTGCAGCCGTGATTAAGTCGAGATGCCGCGGCGTATTGGCTACCCCGCTGGAGCCCGTCATCGGGCTCGCGGAAGGCGAGATCTAGTGGCGGGGTGCAACGGGCCAACGGCCGCTTGCTTTCCGCCCCTTTTGGCCCCAAATAAGGACCGGGAGATTGGCGGTGGACGAGCCACTCGCCAACCGGGTCAGGTCCGGAAGGAAGCAGCCCTAACGAGGTCCGGATCGGGTCGCTCGTCAGTCTCCTACCTGTTTTTTGCCTTTTTGGGCGAATCGCGCAGACTAGCGGCCCGTCGCGCGTCAGATTTCGTCCCGTGTTATTCCGCAAGCCGGCTTCGAGAGACAATCAGTTGCGGATCGACCGATGAACGACGCTGGCCTTCCCGTAGTACCCCAACCCGACCCGAATAGCGCCGATCAAGGCGGCTTCGATCTCGGCGGCCTCCCTGAGGCCGGCAAGCCTTATCGGGTGCTGGCGCGGAAATACCGCCCCTCCAGTTTCGAGGATTTGATCGGTCAGGAGGCGGTGGTTCGCACGGTCTCGAACGCGTTCGAAACCGGGCGGATTCCGCAAGCCTGGATTTTGACCGGCGTGCGTGGCGTTGGGAAAACCACGACAGCGCGAATTCTCGCCCGCGCGCTCAATTACGAATTGCCGGACGGCTCGGTGAAAGGGCCGACCATCCACATGCCGGCGCTCGGGGTGCATTGCCAGGCGATCATGGAAAGCCGGCACATGGACGTGCTGGAAATGGACGCCGCCTCCCATACCGGTGTCGATGACGTGCGTCAGATCAACGACAGCGTGCGCTACGCGCCGGCCAGCGCCCGCTACAAGGTCTACATCATCGACGAAGTTCACATGCTTTCGACCGCGGCGTTCAACGCGTTCCTCAAGACGCTGGAAGAACCGCCGGAGCACGCCAAATTCGTGTTCGCCACCACCGAAATTCGAAAAGTGCCGGTGACGGTGTTGTCGCGCTGCCAGCGCTTTGATTTGCGCCGGGTCGAGGCCGACGTGCTGATGGCGCATCTCGCCACGATCGCGGCCAAAGAAGGCGTCGAGGTCGAGCCGGAGGCGCTTGGGATCATTGCGCGCGCGGCGGAAGGCTCGGTGCGGGATTCGCTGTCGCTGTTCGATCAGGCGATCGCGCATGCGGCCGGAGCGGTGCGCGCCGATGCCGTGCGGCAGATGCTTGGCCTCGCCGACCGCACCAGGGTGATCGATCTTTTTGATTCTTTGGCCCGCGGCGACATCGCCGGCGCGTTCAAGGAATTTCGCGAGCAATATGACACCGGCGCCGATCCGATCGTGGTGCTCTCCGACCTCGCTGAATTCGTCAATTTCGTCACCCGCGTCAAGATCGTGCCGGCGACGGCGGACAATGTCGCCTTTGGCGAAACCGAGCGCCTGCGCGCGCGCGATTTCGCCGCGAAACTCTCGATGCGCGTGTTGTCGCGGATGTGGCAGATGCTGCTCAAGGGGATCACCGAAGTGCAAGCCGCAACACGGCCGGCGGCGGCGACTGAGATGGTGCTGGTGCGCATCGCTTACGTCGCCGACATGCCGACGCCGGACGAGGCGATCAGGATGCTCGACCAGAATGGCGGCGCTTCGCCCGTGGTCGCGACCGGCGCGGCGCCGCGGAATGCGACGGCGTCGACGATCTCGGCGGTGCAGTCGGCACCGGTTCAATCCGCTTCGGTTCAAGCGCCCACAATGCGGGTGAGTTCGGCGCCGCGGGCCGGCGCCGAAGCGTCCGCACGCCCGCAAGCGCTCGCGCCGATGCCCGACGCGCAAGCAGCGCCCGCGGCGCGCCGGATTGCGAACTTCCCGGAACTGGTGGCGCTCGCCGGCGAGAAGCGCGACCTCCTGACCAAGGCCGCGCTCGAGGCCGATGTCCGTCTGGTGCGGATCGAAGACGGCCGGCTTGAGGTGACGTTGGAGCGCAGCGCGGCGCGAACCTTGATCAACGATCTTTCCCGCAAATTGGAGCAATGGACCGGGCGGCGCTGGACCGTAATCGTGTCCAACGAAGCCGGACAGCCGACACTGCGCTCGCAATACGAGGTCGAGCGGAACCAACGTGAGCGCGCCGCCGAAGCCGATCCGCGGGTGAGGGAGGTGCTGGCGCGATTTCCCGGCACCAAAGTTGTCGAGGTCCGCAGGCTTGCCCCCGAGCCGCCGGAATCCGATGTTAGCGGTGAAGACCCTGCTGAAAGTTCCGACAGTGACGATTAAGCGTAATCCAAGGGGAACGGTTCATGGCTGACTTTCTCGGCATGATGAAGCAGGCGGCGCAGCTGCAATCGAAGATGCAGGCGATGCAGGACGAACTCGGTCACGTCGAGGTCGAGGGCCTCGCCGGCGGCGGTCTTGTCAGCGTGCGCATGACCGCGAAGATGGAAGTGAAGGCGATAAAGATCGATCCGTCGCTGATGAAGGCGGACGAGCGCGAAATCCTCGAGGACCTGCTGGTGACCGCCCATCACGACGCGCAGCGCAAGGCAGAAGCCGCGATGCAGGAGAAAATGCAGGCCTTCACCGGCGGCTTGGGCCTGCCGCCGGGCTTAGGCCTCGGCTGACAGAAATGCCTGCTTCCGTTGCCGGTCCCGAAATCGAACGCCTGATCCAGTTGTTGGCGCGGCTGCCGGGCCTTGGCCCGCGCTCGGCGCGGCGCGCGGCGCTGCATCTCATCAAGAAGCGCGAGGCGCTGATGATGCCGCTTTCCGCCGCCTTGCAAGTGGCGATCGAGAAGATTCAGGTCTGCAAAATTTGCGGCAATATCGACACCCAAATCCCCTGCACGGTGTGCACCGACCCGCGGCGCGACGGCTCGATCATCGTCGTGGTCGCCGACGTCGCCGATCTGTGGGCGCTGGAGCGGGCGCATGCCACCAACGGGCTTTATCACGTGCTGGGCGCGACGCTGTCGCCGCTCGATGGCGTAGGACCGCGGGACCTCACCATCGATGCGCTGGTGGCGCGCGCGCATGATCCGAAGGTGAGTGAAATCATTTTGGCGTTGAACGCGACCGTCGATGGTCAAACCACCGCGCACTACATCACCGACCTCTTGCAGGAGGCCAACGTGAGGGTGACACGGCTCGCCCACGGCGTGCCGGTGGGCGGCGAGCTCGACTATCTCGATGAAGGCACGCTGTCCGCGGCGATGCGGCAACGGACGCTGTTTTAGCAACCATACGGAAGTGACGAGCATGACGAAGCGAAGATTCGGCAGACACTTGGCTTTGGGCGCAATCATGGTCGCGACGTTCGCGGCGCCCGCCGCTTCGGCGCAACAGGCGGAGCCTGCGCCGAAGCCGGGCAAGCTGATCAAGGCCGGCGACGTGCTCTCAGGCGAACTCAATGCCATGCGCGTGCAAAGCGACAAGAAGAGCAAGGGCGTCGCCACCTACCAACTGACGAGCGAGCCGCGACGGTTGCCGCCGCCGAACGGGCTTTGCAATCTCGAGACCGGACCGGAGACGTTCCAGATCGTCACCAATAACGAGGCCCAGGCGGCGCAGTTGAAAGGTTTTATCGGCAAACAGATCTCGCTCAAGGTCGATGAGATCGCCTGCGCCCAGGATGCCGGCGAACTGAGCGAGGCCGTGGTCACCAAATGGAGCGTGGTGACGAAGCGTTGATTTGCGGACGATGCGCTGCAGAACTTTATCAGCGTCGTCCCTGCGAAAGCAGGGACCCATAACCACCGACGTATGTTGTGTTCTAGGTGGTTGTTACAGCTTTTCGTAGTGATAAGCAGCGGTGGTTATGGGTCCCGGCTCGCGCTTCGCTTGGCCGGGACGACAACTGAGCACGCTAAATCTTCCCCGTCTCCAGCGCCTCAAAATGCCCACGCCGTTGCAGCCATGCCAGCAAGATCAGGCTCGGCACCGCGACCAGAACGCAGATCGCAAAGAACAACGGCCAGCCGGTCGCCTTCGCTACGTAGCCGGCGCCCGAGGACAAATAGGTGCGGCCGACCGCGGCGAGCGCCGTGAGCAAGGCATATTGGGTGGCGGTGTGGAGCGGGTTTTGGCAAAGCGCCGAAAGATAGGCGACGAAGATCACGGTGCCGATCGCGCTGGTGAAATTTTCGGCCGTGATCGCGAGCGCCAACGCCCATTGATTGACGCCGACCAACGCCAGCCACGAGAATGAGAGATTGGCGACCGCCTGCAGCGCACCGCCGATCCAAAGGCTTGTCGCCAACGTGTAGCGCCGCGCGATGAATCCGCCCGCAAAGCCGCCGAGCAGCGTGGCGGCGAGGCCGACGCCCTTGACGATCGCGGCGTAGTCGTTGCGGGAAAAACCGAGGTCGATCACGAACGGCGCGGTCATGGTGCCGGAAAAGGCGTCGGTGAATTTAAAGAGTACCACAAAGGCGAGCGCCGCGAGTGCATCCTTGCGGAGAAGGAATTCCGAAAAGGCGCCAATCGCGGCATGCATCACGCGCACGAACGCGGTCTCCGAGCGTGTTGCGGCCTCCGCCCGTGACGATTGTTCGGGCTCGGTCGCGAAGAGTGCCGTGACGGTACCGATCAGCACCAGCGCCGCCATCACGGCATAGCCCCACATCCAGGCGGAGGCGCGCGGAAGGCCGGTCGATTCGAAAGCGCTCACCATGAACAGCGCGCCCGCGGTCGAGATCAGCATGCCGATGCGGTAGGCGGCGACGTAGGACGCCATGCCGGCGGCCTGCTCGCTTTCGGGAAGACTCTCCACGCGAAACGCATCGACCACGATGTCCTGCGTCGACGACATCGCCGCCACCAACAGCGCGCCAAGCGCCACGAACGCCGGCGAGCGCGCCGGGTCGGTTAGCGCCAGCAGCAGAATCGAGACGATCAGCAGCAGTTGCGAGAACACCAACCAGCCGCGGCGACGGCCGAAAGCGCGCGTGAAGAACGGCACATGCAACGCATCGACCAAGGGAGCCCAGAGAAACTTCAGCGTGTAAGGAGTTCCCACCAGTGCAAAAAGCCCGATGGTGCCGAGATCGACACCGGATTCGCGCATCCACACCAACAGCGTCGATCCCGACAGCGCCAGCGGCAGACCGGAGGAAAAGCCGAGCAGCAGCACGATCAGCACACGCCGCTGCAAGTATACGGCCAGGCCGTCGCGCCACGAGGCGCGGGGAGTGGCGAGATTTTCAGGACGTTTGGACGCGGCTTCCGGTGCGGTCATGGTGGGGTGTTAGCAGATTTAAGTGGCGGCGCATCTTCTCCCTCGCCCCGCTCTTCGCGGGGAGAGGGTTGGGGTGAGGGGCTCTTCGATCCGAGAACGCTGTAGATCGTGGCAGGCAGCGTGCCTTGCCCCTCACCCGGATTTCGAGCCCTGCTCGAAATCCGACCTCTCCCCGTAAAAGAGCGGGGCGAGGTAAGAAAGCCTCTACTCCCCCGCCTGCAGCTTGCGCGGCAGCGGGAACAGCTCGGGCATGGCTGACTTCACCGCGCGCGCCGTCTCGGTTGCCGCGTCGGCCTTGCTGAAATCCAGTTCCTCGATTCGGCCGGCGCGCTTTTCGATCTTGTCGGCCGAAATCAAAATCTGCCTTATGTCCTCGTTGGCCTGGGTGAAGTGGGTTTGCAACTTCAATATGCGTTCGCGCAAGCGGCCGAGATCGTCGCCGAGGTTGAGCACTTCGGTGCGAATCTGGTCGGCGGCATCGCGCATCCGCGCGTCTTTCAGGATCTGCTGCATCACCTGTATAGCCAGCATCAACAGCGAGGGCGACACCAGCACGACGCGGGCGCGGTAGGCCTTCTGGATTACGTCGTCAAAGCCGTCGTGAATCTCGGCGTAGACCGATTCCGACGGCACGAACATCAATGCCGTATCCTGGGTCTCGCCCGCGATCAGATATTTTTCGGCGATGTCGCTGACGTGCTTCATCACGTCGCCGCGCAGGCGTTGCGTAGCTATCTTCTTTTCCTCCTCGCTGCGCGCGTCGTGCAACGCGGTCACGGCTTCGAGCGGAAATTTCGCGTCGATGCAGAGCGGGCGTCCGTCGGGGAGAAACACCACGCAGTCCGGGCGTTTGCCCGTGGAGAGCGTGTACTGGAACTCGTAGCTTCCTTTCGGCATGCCGTCCTGGACGATCGCTTCCATCCGCGCCTGGCCGAAGGCGCCGCGCGACTGCTTGTTGGCGAGCACGTCGCGCAAGGTCGTCACCTGCGAGGTAAGATCGGTGAGGTTTTTGTGCGCATTGTCGATGATGCCGAGCCGCTCGTGCAGCACGCGCAGCGAGTCCATCGTGTTGCGCGTGGTCTGCTCCATCGATTGGCCGACGCGATGGGTGACCGAATCCAATCGCTCATTGACGGCACGGGCCATCTCGGCCTGGCGGCCGGCGAGCGCCTGCGCCATTGCATCGACGCGGCCGGTGGCCTCGCTCTGGGCGCGCAGCATTTCGCTCAAGCGGTCTTCGAGTTCGTCGTCGCGCATCGCTTGCGCCATCGCCAGTTCCACGCCGCGCTTTCCCGACCGCGCGATCACGACGGCGATGCCCAGCAACAACAACAGCGCCAGCGTGCCAAAGCCGACCAGCGCGGCGCCCATGCGAATCGGCAGGTCGCCGATCGAAAAAAGAATCTCGTTCATGGGAGCCCTTGTAACCGATTCGGTCACCGGCACGAACGAAGAGGGAACATTTTTGGTGAATGCCAGATTAATTTTCGTGTCGGCGGGTGCCGGTCGTCCGGGCGGGAGCCACCTGGAACGGCGGATTGACCCCGGCAAATCCACGGCATAAATCGCCAGCCATGGCATTAAGAGAAATCATCGTCCTGCCGGACAAGCAATTGCGGCTCGTTTCCAAGCCGATCGAGGAGGTCACGGCGGAGATACGCAAGCTCGCCGGCGACATGTTCGAAACCATGTACGACGCGCCCGGGATCGGGCTCGCGGCGATCCAGGTTGCCCAGCCGCTGCGGCTGATCACGATGGACATCGCCAAGCGCGGCGAGGATGGCGAGACCACGCCGCAACCGCGCGTCTTCATCAATCCGGAAATTCTCTCCGTCTCGGAGGAGATGTCGGTATACGAAGAAGGTTGCCTGTCGATTCCCGAATATTACGAGGAAGTGGAGCGGCCGGCGAAGGTGCGCGTCCGCTTCACCGATCTCGACGGCAGGGCGCATGAGGAAGATGCCGTGGGCCTGTACGCGACCTGTATTCAACATGAGATCGATCACCTCAACGGCGTGTTGTTTGTGGACTATCTCTCGAAATTGAAACGCGACCGCGTGTTGAAGAAGTTTGCAAAAGCCGCCAAGCGGGCGGAGGAGTAGCGGTTCACGAGCCTCTCAGCCGTCATGCCCGCGCTTGTCGCGGGCATCCACGTCTTCCTTCTGGCCTTTCAAAGACGTGGATGGCCGGGACAAGCCCGGCCATGACGAGTAAACTGAATCTTTCCCGGGAAATTTCTACGCCATGCCGCTCCGTTTGATCTTCATGGGTACGCCGGATTTCGCGGTGCCGACGTTGCTCGAGCTTGTGGCGCAGGGCCACGCGATCGCCGCCGTCTACACCCGCGCCGCAAAGCCCGCCGGGCGCGGTATGAAGCTGCAGCCGACGCCCGTGGAACAAGAGGCACGACGGCTCGGCATTCCCGTGCTGACGCCGACGACGCTGAAGACGGAAGACGCCGTGGCCGAATTTCGCGCGCATGACGCCGATGCGGCGGTGGTCGTTGCCTATGGCATGATCCTGCCGCAAGCCATTCTCGATGCGCCACAATACGGCTGTTTCAATTTACATGCCTCGCTGTTGCCGCGCTGGCGTGGCGCCGCGCCGATCAACCGCGCCATCATGGAAGGTGACGCCGAGACCGGCGTGATGGTGATGAAAATGGATGCCGGCCTCGATACCGGCGACGTGGCGCTCGCCGAACGTATGGCGATCACGGATGCGATGACGGCGGCCGATCTGCACGACGCGCTGGCACCGCTCGGCGCCGACCTGATGGCGCGGGCGATGGGGGCTTTGGAGCGCGGCAAGCTGCAATACGTCAAACAAAGCGAGCACGGCGTGACCTACGCCGCCAAGATCGACAAGGCCGAGGCGCGGATCGATTGGAACAAACCGGCGGGCGCGGTGCTTCGCCACATTCACGGCTTGTCGCCGTTTCCCGGCGCATGGTGCGAGATGACGATCGAAGGCGCGTCGGCGCGCGTTAAAATCCTGCGCTGCGAACTCGTTAATCGTTCAGGCACGCCCGGCGAGGTGCTCGACGATCGGTTGACGGTCGCCTGCAAGGATGGCGCGGTGCGGATTCTCGAGTTGCAGCGCGCCGGCAAGCAGCCGATGAAGGCGGCGGATTTTCTGCGCGGCACGCCGATGAAACCGCCGACGCGGCTACGCTGATGCCCCGCTACAAACTCACCATCGAATATGACGGCGCGCCCTTTTGCGGCTGGCAGATTCAGGACAACGGCCCTTCGGTACAGGGCGCGTTGGAGACCGCGGTGAAAGCGATCTGCGGCGAGCAGGTTCGCGTTCATGGCGCGGGTCGCACCGACGCCGGGGTGCATGCGCTGGCGCAAGTCGCCCATTGCGATATTGCCAAACATTTCGTGCCGGGCCGGTTGCGCGACGGTCTCAATGCGCATTTGCGGCCGCATCCGATCGGCGTACTCTCGGCCGAAATCGTGCCCGATACGTTCGAGGCGCGTTTCTCGGCGAAAAAGCGGCATTATCTCTATCGCATCAGTAATCGGCGCGCCAACCTTGCGCTCGACATCGGCCGCGCCTGGCGTCTGCCGCGGCCGCTCGATACCGACGCGATGCATGAGGCCGCGCAGCGCTTGATCGGCAAGCACGACTTCACCACGTTCCGCGACACCGAATGCCAGGCGAAGTCGCCGGAGAAAACCCTCGACCAGCTTGACGTCATCAGGGACGGCGACGCCGTCAATATCGTGACCTCGGCGCGGTCGTTTTTGCACAGCCAGGTGCGCTCGATGGTCGGCTCGCTGGTCTGGGTCGGCGAAGGCCGCTGGAGCGCCGACGATCTCGCCGCGGCGCTCGCCGCGAAAAGCCGCGCCGCTTGCGGTCCCGTCGCGCCGCCCGACGGGCTTTATCTGGTGCGGGTGGAGTATTGAGGCAACACCTTTAAACCTCGTCATGGCCGGGCTTGTCCCGGCCATCCACGTCCTTCATTATTCGTCTATGGCAGGTGGCTTTGTTTACATTCTAGCGAGCGCGCCGAACGGCATCCTATACGTCGGGCGTTACCAATGACCTTGTTCGAAGAATTTACGAACATCGCAATGGACTCGTTGCAGGATTTACAAAGAAGTATTCCATTAAACGACTGGTTTACTTCGAGTATCACGAAGAAATTCAGGCTGCGATCCAGCGCGAACACAATATGAAGCATTGGTCACGCAAATGGAAAGTGAGGCTGGTTCTTGCGGGCAATCCGGCTTGGAACGATTTGTTCGACAGTATTGTTTAATCCAGAACGTGGATGGCCGGGACAAGCCCGGCCATGACGGCGGGGCTATACTAGCGGGGCGAGGCAGAAGAGGCATTCGCGGGCGAGGAAACTCAGCTCGTCAGCTTCTTCACCGCGTCCCAGAACAGCTCCTGCCCATCGGCGACCTTCGCGGTCCAATGCTCGGCGGCGAGGTCATCGGCCGCGTCGGTGATGAACTTGAAGCCGCGCCAGGGAATGGCGTGGCGCGCGCAGACATGGGCGATCGCAAATAATTCCATGTCGACGATGTCGACGTTGTTTTCGCTGAGCCACGGATCGCTCGAGGTGACAAAACTATCGCCGGTGCCGCAAACGACGTCGCCATGGCCGGAGGAAAGCCGGTCGAGGTCGGGCGAGAACGGCGTGTGGCCGCGCGGCGCCAGCGGCATCGCCATCATGTCGCGCTGCACGACATGCGCCACTTCGACAATGCCGTGAATATTCTCGTTGATCTTTCCCGCGGTGCCGTAATTGATCACCAGCGAGGGCCGCAGCACCAACAGCGAAAGCGTGGCGGCGCTGGCCGCGTTCACCTTACCGACGCCGCTATAGATCACCTCGACGCCCTCGGGCGCGTGGTTCTTGTCGAGTTCGTCGTCGATCGCGGTGAGAACGAGAATCTTGCCGCTCATGCGAAGTACCGCTCCAGGATGCCGCGATAAATTTTGGTGAGTTTTTCGAGGTCGGCGACCGGCGTGCGTTCGTCGACCTGGTGCATGGTCTGGCCGACCAGGCCGAACTCGATCACCGGACAATAGTTTGAGATAAAACGGGCATCCGAGGTGCCGCCCGAGGTACTCAATTCCGGCCGGCGGCCGGTGATCTCCTCGATCGCGGCGACCGCCAAATCGGTGAAGGCGCCGGGCTTTGTCACGAACACGTTGGAATTGGACGGCTCCCAGGCGATCCGCGCGCGAACGCGATTTCCCGCCGCCTTCGCCATGCGCTGTTCGATCAAGACGCGCAAGGAATCTTGCGTGTGGTGATCGTTGAAGCGGATGTTGAATTTCGCACGCGCCTGCGTCGGGATCACATTGCTGGCGGGGTTGCCGACATCGATGGAGGTGAATTCGAGGTTCGAGGCCTGGAATTGCGCGCTGCCATGGTCGAGCGGCTCGTTGCTGAGCGCCACGACCAGGTTTGCGATATCCGGCACCGGGTTGGACGCGCGATGCGGATAGGCGACGTGGCCCTGCACGCCGTCGACGTAAAGCGTGCCCGACAGCGAGCCGCGGCGGCCGACCTTGATGCAGTCGCCGAGTTCCTCGACATTGCTCGGCTCGCCGAGCACGCAATGGTCGAATTTCTCGCCGCGTGCCGCCGCCCATTGCAACAGCTTGACGGTGCCGTTGATGGAGACGTCTTCCTCGTCGCCGGTAATCAAAAACGAAATCGAACCTTGGCCGTCTTCGCGCGGCTTGCCGCCATGGGCCGCGAGATGCTCGAGCACCGCCGCGACGCTGCAGGCGATCCCGCCCTTCATGTCGACGGCCCCGCGCCCGTAGAGAAAGCCGTCTTTCACCTCGCCGGAAAACGCGCCATGGGTCCAGGCGGCCTCATCGCCGGCGGGCACCACGTCGGTATGGCCGGCGAAACTCAGATGCGGCACGCTGTTGCCGATCCGGGCATAGAGGTTGTCGACGTCGGCGATGCCGGGATCGCTGAAGGTGACGCGATGCACCTCGAAGCCCGCCGATTTCAGAACGCTTTCCAGCACCCCGAGCGCGCCGGCATCGGCCGGGGTCACCGAAGGGCAGCGAACGAGATCGCGGGCGATCGAAAGCGCGTCGGTCATGTTTAGTCCCGCAGCAGCTCGTTGATGCTGGTCTTGGCGCGGGTGCGCTCGTCGACGCGTTTGACGATGACCGCGCAGGCGGTGGCGGGGCCGGGCTCGCCGTTCTTCAAGGGCCGGCCGGGCAGCACGCCCGGCACCACCACGGCATATTCCGGGACCTCGCCGATGAAGGTTTCGCCGGTGTCGCGATCGACGATCTTGGTGGAAGCGCCGAGGAACACGCCCATCGCCAGCACCGCGCCCTTGCGCACGATCACGCCTTCGGCGACTTCGGAGCGCGCGCCGATGAAGCAATCGTCCTCGACGATCACAGGCTCTGCCTGCAGCGGCTCCAGCACGCCGCCGATGCCGACGCCGCCGGAAATGTGCACGCGCTTGCCGATTTGGGCGCAGGAGCCGACCGTGGACCAGGTGTCGATCATGGTGCTTTCATCGACATAGGCGCCGAGATTGACGAAGGACGGCATCAGCACGACGTTCTTGGCGATGAAGGCCGAGCGGCGCACGATGGCGCCGGGCACGGCGCGAAAGCCGGCGTCGCGAAAACGATTCTCGCCCCAGCCCTCGAATTTGGACGGAACCTTGTCCCACCACGAGGCTTTGCCGGGACCGCCCGAAATCGAGCTCATATCGTTGAGGCGAAACGACAGCAGCACGGCCTTCTTCAGCCATTGATTGACCTTCCACTTGCCGCCGGTCTCGCGTTCGGCGACCCGCGCCGTGCCCTTGTCGAGCAGCTCAAGCGCGGAATCGACCGCGTCGCGGACTTCGCCCTTGGTCGCGGTCGAGATGCCGTCGCGGGCATCGAACGCGGTGTTGATGGTGGATTCGAGGGCGGACAGCGACATCGGGATTTCCTTGGGAAGATTCTTGGTGACGCAGATGAGATGCTTTGTCGGAATTTGGGGGGAGAGAGTCAATACTTGCCGAGGCGTCGTCCCGGCCAAGCGCGATTCCCATCGTCGTCCCTGCGAAAGCAGGGACGACGCAAACGATAGGTCGACTAAGCCGCCGCGACCACCTTCTCCAAAAATCCCGTCAAATCGTCGGTGACGTGATCGACATGGGCGGCGTCGCGGCCTTCGAGCTCCCAATCCTCGCGCACGACTTCTTTGGAGCCATCCGGCACCACCAGCACCGTGGTCATGCCGAGCTGGTGCGGCACCACGAGGTTGCGTGCCAGGTCTTCGAACATCGCCGACTTCGAGGGATCGACGCCGTGGTCCTTGAGGAACTTCTGATAGGTCTGCGGCGCCGGTTTCGGCTCGAGCTCGGCGGCGATGATGTCGAACACCGCTTCGAAATGGGTCGCCAGGCCGAGTCGCTCCAACACCTTGTCGGCATGGTCGGTCGAGCCGTTGGTCAAGATCAGCTTGCGTCCGGGGAGCTTTGCAATCGCCGCGCCCATTGTGGGGTTGGGCTCAAGCGGCGAGTGATCGATTTTGTGCACATAGGCGAGATAGTCGTCGGCACGCACGCCGTGCTCGGTCATCATGCCGCGCATGGTGGTGCCGTAACGCCGGTAATAGTCCTTCTGAATCCGATGGGCTTCGTCGGCGGAGACGTTGAGCCATGCGCCGACGAATTCGCAGATCCGGACATCGACCTGTTGCCACAGATTGACGTGATGCGGATAAAGCGTGTTGTCGAGATCGAACACCCAGGTATCGACATGGGAGAAGGCGCGAGGCGGCTTTTTCATCGTATTATTGCTCTCTCAGCCGTCAGCTCATCACGGCATCGCAAAGCGCAGCGTCTGGCCGCCGCTCGACATGTCGACGGGGGCGAAGCCGGTGACGGCAAGCCCGCGGGTGCCGCAATCGTTCTGTTCGTTGAACTCGAATTTGCTCTCGCGCGTGCAAAGCTCCTTCGCGCCGCCCCAGTTCAGCGGCCGGTCCTTGAATTTGACAATGCGGTTCTCGGCATCGACCGCCTCGGCGAAACTGAAAATCTGCTTGGGCCGGCCGCTGACGTCGGGATGCAGGCACTTGCCCGGGTCGATGCGATACCAGCCGCGGCTGACCACGCTTTTGCCGTCGTCGGTGGCGACCGCGGCCATGATCTTGTGCGGCGTGTCGTTGCACCAGGTCAACCCATTGGGCGATGGCGATTGCACCGCCTCGATCATGGTCGTGAAAAAATCCGACCTCTGCACGAGATCCGCCGTCAAGCCGCGGCTCTTCAGGAAAGCCGCCAACGCGGCTTGCGTCTTCGGACCATCGACGCCGTCGATCGGCGCCGCGTCATAGCCCGCGATCAGCAACAGCCGCTGAATGCCGGCGAGCCGCGCTTGTTCGTCGTCATATTCGCTGTCCTCGGCGAGATATGCCGCCAGATTGCCGTCATCGGTCGGCGTCGGTTTGATCTGGGTGAAGGACGCCGAGCTTTGCCCGCTACGGCACGCACGCGCCGCGGCGATCACGAAATTGCCTTGCGCGACGCACAGCGTGTCGCCGCCGCTCTGCGGGATCGGCGAGGAACCATAAACGCCAAGCGCGCGCGCACTCAGCAGAATACGGTCGGCGGTCAAGGTGCCCTGGGCGACGATGCGACACGCGGCGGGATCGATCCGAAACCATCCGCGCGTCGCGGTCGCGGCCTTGTCGTCGATGCCGATCGCGGCCTCGATCACATAGCTCATGCGGTTGCAGAGTTTTAAGTCGGCGAAAGCGGCGGTTGCCGATAACGCGAGCAGAAGCCAGGCCGTGAAGATCGGGCGCGGGTTGATCGATGGCATGATCACTTATGTATCAGCGTGCCGGTGCCTTGATTGGTGAACAATTCGAGCAACACCGCGTGCGGCGTCTTGCCGTCGATGATGACCACGCCCTGCACGCCTTGCTCGAGCGCATAGATGCAGGTTTCGACCTTCGGGATCATGCCGCCGGAAATGGTGCCGTCGGCGATCAGCTTGCGCGCGTCCTTCACCGAGAGCTCCGGAATGAGTTTCTTCGACTTGTCGAGCACGCCGGGAACGTCGGTCAATAGCAACAGCCGCTTGGCTTTCAGCGCGCCCGCGACCGCGCCGGCGAAGGTGTCGGCGTTGACGTTGAAGGTCTGGCCGCTTTGCGAGGTCGCCAACGGCGCCAGCACCGGGATCAACTCGTAGCCGATCAATTGATTGAGAAGCGTGAGATCGACCTTTTGCGGTTCGCCGACAAAGCCGAGATCGACCACCTTTTCGATATGCGAATCCGGATCGACCATGGTGCGCGTCGCCTTTGCCGCCGTCACCATGTTGCCGTCCTTGCCGCACAGGCCGACCGCCTTGCCGCCGGCCTCGTTGATGTAGCCGACCAACTGCTTGTTGATCGAACCGGCCAGCACCATTTCGACGATCTCGATGGTCGCGGCATCGGTGATGCGCAGGCCGGCGGCGAATTCGGACTGAATGCCGAGCCGCTTCAACATCGTGGCGATCTGCGGTCCGCCGCCATGCACCACCACCGGGTTGATGGCGGTCTGCTCCAACAGCACGATGTCGCGTGCGAAGGCTTTGGCGAGGTCTTCGGCGCCCATGGCATGGCCGCCATATTTGATGACGATGGTTTCCTCGTCATATTGCTGCATGTGAGGCAGCGCCTCGGACAGGATGCGGGCCTGATCGAGCGGACTGATATGGGGCACGTCGTTCATAAGCGGTCTCATGGTCGGCGGGATGGCGGTTTCTATCCGATTGGCGGGCAGGGCGCAAAGTGCTGGTCTACACTCTATCTCTTCTCATAAGTACCGGGCGTTCCCCGGATGCTGCGCAGCGCGCCGCTCTTGCGGCGTGGTGCGCAGCTGATCCGGGGTCCATCATCGTGCAGTGAAGATTGGGTCCCGGCTCTGCGGAGCAGCGCAAGGGCGCTGCACCGCGTCCGGGACACAATGCCTCACCCCCGCCGCGGCCATGCGGCGGCGACAGCGAGCGCGAGCCAGCTCGCGATCAAAAGCGTGCCGCCGGTGGGCGCGGCCATCGGGAACAGGCCGTGGCCGGCATATTGGCGCAAACTCAGATCGCCGGCGAACACGCCTGCCGCGATGACGAAGCCGATGGCCGAAGCGATCCCGATCGGGGCGTGAATGAGGCCGCGTTCGACCAACGCCACCGTCGCCAGCACGGCGCTCGCGTGAAACAACAGCATCGACGAAGCCGCCGCCAGCCGCGTCGCATCGCTTTGATGCGCGGCGGCCGCCGCCAGAATGACGCCGTCGGCGCCCATCACGGCGGCCAAAATGATCAGGATGCGGAAAAGACGGGAGATCGTCATCAACCGCGTTCCAGAAGCAGGCGCACCATCGCGGCGCGCAAATCGGCCATCCCGGTGCCGCTGCGAGAAGACGTCGCCAGAACGTGCGGAAAGGCGGCGGGATGTTTGGCCAGCGCGGTGGTCGTCGCGGTCATGCGCGCTTCCAGCTCGGTCGGCTTCACCTGATCGGCCTTGGTGAGGACGATCTGATAACTCACGGCCGATTTGTCGAGCGTCTTGAGCACGTCGAGGTCCACGTCCTTAAGGCCGTGCCGGGAATCGATCAGCACATAGACCCGTGCCAGATTGGCGCGGCCTTGCAGGAATTTGTGGATCAGGGCGGTCCAGGAGGCGACCTTGGCCTTCGGCGCGGAGGCGAAACCGTAACCGGGCATATCGACCAGCCGCAGACCTTCCTTGTCCGAGCCTTCGAAGAAGATCAGTTCCTGGGTGCGGCCCGGCGTATGCGAGGTCCGCGCCAACGCGTTGCGGCCGGTCAGCGCGTTGATCAGGCTCGATTTGCCAACATTGGAGCGGCCGGCGAAAGCGACCTCCATGCCCGCCATCGGCGGCAGGGTTTCGATCGAGGGCGAGGCCCAGAAGAATTGCCAGTCGCCGGCGAACAGTTTTCGTCCCTGTTCGATCAGCTCCGCATCGATGTCGGCGGTCATGCGAGGGCGTCCGGTTGCAATTCCTCATGGTGAGGAGGCGCGCACTTGCGCCGTCTCGAACCATGAGGCCCCAAGAAATTTAGGGTGGCTTATCCTTCGAGACGCGGCCAAACGGCCGCTCCTCAGGATGAGGGAGTTCGTGGAATCGATTCGATCCGAAACCGGTCTACGTCGCCTTCTTCCAGGCGAAGGTGGCCTTGAGATTGTCGAACAATTCAACCTTCACGCCGTTGCGGCGCATGATGAAGCTTTGCTGCAGCACCGAAAGCAAATTGTTCCACGCCCAGTAGATCACGAGCCCTGCGGGGAATCCCGCCAGCATGAAGGTGAAGATCAGCGGCATCCAGCCGAAGATCATCTGCTGGGTCGGATCCGGAGGCGTCGGGTTGAGTTTCATCTGGAACCACATTGTGATTCCCATGATGATCGGCCACACGCCGAGCGCGAGGTATTGCCCGAACAGCGGCAGTTGCGTCGGGTCGAAATGAAGCAGGCCGAACAAATTGAAAAGGTTGGTCGGATCGGGCGCCGAGAGGTCCTTGATCCAGCCAAAGAACGGCGCGTGCCGCATTTCGATGGTGACGAACAGCACCTTGTACAGCGAGAAGAACACCGGAATCTGCAGCGCGACGGGAAGACAACCGGCGATCGGGTTGATCTTCTCCTTCTTGTAGATTTCCATCATTTCCTGCTGCTGCTTCACCTTGTCGTCCGGATAGCGTTCCTTCAACGCGGCGAGTTGCGGCTGCACCGATTTCATCTTCGCCATCGACGCGTAGGATTTGTTGGCGAGCGGGAAGAACAAAAGCTTCACCAGCACCGTCACCAGCAGAATCGAGATGCCGAAATTGCCGAACAGGCGATAGAAGAAGTCGAGGCCTAAGAACATCGGCTTGGTGATGAAATAGAACCAGCCCCAATCGATCATCAGGTCGAAATGGTTGAGGTTAAGCTCCCGGTTGTAACCGCCGAGACCGCCGAGCGGAAAATTGATGCCGACGACGCTCGCTTCCTTCGCGCCAGCGAACAGCCGCGCACTGGCGCTGCCGGTGCCGCCGATCGCAATCGTTTGCGGGTCCTGCAGGTAGTCGGTCTGGTAGGTCCGCACCGTGCCGACGAGATTGGAGGAGTAACGCGCCTGCAATTGCGCATTGGTGTCGGGCATTAGCGCCGAGGCCCAGTATTTGTCGGTGATGCCGAGCCAGCCATTGGTGACCTTGAAGTTCACCGACTTGGCATCGTCGATCTTCTTGTAGCTGTATTCCTGCAAGCCTTGGTCGCCGAGATAGCCGACCAAGCCTTCGTGCAGGATGTAATAGCCCGCGACCTGCGGGGTGCCGTGCCGCGAGATCAGCGCGAACGGATAAAGCGTGACCGGCGCGTTGCCGAGATTGGTGACGTCGTCCTTGATGGCGAAGAGATAGCGGTCGTCGATCGAAATCGTGCGCCGGAAAGTGAGGCCGTCGCCGTTGTCATATTTCAGCGTCACCGGGCTCGACGGCGTCAGGCTGTTGCCGCCTTCCTGTTGCCACAGCGTGTCCCGATCGGGAAGCTTCACGGTCGAGCCGCTGGCCGGGACCCAACCGAATTCCGCATAATAAGGGTTCGGAGTGCCCGAGGGCGAATACAGCACGATCGGCGGCGATGACGGATTGACGGTGTCGTGGAACTGCACCAGCGACAGATCGTCGATGCGTGCGCCCCTCAGTGAAATGGTGCCGGCAAGGCGCGGGGTGTCGATCTTGACGCGGGGTGCCGCGGCAATGGCGGCTTCGCGGCTGACCACGGCAGCGGCGGGCTGATTTGCGGTGGGCGCGTTGGCCGACGGCGCGGGCGCGGCACCGGGTTGCGACGTGGCGGCATCCGGCGCGGGCTTCGCCATCTCGCTTTGGGCCTGCTGCGCGGCGCGCTGCTTTTCCATCTGCGGGAGGTTGAAGAAATATTGCCAGCCGATCAGCACGATGCCGGACAGAATGACGGCGAGGATGGTGTTGCGATTGTCGGTCATCGGTTAAGGTCTCGCCATTCAGATATTTTTGCAGGTCTTTTTGCAGGTCGGTTTTGCAAATCGGTTTTGCGGTTCGGTTTTACGGCTTGCGATCGGTCGTTGTGGACGCGCTTTCTTGGCGTGAACTCGGTTTCGAGGCTTGCCGCTCGAGGCGATGGAGCGCCGAGCGGAGATCGTCGAGCATGGTGGCGAAGTCGCTAGTCAGTGCGGCACGACGGCCGACTAGCACATAATCACTGTGGGGTCGCATGGATATGACATCCAGCCGCCTCACCAACTCGCGAAGCCGGCGGCGGATGCGGTTGCGTTCGGTTGCGGTGCCGTTCTTCCGGGTGACGGTGAAACCCACCCGAACCGGCCCGTTATCGTCGCGACGGCGGCTCTGGACGACGAAGGCAGCGTTGCCGGCCCGTGCGCCATTGGCAACGGCGAGGAAGTCCGCCCGCTGCCTTAACCGATCCATGGTGGAATCTCCGGGAAGCCCGGGCTCAGGCGCTCAGACGCTTGCGGCCCCGTGCGCGACGTGCGGCGAGGACCTTGCGGCCGCCAGTCGTCGCGAGGCGGGCGCGGAAGCCGTGACGGCGCTTGCGCACCAGTTTGCTGGGTTGATAAGTCCGCTTCACGGGTCGTTCTCCGCTGACAATCTGCCTGCCAAGGCGACAATTTGCCCGATAAGACAATTTGCCTGATTAATGAGATTAAGTCCGGTGATGCTGGCGGAGCCAATCGAGCCCTTTTCGGCCCAAATCGAGCCGCCCCGGTCGAACCGGGCCATCGCGGACAATTGGCGCGGCTTATACGGGAGCGACCCGTTTTCGTCAATCTGATCGCTTAATCGAGTCCGGATAGGTCGCAACGGCGCAATTTGTTCGAATATATCAATGTTTCCGGTGTTTTTCGGTGAAACGATAGCGCGTGCGGCCTGCGATCATTCCGCCGACGGGAACCGGCGGCCATTATCGAACTGTAATTTGACCGGTCCTGCCGCAGCACGCATCCTGAAACGAGGTCACGCTCCAAAAATGTTAAATCGGCGTATGATCGTCTTGCCGAACCGGCCAGTCCCGCGGGGACGCAAGGTCGAGTGGCAGATCATACGCTAACCGTCGAGGGCAGATAGCGTGTCAGTGACCCACGAACAGCCGATCATCGTCTCGCCGCGGCCGAGGCCGCCGCGCCGGCTCAGCCTGTCGGGCAAACTGCTGTTGCTCACCATTCCCTTGGTCATGATCGCGGAGGTGCTGATCTATGTGCCCGCGATCGCCAATTTCTGGATGAACCGGCTGAACGACCGCTTGGCGGCGGCGAACACCGCCGCCTTGGTGCTCGATGCCGCGCCTTCGGGCATGGTTCCGGAATCGCTGGCGCGGCAAATCCTCACCAGCATCGGCGCCCGCGGGGTCGCGATCAAGATGGGGCAGCAACGCCGGCTGTTGGCCAGCGCCAGTCTGCCGCGGGCGATCGATCACGATATCGATATGCGATCCTTGACGGTGTGGTCGGCGATCGTCGATTCGTTCGAGATCATGCTGGAAAGCGGCGACCAAGCCATCCGCGTCATCGGGCCGGCGCCGGGCGGCGCGCAATTCATCGAAGTCGTGATCGACGAATTGCCGTTGCGTCAGGCGATGTACCGGTTTTCCCGCAATCTGCTTTTCGTCTCGCTGCTGATCGCGATCCTCACCGCGGCGCTGGTCTACCTCGCGCTGCATTTTCTGTTCGTGCGGCCGATGCGTCGGCTCACCGCCAGTCTGGTCGGCTTTCACGAGAACCCCGAGAGCGCGGCGCGGATCATCGTGCCGAGCCAGCGCGGCGACGAGATCGGCGTTGCCGAGCGTGAATTGTCCGACATGCAGCGCGATCTGGTCTCGATGTTGCATCAGAAGAGCCGGCTTGCGGCGCTCGGGCTCGCGGTCTCGAAGATCAACCACGATTTGCGCAACCTGCTCGCGTCCTCGCAACTGCTTTCGGATCAGCTCGCCAGCGTGCCAGATCCGCGCGTGCAACGCTTCGCGCCGAAATTGATGCGCTCGCTGGAGCGCGCCATCGCGTTCTGCCAGTCGACGCTGTCCTACGGCCGCGCGCAGGAAGCGGCGCCCGACCGCCGGATGGTCCTGATCGAGCCGGTGGTCGCCGAGGTCCGCGAATCGGCAGGGCTAGCGTCGGATGTATCGATCACCTGGATCAGCGCGATCGAGCGTGGCCTCGCGGTCGATGCCGACCCCGATCAGCTGTTTCGCGTCCTGCTCAATCTGGTGCGCAACGCGGCGCAGGCGCTCGAAGGCCGCTCGGGGGACGAAGCCGCGACGCGGCAGATTCGCATCACCGGTCACCGCGAAGGCGCGGTCGCGATCGTGGAAGTATCCGACACCGGTCCCGGCGTGTCCGGCAAGGTCCGCGGTCATCTGTTCGAGGCGTTCCAGACCTCAGGGAGGCCGGGCGGCAGCGGGCTCGGGCTTGCGATCGCCGCGGAACTGGTCCGTGCCCATGGCGGCGACATCCATTTGGTGGAAGGCGCCATCGGGGCCACGTTCCGAATCACGATCCCGGACCGGCCGGTGGAGCTTTTGAGCGTGCGCAACGAGCGGGCGCGGGCGTAAACGCCCGTGGTGGCTGATTTTTAGAGCATGGTCCGGAAAAGTGGAAACCGGTTTTCCGAAAAGATCATGCTCAAACAAAGAGATAACACTAGAGACTGATTCTATTCAGTTGAGTCAGACTCTAGTGCCAATCGACCGTCAAATGCCGGCGCGCCGGACCTTGCCAAGCCTCCCCGGAGCCGGTAGCTATGGCGCGCTTTCGCGATCTGCAGAATGTTTTCCGAATGCACCCGGCATCGGTCGGCCAGCGCCCTCAAATGCTTCCTGCGAAAAACGCGCCCGTAGCTCAGCTGGATAGAGCACCAGACTACGAATCTGGGGGTCAGGAGTTCGAATCTCTTCGGGCGCGCCAATGTACGATTTTGCACGATACTGTTCGATTTCGCCGCCGCGGACCATGCAAGCGTCGCCGAATCCTCGCCGTACCGCCGATGTGCAGACCTCGCCCCTATGTGATCTCAAGCCCGAGATCGCCGACTCCGGCTTGTCTGCCCTTGCACGTACTCGCGCAGCGCCCGATTAATGCGTGTTTGATAGCCCTCACTGGATTTCGTGTGGCTTTTGAACCAGGCGACGACATCGGCGTCGAGCCGAAGTGTCAGTTGCTGTTTGACGGGTCGATAGAAGACCCCACGCTTGGCGCCGGACCAGTCGAGGAGTTCCGGCGCGTCCGACGTATCAATAGCGCTATCGGGCAGCGCAGCCAGCGACTTCAGTTCCGCCAGTTGCTCACGCGTCAACCGCTTAGAAGTTTCCTTCTTCATAGGCTTTCCTTTCGTGGGCCGTGGCCTTCCGCGCGCTGATGATGCGGCCGACAGGCTCGCCTTCTTCCGATTCGGCCTCAGGCCAGATGTGAATCACAAGCAGTAAAATCGACCCAACAAGTCCGATGGTGTGCCAGCGATCACCGTCCGGATACAGGTCTGGCTTCGACGCATGGAACGGGTCGTCAAACGCCAGCACGGCAGTTTCGAACGACAAGCCGTGCCTGACGCGGTTTGCTGCCGCCTTGTTCGGGTCCCACGTCCAGCGCACCGCCGCCTCGCTATGTAGTTACAAATATGGCGTTACACAAGGTGACGTCAAGGGCCCATCGCAGCGGGGGTGATCAAGCGTAGCGAACCGGAGAATGACAGCGAATGTTGGGATATCGAATCGGCGTTCCGGCGAGTAAATCATAGCGCCACGGTGAAGCAATATTGCCCATCTTCGTCGGCCATGGCGCGCCATCGCACGATATCGTTGCCGAGGCGTTCGAAAATACCGCATCAAGCCGCCGACTGCCGCACGAGACTCCTGCCGTCCGTCGACCGGACCGGGAGCATCGCTAACCCGCAAGGCCGAAGACAAACGCTAAAGCAATTCCAAGCCGAGCCATGTCCTGGTTGCCGAGACGCCCGATCTTCTGCCCGATCCGATCCCGCCTTACGGTGACCGGCTTGTCGGCCATCACCTGCGATTTGAGTCGCAATCCATTTTCAGGCTTTGGCTCGATTGTGACGCGAAAATCCGGAGCCTCCGCCAACTCGGAAGTCAACTGGCAGACCACCACGGAGGCATGGTTCTTCGGAAAGGCGTCCGTCTGCACGATGACCGCCGGACGAGGCTTGCCATAGTCACCCGCCGCGGCAACCGTCACCACGTCACCGCGTTGCATCTGCGTCAAACTCGGAGACCGACTCGATCCACCGCAGAGCGTCGCGCTCGCGATCAGGGTCGAGATTGGCGACCTGCTTCGCCACCCGTCGTTGCACCACTCGCGAGCGGGCATCGGCCACCACGAGACGCAGTTCGCGCAGGCCCCGCGCGCGCCTCCGCTGCCGCATCATCTTCATCCTCTCGGCTGGCGCCGTCATTGGATTTATCCTTCCGTAACGCGTTACAATGTAACGCGTTACAAGCCGGAAGGCAAGGGTCAAGACCCTCCCAAGCGCGCGAGGCGCACCTCGGGCGAGGCCAAAAGGGGCCGCAAGCTGGGTTATTCGGCGCGGCTCTCGGAAACGACAGTGCCGATCTCATGATCGCGGCCACGGCGCTCGAACACGGGCTCACCGTCGTGACGCGCAACGTATCGGATTTCGAGCCGACCGGGGCCGCCGTCCTCGATCCGTTCAGTCGGCGGCCCGCCCGGAAGTCATAGAAGGGAATGCTGCTGCGCCGCCGAAGAAAGCGTCTCCCTTGCACCTGGCTCAGTTCGATTGAGCCAAAAGTCTTATAAGGTGGCAGTCCTATCAGGGATTACACTGCTTTCCGCGCTTTTGCTCCCGGACAGACGGGAAGGAGGCAGCGGTGGCTCGCGGTACCGAAGGCCGTTGGAGCTCTCCTCGGGTGGTTCAAAATTCCCCTGAGGTCAGGCGTTGCGGACGCGCTCACAAGTTGCGCCTGTAAACGTCGCGCACGAACCTTGCTCCGCGAGAAAATAAATCGCTGAAACATGCGAGGCAATGCCTTGAAATAATAGGAGCCACACATGGCAATTCAAATCCCGAGGGATTTCCGCCGCGTGATTGTCGCTGCGTCGGTGGGAAACGTCATCGAATGGTATGACTTCTATATCTTCGGCAGCTTGGCCGCAGTTTTGTCGGTCAAGTTCTTTGAACAATCCCACCCGGTCGCAGCTCTGCTGAGTACGATTGCGCTGTTCACGGCCGGATTCCTGATCCGTCCACTGGGGGCATTCCTCTTCGGATGGATGGGCGACCGGGTCGGCCGCAAGTATACGTTCCTTGTTACGCTCAGCGGGATGGGACTGGGTACGGGGGCGATCGGGTTGATCCCGACCTACGCGTCGATCGGTCTGACCGCCGCGTTTATCCTCTTCGGCTTGCGGATGATCCAAGGCCTGTGCCTGGGCGGCGAGTATGGCGGCGCCATCACCTACGTCGCCGAGCATGTGCCGGACGACAGCCGCGGCTACTACACCGGCTGGCTGCAGACCTCTCCGACTCTCGGGATCGTGGTGTCGCTGGCCGTCATCATTGCGACGCGGACGTATTTCGGTAATCAAGTATTCGACGAATGGGCGTGGCGTGTTCCGTTCCTGGTTTCGTTCGTGCTGGTGGCCATCGCAATCTACATCCGGCTCCAGCTCCAGGAGACGCCGATCTTCCAGGAGATCAAGGCCAAGGGGCAGATGACCAGGAATCCATGGAAGGAGGCCTTCCTCAGCTCGAACATCAAATACATACTGATCGCCACCGTGGTGCTGATCGGGCAGGGAGTGGTCTGGTACAGCGGTCAGTTCTGGGCGTTGTACTTTCTGCAGCAGGTTTCCAAGGTGGACGCGCTGACCTCGGCCTACATCGTGGGAGCCGCGTTGCTCATTGCAACGCCGAGCTTGATCTTTTTTGGCTGGCTGTCAGACCAGATCGGCCGCAAGCCGGTGATCCTGGGAGGCATGTTGCTCGCCGCGATCACGTACTATCCGCTGTATTTGTGGCTGGGAACGGTCA